>Ga0209080_1000667_pt1 | contig 21314 bp, 30 predicted proteins | sample JNZ110809AmetaG_FD_184123 | JGI IMG/M metagenome (GOLD analysis project Ga0209080, IMG submission 184123) | Hot spring microbial communities from Jinze hot spring, China to study Microbial Dark Matter (Phase II) - JNZ 110809A (SPAdes) (version 3) ...
TTGTCTTTTTCTCTTTGTTGTTGTGGCTGGCTCTTGGGGTGTGTGAGTGCTAGACTATCAACTAGCTATTCTAGTAGACTCAGTAGCAAAAAACAAAAAAACAAAAAAGAGAAAAAATGGCGATGGTGTGCGCCGTTTTATTTTCTGTTGTCTTGGTAGATGGTGTCTGGGTGTGTTGCTGTGCCTAGTATTGATGTTGTACGCGTTGATGCTGGTTCTGTTGGGTGTGAGGCCTCTAGGCTTGCTAGACTTGGGTATACGTGTGTGGAGGGTGCTGGTGTCGCGGTGTGCTTTAGGATGCTGGGTAGGTATGTTGAGCACGTGGTGGTGGTTCTGTCTAGGTGAGTGATGTGTCCGGAGGTCTGGACTTCCTCGACGATGTCGTTGAGTGCTACAGGAGAAGGACGTCTGAGATATCGGTTAGACTGGAGGAGTCGTGTAGTAGATGCGTGTACTACAGGCTGTGTAGTACCCTACTGTCCGAGTTCAGTAGGGGTCTTAGCATAGGTTGGGAGCTGGCCATGTACGAGTGTCGGGACTACATTGTAGAAGAGCCGAGCGGTAGGAACCACTAGGTCTTAGGGTGACGGTGTGTGGCCCGGCCGGTCGCTGTCCTATCTCAGTCGGGGAGGTCGCTTAGATGGTGCGTGAAGACCCGGCCGAGCCTCCCCGCCTCCATAGTCGGTTTGACCGCTAATAAGCGTTGAGCACTCTTATCGCTGCGGCAATAGCCCTGGCTACTACCCCTATGATAACGCCTGCCAGGAACTCGACTATGTCTCCCCTCACCTCTTCAGGGTCTTCGCCGTGACTGTAGTCAACGTACTGGTATAGCGCGAACAGTACTGCGGCCGCTGTAAGAGCCGCGGGCTCTATAGACAGCGTGAGCGACGGTATTGTGTGGAACAGTATGCCGCGAGCGTCTACACGCACCTTACGTACGGTAACACCCATGTGCATCCCATAGAATATGTTAGACCTACTCTATTGGAACACTCTTTTCGCCGCAGTACAGGCTATCGCTCTCTACATCAGGAACGAGGTCTGGTCTGGGAAACGGCATTAAAAGCATGTAATACTTATCTACGCCCCACCATATCCTGGGTGAGCTTAAGTTGAAATATGTTATCAGCTTCGTGCCAGCAGGTAGGTACACGTGCGGCACCCCATCATATGTGCAGTTATGTGCTAGAACTTCGGCGCTATCAATATCCGTAGAGTCTAGCGCCAATATGCACGACAATAGAGCACCCCGATACGCATTTTCAACCTCTACGAAGTACCACCGCTCAGGTTTCTCAGGCTCGAAGTAAACACAATGTGGACTCCAATAGAAGCACAAATCTTGATAGTAGCAGTCATAGTCTCCGCATAGCTGGCCTATGACGTCTATGTCGTAGCTATTTATGAGCGAGCCTCCCTTGTACAGCCTGACGCTTATGGCGTCGCGGACGACGGTAACGTATCCCCTAGTGGCACCTGCAGACATTAAGTATCTGGGTACTAGTAAAAGTAGTGTAGATAGATCGGTGAACTTGAAGGTATTTGTCTGGGCTGTTTTAACGACTCCAGTCTTTATCGTGTTCTTCCCCAACAGCATTGCCACCATCACCTCCCAACCTGGCTCACATACGTCTTCAAATGCCTTCACAACCTCTACCTCTACCTGGTCTGCCCCCTCACCGTCAAGCAGTAGGGCGCCGTATGATGGTCTCATGTATGTAACCGGTTCCTCTAGTAGCATTAGAGCACCCGTGTTCTCGTACCTGTACTGCCAGTACCTTCTAACGTAGAAGTCCTCCGGGTCTATCGTCATTGCCCTAGCGTATATCTCGTTTAGGGCGTACCTTATGGCCGACACCGAGCTGTTGGCCGCGTCCACAAGGCAGTTCACGTCGTCGGGCATTATTATGTCGCCCGTGGATACCTTCCTGCACCTACTCAGGGCCTGCTCGGCCTCGTCTATCTTGGACGCGGGCATCACCCCTGTAGCTCTTTCTCTAGCTCCCTTAAGAACTCCACTATATAGCGGTAGCAGTCCACGAGCCTGTTAACGTAGTCAGCCCTGACGTAGCACCTCTCCTCGAGCTTCTTGAGCTCTTCCAGCTTGCCCTCGTCGAGTAGCCTCTTGAAGTTCTCTGGGGTGCACTCGGTGGGGGCAACTAGTAGGTCGCAGTCAGCGATCGGTAGGGTGACCTCGGCAACCTCGTACGACGTAGACTCGTAGAGGCCGAACGAGTAGAGTAACTCCCTGTACGAGTAGTCCGAGTACACGGATACAGTAGCTTGGTCGCTAGATAGCTTGGGTACGTACGGTAGTGCCGGAGTTGTGTACTTAGGCATGTTGGAGAACTTAGACGCTAGGAAGCTCGTGCGCCACCACCGACAGCCTAAGATATTGATACGCTGACCTGGAGAACCCAGGTAGTACCCTCGTCCTTCCTACCGAGTACGGCCACCTTCCTGTTCAGGTTAACGGCGTCATCGGACGAGCCGTTGGCTATAGTCCACTCCATCCAGTCGAAGTTTGCCTCGTCCGGGCCGAACGTGGCCCTAAACACTATAGACGTAGCGAACAGCTTCGGGTAGCCGGTATCAACCCTCTTGTAGTACTTACTGGTACCCATTAGGCCTGTCTGAGACGGGTGCTCGGGTGCGGTACTGTTGCCGACCCCTATGTGGGCGTTGTTGCCGTCGAACGGTGTGAGACCTGCTACCCCTGCTATGGCCTTGAGTATGTACTCCCTACCCTCGTCGAGCACCATGTTTCCGTACACCGTGACGCTCGACCTAAGCCTATCGGAGAACTCGCGCAGGTCTGCGCCGGACTGTAGCGCCCTAGCTACGCACCCGTCCGGGTCTTCCAGTACGAACAGGGTGGTATCTGTCTTGAGCTTGGCCGTATCGCCACCCGAACCCATGCTAGACCTCACCCAGAACCTCCACTATGAACCCGTACGGCACAGACCTGGGGGTGCCTGCGGTCTGCGTGACCGTGACCCTGTACCTCATGCTGGACAGTAGAGTCCTCGTGTGTACCCTGAGGGCTGGCTCTGCGAGCGGGCCCCTGAGCTCTACCGACATGAAGAGGGCGTAGTTGGCGCCGTCTACGGCCACGTACTCCCTAAGAACAAGTACGTCGCCCGAGGATAGCTGTGATAGGTCTAGGTACCCCTCGACCATGTAGTCGTCGTCCTCTGGCCCAACCTCAACGACAGTCGTCTCGGTGTTCAGGCTCTCTATTGATACTGTTCCGGTGAGCCTTGTCTTCGAGGCAACTATGACGGGCACTTGTTCACCACCCCTTGTACTCTGTCAGGAACCTCTCGATGCTCTCTACGTCTATGTGCTCCTCCCTCACACCGAGAGACCTCCTGTGGGAGACGTAGTCTGAGACGACGGTCTTGAACCGCTTGTCGCTCCTACTGACAGGAACAAGGTCTTCCATGACAAGCCTGTCGTCAAGCATTAGGGCCCTCCTTATGGCGTCTTCTCTCTCGAGCTTCCTAACGCCCTTTAGCTTCAGCACCTCGTCTATACACCTATCGAGGGGCATGAGGTGTCCCTGCCTATCAGGCTGGTCGTACAGTCTGACAACCGCCACGTACTCCTTGGGTCTACCGGTCGAAGGGTCTGACGCCATGAGCGCGCTGTACGTAACCGAGAGCCTGTTGGTTCTACACACAAGTACGTCCGGGAACAGGTCGGCTATCTCGTCGTCCGAGAAACCCCTTGACTTGAGAGACTCGTACCTCCTCCTACACCTAGGGTCTAGGCTCCACTCCCAAGATACCTCCTCGGGCATCTCGGGTCTGAACGGGTCTTCAGGTGTTCCAGAACCCACCACGGGAACCTCTAGGTACAGCACGGGCTGGGGCTGTGGTGTGGCCGCAGGTAGTAGGTACGCCGCGGCGGACTCAGTACCGCCGTGCGGCGATGACTCCCTGAGCATCCTGTACCCCCACCTACCCGATGTGTGCGATGTGTCCGTAGCCGATATAGTCCTGGCCGGGGAGGGCGGGTTCAGGGGGTCTACGGGTGTTGTTATCTCGTACCTCATGGAAGATATCGTCGTGGATCTTGCTGAGAGCCTTAGCCCTCGGCCCCTGTTGTCTATGTCTATAGCCTCCGTGGCAAGCGTGTAGGTAGTCCCGGCCACGATCTTCTGGAGCTGGTGGTCTGCGGCCGACGCGCCGGGGTTGTAGAAGCTGAGGTAGAAGTTCACGTTGTTGGTCAGTCTGCCAACAAGCTGGGGATAAGAGTTCACCTGGACTCCGGCCATGACCGACCTATCGGCGAACGAGTCCGATGTGACTAGGGCGAAGCCGTACACAGACGCACTAACTATGTGAACCCTGTTTATGATAGATAGGTATGAGAAGCTGACGTTCACGGTAGGGTACTCCAGCTCGAACCTGCGTATACCGAGCCTAGCTACGTCCGGCAAGACTCCTACACCACGGTGATCGTGTCGCTGTAGAACATTTAAGCAGGTCTGCGGTACCAGAAAACGTACCAGCAGGCGTTTGAAGCAGACTACTGAGTAGTCCACTTAGACCTGAGCTCCTGGGCCCTACCGTACCTGACTAGGTACCTAGGTATGTCGTTTGAAACGTCTATGACTGAGGCACCGGAGACCTTGCTCACTAGGTCTCTCGAGGACTCGGGTCTGGCCACGTAGAGCATGGGGAAGCTCATAGCCGTTAAGTACTCGACAACGGGAGGCGGTGGTGGGGGTGGGACTACTTCTATCGGGAAGACGTACGTGCCGTCCTCCAGTAGCGAGTCTACCCTTACCCTACCCCACTCGTCCACACCGTCAGATACCTCCCCGTACTCCGTTACGCTAAGGGACATACACAAACCTGAACATTATCCTAGTGGGTAAGTAGTTCCTGATGTAGTACGGTCTGTAAGAAGCACTGGTATTAACAGTATAACTATTAGCGGTATAAAAGTCTCCCCTGTTCACCCGGAACATGCCGTAGGTGGGGCCCAAGCGGAGGAGCGGTACGGTGATCGCCAATGATGTATAGTTATGAAAAAAGTCTACGTGGTAGTAGTATGGTTCATAGATTCCGGAGGCCCTTGGGTTCCCGAGCGTTAGGACAGGGTGTGCTTGGATGTTGCCGAAACTGACTCCGTATAGGTTCCTATACTTAGCGTGGGGGAGTATCCTGGTGGGCTGGATCTGGAACGCCCTGTAGTCCCAGACGGAGTCAGATACGGAAGACCACAGCCTGAGCTCTAGGACGTCCCCGACCTTTACGTCGTGGAAGTACGTGTTTACCGTGTAGTAGTAGTTAGCGCTGACACTACGACTACCTGTTGTGATCGAGGTGCCGTTCCTCAGCATCCTCAAGTAGAGCGTGCCGGCCGTCGTGAACCCACCGGCACCGTACACGCACGCTACCCAGACCACTCTATCAACAGGTATGCTGAGAGCCGGTAGGTCTTCCTCGCTCACGGTGTAGACTATCTGGGAGGTGCTTGGCTCCGTGGTCGGTAGGGTCTCCGGTGTGCTCAGTAGCTCCTCGTGCGGTGTCCTCATCGTTATCGTTAGCTCCTTGAGGCTCCCTACCTCCGGCCTCAGCCTAGTCACTTCGTCCTCACTCCGTCGTACCCGATGAGCCTGGGGTTGGACGTGTCCCTGTTCCTGACCCTGATCCAGAGCGTGTTCGTTACGTGGAATGCGTACCTAGCGTAGACCCCGGCCCCGTAGTCGGTGTCGAACGTTAGTGAGAGAGTCCCGTTCGTTAGTATGAGGTCTACGTCGTACTCGTGGTATATGTTGTGGATGACCCACTCCTCTCCCTCCGGTGGTTGAATGTCTAGGTACCCGTTAGCCGATACGCTGGCAAGACCGCTCCTGACGCTACCTACCGACATCCGCTACTGCCCTTATACCTTTGTACTTAACTAGGCAGTCCTCTTCCTGAAGAACTGGTATGCTAACGTCCTGTTTGTTCCGGAGGTCTGCTGTAGTGTGACCTTTATGCCGTACCTACCGGGCTTAGTTATTACGTACAGAAGCGGTAGGCTCTGGGCTCCCTCTATGGTCTCCTCGGCGTACTTTACGTACTCGCCTGTTTGGGATATCTTGATGTACTGTCTTACAACTACTGTATCCCCGTCCTGCATGGGCGATAGGTCTATGTATCCCTCTAGGTACCTCTGCGGGTTGCCTTCTACCTCGTCGAGGACTACGGTCTTCTCTGAGCCGTCCATTTCTACTGTTCCCTCTATTGGGGCGTCGAACGCGTCGACGTTGGCAAGTCTATCTATAAGGGTCTTCCTAGCTCCCGTACCGGCCTCGAACGAGGCGTCCTCACCTAGCAGGTCTATCCTTGGCTGACCGGTGAAGCTCGTGAGCGTCCTAGTTGGGTACTGCCAGATCGGTGCCGGGTCTACTACGACCCTAGGCCTGGGGAAGTCGGGCATACCCTATCTCACCACCAACTGGATGCGTTGCTTCGGGGTTTATAAGTATATAACCTGTCTACCACGACCTCCTGAACACGAACAGCTGGTAGAAGAAGAGGTACCTGAAAGTCCTGTACGTACCCGAGGTCTGCTGCATAGTGACCTTTATGCCGTAGAGCCCGCTTATCGGTGGGAGCCTAACTATCGGCTCGGTCTGCTGTCCGTAGTACTCATCGGAGGCGTGGAGCTTGTACTCTCCGTCCTGCGTCATCCTGACGTACCTCTTTATGGTTACGGCGTCGCCTTCCTGCATCTCGGATAGGTCTATGTACCCCTCGAGGCTCATCGGCCCCAAGGCCTCCACAACCACCTGCTCCGTACCGTCGGCATCTACCACTCCCTCCTTTACGAGTCCTACGCCTAGGAACGGGAGCATCCGCAGGTCTAGCATGCTTACTGCCGTCTCACGTCACCCCCCAGTACCTATGGCTTTGCGCCGACAGCTATAGACACCTTCTTGCCCTGCTCGCTGACCGGCGAGCTCCTTACCCTCACGTACCTGGCGGCCGTGATCATTACGTCCATAAGTACGTGCTCTACCGCAGGAGATATGTATACGGAGAACCAATGTACACCGTCGAAGCTTATCTCTACCGTGAAGATAGTTGGGGCCTCCGATACCGCCAGTATGCCTACGGTCTTGAACCCCCCGGTGTCTAGCGTTACGGACTGCTCGGCGGTCGCGTCAGCGTCGTAGAGCTCGGCCACCCTACTGTATATGTCTGAAACCGTTATAGGGTCTCCGTCCTTTAGTACTGGCCTACCCTGAACGAACAGCCCATCGTAGAAGAACCCCTGCTTTGAGTGGACTGCGGCCCAGCTAGAGGTCTCAGACCCTAGAGACCTGACCCCGTCCTCGTCTGGGACTATATCGCACGGTAGAGCGGCCAGATCCTCGCATGTTATACCGCCTGGCTTCACCTCAGATACGAGCTCCTCTAGCCTGTTCAGCTCGTCCATGAGGGAGTTCCACAGGGTCGAGGTGAACCTCTGGAGCCTCCTGACCTTGTACTTGTCGAAGCTCATGCGCTAGCCACCGCCGCCAGGGGCCTCGACCTCTGCGTACAGGAGTCCGGCTTGGTACTGGACGCCGCTGGATCCTTCGCTGTTGTTGGATACGTACACTACTGTCTCGGGTTGCGCGACGCATATCGGTGCGGGACTGATGGCGTGCTTCGTCTCGGCGCCTGGTAGGAACAGCAGTAGCGACGTGTTGCCGCACGATAGGGTGAACGAGTTCTGCTCGCCCGCAGACAGCAGTACACCGTACACCAGACCAAGTACACCGCTGGGTACCGATACCTCGACGAGCCTGGTGTTGGCCGGCGGCGCAGTAACTACCGAGCCGAAGACCCATGCCGGCTCTACCTCAACACCCCACCGCACCAGCGCGAACGCCCTTCTCGCAGACTCCACGGCCTGGGCTATCTTCGCTACTGCGTCAGAGCCTAGGTCGCTGACCGTTATCGGGTCTCCGTCCTTGATCACCGGCTTGCCCTGTACCGTTAGGGAATTCATGAAGTCGCCCGCATAGGCGTAGACGCTAGACCACCTCACGTCCTCCTTACCTAGAGACCTGGCGTTGTCCTGGTCAGGTGCCACGTCGTACGGTAGAGACCCTAGGTCTTCGTACTTAACCCGCTTCAGTAGCTCGTCTCTGACGCCGGAGTCGAGAGCGTTTAGGGCGTCCATGAGGCTGTTCCACAGGGACGACGTGAGCCTCTGCATCGGCCTACCCTTGAACGCGTCGAACGCGGTCATCCCTAGACCACCTTGCCGAACAGCCTTCCTAACCTCTCGACGATAGCCTCGAGGAAGTCTACACCCATCCAACCGGCCACGAACGACATCACGCTGTCCGGGAAGCCCTTGTCCAAGTACATAGTGTGGTAGACGACACCTATGATCGCCCCTATCACCAGGTGGCGCGTCGTATCGTAGCTCACCAGCTCCTCCCAGCTCTTGCTCCACGCAAGCCTGTAGGCTAGAGCACCCATAACCGAGTACATTACGAACACGAGTAGGCTATATTCCACCCCTACTCACCGACACGGACTCCTTCTCCCGATATCTTCTTTCTGCGAGGAACCTAATATAGTTGGTATCGTATAGAACCTTGAACACCTCCTCGAGCACCCTCCTGTCCAGACCCATGGACTCCCACTTGCCGATCCAGTACTCCATCAGCTCCTCCCTGGTCATAGCCCTGGGTGCCTCATCGCCCCAGCCGTAGGGCTTGGTCATCGTCTTGAGTAGGTTGAGGGCCGCCGATACGTACAGGTTCTGGATGAAGGCCCTCCTCTCGTACTTCTCGACTATCCTCAGAACCGCAGACCTGGTGTTCTCTACTACTGCTCTGGGCATGGCGTAGGAGTCCACCCTACCCGTACCCCTGAACTCAGTCCTCTCCTCGGCCCTCTGGTAGTTGCCTAGCGCCAGAGACGACGCTGTTATCCTGCTGGCGAAGCTCGAGGATATGTAGCTAGCGACCTCGGTGAGTAGGTTGCCCTCCCTCTCGGGTATGTAGACTGTCGGCGCCTCGTCGGGCATGAAGAAGGAGTAGTCCATTAGGCAGTTGTCGAGCCAGCACCCGCCGGAGGCGTCCACTAGGGATAGGTACTCGACGTCCACGGTGTTGCCGTCGTAGTCCACTATGCTGACCCTGGCCTCACTACCCTCTGCCGGGAAGGTGGATGAGTCGAACCAGCAGTAGTCAAGCGAGCATGCCACATGCTTAGCGTACGACACCACCTGTAGGGCGTTGAACACGTACCTAGCCATGTCCTCGGCGACGTCTAGGGCGGTTGCGGCGTTCTTGACCTCGGCTATCTTCCTGTAGTCCGTTACGTCCCTCTTCATGAACGAGAAGAGGGTAGACCTGAAGAAAAGTGAGGAGGCCATCGGGTCGTACACGGACTGTCCGTACCTCGACTTACCGAACACGCCCTTCTCGATGGGTAGACCAACCAGGTTCCTAGCGTAGTCGGGTAGGAGGGTGCTGAAAACCGTGAGGTGGATGCTTAGTAGCTCGGGGAACACCTTGGTTATATCCTCCTTGACGAACTCGAGTAGCTTCCCCTTGAGGAAGTCTTCTATGGACGGGAGCTCTATCCTCCACACGAGGGATAGCGGTACGACGTCGGATAGGGGTATGCCGAGTAGTACCGACGCTAGAAGCGATGAGAAGACCGTGTCGGATATGTATGTATTCCCTAGGAAGCGTATGTAGTCGAACATGTCGGCGTAGGTGTGTATGTTGGAGTCTATGGCCTGCTGGCTAAGGGTCTTGAGCCAGTACTTGTACTTCTGCCAGAACACCTCGTCAGCTATCCTAGACAGGTCTGACGACGGGCCCACCCCGGAGTTGGGTTTATACCCAGATGTCTGGTTTGCTACAGAGAAAAAATCCTTTCAAGCCTTTCCTACGGATCCTCTGTTACCTACCATGCGGTCTACGGCACGCCAGAACCTGTCTCTGTAGTCCCTACCGACCTCGAAGACTATGTCCTTGAACTTAGAGTACCCTGCCGGGTCTCCTGTGACATGCCTCCAGGTGTCCGTCGGGCCGAACCACGCCAGCCCTGACGCTATCTCCCGTGCGTCGAAGTCCTCTCCTTGTATCGTGTAGACCCTGGCAGGCCTCTTGGTCTGGGTATACTTCCTAACTATCTCTTTCTTAAGAACAGAGTTTATAGAGTTGTGGGCCGGTACCACCCTGACGTACCCCTCCCACCCGCTCCTGAGCCTGACGTACGCAGACCAAGGTGGGTCAGCCCTCACGTACTGTGCTGTGAACGGCTCTATGAACGATGGGCAGTAGTCTCCTAGTATCGTGACTACTATCCTCTCGAACCTAGATAGTACTGCCGGCTTCCTGCCTCCTATAGAGTAGAAGAACAGGTTCACGGGTGCACCTATCCTCCCCTGGCTAGAGTAGATCTCTAGCTCTGCTACAACCCTAGAGAAGAACTCCCTGACTCTTCTCCTCACTATGTCCCATTGGTCTAGCCTAGCTGTCGAGACTTACACCCCGGTGCTGTATGCCTACCTACCTCTTGGACGAGGATGACCTACCGCTCGGTGAAGAAGGTGATGGTGGTGCTGTTAGTGTGGAGAACCTCTTTGCGTCCTCCTCTATCCTCTTAGATAGCTCCTCGAACTTCCTTATGAGCTCCTGTCTGTCCCTCTCTATTGACTCAGCCAGCTCCCTAGCCTTTGCCAGAACCTTCTCTAGCTCCGTGCTCACGCCCGACTCCCTTATACGGTTGGTGATCGAGGTTTTTAAACTTCGATACCCAGACAGCTATTGGTGGAACTGTATTGGAGTACCCTAGGCTTGATAAGGAGATAACTTTCTACGGGCTAGTAAGGAAGATCGGAAGGGTTGTATTTATAGAGGTGCCTAGGGAGGTGCGCGAGAGGAAGGTGCTGGAGCCAGGAGATATAGTCAGAGTAAACGCTGTGAAGGTGGCGAAGTATGAGCGTTGAGCTGAGGATCGTTATACCTAAGAGGTTGTTCGAGCTACTGGAGAAGAAGGCTAAGGATCTGGAGCTGGAGGTATCAGACCTCATACAGATAGCACTCACCAGGGTGATAGAGGAGTGAGCTCGACCGGTATATACACGTCCGTATCTAGGGCCTTAAACAACTGCGACAGCAGAGAGGTAGGTGAGCTGGCGACCGTCCTAGCGTCCATGGTGTCCGACGTGAAGTCGGGTAGGATCACGCTGGACAGAGTCAAGATGTTCTTCGTCAGGAACAGGGTGGCCGTAGAGGCGCTACTGGACATATGCGGTGTGGGTAGCGATAGGTTTGAGGCTTTCGTGAGCGAGCTGGTCAAGATAGTGGCTAGGGAGGCTACGTTCAGCCTCGGAGGTATGCTCAGGGACTACAGCCAGTTCGTGACCGGTGAGACCAAGGAGGAGGAACAGCCGAAGAAGCCGGCCAAGATCCTTTAGAAGACGGCCTACTTCTCGGTGCTAAGTCCCCCGAGCTTGTAGTTCGTCAGGATTACGTACCTGAACTGCTTTCTCTCATCCTCGTCTGTGAATTCCATAAACGACTTCCTCACGATCGAGAACTTACTGACGATCGGTATGCTGGAGTAGTACCTCATGTTGTCCTCGTGTATCTTCAGCATGAAGTAGCCCTTTATCCTCTTGATCGCGTTTCCCAGTCTTGCGGTATCCATCGGGTTGAACCCGTGCCTGTAGTACCCGCTCCTGTCTGACGTTACGGACACGTACGGCGGGTCTAGGTAGAACAGCGTCTCATCTGAGTCGTACTTCTCGATCAGATCCTCGAAGTCCAAGCTCTCTACGACCACGTCCCTGAACTTCTCGGCCACCCTATATATCGCGGCTATTTTTGATGTGTACTTCCTTGCGGCAGAAAGTTTAGGTTCCTTAGACACAGAAAAGCCGGTGTCAGACCTACCGGAAAAGCTGGTGTTGAGTAGGTAGAACAGTATCGAGGCCCCGACTATGTTTCCTAGCTCTGTGTTGCGTAGGTTTTCATACATATACTTGTTGAGGTACCTGCTGTACGGCAGTAGGTACAATACGGCCGCTAGGAGGTCTGGGTTGCTCTTTACTACCTCGTGGAGGGCCGCTAGGTCTTTATCTATGTCGTTGTAGACTACGTTGACGAACTTGCTCCTGGGCACGAACTGGGACATCACGCCTGAGCCCCCGAAGACCTCTACGAAGACTGCCTTCTTAGGAGGTGCCCTCACGGCTATGTCTACCAGCTCGTCCTTTATGAACCAGTCCCCTCCGGCGTACTTTAGGTGCTTATGGTGGCTTGACTCGTTGAGTAACTTCTTCTTGATCTCGGAGAAGATCCTATCCGGGACGTCTAGTATCCCGAGTATCTCGTCCACGCAGTCCAGTATGGGTTTGTCACAGATGTCTACCAGCTTATCGTATGTGCTCCTCCGCACCCATATTCTCCTGTAGTGGTCTGTGTTGTACCTCTGGACGTACCTCATATATATCCCATATAATCTTCTACTGGGGTTAAAAGCTTAAAAGCGCGACACCGTATCGGCCGAACGCTACGCGCGGTAACCGATGAGCCAGTCCACATATATTCTATGCGTCGCAGTCCGGACTGTCCGGCGGCCTGAGTCAAGGGCTGTAGTACCGGGTCGGGAGCTTGGATAAAACAACGGATACTACCCTACCGTCTCGGGCTACTGTCACACTCGCGGAGAACCTTACGTCGCCGTATGTGTCCTCCTCGTCTAGGGCGCACGCGTCTAACCAGCAGTAGTCGGCGAAGCACGCCCCGAACCTCGTGTACTTGACCTCGGACTCTACGTACAGGCGGCCGTAGACCCCGTCGAACGAGAACCTCCTGCTTACGACCTCTATGCCGGCCTCGCTGGCCATCTCCTCCACGAGCGATTCGGCCTGCGACATATATGTCCTATACGAATCCATGTCCCCAACCGCCCTACTCACCTCGGCCTTCAGTACCACCGTGGCTAGGTCTACGGAGTACCTGAACACCTTTCTGAACACTCTCGGGTACCTCTGCCTGAGGCTCGGGCCGAACACCTCTGCTATCCGTTCGTACTCAACCAAGGACACGGTCTATCACCTAGCGCGCGCGGCCATGAGTCTGGCCCTGTAGAGCTCGAACCCGTCGAGTATCACGCTTATCTCGTCGTCGTCTATGAGTCCGAGATCCTTGAACTTACTGAGCTTCTCGGCGGCCTTCTCAATGGTTATGACGCCGTAGCCGTATGCGTACATGAGCTGGCTCCTGTACCACGAGAAGTGCCTCCACAGCCTCCTGTTCTTGACGAGGGCCCTGTAGTAGTCGGCCTGGGCCTTGTACGTCGCGGCGTCTATGCCGTACGCCCTCAGTAGGTCTTCGAACAGGGTGCCCCATCTTGGTAGGTACTGGGCGTCGTAGACGAACTGCCTCAGCGTCGGTATAAGCGTCATGAGTACCCTGAGCTGTCTCCTGAGGTTGAGCTCGAAGTTCCAGATCTCTATCTCCGAGGCAGTCCAACCGCCGACCTCCATCAGGCTCCTAACGTAGGACACGGACACCTCGGGTACGGCGAACCTCTCGTACATCCTCTGGAACACGGATACGACCCTGTTCACCTCGGACGATATTGTTCTGACCTGTATGTACCTTACCCACAGGTCTGCGAACCTCCTCTCGACCCTCCTCCTGGCTAGAACCTCTGCGACGTAGTCCATAGGTACGGCCACGTACTCAGCCATGGCGGCAAGCTGTGACAGCGATGGGACTGTCTCGACCATCTGGTCTATCGCGGCCGCCAAGTCCCTTATCCTCATCTCGTCCTCCATGACCCCGGCGGATCTCGCCATAGACCTGACGAAGTCCTCTATGTCCTTAGGTATCGAGACGCCGTACCTGACGGCCCTGTAGTACGATGAGAGGAGAACCCTGACGTCGTCCGACACCACCCTAGCGTAGACCGCCCTAGTCCAGAGCGAGAACCACGGCTCCCTGACCCTCCTGATGGTCAGCGCCTCGGTGACAAGCTCCGGCGGTACGTAGGTGTACTCAGCCAGGGTCACGAGCGTCGACGGGGTCGGTACGTACTCGACCGCGTCCTGTATCATCTGCTCTATGTCTGCGACGGCCTGCAGTATGGATATCTCGGCGTCCGTGAACCCGTACTCCCTTGCGGCCTCTAGGTACCTACTCCAGACGTCCGGCGTGACGACATTGAGCCTGAGCGCCCTCCTGAGTACGGTGAGCAGGCTCCTGTAGTCGCCCTTAACGGGCCTCACGGTAACGTACCTCCTGATCAGCTCGGAGTAGGCTGGGTCTAGCCTGTACGCCTGTATTGACTTCTCGACCAGCTCAGCGGGTACGGCCATGTACTCGGCGAGCGTGGCCAGCGCCGTAGGCGATGGTACTCTCTCCCTAGACGACTCTATAGCGTACTCTACGTCAGCTATCCTCCTCAGTATCTCTACCTCTATAGGCGTGAAGCCGTAGGATCTGGCCTCCTCGAGAACCTTGCTCCACTCATCTTCGGGTATGACGCCCCTGACGAACGCCCTCCTGTACACCGACAGTAGCGCCCTGAAGTCGGACTTGACGGGCCTGGTTCGTATGTACTCTGTGTAAAGCCGCGCGAACTCCTCGTCGACCCTGTACGCGCGTACTGACTTCTCCACTAGACCAGGGTCTACGACCATGTACTCGGCCAGGGTGGTCAAGGACATGGGGGTAGGAACCCTCTCCTTAGACATCTCCATCAGCTGGTCTATCTCGGCTACGCGCTGGATTATCTCTATTTCCCTCTTTGTGAACCCGTAGTCGCCGGCCTGCGCCAGTATTGACTCCCATTCGTCCCTACCCATCACCCCCTGTACGTAGGCCCTGGTGGCCCTGTTAATGAGTGTCTTGAAGTCGGACTTGACCGGCTTGACGTAGATGTACCTGGCGAAGAGCGATGCGTACTCCTCGGCGAGCCTGTACGCCCTGACGGTGCTCTCTATGATGTCTGGGCCGACCTCGACGTACTCGGCGAGCGTCGCCAGAGTTGATGGTGTTGGAACCCTCTCCTTGCTCCTATCCATGAGCTCCTCTAGCTCCGCCAGCTCCTCCAGTATCCGTATCTCTCTATCGCTGAAGCCGTAGGATCTGGCCTCCTCGAGCTTGGACTCCCAGACGTCCCTACCGACCACTCCCCTGATGAGCGCCCTGCGGTACGCCGTCAGAAGCGCCTTGTAGTCGGACTTCACGGGCTTTATGGATATGTAGGTAGCGTAGAGCTGTCTGTACTCCTCGGGGACGTTGTAGGTGGTGAGTATGTTGCTTATGACCTCCTCACCTATGTCCATGTACTCGGCGAAGGTGGCGAGCGTCAGGGGCGTCGGTATGTACTCCCTGGATATGAGACCGTAGAAGCTACCGAACATCTCCACGAAGAACTTGGACTCCTCCTCCGTGAGCCATCCGCTCCTCTGGAGGTCTGATATGAACCTCTCGAAGTCGCTCGGTCTGACCCAGCCGTACGATATCCTGTATAGTAGCCAACCCATGACCCTGGATATGTAGTGCCTGACCCATACCCTAGCCTCTATGAGCCTAGTCAGGGACGCGTACTCCACCCACATGTTTAGGTAGGCCTCGTCCAGCTCCGGCGCCCAGTCCACGCCTGTGATCCTGCGTATGTCGGATGCCCACCTGTCCCTGATGTACTCGAAGAACCTCTTCATGAGCTCCAGACCAGACTCGGGCAGTAGGGCGAGCCTCCTTATACCCGTGACGACCTCCCTCATGAAGTCCCTCCACAGGTCTACGTACCTATCGAAGACAGACCTCATCTGGAGTAGCCTCCTCTCGGCCGGGAGCCAGAACAGCGGCTTCCTGTACTCGAACTCCCTCCACTCGGCGGTACTTGGGTCTACCATACCGGTCTTGAAGGTTATTATGAACATGCCGGACATGAGCTTCTCCATGGTGTCTAGGGAGGTGACACCCTCCCTGAACGCAGATATGAAGCCCGTCCTAGTGAGGGTCATCTCCTCGGCTATCACGTGGTGGGCGTGGGCCACCGCTATGAAGGGCGCGAAGTACGGGTGGTACCCGGTTGCCTGGTACAGTCTAGCCAGAAGCCTGACGTCGAGGGATATCTCCGGGGTGACGTAGTCGCTTCGGAGCTCCGCGCCGGTTGCGCCCATCGCCCTTGTCAGTACGTCCAGTATCGGCTCGTCCATCCTGGCGGCAAAGAACCCTGCGTGCTGGATTATGCCCCACCTGGTCATCCACCTCAGGTCTATCCTCCTGGGTAGGTCTGCCGTGAGCTCCACCATTATCGCCTTGTCGGTGGTGAAGTCCGGGTACCAGGTGAACGGGGCGTAGTCGTGCCACCTCCAGTACCTGTATATGGCGTCCATAACTACCCTCGGGTTCTTGTTGAGCTCTACGGGTGGTAGTGACCTGTACGGGGCGTTTATCACGTCTGCTATCTCCCTCTCCTCTAGCGACTCAGGTAGCCATAGAACCCTGGCCATAGCTCTCCAGTAGAACCTGGCTAGTGCTGTCGGCGGTGGGTACCTGAAGTTCGATATGTAGTAGAGCTTGGCGACGTCCTCGGAGTAGCCCCGCATGCCCAGTAGCTTCCTTATGTTGTCCTCGATCTGGCCCCTCTCTAGGACTGGTGGGATGATGACGTCCCTTATCAGCCACCTGACCACTTCCCTGGCAGACGGTAGGGTGTACCTCAGCGAAAGCGGTATCCTCCTCTCGACCTGGAACCTGTCCCTTACCTTGACGTGGAACCTGTCGTCCCTCTCCACTACCATCTTCCTGAAGAAGCTCGGGTACATCATGAGGTGTAGGTAGAACTCCGAGAAAGCGGCCACCTCCTCCTTACTGGACACGACGTCCGGGAGGACTTCGGCCACGCTCGACCTCCTGAGTATCTCGACTATGTAGCGGATCTCCGGTATGTTCATAGGTAGGTAGTCCGATAGGCCGTAGAGCATGACCCTAGATATCGGCTGGGCGAACCATATAGAGATTCCCTGTATTATGTTCTTGGCAATGAACTCCGGTGCGTCTGCTAGCATCTCGCCTAGGTTGTGAAGTACTGAGCCGATCGCGTACCCGAGCTCGACGGTTATATGTGCCCCCAGTCCTAACGGCTTCGCGGTCACCTGTACGTCCTTGACTAGGTGCCCGATGGCGAACGCCGCGCCCCTAGTTATGTACCCGAGTATCTTGAACAGGGCGCCCATCAGTATGTAGCCCGCCATCATCTGAACCGGTATGTAGGATAGTGTCTCGTCCAGCCTTTTGAGGTATATGTCCTCAGTCCACTTCGGGGAGCTCACGCCAAGCGATGAAAGGGAGCTCCTGATGGAGTCCAGTATGGGTGTGAAGAACTTTTCCACCAGAACGCCTCTGACTAACCCCATCAGCGACGTGAACAGACCTAGGATCGCGTCCCTGAGGTTCGACGCTATGCTGGAGAACGTGCTTGCTATAGATAAAAACGCACCGGATACGGCCTCCACGATCGTTGCCATAACGTTCTGCGCCGTGCTGACGAGCCAGCCGAAGAGCGACCTCATCTGCGCGACGACCCATTCGGCTCCGGAGACCATCTGCCCCCACAGCCATTGAAGGGACTCCCATATCCTCTCGCCGACCCACAGGAGTCCCTGCCAGACCGGCTCTATGATGTTTGTCCTGAACCACCCGACCGGGTCTGATATAAACGACTTTATGGAGTCAAGCATCCTGTTGTAGAACTCTATAACGGAGCCGAACGCCTCAGACACTACGTTCGGTATGCTTGCTAGGGCCGAGGCTATGTTGGATATACCGCCCATTATCATAGCTCCTAGACCGGACACGTGCTCAGCGAACTTCGACAGCTGTTCCACCATGAAGCCGAACGAGTCGGCGAGGGACTTGAACCCGGATACGACCATGTCGGAGATGCGGCCGAACCCCTCCTTTACTCCCTCGAACATCCACCTGATGCCGCCGTACAGGGTCTCACCGGTCTCCCTAACGGCGTTCAGTATGCTCCCTATACCCGCCGATACGGACTGCCAGACCGTCGCGAGGATGTCCCTTATTGATGTGAACGACTGCGAGACCATTGAGGAGAGGTTTCCTATCACCCCAAGTATTACTGATGAGGTGGCGGCCAGACCGGACTGTATCCAAGACCACAGGTTCGATAGGGCGCCCGACAGCGACGCCAGACCCGACGATATTACCCCTCGGATCGTGTCGAGAAGGTTGAGCACTCCCCCGATGGCCGACGAGAAGGCCGATATTACGGCGTCCCGTAAGGCCACTAGGCCGGAGGATATAGCCTTGAACGCTGAGTCCAGTAATGAGGTTATGGCTGTGTGTACGCCCCTGACGACCGTGAGTATGGCGTCGGACGCCAGCGACACTGCCCTAGAAACTATGGACGATACTGTCTCCGGTATCCTGGATACTGCCGCCGCTATCGAGTCTATGACCGTGCGGGCGGCCGATATGGCGGAAGCTATACCCGACACGATAGACCTGACGGCCGCCTCGACGGCGGAGGCTATCCACGAGCCTACCTCGGTGAGTCTATCGTACAGCCACTTGGCCACCTGGCCTATGGGGTCTGTTATCCCCTGGGAAGCTGTGGCGACTGCCCTCAGTATCTCGTCTCCGTGCTCCTTGACGTACTGCGATACAAGAGCCAGGTGCTCCTCGGTTATCTGGATCGGGCCCGAGTTCTCCCACTCATCCAAGACTCTACCCTAAAAAGAATATATTTCTCTAAGTTTAAATGTTGCTACCTCTGCCTTAAGCTTCCAAAAAAGATCGCTGTCGTCTTTCGCGTCCACCCTGAATATCGGGGACTCCTTACCGGAGCAGAAGACCTTTACCGCGACGAAGTACCTCGTCTCTCCGAACGGTGTGGTGTACTGGAGGGCCTCTAGTACTCTGGCGGTACATCCGTCTACCTCTACGTCGACCGGTGGGACTATTACCCTGACAGTCCTCTCAGGTGGTACCCTACTGATCCTCTTTAGCTTCCTGCTCATGACTTGGGTGCCTTCCTGGTCACCATCTTGTGGAACTCCCAGATTATCCTACCGAGCTTCCTTAGAACCTTCTTGAGGTCTTGGAGCTCCGGGTACTTCTCCACTACCTCGTCCTCGAGTAGGTTGCTCGTGTATATGGCCTCGTGCGCCGTCAGGATGAGCTCGTTTATTATTTCTCCCAGCTTCTTCTGCTCCTCCTCCGACAGCGGTAGAACCGGTGGAGGTGGTGTGGTCTGGGGCTGTTGCCTCTGGGTCTCGCCCATGTCTAACCCCGAGCGTAGTCTACGCCTTCTGGACTAATAAGCTCTACCCTACGTGAGACCCAGGTACCTAGCGAACCAGGCGTAGACCTTCCTGTAGTCGAACTCCTCGGCGTAGTACGACGCGTCGGGTACCTCCCCCCTGGCCGCCCTCTCGACGGCCTCGAGTACGGCGTCGGCCATGTCCTGCGGCTCGTACAGGTTGAGCTCGAAGAGGATGCCGCCTCCCTCGTCTACGGTCTCGACCATGTACACCGGTACCAGTACGGCGTCTCCCTCCCTAGTGAACTCTGTTAGGGGCTTGTAGTCCGGGGCTACGACCACCTTGCCGGCGGTAAGGGCCTCGAGTAGGGGTAGCCCGAACCCCTCGGAGCAGGACGCCTGTACGTAGACGTCCAAGGCGTTTATGAAGGCGCAGATGTCCTCCTCGCTCATTGAGCCGAACCTCTGGATTACGGTGGCACCGGTGTCCGCGTAGTGCTTGGCCCCATTCTCGTCGGTGACGACCGCGAACCTCACGTCCCTGTTCCTCTCGGCGACAATCCTCACGGCCTTGGCGAAGAGCTTGTGGCACTTCCTAGTGTGCCCCGACGCTATGTACCCGACCAGGTGCTTCGCTCCCCTGAGAAGCGTGCTCCTGAACCTCTTGGCCTTACCCGAGGCAGACCTGATGGCCTCCGGGTCTACGCCGTGGTGTACCACCCCGATGACCCTGGCCGATACGGAGTGGAGCTTCTCCATGGTGTACTCGGAGTTGGCCACGTAGTCCAGATCCCTTATGACCCAGTACGGTAGGGATGTACGCCTGACATCCCCCTCTATGGTGGTGTAGTATGCGTAGGGCTTACCGAGGTACCAAGCCCTCCACGCCACGTAGAAGTACGGTAGAGTCCACACCACGTCGAACGGCATGACTACCAAGACCGCGTCGGCGTCTGCGTACCTGTCCTCGGATATGTCCGGGCCGTATACGTACCTGACCTCGGCGCCGGCCGCTGACGCCAGAGCGTCGCCGATGTGGTGGGAGACCTTCTTTAGTGAGACACCCTTTTTGGACGTGTAGATGACTACCTTACCCAACCGACCACCGAGAATAGAATGGTGGAACTTGAAATAAAAAACGGTTTTAGCCTTTACCCGAACCGAACCTAGGGGGGTGCCTAGTACGGAGGTACTGTTCCTATGATGACGTTTATGATCTTGTCCAGTATGTCGGGGTCGGCGCCGTGTGCTGTTACCCACTCGGCCTTTAGTGCTGAAGCCTCCGTCTGTAGGGCCGCTGTCTTCAGCGAGAAAGTCCTCTTGGCTAGCTTCTGGGCGAAGCTCAGGTACACGCCCCAGAGGATGGATGGGACTCCCTCTGCGTCTAGTACACCCCTAGCTCTCTCGACTACGTCGTAGATGACCGCTATTGAGGCCTCGTACTTGCTGTCCATCAGGGTCTTTACTGCCTCGAGTACGGTCTTTACGTTGTCACCGCTGTACTTAGCGGCGTACTTGTCTAGCATGTCCCCCAAGAGCTTGACTATGGGCATCTACCTCACCTCCTCACCCTGTGAACAGCTTGACTATCTTCTCCAGTATCTCTGGGTCGGCTCCCTTTGCTAGCCAGCCAGCCTTCATACCCTCGACCCTCTTTATCAGGGTTGGGCCGGTGTAGCTGTTGGTCATGGTAGCCATCCTCTGCGCGAAGCTCAGGTAGATAGCCCATTGCCCTGCGGGTACGCCCGCCGTGTCTAGGATGCTCCTAACGAGCTCCCTGATGGCCACTATCTTGGACGAGCCCTCTCTCATCCTCTTGATGGCTATGGTCTTGGAGGCCTCGTACCTAGTGCCTACCCTCTCTGGTGCCGTCTTGGCGCTGAACTTTTCGTACCTCTCGGTTAGGGTCGTTACCTTGGGCATGATTTCTCCTCACGGTATATGTCCCATAGAGGGGATATATGTTCGGGTGTGGTCATACTTTACCTCATGGCGTAGAGCATAGTATATATTTACTGGATACGCAGCATATGTTTGGTG
>Ga0209080_1000672_pt1 | contig 21079 bp, 20 predicted proteins | sample JNZ110809AmetaG_FD_184123 | JGI IMG/M metagenome (GOLD analysis project Ga0209080, IMG submission 184123) | Hot spring microbial communities from Jinze hot spring, China to study Microbial Dark Matter (Phase II) - JNZ 110809A (SPAdes) (version 3) ...
CCATCATTGAAGACATAAAAGAGCCAATATTGTATAACCGTGCCGGAACCTCTCCTAATAATATTAACGTAGGCGTAATATCCTATGCTATCAGCCTTAGAAGCATAGTCGGCGGCTATAGCCTCAAATGTCCTAAGATTATTATCTAGGAAAAGGTCACTTGAAGTATACGCTCCGAGAATATCCGGATTAGGTGCGGGGTCAATTAATATTGAAGTTCCATTAGGATTGCGCTGCCTAAGAACAGAACTGCTAATAATATAATCGACGGATGTTGGATAAAACTTCTCACCACAAGTGAAGCGGAGCACTGGCGCATACATGAATGCCAAATTACTATCCGACTCAATCCCAAAAGATATTTGGGGAACCATCACCATCAACAGCAAAATCATAAAGGAAAGAGAGACCAGCATTAAATGGGCAACTCTCAATCTCAACACACCAACCTCATTCAGCATATACCATTCATCCATTATTCCATCTAAAGCCAAAACTGAAAGAGCTGAGAAAACTCTTCCCAACTCAATCGTTTCGACTTGGCTAGAGAAAGAGAGAAATGCCAAATATAAACATTTCCCCAGCAGAAATCCACTCTCCCATAGAGAATCACTCAGCACTCAAGTGAACGCTCGCTAATGAGAGATATGGCTGGATTAGAACTAAAGGGCTATCAATATACCTCTCAAAAAGAGAATTGAAATTTTATATGCTGGTTTTATGAATCACCAGAGAGTTTGTGAGACCCTCATTCTCTATATTATTATTTTTTAATGTCTCTGTAGTATTCTGTTAGTGGCTGTTGTTCTTCTCCACCATATGTCTCCGTTAGCTTTCTCCATTCCTCTTGGCTTATTGTTCCTCCAACCTGCTCCTTTATTCTCTTCGCTATTTTTGGACCTATTAATGGTAGTTCCATGAGCTTGCTTACCGGCGCCCTCCTCAAGTCTTCGATTGTTTTAAGTCCGGCATTATATAGTATGCGTGCCCTAACACGGCCTATGCCCTCAAGCCTAGCCAATGGTATAAGCTCGGCTTTAACGCCCTTCTCAACCCTCTCCATCAGCTCGGCTAGTTTAGGCAGCAAATCCCTATGCCCAAGCAGCTTCGCCAGCTCATAGGATGAGTATATGAGCCATCTGGCGGTTTCGGTTAAATGGTATAGGTCCCCGGGCTCAACCCCAAAATGCTCAATAATACTGTCCTCCGAATATTCCTCTATCCAGGCATTCAGAACCAAGGCTGTCTTAACCTCGCCAAGAAACTCCTCAAACTCTATCCTATCAGCCCACTCATTCGGAACATCGAATAGAAACTCATTCCTATGCTCATCGATGAAAAGCGCTATTCCATCAACCTCACTTGATGTAGGCCTAATTTTAGGCGCCATATCCGGGGTATGAGATATCATATGAAGGAAGCTCATATTGGTTATTTTTTGGGCTCTCCTCCTAAGCGCATCACGAATAATTATTGCTGATATCGGGTCAATATAGAGCTGCGATACCCTCACGCCGAACTCAGTAGCCCTAATAAAATCACCCTCATACTTTATCATCCCCTCATTATAAAGAAACTCCAATATTCTGGATATTGTTCCTTTAATAGCTCCAATATCATACTGGTGGGCATATAATGTCTTAGCGAAGAAATCATATACACCCTGCTCCGAGTAGGCGAATTCAGAGGCTATCGTTGCCAGAACATGGCTTCTAAGGACACGCTCAACGCCAAGCTTAGACCATATACGCTCAGGCTTAGCCAGAACAAAGCTTGTTAGCAGGTAGTCGCGCTCCTCATCGGTTCTAGCAATTAGAATAGATTCGCCAACATCATCATATTTTGGGCGACCAGCCCTCCCAACCATCTGCTTATACTCCAGAACCGTTATCGGATAGTAGCCGTAGCCCGGCTCATAACGCCTATAATCGCTTATAATAACCATCCTAGCTGGAAGATTAACTCCAAAAGCTAACGTTGGTGTGGCTGTTAAAACCTTAATCTTACCGTCGCGGAACGAGTCCTCAATAATCTTCCGATGGACGCCCGATAAGCCAGCATGATGAAATGCAACACCACACTTAACAAGCTCAGCCAGTAAATCGCTCAGCCTAGTCCTCTCACCAGAAGCTAGAATCTCATCAGATAGGCTCTCTAGGGAGCGTTTAAGGGACTTAGAGAGTAGCTCACCCACTTCCGGCGCCGCCTTCTTGGCTAGGCTGACAGCGTTCTTTCTTGAAGACGCAAATATAAGCGCCTGACCACCATGCTTAACACTATGCAGCGCTAGATTTATCGCAGGGTCCTTAACAATACGATTTATCCTGACAGAGCCGCCATCCTTAAATTGTATTTCATCGTTTAGCAGTATCCCCTCACGGAGCTTAACCGGCCTCCACTCAGTTGTTATGGCCGAAGCATTAAGCCACTCGGCAATCTCATCAGAGTTTCTAACGGTTGCGCTTAAAGCCAATATTTGGATGTTTGGATTCATTTGCATGAGACGTGCCAGAACAACCTCTAACGTTGGGCCCCTCTCAACATCATTAAGGAGGTGAACTTCATCCGCGACAACAAGTGATATCTCGCTTATCCAGGGCGCTCTATGCCTTAATAGCGAATCACACTTCTCATTAGTCGTCACTATAATGTCGAATCTCCCAAGCCAAGCATCGCTACTATCATAGTCTCCTGTGCTTATGCCAACGCTAATCGACCTTCCACCCGGCTTACGTATAACGGTATACTTCTTAAATTCATCGTATTTCTCGTTAGCCAAAGCCTTCAGAGGCGTTAAATATAGGACTTTGCCATCCCCCTCAAGGATATGCTTCAGGGCGCATAACTCGGCAACTAAGGTTTTGCCGGAGGCTGTTGGGCTGGCTAATAGAAGATTTCGCCCCTCGAGTGCACCAGCCTTTATAGCCTCCGCTTGCGGTGGGAATAGCTCCCTTATTCCCTCCTCGGCTAGAATCTTCTTTACTTCTGGGTTTATATCGAGCTCCTCTATTAGCAAGACCTAACCCTACATCTACGCTATTAAGTCTTCTTTAGATATCCATTTCTAGGCTCGTATAATGTTCCCTCACGTATCATCTGGGCTATTAGCTTTTCTGCCTCACTCTTAGGTATATCATACTCGCTGCTAAGTTTCTCAAGCAGCTCAGCCCTACTAACCATGCCAGTCTCCTTCTCCATCTCAACAATTGTGCTCAGTATGACGCGTAGCTTATCCTGCATACTCCTAGGCTTACCAACCATAATAATATCAATGTCAAACTTCTTTGAAGATACATCTATACCAACCTCCTCAAGGGACCTCCTCATTATGGCTATAGCTGCCTCAGCATCCTCCGGCAAAACAACATTTCTAAGCGCCGCGCGAGCCCTCGCCTCAGCAAGCCTAACAAGGGCCTCAAGCTGGCGCGCTGTTATTGCTATTGGCGAGCCCTCTCCCTCACTTGCCGAACGCATAGCCAAATAGAACTCTTTGAGGCGCTCCATGGCCTCCGGGGTTAGGGTTGGCTTAACATTATTTCTAGCGTAGGCAACATACTTCCTAAGTAGCTCAGGTGGAATGGGAGGCTCAACAGGCGGGGCTTCCCTCATATGCAGTTTAAGCAAGTGCTCACTCATCCTTGAGTCGGCTTCCTTCTCCGGGACATCCCTTAAGACAAATATTAAGTCAAATCTAGATAGGATTGTTACTGGCAGCGAGATGTTCTCGGCAACAGTCCTATATGGGTCATATCTGCCTAAGGCCGGGTTGGCGGCCGCCAAAATTGCTGTTCTAGCATTCAGCGTCGCAACTATGCCACCCTTAGCAACAGATATGGTGTGCTGCTCCATAGCCTCATGTATCGCAACCCTGTCCTCAGGCCTCATCTTATCAATTTCATCTATACATGCTATGCCCTTATCCGCCAAGACAAGCGCACCAGCCTCAAGCGTCATCCCACCGGTAGGCGATGGCAGAACCGCAGCTGTTAGACCAGCAGCCGTTGTGCCTCTACCGCTTGTATATAAGCCTCTTGGCGCTATCCTCTGAACATAACGTAGAATCTGTGACTTAGCTGTTCCGGGGTCCCCGACAAGGAGTATGTTTATCTCGCCCCTAATATTTATGTCAGGTAGACTCTTTGGGACGCCGCCGAATAGAAGATACATTATTGCCTCCTTAATATGCTCATAACCATAAATTGAGGGCGCAATGGACTGAATTATCTTCTGATGTATGAATGGGTCTTTGGCTAAACGGAGAATCTGCTCCTCCTCTTCAGGCGTTATGAGCAGAGACTCAGACTCCCTCCCAGCAGCATCGATAAAGTTCGCGTCAATATAAAGTGTGAAAGCTCTGGTCTTACCAGTTCTAGGATACGATGTTGCTTCAGCACCAACCACGCCAATAACATAAACCCTATCACCAGGCCTAGCAGTATCAACAATATCCTTCCCAACCAATCTAATGTCAAGTGAGCGGGGCGTCTGACCGGGCGGAATATCCTCAGGATACTCCTGAATCCTAAGCTCCTGATAATCAACAAACTTAGATTCTTCCTGGATGAACTCGAAGGGTCCGTTCTTACCACAGCGCGGGTTAGCGCACCTAAATGGTAGTGTTAGGAACGCACCACTCTGCGGAACCTCCATCTTGGTATCACATCTCTTACACTTAAACGCCGCAACGGTAACTATCGGCCTAACGGTTGTCGCACGCATTATTATACCCTCAACCATGACGAGCTTACCAATATGCTCTGAGCCGAGCTTGCGTAACGGCGTTACGCGCGGCAAACCTCTAACTCTAACCGTTACACCAGTCTCCTTAATCTTCTCCGCATACTCCGGGTCCTCTATCTGGAGCTGCTCAAAAGCAGCACTATTAGCGTAGGCTAAATACTCAAGGGGCCTCTCAAGCAACTCATCAGCTAAGCGTGGGTCGACAACCAAAAGGTCCTCAAAGTCAAGTATCAGGGAAGTTGAGGCGTTAAGGGCCATCTGGGCTATCCTCTGCCTATACTTAGCCGACTTAAATATTGAATTGAATTTTTCAAGAGGTTTCTCAACAACCAGCTCAGTCATGATTATGCATCCTCCACTCCTACAGCCTAAACTATCTTCGACCTCCATTCAGATACAATCTGATGTATGCGCTCATAGAGAGCTCTTTCCTCCAGTGTGAGATTCTTCAAAACTTGGCTTTCCGGAGCTGGAATCGAGGCCAATGATATTATCTTCCTAAGCCTACAGTTAACAATGTCCTGCGCCAAGTTCTGAACATACTCGTATTCTCTCATCTTCTCAGGGCTTGTTCTAGATGCAGCCCTTAACTCATCAATTAAGCGTCTAAGCCTAGGATAAAAATCTTCCGGCAGAGTTGAGAGTTGCCCAACAGCCTGTATGCGCTCAGTCCACTGAATCTTATAAAGCTTGGCAGCGTCCAAAGCGCCTTCCCTAATCCTAACTATTCCATCTCTCTCAAGCTCGCGGGCAACCCAGAGCCTAACCTCATACTCATGCCCTTCCTCAAAGGGGCCTACCGAGAAGCCAATAAGCTCAATCTTGGGCGTACTTTTAACAGCGACAACTGTAACTAAACTGTTCTCAAACATGAAGTCTGAAAACTCGATGCTTGAATGAACATTCTCTATGCCAAACAACGCCTAAACCTCTCAGACTACACAAAAATATCTCGCGCCAATATAAAAGGATAATAGACATCTCTAAATCCTTCGGATGTACAGTAAAAACCAATTATTGCCATAAGAATTTAAACGGAAACTACGCGAAATCGAGACGAAAACCTCTGAGGGAGAGGCTATCCAAAAGATAGGGAGGTATCGATATTGAAGCAATTAAAACGTATAACTTTCTTCCTTTCTTCCCTTTCTCTTCTCCGCAATCTCAAGAAGAGCCCTATAATATTCGCCGCTCTCAATCTTCTGGCATATATCCAGGAGCGCTTCATAAACGCTCCTAAAGTACTCTTTATCCTCATCGTTAATCTCCCTCCCCTCAATCGACATAGCCCTCATCCTAATTCCCAAGCCAGCCTCCCTAATTGACTGGTAGAGAACCCTATGCTCAACCATAGAAAGCTGGGGATAAATGTCAGTTGAGAGCCTAATTAAGCCATCACCAACACTCTTAAGCTTAGCAGAATCCCATAAGAGCATACCCTCCATGTTCTCCGCGAGAATCTTCCTCAATCTAAACTGAATAGTATTTAGTATTGGCAGAAACCTCTCCAAACCAAACCCTCATCTAGAATATTTTTATTGGGACGAACATAATTAAAGGTTGCGATGAAGACACCAGCATCACCATGCAAACTCCTGACAAAACGGTTTTATCTCAGATGAAGAGATAATATTCGAAGAGAAAACGGATAGACGGAAGGAGGACGAACATTATTGGCTTATAGACAGAAGGCAATAAAATGCCCAAAATGCGGCTTTCAATTCGACATATTATACGCTAGGACAGTCTCATGCCAGAGCTGCAATAGAATGCTCTCATCATTAAGCTGCGAATACGTCAAATGCCCAAAATGCGGCTTCGAATTTCCGGTTTCAGGAAGCGCAACAAAAGCTCTCGAAGCCCTAAAAAGATGGGGCCCAAGCTTCTAAGGGCTCCAAAATTTAATTCTGAAAGTCACTTCGATTTGGGCTTTCTTTTAATGTTTAAGGCCAACGCCTTAAGCTTGTCCTCGAACCTTTGATTCCTCTCCTCAGCCTCAGCGAATATATTAGCCCATCTCCTACCCTTAATGTCATCAATTATCTTCTCGATAACCGCTGGAATCTTCTCCATGGTCGAGGAAAGCGCCTCATTAAAGCGCCTATCATCAGAGACTAGCTCCAATGCTGTCTCAGGGCAATACTCAATGCACTTAGGCTCTCCACCGCAAAGGTCACATGCAATAACTAGAGGTTTTTCTGGATGGAGCATTATTCCGCCGTAGGGGCATGCCTGAACACACAGAACACATCCGTCGCATTTATCCTCATCTATTATTAGAATGCCACCTCTCTCAGACTGCTTTATTGCATTCCTCGGACATGCTCTAACACAGTGGGCATTCACACAAAATCTGCATACAACCGTGAGGTTAAAGATTGGATTCAAATGTACGACCCTTATCCTAGACTTTAGGGGGTTTGGCTCCCCCTCCTTCTCCATAGCGCAGACAAACTCGCATAGGCTGCACCCTATACACTTGCTTGGGTCAACGGAGACGAAACGTCTAACCGCGAAACTTACCCCACTCATACTATAAACCCTCACTCATGCACTCTAAATAGCCCTAATTTATTCTTCAATTTAATGGTCAAGGATTTAAGCTTCTCGATATGCCAGCGAGTTAATTGCCTTACATCACATCAAACTCTCAAGCTAATAACTCCCCTCTAACAATTAGCCAGGGAGATAAAGCATTAATGTTTTTAGGAGGCATTAAGCCACCTATTAATTTAGGAGATTAAAAGATTAAGAAGAGACGGTAACAACTTGATGAGCGAGTCCGCTAAGAGACCTAAGAGAAAGACATTACCAAAATTTAATTCTCCTAGAACTGCCCTCTGCACATGCCCACCAAAATATAACATAAATCCCTATTTGGGCAGATGCACCCACAATTGCTTATACTGCTATGCCATCAAATTCCCAAGCTTTAATGGAAAAGTTACCCCACGCCTAAATCTCAAAAGGGAAATCTCAGAAATGGTTGAAGGAACAAGGAGGCATCTACCAGTTATGCTTAGCGATTCAACGGACCCCTATCAACCGCTAGAAAGAGAATACGAGTTAACCAGAGGATGCTTAGAGGTTCTCGTCAAACATCGTTTCCCAATATTAATTGTCACAAAGTCAGACTTGGTTGTGAGGGACATCGACTTATTTAAGAAGACATTAACCGTTGTCTCCATGACTATAACAACATGCCATGATGATATTGCAGCGCTCATCGAGCCTAATGCACCTAAGCCGTACGCAAGATTCCAGGCCCTAAAGAAAGTTGCTGATGAAGGCATACCAACCGTTGTTAGGATAGACCCAATAATACCGACAGTCAACTCAGACCTTAACGACCTTAAGCAAATAGTTTCTAGAGCCTCTAAAATTGGCGTGAAACAGATAACAGCCTCCACAATGAAGATAGTTAAGGGATTACCGCAATTAATGAGGAACGCAAATCTCCATCTCTATAGTAGGCTGATGAAAATCTATTCTGAGGGAGAGTGGATTGGAGGCTACAAATACTTGAAGAGAAACCTAAGGCTTGGCATACTGAAGACCTTAAAAGCCATAGTCCAAGAATATGGCTTAGAGTTTGCAACATGCCGTGAGGGATTCTTAGAGCTAAATACAACAATATGTGATGGAACATTCTATTGTCGAAAGATGTTAGATGGTTTCCTGAAACATAAATAAATTGTCTTCTAAAGATAATCCATGAATCTTTCCATTTTAGGAGGCTCTGCTGGCAACCCTCTCCTAAGCCTTAGTAGGCGTATTACATGCGTCATGCACTCTTCTGGAACCCTCTCCCAATGGGAGAAATAGTTCTGCCAAAAGGCCCTTCCAGAGGTTACAGCCCTCATCTCCTCCGCTAACCCAAAGGACTCCGCAACGGGTATAAAACCATTGATAAGAGAGAATAGACCCCTATCCTCCACCAGCGATATTTTGCCACGCCTCCTAACTATCAAATTTATTACATCACCAATTCGGTCGGAAGGCGCTGAGACCTGAATCCCATAAATTGGCTCAAGCAGTATTGGATTAGCCGTTAGAATTGAGCCAACTATCGCCCTCCTAACAGCGGGCATTATCTGAGCATACCCGCTCTGAGATGGCTCACCACATAGACGAAGACCTACCAGCTCGACCACCAAATCCCTCATAGGCTCACCACATAGGGGGCCAGACCTACAAACCCGCCTAAAACCATCTATAGCCGCCTTAAGATTTTCACCAGAGAGGAGATTGCCCTCCGTCAAATCCACTAAGATGTTTTTATTCTCATCAGTTAGGATAATCTTTCCATGCGAAAGACTTTGAGAACGCTTATCCAGAGGCCTAACCCTAACCGAAACTTGATTTAACCCATTTGGGCTATTGGCAGTAAAGATATCTCCAATAGCGCTAATGCTCTCTCTATATGAAATCGTTGGTTTTGAGACGATAACCTCTAAGCCTGGCTCAATCTCACTTATCGACTTAACCGCTATCTCCAGATGTAGTTCGCCGATTCCGCTGAGGAGATATTCGCCAGTCTCCCTGTTAATTGTAACCGTCAGATTTGGGTCTTCAATTGACAATATGTTTAGTGCATCTAATAGCCGCTGAAGGTCGCTTGGATTTTTAGGTTCAATGGAGACCACCACAACCGGCTCAGAAACATATTGAATTCTCTCGAAGGGAATCATATCACCCTTATGCGCTGGGTCAACAAGGGTTTCACCAGCCCTTAAGGGCTCAAGTCCAGAGAGAGCGACAATGTTACCGGAATCCATATAGCCTATATGCTCTCTAAAGGCACCCATATATACCGAAACACTGTGGACCGCACATTCTCTCCCAGCGCCTAAGAGGTAGACCTTATCGCCATCCTCTATTTTGCCAGAGAAAATCCTACCAGTTGCAATCAAGCCCTCCCTACGGTCCACTCTAACTCCAGCCACACATATCGTTACTGGACCGTTTGGGTCACATTCAAGCATGGCCCTTCCAATCTCTGAAGATAAATCGCCCCTCCAAATCTTGGGAATCCTATATCTCTGCGCTTCAGCCGGGCTTGGTATCCTCTCAATAATCATTCTGAGAATCGCTTCATGTAATGGTATGATTTCCTGGAGCTCCTGCCATCTCCCATTAGAATACATGTCAATTATATCGCTGAATTTTATGCCCTTCTCAACCGCAATCTTTGAAGTTAAACCCCACTTATGCAGTGCCGAACCTATGGCAACATCCCCTCTTGATACGCTAACCTTCCATTCATCCCTAAACTTCGGCTCACCATAAAGGTCAATTAGGCTATTGAACTCCCGGATTATACGCGATATTCTCCTCTGTATTTCATCAGCCGGCAACCTTAGCTCCCTAATCAACCTATCAACCTTATTGATGAGGAGGATGGGCTTAACACGCTCGCTTAAAGCCTGCCTTGTTACAACTTCAGTCTGCGCCATAATACCCTCAACTGCATCCACAAGAACAATTGCACCATCAACAACTCTAAGGGCCCGCGTAACCTTACCGGTGAAATCAACATGCCCCGGTGTATCAACGAGATTTATCAAATACGATTTGCCATCAATGCTATAGGTTAATGATATGCTCGCAGACTTTATCGTTATACCGCGCCTCTGCTCCTCCTCAAGATAATCAAGGACACGAGCCTCGCCGGCCAGACTGTAAGGTATAAGTCCAGCCCTAGCCAAAAGCAAGTCGGTTAGGGTTGTCTTACCATGGTCTATATGGGCTATTATGCCAATATTCCTAATACTTCTCTTATTCCTTAAGATATTTAGGAAACACTGAGTCTGCCTAAACCCTAGCATGACCGGATTGTTTCCCCTAATGTTATTTTCTAAATTCCTTTTCAAAACTAAATTAAGTTGAAGGTGAACTTAAACGTCAATGATAGTTAAGGAGATTGCTGGAGAACTTATGGCGGAAAATTATTCTGCCCATAAATCTGCTACTTATATCTCTCGCGCCTCTTTTTCCTTTTCCTCTTCTCACGGCGCATACGCTTCTTCTTCCACTTAGCTCTCATCCTACGCCCTCTTCTCCAAACAAATTTTAAATCAGGTCTCCAATATTAAGTTGCGAGCGTAAGCCTCAGTAAACGAGGCTTTTAAAATGGTTTTCTCCTTTACCTTATTAAGTTTTCGGATTCCAAAATTCAGGACGCTACACTTATAAAAGCCAATCAACTTTTAGTAATGGAAAAGTCTAGGAGAGAAGGAAGCAGCTAGAATGAAGGGACACTTACTCTGCATACCATGCACATTAAGAGCAGCATACGACATAGCCATAAAGGCTACCGAGAATGAAGAGCTACAAAGAAAAGTTATCTTAGAAACTCTGGAATGGATGAGCAGAAATAACAACCTAGTGAACATAACTCCAGCCATGCTGCATACCCACGTCTTTAGGCTCGTCCAAAGAATCACCGGAAACAAAGATCCATTTGCACGTCTAAAAAGGGAATCAAACGATATAGCAATGAATTTAACACCGCTTCTGGAGCGTGAAATCGAGAAGATAAGCTTCGAAGAGGCCTTCAGATTAGCGGCTTTAGGGGCTATATGTGGAAACTCAATAGACTTTGAGGTTGAAGGCTACCAGGTCTCATTAAAAGACCTCGAGAGATCACTATTAGACTGCTTGAAGAGCGGTTTATCCCTTGACGATACGTCTAAGCTTAGAGAAGCCCTCTCGAAATCTAAAACAGTTCTTTATCTCCTAGACAACGCTGGCGAGGTTGCCTTCGACAAAATCTTCATAAAATTTATCACTAGGAATTATCCGGTTAGAGTGCTGGCAGCCGTTAAATCCGGGCCAATTCTAAATGATGTAACGCTTGAGGATGCACTATACGTTGGCTTGGATGAGGTTGCAGACATCATCACAACTGGCAGCGACTCAATAGGTCTAAACCTGGCGGAGTGCTCCATGGAATTTATGGAGCGCCTAAAAGAATCTGACCTGATAATTGCGAAGGGGCAGGGATACTATGAGAGCCTAACAGAGATCGAGAGCAGCCTGAGAAAGCCTATAGCATATATGCTTAGGGCAAAATGTTCGGTTGTTGCTAAATCCCTTAATGTGCGCCAAGGGTCGAACGTAATTAAGTTTGTGGGTTATCCTAAAATAATGTGATTATGCAGAGTAAGATATGGGGATGTTATGAGGCTCGGTGCACTATTTTCCGGCGGAAAAGACTCATGCCTAGCCATTCATAAAGCCCAAGCATTCCATGAGATATCTTGCCTAATAAGCTTAATTCCATCCAGTGAGGAGAGCTACATTTTCCATTACCCAAATATATGGGTGACTAGATTTCAAGCCGAGGCTATGGGTCTGCCAATAATTCAGATGGAGACCGAGATTGGTGAAGAGAAGGAGCTAACCAGCCTATCTAAAGCCTTAAAATTAGCTATCAAGAGGTATGGAATTAATGGAGTAATCACAGGTGCTATAAAGTCCACATATCAGGTGAGCAGAATCCAGAAAATATGTAATAGGCTTGGGCTCTGGTGCTTTAACCCCTTATGGCTTAAGAGTCAGGAGGAACTTATGCGCGAGATTTTGAAGATAGGCTTTGAGGTCATTATTTCAGGGATATTCGCTTATCCACTCGATAGTAGTTTTCTTGGTAGAAGATTGGATACTAATCTTCTAGCAGAGCTCATAAATCTGTGGAGAAAGTATGGCATAAACATCGCTGGTGAGGGAGGAGAAATAGAGACAACAGTTCTCGATGCACCTATGTTTAAGAAGAGGATAAAGGTAACGGACTATGAGATACAATACAGGGATAATTCCGGGATATTTAAGATAAAAAGTCTAAGGCTAGTGGACAAATGAGAATCCTATTAATAAGCTTATGCTCAGACCCATTAAGCGAGCTTGAATTTGTTAAGCCTATCGAGCATATACTTAAACATGAGGGGATTAACTTAATCGTCAAACATTACATGAAAATCTCCCCGGGGGATTCTAGGCTGGTGGAAAAGGTAATCATATGTGGCTCAGCTTTAAAAGATAATTTCTTTCTAGCGGGAGAGTGGTTTAGGTGGCTTAGTGATTTTGAGAAACCAATTCTTGGGGTGGGTTCAGGCGCACAGGTTATCGCGAAGGCCTTCGGCTGTAACCTCATTAGAAAGACGAAGATTGGAGTTTTTAAGGTCAGATTGATAAAGGAGAATAAGCTAGTGGATAAAAGAGTTTTCTATGCTTATTTTCTAACGGGGAGGGCCATAGAGCTTGCTAAGCCTTTAGAATCTCTAGCCAAAGTTGGAAATATAGATTGCATGGTTAAACATGAATCTAGAGAGATTTATGGCTGCCTTTTCCATCCAGAGGTTATGAGCTCGGAGATAATCATGAACTTCATTTTAAGGACCTAACTAATTTTAAAGAGCTTCCTAGCATTTTCAGTAGTCTTCTCGGCTACGAACTCTATACTTTCGCCCTTTAGTTCCGCAACAGCCTTTAACGCCTTGGTTATATGGGCTGGCTCAGCAGTCTCCCCCTCATAAACGACAGGAGAGTCTGTCTCTAAAACTATATTCTCTAATGGCGCCTTCATAATGATTTTCTTATGCTCCTTGCTGTAGGCGGCAGCCGGTGTTGCAGAAACATAGTAGCCATAGTCAAGTATTTTCTTGAGAGCTTCTAATGGTCCGCTGAACCAGTGGAAAACAGCTCTCTTAACCCCGGTCTCTATAGTCATATCAACACAATCTATCCATGCGCCTCTACTGTGAACTGATATCGGCTTATCTTTTTCCCTCGCCAAATTAAGTATTCTTGAGAAAACCTCCCTTTGAACCTCTTTGATATTATCACTTTTTCTAGCATCCTTATACCAATAGTCTAATCCAACCTCACCTAAAGCAACAATATTATTGATGTTCTTCTCAATAAGGCTAATAGTCTCTTCGATTTTTGAAGTATCCAAGCCCCATGGATGAAGGCCAAGCGCTGGATAAATTCTTAGTTTGCTGGTTCCATACTTCTGGCTTTCACGTATAACCCAGAGATTGGATTCATAATCTGAACCTACAGCAATTATCGCAGTAACCCCTACCTTAACGGCTCTTCTAATGGCTTCTCTTAAATCCTTAATTTCCTCCAAATGGGCATGGGTATCTATTAACTCCATAGGAGGCACCTAAGGTATGAAATTGCCTTATGATTTAATATTCAATGGTATTCGGTATCTATTAAGATTTAGGCTTGGAGGGATTAATGAAACGTAAAAAATTAAATCTATGGACTCAATAATAACTAAAATTCCAAAAATGGGCGTGGAAGGGTCAAAAGTAGAATGTATAGGATAGTTGAGAGAAGGGAGGCGGCTTCATCGATTAAACTCCTTAAGGTTTTAGCCCCTGAGATATCTAAAAAGGCTCAACCCGGCCAGTTTGTCATTTTAAGAGTGGATGATAAGGGTGAACGCATCCCACTAACTCTCGCTGACTGGGATACTAAGGAAGGAACAATAACGCTGGTTTTCTTAGAGGTTGGAGTTTCGACCAGAAAGCTTGGGGAATTAAGGGAGGGAGACGCCATATTAGATGTGCTTGGACCACTTGGAAATCCAACTGAAGTGAGGAACTATGGGTCTGTATGCATTGTGGGTGGCGGAGTTGGAATAGCAGCCGCCTATCCGGTAACCCGGGCGCTTAAAGCTGCTGGAAATAAAGTAACTTCCATAATAGGTGCGAGAACATCTAAGCTGCTAATTTTTGAGGAGGAAATGAGGAGGTTTTCAGATGAACTATACGTATCTACGGATGATGGAACCAAGGGGTATAAAGGCTTCGTAAGCGATATTCTCAGAAGCCTACTGCAGAAAGGATGCACATTTAATATGGTTTACGCCGTTGGCCCAGCCGTGATGATGAGAGCCATAGCTGATGTAACCAGGCCGTATAAAATTAAGACTATTGTAAGTTTAAACCCGATAATGGTAGATGGGATGGGCATGTGCGGTGCTTGTAGGGTGACGGTTGGTGGAAAAACAATGTTCGCATGCGTGAATGGACCCGAGTTTGATGCGCATGAAGTAGATTTTACAGAGTTGATAAGGAGACAAACGGCTTTTCTCCAGGAAGAGAGGATGGCTCTTGAACTCTGGGAGGCGAATAGGAGGATGGCGATTAGGGAGGCATAAGTTATGAGTAAATGGGACCGCTTTAAGGCAGTTCCAATGCCTAAGCAATCACCCCAAGTAAGAATACACAATTTTAATGAGGTTGCGTTAGGATACAGTGAAGAGCAATCTTTAATGGAGGCTGAGAGGTGCCTTCAATGCGCTAATCCGCAATGCGTTCAAGGATGCCCAATTGAAGTAGATATTCCAGCCTTCATAAAACTTCTCAAGGAAGGAAAGTTCAGAGAGGCCGTAATGAAGATTAAGGAGAAAAATAATCTGCCAGCAATCTGCGGAAGAGTCTGTCCGCAAGAGGACCAATGCCAAAAAAATTGCGTGTTAGGCAAGAGGGGGGAGCCTATTCAGATTGGTAGATTAGAGAGGTTTTTGGCAGATTGGGAACGGGAACATAAGGTTGAAATCCCGGAGAAGAAGCCATCCACTGGAAAACGTGTGGCGGTTGTAGGCTCCGGACCAGCTGGGCTAACTGTGGCGGGCGACCTTGCAAAACTTGGCCATGAAGTCGTAATATTTGAGGCACTTCATGAGCCTGGGGGCGTATTAACATATGGTATTCCGGAGTTTAGGCTTCCTAAAAACATTGTTCAGGCGGAGATTGAATACATAAAGAGGCTAGGGGTTACCATAAGGACAAACGTTTTAATCGGCAGACTCTACACGGTTCAGGAGCTACTGAGCGATGAGGGCTTTGATGCCGTTTTCATCGGAACTGGTGCTGGTCCACCAATCTTTATGGGGATACCCGGAGAGAACCTTTGTGGAATATATAGCGCAAATGAGTTTCTTATACGCGTAAATCTAATGAGGTCCTATCTATTTCCAAGGTGGGATACTCCGATTAAAGTTGGTGAGAGGGTGGCAGTTATTGGCGCCGGGAATGTAGCCATGGATGCCTCAAGATGCGCCCTGAGGCTTGGAGCCAAAGAAGCCCATATAGTTTATAGGCGGTCTAGGGCTGAGATGCCGGCTAGAAAGGAGGAGATAGAGAACGCTGAGGAGGAGGGCATAATATTTGATTTTCTCACATTACCAGTAGCCTATCATGGCGATGAGAGCGGCTGGGTAAAGAAGATGGAATGCATAAGGATGCAGCTCACCGAGCCGGATGAGACTGGAAGGAGAAGACCAGTCCCAATACAAAGCTCAAACTTCACGATGGATATAGATACGGTGATAGTTGCAATAGGCCGGAGACCTAACCCACTTATACAGCAGACTACACCCGGACTGAGAGTCGCCGAGGATGGAACAATAATTGTTGACGAGAACATGCAGACAAGCATTAAAGGCGTATACGCTGGCGGAGACATAGTTACCGGTGAAGCAACGGTTATAAGCGCTATGGGTGCTGGAAAGAAAGCCGCTAAATCAATCCACAAATACTTAATGGGAAATAAATGAACAAAAATCTACTGTCTCTTCAATTTTACCTAGAAGCCTCAACCAAAGGCGGTATTATCTCTTCATAGCCAACTGACATTATATGGCATCCAGCGGCGGAAGTCGTCTTCTTCAGCTCCTTAATGAAACTAGAGAAGTAATTGAGGTTTATTTCATCATACTTCAATCTTCTCAGATTCTTATCAGAAATTTCACTAGCCTTGGCTAGAGCATCCATAAGCTCTTTGGGCACCTTAACTCCCGGCACATTCTTATCAAAGTAGTCAGCCACACCATAGGATTTTAGTGGAAAAATACCTATTATAACAGGAACATTATATTTACTAGTCTCTTTAAGGAAAGATTTCGCCTTCTCAATGTCGAATACAACTTGCGTCTGGAAAAAGTCAGCTCCAGCATTAACCTTCTTCTCAAACTTTATTAGCTCTGGTTCAATGGGATTAGCATTTGGGTTGGCTCCAGCACCGATAAAGAATTTTGGCGGAGACTCAATCGGTTTCCCATTCATGTCAACGCCTTCATCAACTATGCGTCTTATCATTTTGATGAGCTGAACAGAATCTAGGTCAAAGACTGGCTTAGCTTGGGGGGTATCTCCTAAAGTTGTGTAGTCGCCGGTCAATGCGAGGACATTTTTTATTCCTAAGGCACCTGCGCCTAGAAGGTCTGAGAAGATCGCTATCCTATTTCTGTCTCTACACGTTATCTGATATATTGTTTCCAGCCCCGAGTCTCTCTGAATAATATACGAGGCAACCAGACTACTTATGTACGCAAAGGATTGAGGATTATCCGTCACGTTGCAGGCCACAACATAATCCTTAATCTTCTTAGCAGCCTCGACATAACGTGTTAGATTGGTCGTCTTTTCAGGCTCAAGCTCACCAGTAAAAGTGAATCTCCCAGACTTAAGACTCCTCATTAACTCACTTATAAATACTTCCGTCATGAGACAGACCCCTCAATTTCAAGTTTTCACCCAAATAACTTCCCTTGGCTGCACATTTAGCCTCGAATTATCTCTCGGCGGCCTATAAGCCCTATAAATATCAAGCATACCAATTTCTTTAAGCCTGTTATAGATTAGAATCCATGCGCAATCACGCTTGTATCCGCCAACTTCGCACTTTCCCTCATACATGCCTCCACATGGCCCATTAAGCATCCCCTTTGGACATCGAACAATAGGGCATATTCCACCAGTCTCATAAAGAATACATTCGCCGCATGCCCTGCACCTCTCATAGAACTCTCCTATATGCTCTATTATTCCAAGGAATTTTGTATTTAGGGCTGGTATGGAAGGTTTTTTAATGTGCTCAACTATATCCTGAACGCCAGCGCCACAAGTCATACAGAGTATCGCATCAGAGGATTCGATAGCATCCTTTAAGTTGCGGGTATCCCTCCTTAAGATTCTTGCATCACAAGGCGTCTCTACAACAACTGCACCAACAACCTCTTTACCAGCACCCCTCAATTTTTCAGCCATTTGCTTGACTTGTTCCTCACCACCAGTCTGAGCAACGGTTGAGCATGTTCCACATCCAATAATGAATACCTTACTAAAGGGCTCAAGCATTTTCAGGATTTCTTCAAAAGACTTTTGCTCAGTTATTATCAAATGGGCATCCTCCCAACAATCCATTTATTGAACATGGACAACTCGCGTATAAAATTGTTATGCCAAAATGATGAGTTATAAATATCTTTTGACACAAAAAATATACCAACCGAATATGGAGGAGGCATCTCCTTGGGAGGCGTAGTTAAAATCGGCATATTAAAGGCTGGTTGTTTAGGCTCCCTGCCGCTGATAGAATTTCTTTTGGATGAAAGAGCTGATAGGGAGGATATTCAAGTTAGGGTTTTCGGCTCAGGAGCCAAAGTTACCCCAGAGGATTGCGTTGAGTGCGCTGAGCAAGCCCTAAAACAGAGTTTCGACCTAATAATATTTGTTGGGCCAGCGCAGATAACTCCCGGACCAACAGAAGTGCGTAAGCTTCTTAGAGGATCTGGCAAGCCGGTAATAGTAATCTCAGATACTCCGGCTAAGAGAATTATTAAGGAGCTTGAGGATGCCGGCTTTGGATACATAATTGTTGAGGCTGACTCGATGATAGGCGCTAGGAGAGAGTTTCTCGACCCCGTTGAAATGGCCCTATATAATTCCGACATAATTAGGGTTTTAGCCGTAACTGGCGCACTAAATCTCATAGTTAGCGAGATAGATAGGGTGATTGATGCGATTAAATCTGGCGGCAATCTTAATCTGCCTAGACTTATAATCGACAGTAAGAGAGCTGTTGAGGCAGCTGGCTTCTCGAATCATTATGCTAAGGCTAAGGCTATGGCGGCTTATGAACTTGCCAAGCAAGTCTCCACATTAACTTTTGAGGCTTGCTTTAAAGTGCAGGAGCCAGAGATTTATATTCCGCTTGTCGCTGCAGCACACGAAATAATAAGGGCGGCAGCGAATCTTGCTGATGAGGCTAGGGAGATTGAGAAGAAGAATGATTCTGTTCTTAGGAGACCACACTTTAGGGATGGCTCTCGGGGAGAAAAGAGGCTTTTGATGGAGAAGCCGCGGAAACCTATTACCTCGTTTTGAATAAGGTAAATGAATATAAGTTGGTTCTATCTTGAGAGAAAACAATATAATGTAATGATGGTGATGCGCAATGCCGGCAATAGAGGTTGGAAGGGTCTGCGTGAAGATTAGGGGTAGAGAGGCTGGAAGACGCTGCGTGATACTTGACATCATAGATAAGAACTTTGTGTTGGTGACGGGCCCAAAGAATGTAACTGGAGTTAGGCGGAGAAGAGCTAACATAAGCCACTTAAAGCCGACGGAGGATATTCTCAAAATAAGAAGAGGTGCATCTGACGAGGAGGTTTATAAGGCTCTTCTTGAATCGGGTAAGCTCGAAGTATATATGCAGAAAGAGAAGCTTTAAGTCCTATCGAGGAGGATGAAATGCAAGGAATTAAGACCCCATGGAGCATAAAGCGGGAGCTGCTAACGAAATCTGAGGATGAAACAGACCCGAAATATGGCTATAAACCCGAGGAACGTCCATACCCAGAAATAATAAAGTTCGGCATAATAAATTTGGATAAGCCTCCTGGACCCTCAAGCCATGAGGTTACGGCGTGGATTAAGCGCATACTCGGCATTGAGCATGCTGGTCACGGAGGGACCTTAGAGCCCATAGCAGTATCCTAAGGGGCTATGGGCATGGAAATCCCAAAGTGACCGGCGTCTTACCAGTAGCCCTAGAGGAGGCAACAAAGGTTATACAGGCACTGTTAAGGGCTGGTAAAGAGTATATTGGCGTAATGAAACTGCATGGCGATGCCTCTGAGGAACGCATTAAGGAGGTTTTCAGCGAGTTCACGGGTAAAATTTATCAGAGACCTCCGCTTAGGGCATCGGTTAAGAGAGCTATACGCGTGAGGACAATTTATTATCTAGACGCATTGGAGATTGATGGTAGAAACGTCCTCTTTAAGGTTGGATGCGAGGCTGGAACATACATAAGGAAACTCATTCATGATATAGGTAAAGTCTTAGGTTGCGGTGCGCACATGCATGAGCTCCGCAGAATTAGAGCTGGCCCCTTCACTGAAGATGAAAGCATGGTAACATTACATGATGTGCTATATCTCTATGATAGATGGCGCGAGACCGGCAACATAAGTATGCTCAGAAGATTCATACTCCCAATGGAAAAGGCTCTAGGCTTATTGCCCAAAGTTTTCATTAGGGACTCCGCCGTAGATGCAATATGCCACGGCGCACACCTAACAGCCCCAGGCATAACACACATCGAGTCAGGAATAAACCCAATGGACACCGTCGCTATATTCACCCTTAAAGGTGAGGCAGTAGCGCTCGGAACAGCCATGGCCACTACAGAAGAGATGCTTAAAGCCACACATGGAATAATGGTCAAAACAGAGAGAGTCTTAATGCCAAGGGGAACGTATCCAAAACTCTGGAGATAAAAATCAAACAATTTAAATAGCCTGGAAAATTTTATAGAGGATTGAAGAGCCGGGGTCTCCTAGAGCCAACAAATAAACTGGCGGGGAATCCGGTAGGGAGCAGATTACAACAAGTAAACATAAGCTTAAGCCTGGAGCCAAAAACAGCCAAACAGCCTGTGGCCCACTCTGGGCCGCGTGGGTTCAAATCCCACCCCCGGCGCCATATTCTTTGCTTGTTTTAGGCTTGTTTTTTGGCTGTTTTTGAGCAGGAGGCGAGCTTAATTCTTGCTTTGTTTTTGCTTGGGTTTCTATTTTTCTTTTCGGTTTGAACCCACACTTTAAATATTTGGCCATCACTATTTTATTGTTGGTGTTTGGTTTGGTTGGTCGGACTGTTGAGGCCGTTTTAAGGGTTCTTTCTGATGGTGTTCCGCGGTCTTATAGGGATATTGTTGCCTCTACTGGTTTGGGTTTGAGGGTTGTTGAGGGCTGCCTATATAGGCTTTGGAGGAGGGGTCTAGTCTTACGGTCTGAGAAGCCGTTCATGGAGTCTGAGCGGGTGTTTAAGGGTAGGGCTGGGGTATCGAGAAACCTCAGAAAATATTACCTGTATGTTATTGCTCCTAAGGGTGGCGGCGAGACTGTAGTTAACGGTATTAGGTTTGTTGGGTTTACTTCCTCCCGGGCTAGTGGTAGGGCTGAGAGTAAGGCGCAGATAATTTATAGGTTTCTTGAGGAGAATCGTGATAGGGCCTTCTTTGCGCGTGAGGT
>Ga0209080_1000675_pt1 | contig 20992 bp, 19 predicted proteins | sample JNZ110809AmetaG_FD_184123 | JGI IMG/M metagenome (GOLD analysis project Ga0209080, IMG submission 184123) | Hot spring microbial communities from Jinze hot spring, China to study Microbial Dark Matter (Phase II) - JNZ 110809A (SPAdes) (version 3) ...
GGAATCTGTCTCTCAATGCGGGCCCGGGGGGACTCGAACCCCCGACCCCCGGCTTAGAAGGCCGATGCTCTATCCATGCTGAGCTACGGGCCCATCATACTCTACTTCTGTTTCTATGTAGTTTAAAATATTACTTTTTCTTCTGGTCTAGATTATTCGTTCTATTTGGGGTTGAGGTTTCAGGATAATACATCTTAATGACGATGTAGTAAAAAATATTGTAAAGGTTGATGTTTATAATTCTTCAAGTATTCCTTTGATAAGGTATAGGTATAGTAACGTTATGAAGATTGCTGTGAAGAATAGTATAGCTGACACCGTTGATATTATTAGAGTTGGTTCTATGAAGATTAATCTGTTGATGAATATTTCCACAGGCACTCCTGCCTCTCCCACTATAACCATATATGGTAGCCTACCGATATCGTGCGCTATCTCTCCAAATATTAGCGCAGCTATAGATAGAGGGACGAGAATATATGCAGTCCATCTTCTATATGGTTGATAATAATGGGCTATCCCGAACACCAAGATAACTATTGACAGTAGAACCATTCCAAGGAAGAAGTATGAAACATCCATTAACGAATTTTGAAGAGGTAGAAATGGTTTGTTTAAGCTAGCGAATAAGTATGGTGAATAGAAGCTAAGCACACTCCAGAACCAGAAACCTGTCAGCCCCTGAGGTATAATCATCAAACCTCCGAGAAGACCTGCACATCCACTCCATCTTTCAACTGTTTTATCTATCTTCGACGACCATGCCAGACCAGCTGAAGCAGCTAGGAACCCGATGGATAATGCTCCGAAAAATGTATGTAGTAGAAGTGGAGGATAGACTGGATTCATTAAAGCTTCTATAGTATTTCCAGAGATCGGGTTTAGGCTCGTTAAACCAGCAGGGTTGTCTATGAAGGCGAATATGTATCTAAATCCTGCGGGGATAGCTAGACCTGAGAAGGCCATGACCAACCCTATGGCTAAATGTATTTTCGCATCAACTTTATCCCAAGTATACCAGTAAGCAGCTATAGATGTTAATCTAACTATTATTCCTGTGATGCTTACCAGTAGGGGGATGAATAAAATTATTGTTGCAATGTTTACTAGAGTGGGCCAGAACCCTGCTAAAACAACTGTTATCATTGTTCCATAAACACCTGAAACAACTTCTGTGGCAACAAGAAACTTGAAGACTTTTCTCGCAGGCTTAGCTGCCTCAATATCTGATAGAGACCTCCATCTAAGAATTACACTATAGAATCCCAGACCAATGTTTATGTTTACGAATGTTAAATGGATCAGCAGTATTAATCCTAGAATCGTTAAAGGCAAAGTTACATCCATTATACCTCACCCATCTTTAAGAATCTCGGAGGCTTCTTCAAAACCAGATATATCGTTGTAAAGGTCATGAGTAGCCCTAATAGTAGTCCACCAATTATAGTAAGTACTACTTCTATTCCTATCGGATTTGGTGTAACGAGTTCTTCTGGATAGAGCAAACCGTATACCGTCCAAGGTTTTCTACCGATTTCTCTTACCGCCCATCCAAGTCCAGCCATAGCGGGAGCGATAAAGAACATAGCTAACCCAAAATAGAATAGTATTTTCTCTCTCCCACGCCAGAACTTCTTGAAAACGAATGAGCTTATAATGATTAATGAGATTAAGAGGGATACAGCCGCTAAGCCAATCTTAACTTCGTATAGAGTCTTCACTAATGGAAGTTTCTCAAAAGCTTTCAAAGTATCTGCTAAAGCTATTTCTTTAACTGGTACACCCCCTATCTTAAGATCCGGGTTTGGATGATTCTCAGAGACTTGTATCAAGTAGTCGAATCCTTTGAATACGTAATTTATGTCTCCGAAGATCGTTAGACCTGCCGCCGGATATGGTCCAGACTTCTCTAAACCAGCTATCATTGCAAATTTAGTTGGTTGATAGATGTACACCATTAAACCTTGTTCATGTCCTTCTACTCCTTGAACAATCAATAGTATCGAGCCTACCAATGCAATAGTCTTGAACAATCTTAGATAGTTTTCTCTTTTCTCTTTCTTTCTTAACCCATTATATGCGAGCGCTCCTGCTATCCAGTACACTCCCACTATCGTTGTAGCGAGAAGTTGATGTATTATACTCGTTAAAGCATAAGGGCTCGTTAAAGATACCCATACATCTTTCAATAACTCATCGTAAGAATTAGTTAACGTATTCAGTACAGTTGGGTTGATTAAAGTTGCTCCAGAACCTGTAGAACTTACCTTCATACTTACTAATGCTTCTTTAACAGATAACAAGAAATCTGTATTTACTAGTAGAGGACCGTACACAGGAGCCCATGGATAAATCGTTTTAACTATTTCTCCAGTTCCCCAGGGTGCCTGCATCCAAGAGTTTACAGAAGTTATCAATGCTCCTGAAAATAATGCGCCAGCGGTGTAAGTAATCGTTATCATCCAATGAATCCAGGGATTCTTGAATTTATCCCAGGTATATAGTAATGCGACTAATAATGTTGCCTCAATTGTGAAAGCTACCAATTCTAGGAAGAGCGGGGTGAAGAAGAATGATCCTATCCCTAGTATCACACCATTCCATACTTGTACGAGTCCAAATTCTACCAATGTCCCAGTAGCTGCTCCATATACAAACGCAATTACTATTACGAGAGATATCTGTTTAGCTAGTTTCATGTAATTATGATCTCGTTTTACTATGCCTAAAAACTCTATTATAGTTAATGTAACGGAGAATCCTATAACTATAGCAACTGTTATTGAATGCATGTATATTCCCAGCGCTGATAGATCAAGTATTCCTCTTAGATCCATTCCAGAAACCTCCGCATCTCATATCTTCTGAATTTCGATATTTTCTTCTAAGTTTCAGGGGTAATAAAGTTTGAGTTCGGATTTCGAACCTCTCTAAACTTGTTCTTGAAAATACTATACTTGAAAAAATAATTGGAGATGAAATGTAGAGTTTATGGTTTACTGTTTTTCAAGTTCTTTGTATACAAACCACCAATCGTATCCTTTGTATTGTTTTAATCTTTCTTCTGCTGTTTTCTCATCAGTTGCTGGTGGAACTATTACTTTATCACCGATAAGTTCATTATTCGGCCAGTTTGCTGGGATCGCTACTTTAGATTTATCTGCTATCTGTAGTCCTCTTACAGCTCTTAGTATCTCATCTATGTTCCTTCCAAGTTCCTGTGGATAATAGAATATCGCCCTTACGATTCCTTCTGGATCGACTATAAAGACAGCTCTAACAGTATTTGTTCCCTTCTTTGGGTGAACCATTCCAAGCATTTTTGCGATATTACCCATATCATCAGCAATAACTGGGAACTCAATGGTTATGTTAAGTTTCTCCTTAATCCATTTAACCCATTGTATATGGCTGAAAACTTGGTCTATACTTAGACCGATAAGCTCACAGTTTAGTTTCCTAAATTCCTCGTATCTTTTCTGGAATGCATAGAATTCAGTTGTACAAACTGGAGTAAAGTCGGCTGGATGCGAAAACAATACAACCCATTTCCCTTTATAGTCTTCTGGAAAATTGATTACACCTTTAGTTGTCCTAGCCTTAAAGCTCGGCATTTTATCTCCGATCATAGGAATTTTTCCCAGTTCAACTGCTTCCATTCTATTCACCCCTATACACTCTATTCCTTATAATTTATTAATTAGTTCGATTATTAATATTTATGGTTCGATTTACGGACCTAGAATTAATACAGGAATTACTACGAAACTCGAGGAGAACCTATGTTGAATTAGCAAAGACATTTGGTGTAACAGAAGCAGCTATAAGAAAGAGAATTAAGAAACTAGAATCTGAGAATATTATAAAACGGTTTACTATAGAAGTTGATTTAAAGAAGCTTGGATTCGAAGTTCATGCACTTATCGGTTTAGATTCTTCTCCTGAAAAACTTATCCAAACGCTAGAAGAGTTACAGAACATGAAAGAAGTTGTAAGCCTCTATACTTCATCTGGAGATCACATGATACTGATAGAATGCTGGTTCAGAAACATGAAACAACTATCAGATTTCATAAAGAAACTGGAAAAAATAGACGGGGTGACAAAAATATGTCCAGCAATAATATTAGAAAAAATTAAGTAAACTTTACAGAAGAATATTCTGAGTATTTTTAGAAAGTGGGGGGCTTTATCTTAGGTTTGTATTGAAAGCATCTAAGAGTATCTATTAAGGTATTTTTAAGGTCTATTCCATTTTCATGGCACTCTCTCCCAAGCTATATTCTAGTATGTAGAGGTTTATTCTGGATATGGGTATAGAGATGTTGGTTGAAGAATTTAGAAGATTGTTGAAGTTGATCGAGATAGAGTATGAGAATTCGGAGAAGAAGATAGTGATATCTAAGGATACTCAGAGGCTTACTCTTCCAGGTCAGATTTATGAGAATTTAAAGAAGGGGACAACTTTATCTATTGCTAGATGGATTATACCTAAACTTGTAGAAGCAGGTTTAGTGGAGAGAGAAGAGAAGAGCAACGATTTAATGTTCTTGAAACAATTAGAGTGGAAAGAGAAGAATAATCCTAGAGAACTCCAAGAAGTATCTAGATACTTCTATCTAGAGATGAAGCAGGAATATGAACGTGATCCACAACTAAAAAGCATACTCATGGACATAATTTCTCTTAGACTGCACAAGATAATAGGATTCGCTGCAAAGAGAATAGATCCATCACTAATCCAGAATCTTACACGTGAAGAAGAAGTACTATACCAAACCATCAGAAGTATCGTAGATGAGTGGTTAAGATATGTCTCTCCAAGTGGAGGTTGACGTAGAAGATGAGTAGCTTCACTGGGATAGAAGAGAAGATGATAGAATTCTTTAAACAGGAAAAATATAGATCGATAATATCCAGAGCTGCGGCTCAGAGGTTTACTAGCATCCCAGTAGATTTCAATGATATAATAGTTTTTGATGAAGAATTAAGCCACCTCTTAGTCAATGAGCCATTAAAGTATCTGCCTCTATTTGAGAGAGCTGCATGGAATCAGCTCAGAATAGAAGATCCAGAGTACGCTAACATAACTAGAGAATTTAGAGTTAGGATTTATAATCTACCAGAAATATTATTGATAAGAGATATCAGGACAATACATCTAAAGAAGCTTATAGCGATAGACGGTCTAGTTGTTAGAGCAAGTGCAGTTAAACCTATACTTAAAACAGCTGTCTTTAAATGTAGGGTATGCGGGACTGAGCAGACGATACCACAAGAATCTCAAAAACTTGTTCTCCCAGAAGCATGCAATAGTTTTAAGTGCCGTGGGAAGAAGCAGAAATTCGATATAGTTGAGGAGAAGAGTGAGTATTATGATTACCAGCTTATAGGAGTGCAGGAGAAGCCTGAAGATCTACCACCTGGTCAGCTACCTAGAAGCATAGATGTAGGTTTGAAAGGAGATCTTGTTGATAGAGCTAGACCCGGAGATAGAGTAATAATTGTCGGAATACTCTACGCTATACAAGAAAGAACTATGGAGACACCTTTAAGAACATCTAAACTCTATCTTGAAGCTATAAGTATAGAAACAGCAAGTAAGGAGCCTGAGGCTCTTCAGATAACGCCTGAAGAAGAAAAAATGTTTAAGGAAATGGCTAAGAGTCCTGATATACATCAGAAACTGATAGATAGTATAGCACCATCAATTTACGGTTTAGAACATATTAAGAAAGCGATCATGCTACTACTCTTCGGAGGGAGAACGAAACAATTTCCAGACGGTGTAAAGGTTAGAGGAGATATACATGTCTTACTGGTTGGAGATCCTGGAACGGGTAAAAGTCAGCTATTGAGATATGCTGCACAGATAGCGCCTCGAGGAGTATACACGTCGGGTAGAGGGTCGACTGCGGCAGGATTAACTGCGGCGGTTGTAAAAGATAAAGGAGGGAACATGATTCTGGAAGCAGGCGCTCTTGTCTTAGCTGATATGGGTGTCTGCTGTATAGATGAGATCGACAAGATGAGACCTGAAGATAGAGTAGCTATACATGAAGCGATGGCTCAGCAGACTATTAGTATTGCGAAAGGAGGTATTGTAGCTACATTAAATGCTAGAACATCTATACTTGCAGCAGCAAACCCCGAGCTCGGCAGATACAACCCCTACGAGCCATTTACTGTAAACGTTAATCTACCAATAACGATACTTTCTAGATTTGATTTAATATTTGTTCTTAGAGACGAACCTATACCTGAACAAGATCAAAAGATAGCTGCACATATACTTAATCTTCAGAGTAAGTCTACTGTACCTGTAGAGCCTCCCATAAAACCTGAAGTTCTCAAGAAATATATTGCATACTCTAAAAGAATACAGCCTGAGCTTACACCTAGAGCTGCTAAACTCGTAGAGAACTTCTATCTACAGATGAGGAGCATGTACCAGCAGACATCGACTATAACTATAACTGCACGTCAACTGGAATCTCTAATAAGACTTTCAGAAGCTAGGGCGAGAGCTGCTTTAAGAGAATACGTTACAGAAGAAGACGTACTAGATGTTATAGACTTGATGAAGAGGAGTCTAGCAGAAGTAGGTATAGATGTAGAGACAGGGAAACCAGACATAGACGTTATCTTAACAGGTAAACCTAAGAGTATTAGAGACAAGTTTACGCTAGTATTAAAAACGATTGGAGAAATGCAGGAAAAGAAGGGATACGTTGAAGATTCTGAACTTAGAGAAGCATTAAAAGAATGTGGATTAACAGAACAAGAGATAAGAATGTTGTTAAATAGATTGTTGAGTGATGGTAAAATATTCACGCCTAAGCCTGGAGTATATAGGCTGACATAACCTTGAAAATCAAAGATTTATCAATTCCAAAATTTATCGTAGAGAATCTTGAGAAGAAAGGTATCTTAGAACTTTATCCACCGCAGGTAGAAGCTATTAAAGCTGGAGTACTTGAAGGAGAGAATATTGTTGTCTCTACACCTACCGCCTCTGGTAAGACTTTGATAGCCTTCTTCTCAGCCTCAATACATCTAGTTGAAGGTGGTAAGATACTCTACCTCGTCCCACTTAGAGCACTAGCTTCTGAGAAGATTTTAGATGTAAATGAAATTCTCTGTGAAGGAACAAGATTTAAGGCAGCTATCTCTACTGGAGATTACGATTCATCAGACCCGTGGCTTGAAGCATACGACGTCATAATCTCTACAAATGAAAAAGTGGATAGTCTACTAAGACATGGAGCAAGCTGGATGAAGGATGTAACTCTAGTGGTTGTAGACGAACTCCACCTTATCGGAGACCCTGACCGTGGACCTACACTTGAGATGGTTATCACAAGATTGAGGAAAACCATACCGAACGCCCAATACATAGCTCTAAGTGCAACTATAAGTAATGTTGGAGATCTGGCTGGATGGCTAAAAGCTAAGATAGTTAGATCAGATTGGAGACCAGTACCGCTGAAAGAAGGAGTACTCATCGACAGTAGAATAGAGTTTATTGATGGAACGGTGAAAGAGCTTAAACCGCTTGATAGGAGTAGTGTTGTAAACGCTGTTCTCAATATCCTTCTGGAAGGTGGGCAGACACTTATCTTCACTTCTACGAGAAAGAAAGCAGAAGAATATGCATTAAAGATAGCTAGAACTTTTAGTGAAAGGTTAGATTTAATTTCGTGGGAAGATAGAGAGAAGCTTAAAGAGTATGCTGAAGAAATTCTCGCTGAAGAGAGAAGTGGGTTTACAGAAAACCTCGCTAAACTCATTGAGAATGGTGTTGCTTTCCATCACGCCGGCCTATCCTACCATCAGAGGAAGATAGTTGAAGAAGCATTTAGATCAAGATTCTTAAAAACAGTTGTTGCTACACCAACACTTGCAGCAGGCGTAAACCTACCAGCTAGACTAGTACTAATAACAGAAGTTAAGAGATATATTCCTGGATATGGATATCAGTCTATACCAGTCATTGAGTATAAACAGTTTTGTGGTAGAGCCGGAAGACCGCTCTACGATGAAGTTGGATACGCAGTTACGATTGCAAAGAACAAAGAAGAGAAAGAATATATTATGGAGAGGTATGTTAAAGGAGATTTAGAGAAGATTGTTTCTAGACTTGCTTCTGAGAAACATCTAAGAGTACATGTACTATCAATGATAGCTACAAGCAATATAGGTACACTTGGAGATCTACTAAAATTCTTTGGAGAAACGTATCTAGGGTACTTGTATGGCTCTAGAGTGATAAAAGAGAAAGTAGAGAATATAGTGGAATTTCTATCTAGGGGTAGGTTTATCGAAGTTGACGATGGGTTTATGAAAGCTACTAAGTTAGGTGTCAGAGTCTCCCAACTCTACATAGATCCTCTCACAGCATTAATTATATTAAGAAATTTAGATGAAGGATATGAGAGACCAAGCAATTTTGGTTTATTACATCTAATAGCCTTGACACCTGAAATTCCTAGAATACCTATGAAGAAGCTTGGAGTACATATTCTTGAAGAATATTTAGAGAGAAAGAAGAATGGTATGCTCGTAAAGATCCCGAACAGAGATGACGAATTTTATGAAGAATATCTAGATGCAGTTAGATTAGCGATGGTTCTAGAAGCATGGATAGAGGAGATGCCCGACTCAGAGTTATATGATAGATTTGGTATCCAGCCTGGAGACATGGCTGCGCTTAGAGAATCTGCTGAATGGATAGCTTACTCTGCATCTCAGATAGCTAAAATTTCAGGACATAGCAAGTACGTGACACCGTTCCAAATACTCTCAGAAAGAATTAAACATGGCGTTAGAGAAGAACTTCTACCATTGGTGAGACTTAGAGGTATAGGAAGGGTTAGAGCTAGAGCACTCTATAGAGCTGGATACACTTCTATAGAAAAACTAAAAGCAACTACAGTAGAAGATCTTAAAAGAATACTCGGAATAGGAGAAAAAATTGCGAGAAGCATTCTAGAACAATTAAACACTTAAATCTCTAGAATAATTTTTCTGAATAGTACGAGATTATGTTAGCTTGTATTTATCAATTCATAAAACTCATATACGGATCTCTCTTGGTGTGATTCTATAGATCCAGGTCTAATCTCCCTGACAATCTTTATTGCTTCTTCTGGAGGAATCTTCTTTTTAACTATTAGGTATGATGCAAGAACCACTCCTGTTCTACCTAGACCTGCGGCACAGTGTACCAGAACTCTACCACCTTTCTCAATTTCTTCAATTATCTTTTCAACTATTTCTTTTAAGAGATGTGGGTCTGGTGCTGAATGGTCTTTGATAGGGTAGTGATGATACTTAATCTCCAATTCTTTAACCCAATCTTCAGGTAAAGGTGATTCTGTCAATGATATTATCGTTGAGATCCCTTTCTCCTTAACCCACTTTACTTGTTCGTAACTTACCGGTCTACCTGATCCAGCTACAAAATAATCTACCCAACCAAATCTCTGAGGAGAATCTTCGAATATAGACCTCATCTTCCTGTAGATTTCTCCAGCAAAACTCATCAGACCTACCTCTACAGCATGCTGTATTAAAGGAATATTTCTACATAATCTTCAAGAAGAACACTCACGGGAAAACGTTTTTACCGAGAATTCCCAATCTTATTTATGGTATAGTTATGGTTGAGCTATTATATCTCTTAGATTGTTATTTGAAAGAATTTGAAGCCCATGTATTAAGGATCTCTGAAGAAGGTGTGGTTCTGGATAAGACTGCATTCTACCCTGAAGGTGGTGGTCAACCAAGTGATAAAGGGTTACTGATACATGGTGATGAGAAGTATGAAGTAAACTATGTGTTTAAGAAAGATGATGAAGTCTACCATGTCGTAAAAGGAGCACAAACTCTTACTCCAGGAGATATCGTTAAAGGCGTAATAGACTGGGATAGAAGATACACGTATATGAGATACCATACAGCGCTCCACGTCCTCTCCGGAGTAGTATACAATCTATATGGTTCAGTAGTAACGGGAAGCCAGATAAGTGAAGATAAAGCTAGGATAGATTTTACACTTGAAGATCTAAGTAAAGAGAAAGTACAGGTTATAGAAGATAAGGCTAACGAAATTGTACAAGAAGCTAGAGCTGTAAAGATAAAATTCATACCTAGAGAAGAACTTCTTAGAAATCCTTCTCTCATAAGAATTAAACCAGAACTTATACCCAACATACCTATACTTAGAGTTGTAGAGATAGAAGGATTTGATGCACAGATAGATGGTGGAACACATGTCTCAAATACAAGAGAAATAGGCAGAATTAGGATAATAAAAACAATAAACAAAGGTAGATTTAATAAAAGAATTGAGATAAAGTTAGAGTGATTTCGAGGGAGAGTAGAGAATGAAGTTAGTAGCAGGACCATCTTCTATAGAATTTGCTTCAAAAATCGCTAAAGAACTCGGCACAGATTTCATTAAAATAGAGCATAAATTCTTTCCAGATAAAGAGAATTATATTAGAGTACCTGGACAAGTGAAAGATGAAAAAGTTGTCTTAGTCCAGGGGATGCATCCACCTCAGGATGTCCACCTAGTCCAGACACTGTTGGCCATAGATACATTGATAGATCTTGGAGCAGAATCTGTTGAACTAGTTTCACCCTATATTGCATATGCACGTCAAGATAGAAGGTTTCTAGAAGGAGAAGCAGTAAGCTTTATGACAATATTGAAAACATTCCATAAACTTGGCCTAAAAAAACTATACACAGTCAACATACATTGTCCTTGGATTATTCCTGAGTCTCCGCTGGCGATAGTGGATCTAAGAGCTGAGAACGTCTTAGCAAAACATTTAGAAAAATGTGGGCTCTCAAATCCAGTCATAGTTTCTGTAGGTAAGAGAGGATTAGATATGGCCAGAATGGTTGCTGAAGTACTTAAGGTAGAGTATACTGCTGCCAGATCTGAGAGAGATAAAGTTTCTGGAATGGTTAAGGTGGAACTTGACGGCATACCTGGAAAAGAAGTAGTAATAGTTGATGATATAATTAGTACAGGTGGAACTATGATTGAATTGATAAAACAGTTAAAGAATAAAGGGTTTACGAAGATATTTGCAACATGTATCCACGCACTTCTCGTTAATAATGCAGATGAAAAGATATTCAAAGCTGGAGCTGAAAGATTAATAGCTTCAGATACTGTTCCAAACAAGTATGCTGAATTCACTGTAACAAGTTTGATAGCTCAAACTTTAAAGAAAGAACTAGATGTCTAGTAAATACTTATTTCTTCTCTCAGGATTCCATCAGGAAATCCCCTTTGCAGAGTTAAGAGCTGTACTAGAGGTTCTAGATCCAAATCATAAGATATTAGAGAAGAACGGGAGAGTAGTGATCATAGAGACTGAGAAGGATTGTGCTAGAGAAGCTGTTCTGAGAACAGCTTACACAAAACTCTCCACACTTTTAATCTCAAGATCACCAACTATTGAAGAAGAGATTATCAATTCTCTAGATATACAGAGTTTTCGTGAGATATTGCCACCCAAATCTAAGATAGCTGTTAGAGGAATATCTCTAGGATCTACAGATGTAGATGTTCCAAGAGTGGAGAAAAATCTCGGAGAAGTAATCTTAAGAAATGTACCAGCAATCTCGGTAGATCTTAAAAACCCGGAATACACAATACTCTTCATAGCTCAGGAAAACACTACATACATCGGTGTTCTAGTTGAGATAAAACCCAAGAAATTCTTTTACGATAGAGTTGCTGGTAGGAGACCTTTCAAACTCCCTTCTGCTATGCAGCCTGATACTGCTAGATGTCTCGTAAACCTAAGTAGAACAAAGCCTGGAGGTAGAATACTTGACCCATTCTCTGGAACAGGCGGGATAATTATAGAAGCAATACTTCTAGGCTACGAAACGTATGGTGTTGAGTTAAAGAAGTGGATAGCTAGAGGATCCCTCAAAAACCTCTACCACTATACCCCAGGCCGTGGAAATATTGTTATCGGAGATTCCAGACAACCACCATTTAGGAAAGGTTTTGACGGCATAGTAACAGACCCACCATACGGAAGATCTACAACAATACCAGACAAATCTCTGGAAGAGCTAATGAAGAAATTCTTTGAAAACTCTAGAGATCTATTAAGAAATGGAGGCAGAATATCTATGGCCGCTCCAACATGGTCTAATATTGAAGACTATGCATTAGATTCAGGTTACAGAATCCTAGAAAAATATACTTTAAAGATACATAAGAGTCTTGTTAGGAAGATAATGGTGTTCACATGAGTACTATGAGGTTAACCTTCCTCGGCACAGGCGGCGGAATTCCGAGTGTAACAAGAGGCTTACCATCGATTGCCTTAAACTTTCTAGGAGAGCTAATACTTTTTGATTGTGGTGAGTCAACGCAGAGACAGATGATGAAGGCAGGTGTAGGGTTTAAACGTAAATTCAAAATATTTCTCACCCATCTACACGGAGATCATGTTCTCGGATTACCTGGACTACTGTACACACTCTCAATGCTGGATAGACGTGACCCCATACTAATAATAGGTCCACCTGGAACTAGAGAATACGTAAAAATGTTTGAAGCAACAAGATATGGAAGAGTATCTTTCCAGATATATGTAAGAGAGGTAAGTGGAGAAGGAGTTGTAGATGAGGGGAGGAATTATGTTGTCGAGGCTCTTAGAGTTGATCATACCGTAGAATCATATGCATATAGGTTTAGAGAGAAAGAGAGGGTTGGAAAGATGAATGTAGAATATCTTGAATCAATTGGTTTACCTAGAGGTCCTCTATGGGGCAAACTGCAAAGAGGTGAATCTGTAGAATGGATGGGTAAAGTGATTAGACCTGAAGATGCTGTGGGTCCACCTAGACCTGGAAGAATAATCGTATATACGGGAGATACCGCACCAAACGATAGGATTGCGGAATTCGCTAAAGATGCAGATGTCTTAATACATGACTCAACGTTCGACTCGAGTTATGAGAAAGAAGCCTTAGAGCAAGGGCACTCAACAGCTAGACAAGCAGCCCTAATCGCTAGAAAGGCAGGTGTAAAAAGACTGTATTTATTTCATTTAAGTCCAAGATTTGAGAAGAATCCGAGAAAACTACTTGAAGAAGCATTAGAGATTTTCCCTGAAAGTTATCTTGCAGAAGACTTGCTAAGCTACGAAGTCCCCTACAAAGTCTAGTACTTCTACTCTACTCTGTCATCCAGTTTATAATCTCCTCCACGTTCTCTGTTTCTACTTCTACTTTTATAGGTGGAAGTGGAGATTCTATAAACGGTTCTGTAAAAGATGCGTGTCCAGTAAACGCCGCCTGCTTATTTATGTAGAAGACCAGTTTACCATCTACGATAGATTGTTTAAGTATATTTCTAGCAGCAGCTCTAATCTTCCTCATCTTCAACATATTCTTCAGATTCTCTAGAATCGATAAATCTTCTCCTTCTCCGAAAACCAGTTCAACGTCACCGATAACTTCACTCTTCAATTCAAGAGATGGGAATATATTCTTAACCGCTCTAACAATTTTCTCTCTATCTTCAGTAGGATAAACTTCAGCTTCAACTCTAATCTTCAACAAGCCAGACCCCCCAAACCACATAAAAATAACACTCCAACCTCTTAACATAGCTTACCCATACTCCAAGCATACCGTATTTCTCTAACTTCTCGAGGCAAAACCCAGAATATATAAGCTGACATCTAATATTCGTTAATACTGGAAGAGAAATAAATTGTAGAAAAATTTAAGAACGGATGATTAATTAAATATGTTTAGATGATGTGTCTGACCAGGCTGACCCCGAGAGGGATGATAGGGATCTTGAGCGCTGATAGTTTTCTTACGATGAGAGGTATTCAGAGTTAAAATTATGGAAATAGTAATCCTCTTATACTTGTATCTTTAAAGTCAAGCTTTTTGAGGGATTTTTGAGAAATAGATTAATTTAAGTTGTTTTTGTTATTTCTTGAGATGTTTGATGATTTGCTTAGGGAAGCTGTAGATTATGCTTTAAGTCTTGGTGCAAGTTATGCTGAAGCTAGGTATCAGAAAGATGTTACTGAATCTATCATGTTAAAGAATGGTGTTCCAGAAATTTCAGCCTCATCTATTTCTAGAGGTATTTCTGTAAGAGTACTTGTTGGAAATGCTCTTGGATTTGCTTCGACAAGCGACTTGAAGATAGGAGCTGTAAAGAAAATTGTGAGTAGTGCTGTTTCTATGGCTAGGACTTCCTCTAAGATGATTTCTAGAGGCGTATCTCTAGCTGGTGGGAAGATTTCTAGTGGAAGAGTAGAAGTTAAACCGAGAATAAAATGGGAAAACATATCAATAGAAGATAAGATAGATTATATGAAAGATATAGATAAACTTGTTGTTGAAGCTTCAGAGAAGATTGGTGTAAAAATTCCTTCTAGATTACTAACATTTGAGAAATGGGATTTAGAGAAACATGTAGTTAACAGTGATGGCGCAGATGTTAAGCATGTTATTCCTAGAACGATGGCGAGCTATATACTAACACTTTATAGTCCACAGCATGGAACTTTACAGAGATACAGAGAGCTAGGAGAATCGAGAGGATGGGAAGCGATAGAGAGATGGAGGCTAGACGATGTTATGGTAGAAGAAGTAGAGAACTTATGTAGAGTATTGCTAGAAAGCATTGAACCACCTAAAGGAGAAGTTGATGTTGTAGTGGGTGGAGAAATTGTCGGATTGATATGCCATGAATCTGCAGGTCATCCGGCTGAAGCAGATAGAGTTCTGGGAAGGGAAGCAGCACAAGCAGGTGAAACATACATTAAGCCAGATATGCTTGGTACTAAGATAGGATCAGACATCGTGACTGTTGTGGATGATCCTAGGATTCCACATTCTTTCGGTTACTATCTCTACGATGAAGAAGGTGTGGAAGCTAGGGAGAGAATTTTAATAGAGAACGGTTTTCTAAGAGAACTTCTCCATAATAGAGAGACTGCAAGTATCTTCGGTGTTGAGAGTAACGGTGCATCTAGAGCGAGCTTATACGATAGAGAACCAATAGTGAGAATGGCGAATACGTACATGAAGCCTGGAGACTACACGTTTGAAGAACTAATCGAAGACATTAAGCTAGGAGTATACATTAAGTCAAACCAAGAATGGAATATAGATGATAAGAGATGGAATCAGAGATACGTAGGTGTAGAAGCATATATGATAGTAGATGGAGAAGTTGGGAAACCTGTTAGAAACCCTGTCCTGGAGATAACTACGAAAGATTTCTATAGTTCTATAGATGCGATAGGCAAGAAGGTTAAGTTTAATGCAGGATACTGTGGTAAGAGTGAACCCCTACAAGCAATACCTGTATGGTTTGGAGGACCAGATGTTAGATTAAGAAACATTAAAATCCAGAGTAGACCAATGCATTAGTAGATCAGTTAAATGAAAATTATGGACGGGGCTCAATAATCTCTGAAATATACTGGAATGGATGTTTAACATCTATTCCTGTATTATGTCTTATTTGAAGTCTACATGTTTCACTTTGAGAAGTGACAGGAATCGCAAGATTCTTCAATTCGCTGAACAATCCTGAACCAACTTCAATAGCTTGATCGAAATGTTTTTTCTTCATCCCCCATAGTCCAGCTATTCCACAACACTGATCAACTTCTTTTAAATCATATTCAGCGTAAGATAGAAGTCTCTTTATGGTTTTCGTTAATCCAGAAGCCTTAGTAAAACAACTATGATGGTAGGTTATCTTAAATCCTTCTCTACTATCCAATTTTACTCGACCTTCTTCAACGTCTCTTAGTAGTAGTTCGAGAACATCGAAAGTATTATCTGCAACAATTCTAGACTTTTCATCTCCAAGGAACTCAGGGTAATCTTTCTTTAAGGCTAGGTAAGCTGCAGGAGAGCTAGTCAAGATTACTGAACCATTTACAATAGACTTATACAGATTTTCTATGTTATATCTTGCTATCTTTAATGCTTCTTCTATTAATCCTTCTTCAAAAAGTATTGTGCCAGCCTCTTTCTGCGGAGGAATACTGATACTGTAACCTAGTTTCTCAAGTGTTGTTACGATTTCTATTCCAAGATCTACTTCATGATAATTTGTAAAAACGTCTACGAAGTATGAGAGTTTTCTCCCACCACTATTCTGAAACCTCCTCCTTCTGAACCAGCTCTCCAAACTCACTTCATAAAATTTTGGAAAACTAACCCTTCTATCTATCCCATACAATCTTTCTAGCATTGTTTTTCCAAGAGAACTGGAGAGAAAGGTATTTGATAATTTCGGCATCTTAGAACAAATTTTTTCAAGTAAACCATAGTTTGAGAAAAGAAATCTATGTAGAAGTCTCTTCCTAGCTTTGAGGGATTTCACTCTCCATACTATCTGAGGTATCTTGACTCCTGCAGGACATATATCTAAACATCTACGACACCCAAAACAATAGTCAAAAGCTTCCTGTATCTCATCACTCTCTATAGGCTTGTTTAATATGTTTGAGAAATATGCTTGGAGTATCACTATTCTTCCACGTGATGTTCTTGAACCCATGTATGAGATCGATATGTTTGATGTTGGACAGACACTATTACAGAAACCACATCTAACACATTTAAACACATCTTGTAAAAGTAGGTCCAAATATTCTCCATTATGTTTCTCTATAGTCATATCATCCACCTTTATATTGAAACATACTACTGTATTACTTCATCTACATCAAAGATTACTCCAGGTGAGAGTATACATTTAGGATCGAGCAGACGTTTAATCTGTAGCATGAGATCGTAGGCTTCACCGTGCTGTAACTTCATAAACTTCTTCTTCTCAGTTCCTATCCCATGTTCTCCAGATACAGCTCCACCGACATCTATTACCCATTCAGCTAATTCATCATTAGCTTTATGAGCTATGGGTAAAAGTTCTCTATTATCTCCTAAAAACCAGTGAACATGTATATTTCCATCTCCGAAGTGACCTATAACTGAAGCTTTTATCTTATATTTCTCAGCTATAGCATAAGTCTTCAATACGGCTTCTAAGAGTTTCGAGATCGGTACAACTAGATCGCTTATAACAAGATACCTACTATGCCTCAGGGAGACTGGGTAAACACTTCTACGAGCCGACCAGAAAAATTCTCTCTCCTCACGATCTCTAGTTATCCAAATATCAACAGCATCATTCTCTCTAAATATGTTGCAACACCCCTCCAACACGTCTTCTACATAACGTGCTGAACCATGAGCCTCAACCAAGACCATTGCTTTAGATTCAGGAAAAGATATCTTCTTATACTCTGAAATATTCTTGATTAAAGGTTCATCAACAAATTCTAGTGCAGCTACATCTAAACCAGTTCTAACTATTTTGCAGATTGATTTTACTGCAGATTCTACTGTTGGAAAGAATGCTAGAGCTGTCTTAAAATCTTGGGGCAGTTTTCTTAATCTAAGTGTTATCTCTGTGAAGACTCCTAGAGTTCCTTGAGACCCGATCATCATTCTCGCTAAATCGTATCCAGTAGAGTACTTGAATGTTCTAGATCCAAGCTTCATCTTCCTTCCACCTGCAAAGACTAATTCAAATCCTAGAACGTAGTCTCTCGTCGTACCATACTTTACAGCTTTTAATCCAGATGAATTAGAAGCAACCATACCTCCAATAGTACATACAGATCCACTTGAAGGATCTGGGGGAAAGAATAAGCCATACTTCTCGAGCTCCTTGTTGAGCTTTTCGTATATCATTCCAGCTTCAACAGTTACCTGCATATCTTCTTCGTAGACCTCAACTATCTTATTCATCTTTAACATGCTGAGAACTATTCCTCCATATACTGGAACTGTTCCAGTCAATCCTGTTCCACCACCTCTGGGGTAAACAGGTATACGATGCTGATCAGCATACCTAAGTATCTCTACAACATGTTCAGTAGTCTCAGGCCATAAAACTACATCTGCTCTATAGAAATCTCCCTGAAAAGCATCAATAGAATTCACCACCAATTCTTCTTCACTAGTAGAAACATTCCTACTACCTAACAATTTCTCAAAAAACTCTAAATCACTTCTAGAAACCTTGTTAAAGTAAGTCTTCATAAACTCTTCAAGACAATCAGTAAGCAATCCTATTATTTATCTTTTTGAGAAATACTTCTGAATGCAGTGTACTGCTTGCTACTTCCCCCATCCTATAATTGTTAGATCAAAATCTGTAATTAAGCCCATCAACTTATTATTAGAATCTACGACAGGAATTCTTCTTAAATGTTTATTCTTCATTATCTTAACGACTTCTAGGATTGTGGATTTAGGACTACAGGTGATAGGGTTTCTAGTCATTATATCTTCAACTTTAAGTTCTTTTACATCTTTATGACTTAACACGGCTTTCGTGACGATATCTCTAAAAGTGATTAAACCGTGTAGTATACCTTCAGAATCTACAACAGGTAGACATTCAACATCATATTCAATCATCTTTCTTACAGCATCCTCTACACTACTACCAACAGTAATGGTAACCAAGTTCCTCGTCATAACTTCATCTACAGTTATATTAGCAATCTGAAACCTCTTCATAGACAACTCTCGACTATAGAAGAAAACCATGTTATATAAACCTAAACAGACAGTAACAGCTTCTCATAATCTTTACAAGCATATGCTTATAGTATGAATAGCCTCCTTCAATTCTAAGCTTTTATATTAGTTTTTATAATTAACGTAATAAAAAATATTAAAAATTGATTTCGATATTTAGGAACTTCTTTTGTTTATTACCAGTTGTGTAAACTTTTCTTGTAGATCTCTGAGATATCATTTATAGTTACAGGTCTAGGGCTTACTGCCAGTAATCTTTGTTGTAGTATTGCTCCTTCAGAGAGTTCTCTTATATCTTTTTCTTCAAAACCGAATTCACTTATACCTGAGGGTAGATTAAGATCTTTCATCAATTTTATCAAAGCTTCCTTAGCTAGAGCAGCTGCTTCTCTAATTTTAAGTCCTTCAATTTTTTCTCCTAAGAGTTGAGCTATCCTAGCAAGTCTTTCTGGAACTATTGGTTCAAGAAATTCAAGCATGGCCGGTCCTGTTATAGCTACGGTTATACCGTGTGGTAGATCATGTCTTCTACCAGCTATTGGATATGCTAGTGCATGTGAGATATGTACTCCAGCGTTCCCGAAAGCACCACCTAGATGTGCTGCTAAAAGCATGTTCCTTCTCGCTTCTATATCATATGGATTATAGTACGCTTTTCTCAAATACTTTCCTATTAACTCTATCGCTTTCTCTACAAAAATGTCTGAAACGGGGTTAGAGCCTATGTAAACTGGTCTTTTATCTGGAGATGCTGGTCTAGGTCTAGCGTAGTATGGAATAGCAGTATAACATTCTATACAATGCATGAGCGCATCTATACCTGTTGAAGCAGTGTAGTAAGGTGGAAGAGAAATTGTAAGGACGGGGTCTAGCAAAGCAAAGGAAGGTAATAGATATGGATGGGAAATCCCTACCTTCAATTTCTCCTTAACTAGATCTACAATAGCAACAGGAGTATTCTCACTTCCAGTTCCCGCAGTTGTAGGAATACATATCAGTGGTTTAAGAGGACCTGGAACAGGTTTTCCCCCACCTGTTGGAGGTGCGATATAATCTTTGAAATCAGGTGTAGGGTAAGTTACGTACAGATTTATCATTTTAGCTGTATCTATAGATGATCCACCACCAACAGCTATAAATCCATCATAATCTTTTCCTTTAGCAAATTCTATAGCTTTGATAACTTCTGTATCAATAGGTTCTATATGCGTACCATCAAATATTTCAGCTTTAACACCAGCTTCCTCAAGATATTCTTTTATCTTTGAAGGAATCTTAGTATTCTCATTTATATTCTTGTCTGTGACTATTAATGCTTTCTTGATTCCAAGTCTTCTTGCATCGTAACCTACTTCTGAACTAACACCTTCCCCAAACTTTGCTTGAACATTTCTAATAGTAAATATAGTATCGTTTGGAGAAGAATAAAATGGCTCGAACATTTCTGACCTCATCTAAGACTTATCTATCTATCTGAGAGCTTTAGGTGCTTTGGGATATTTCTCCCATAATTTGGGATCATGGCTTATTACTAGATTTGTCCGAGGTCTCTTCGCCAATAATTTTATCTTTCTTAGACCAGTTATGTATTCATCTACATCTCCAAGCAACCATCCCTTTGATTCTTTCTCAAGTTCTTCAGGTAGATGTATGAAATCTCCTGTAAAGATATAGTTGTTCCCAGCTTCTGTTTCTACTTTTATTATAATACTTCCAGGAGTGTGCCCTCCAACAAACATTAATTCTATGCCTGGAAGAAGTTCGAATGTTTCTCCTTCAAAAGTAAACCATTCTCCTCCTTTCAATGCTTCAAGATCTACAGGTTGGTATGCACCAGCTTTCCCGAGATACAGTAAGTATACTGCCCACATTAATTCTTTCTTATGTGCGATTAGAGGTTTCTTGAGATCTTTGAAGAGGTATGCTTGACCTGCATGATCTAGATGTAAATGTGTAAAAACAACATAATCTATGTCTTCAGGCTTTAAATTAATCAGTTTTAATTGATTCTCTAACCGATTTTCATCAGTGAACTTTGTCATTGGAAATACTTCCCATACTGGTCCCCAAACTTTTTTTGCTTCAGGATGACTACCACTATCTATCAACACTCTTCCATCTGTATGTTCTATAACTGCTCCAGTTACAGGTATATCTGTCCATACAGGTATCTTAGGCTTCTTTTCAACAACGGTTTCTGTCCAACCAGCTGGATCAGGTAAAAACCATCCCAACTCTCCTGAAAGAATGCCGAAATCTAAAAGGTATATATTCTTGACACCCATACCAAAACCTCAATAAAAAACTTAAAATCTACTATATATACATTACTTCTACTATATATACA
>Ga0209080_1000681_pt1 | contig 20914 bp, 20 predicted proteins | sample JNZ110809AmetaG_FD_184123 | JGI IMG/M metagenome (GOLD analysis project Ga0209080, IMG submission 184123) | Hot spring microbial communities from Jinze hot spring, China to study Microbial Dark Matter (Phase II) - JNZ 110809A (SPAdes) (version 3) ...
GATGCGGAGACCTCAGCAAACGATAACCTACATTCAAGAGTATCTGGAGGAAAGGGTTAAACAAGGCGAAGCGTTTCTGATACTTGCTTTTTCCACGGACACTTGCGTAACCGCCATAGTGTTAGCTTTGCTGGTTATAGTCGTCAAAAAGTATGGAACGTGCGACATTAGAAAGCTGGCAGAAATAGAACAGAGTGCAGATGAGGAGCTGACAAAATTTGAGACTGAGCAGTGAAAGATTCTTTGAAGTAGCAAAGTATTGGGTGCTGCCCTTAATTTTAGGCTCAATAATTGGCTTAGCCATATTCCTCCTTGTCTACATTTACAAACTGCTAAATTATGCGTCATATATTATTGTAAGCTGGAATTCTTCATTTCTTTTAGCCTCAACAATTGTTGCGCTCCTCGGAGGATATTTAACAATAAGACTGTGGGCGGAAAATAAAGAGTGCGGTTGCGGAACAGAACTTGTAATTGAAAGATATCATTTCAAAAACGGCTTTGTTAGCTTGAGAGATACCATAAGCAGAACTTTGGCTTCTGCGATAACCATAGGTTTTGGTGGGAGCGCTGGGTTAGAGGGACCAAGTCTTTTGTTAGGTGGAGGAATCTCTTCGTTTATTGCTAGAAGGCTAAAGTTGGATCAAAAAGATGTAAAAACACTGTTTCTGTGTGGAGCAGCAGCGGGATTTTCAGCGATCTTTAAGGCTCCATTGACGGGGATATTATTTGCCCTTGAAATACCTTACAAGAGAGATATTGAAACCGAGGTTTTTATTCCAGCGTCTATTGCTTCTGTTACCGCCTATTTTACGTCCGCCATAATCCTTGGAACAGAAACCATTTTTCCAACTCCAACATTTATTATACCAACTCTTTCCACCCTTATGCATGCAATTTTTCTAGGAATCCTAGCGGCGTTAGTTGCGTTGGCATTCATGGAAGTCCTTGAAAGAACAAACAGTATAAGCAAACGGCTTGCCAGCAGACTTCCAATGTTGCTTATGACAATATTTGCTGGATTAATTCTCGGTGTCATAGGCTTGCTTTACCCTGAAGCGCTTGGGCTAGGTTACGATTTCATTCACAAAATCGCAATAGCCGAATTAGGAGAATTAACTTTGACAAATTTGACCGCACTTTTAATTTTAAAAATTGTAGCCACAAGCGTAACACTTAATTTCGGTGGAAACGGGGGGCTATTCATTCCATCGCTTTATGTTGGCGGCGCACTTGGGCTCATTTACGCACAAACTTTGAACCTTGAGACGCCTGTTTTATATGTCATATTATCAATGGCTGCAGTGCTGGCTGCGACGAGCAAAAGCCTTTTGACAAGTATAACTCTGGTTGCTGAAACTATGGGTCCAAGCTTTATAATCCCCACCGTTGTTTCCGCTGCTGTCAGCTATTTTCTTACGGGAAGCAGATCATTCTATAGAAGTCAGCTTGTGAATAAATTGAGCAAGCAAGGCATGTGCAATGCTAAAGTTGAATGTTCAAGTTTAAATTTAAGAAAGCAATTTCAAACCATAAAACCAAGGATGCTACGGTAACCTCAATAATTGACACGACTGAACCGACTTTCAGATAATCCCTAAGCCTTATTTTAACGCCTTTTCGGCGCATTGTTTCAAGCCACATTAAAATTGCTAAAGACCCGAGAGGGAAAAAGTGTGGGCCCAAGTTGTTTCCAATAATGTTTGAGAAAACCATGATTGTGAGGCCCTGCGAGTTTAGGCTAACACTGTTTGCTGCATGCTTTATCGATAAAAGGCCAAGGATGGTCATCGGCCAGTTGTTCATGACGCTTGCGCCGATTGTTACGGCCATGCTTGGTGCAAGCACAGATAGAAACAGCGGCAATGAGAGAGTTTTTGTGAAAAGGTATGCAAAGAATTCCACAGCGCCAGTATGCCTTAATCCATGAACAACTAGGAATATGCCCATCATGAAGAGCAGAATGTCCCAGTTGATCTCCTTTGCTAGGCTTTTTACGCCTTTGCGCTCTTCTTTCAACATTGAAGGCTTGTTTAAAGTTATTATGTAAATTCCTAGAAGAAACAATGCACCAGAGCATATGACAATTGAAACTGGGAGCCTGTTCAAAGAGGCTAAAACATAGCCAACGTCAATTGTAATCAAGGTTACTATGCTTATCCTTAAAAGCGCGGGAGTTATCAACCGTCCTTCAACGTTTGAGGCTTCCACAAGCTCCATCGAATAGGATTTTGGAACACTTTTTCTAAAGAAGGCGTAAACCAGAAGGAGACTGCTTACTATGGTGGCTATGGCTACGGGTCCCATAAAAATGGCGTGCTCGATGAAGCTGTATTTGAAAAAGTCTGCGCTCACAATGTTAATTGGATTGCTTGTGATTAACGGCATTGCAGCGGTGTCAGCAATCAGCCCGGCAGAGAAAAGGTAGGCCAGTCTTCCTTTAGCGTCTATTTTTAATTGGTTGATGATTTCGAGAACTATTGGCGTTAGTATAAGCACGGCGCTGTCGTTTGCAAAAAGTATGCTTACACAAGCGGTAAGCAGTGAAATGTAAAAATAGAGTTTTAAGCCGCTTCCGCCTGCCAATTTAACCACTTTTATGGCTGCCCACTTGAAAAACCCTATAGCATCTAATGTCACTGATAATGTTACAATTCCAATGAAGGCTAATGCGGCATCCCAGACGTCCTTAAAAGCCTCAGCTGCATCGCTTAACGTTACTGTGCCAAGCAAAAGCGAAACTGCAGCACCTATCCCAGCAGCCAAACCCAGACTTATGCCACGGGGACGTTTAATCATCAAGAAAAGTGTGACTATGAAAATTGCCAGTGCATTCACTGAATGGTAGTCCATGGTTATCAGCGATGCAGACTTTATAGTTCATAATAAAACTGTTTCGTTATTAATTGTACAATTTTATGAGTAAAACTGCTTAATCTCCGCCTTATGCCAGACAAAATTTAAATTGTTGACTTCCCATATCTCAAAAGGCTAGTTTAAAATGGGTTAAGAAGGTGTAAAACACGAGAGGCATACAAACGAAACTGAACGTTGCATTTGAAAAAGTAGGATGATGGGTTTGTTTCCATATGCGCCTTGGCTCGTTTGGGCATTTCCAATTGTTTCCAGTCTACTGGTTCCATTAATTGCACGTTTCAGCAAGAGAGCTAAAGATTACTTCGCCGTAGCCATGTGTTTAATCACCTTAACATTCGCTTTTTCCATGGTTCCCGACGTTTACTTTAACGTTTTGGAAAGCTCCAATTTGACAGTGTATTGGATTCCATCTTTAAGCATCAGCGCAGGTGTATATACAAAGGAAAAAGTTACATTAGAATTCTTAGAAGAGATTAAAACCATAAGCCGAACATGAACAGTAAATAAGCACTGGCGCAACCAGAATTTCCAACATGTTACGTTAAAATTAATGAAAGAAACATGCTTAAGCAAGCATTAAGAGCGCATCTAAGGTTCTGCATAACCCCCTAAATAATTGAGAACGTTAAACCTATCACTTTTTCATTGACACTATGAAAGTTATCAGGGAAACGTTTTGCTAAAAATATATTCAAAACGGCAAAAGGCAAGAGGGGGTGGGGTCCAACAACTTTGATGGAACAAAGTCTTAAGTAATACAGTATTATATGGTTACTGGTGTCCCACTGTCCCATTTGTCCCAAGCGTCCAATTTATATGTCCCATCTAATTTTACTATTTTTACTATAAAATTGATTAGCAGTGCTGGTTGATCACAAGAAGCTTGAAGAAGCTTTTAGGCTGTAGACGGTGGAAAGGAGAGCTTTAGGAGCCTGGAGGCTAAGCTTGGCGTTTCCAAAAGTACACTGCAACGCCGGTACATCTCATGGCTTGATAAACGGGTTGAAGAACGCAAAAAGACCCTCGCAGAGGTTGAAGGAAAAATTTCAAAAATGACTTTGGAGGTCAACAAGCTTGAAAGGAAATATGACGAGAAAAATAGGATTCTCGAGGAAAACTGCCGGAAAAAGAAGGCAGTCCTTGAGGAAGAAATCGCAAAACTGAGAAGAGAAGCTGAAACCATCAAAGCAACCTTTGAACGCCAAAATTTAAGCTGGGAAGAGGGCATGAATATGCTGAAAGACGCAGTCTCTTTGAGGGATATGGTTGCCAAGCTCAGAGACGAAGCAACATGCCTAGAAGGCTTAGTAAAACAAACAATGCTCAGCCAATCAGAGCTTGAAAAGAGAAGAGAAAACCTCGGCAAGGTGATTTCAGCCTTAAGCTCAACATACCTCTCGTATATGAATTGGCTCCAAACAGAGGCCCCTAGGCTTGAACAACTGAAGAGACAACTCTCAAACGACATTAAAGGGCTTAACATGCAAAAAACTGAGCTGGAAAACGAAATCAGCAAGCTCAAGGAAGAATTAAAAAAGCTTAAACAAGAGGAAGAAGCGAGAAAAGCCTTAATACTAGCCCTTGCGAACGAAGAAGCCAGAGTTAAGACGGAAATTGATAGACTAATAAACGAAGCTGAGGAGCTAGTGAACAGAATAGTTGAAAACGCAAAATCCGAGGAGGAGAAAGCCCGAGAAGAAGTTGAAAAGTTGAGAAAAGAAAAACGAAGCAGAAATGGAATTAGCCCAAACAGCCTTAAAGGCAAAGCTTAAAGAACTTCAGGTGACGCACAGCTGAAAAGCAACAATCTTAATAGCCACATGACGCTTACCACAGCACGACAAAACTGCTAGAACAAGAAATAGGATTCACCTAATTATTTAATTGCATACCGCCCGATCCACCAAATTTTTAAGAGAATCCTTAAATAAAGGGAGCATTCCTTTCCTTTAATTGAGAGACTGGAGCTGGGTACGTTTATTTACTTGAGGAGAATTTCTAAAGGTAAAAATTACTAATTTACTAGACATCTAAAGCTGAGGAGCCTTTAAAATGAAGTAAGTTCTATGTTTATCTAAGAGACCGAATGCTATCAGTGGTGAAGGTGGTTAGCTTTTTTGATACTCAAAATAAGCCGAGAAGACTTAGAGAAAATATTTAAACACGCTATTGAATGCTTCCCAACTGAATGCTGCGGCATACTTGCCGGAAAAAGACTTAAAGAAGGAAATGTTGTAGAGAAAGTTTATCCTACGAGAAATTTATTGGAATCTAGTTTTGAGTATCAATTGGATCCAGAGGAGCAAGTGAGGATCTTTAAGGATGCTGAAACGCATGGACTTGAGGTCATAGGCTTCTACCATAGTCACACTATTAGCGATACTTACTGGTCACGGGTGGATGATGAAAGAAGTAAACTTTGGCCGGGATATGTATTCCTAGTAGTTTCACCTAAAAGTGGTAACTTTCGCGCCTATTTTAGAGGAGAAAATGGAACTATCGAGATACAAGTTAAATTTCTCTGAATGAAACATAAACTTCCTTCGAGAATGGCTTAACACTATCAACTTAGGAAATTCTATAGTTTAAGGAATAACCTCAGATAGTGTAGAATAGAAATGCTTATTAATATAATGTTATTTAAGAAACTACATAACTATGTAGAATATTACATGAGGAGATTTAATGAGCAGATTGACTTCAAGTTCAAAAGCCATAATAATTTCTATAATAGCGATTTTTGCAGCTTTAGACGTTGCCCTTGCAGCAATACCAGGATGGTGGATAAATTGGGCAGCAATTATCAAGCCATTACATGGAATAATGTTAGGACCAATCGCGGGGTCTCTTGCCGCAATTATTGGCGGGTTAATTGGGAATTTTATTTGGCCTCAAACCGCTGTGTTATCCATCTTTACGTGGGTCCCGGGAATTTTAGGGGCTTTTGCAGCCGGTATTATGATTAAAAGTGAGAGACATAATTTATGGATACTTCTTGCAATGATTTACATCGCATTTATTGGAGCATTCTATCTTCACCCAGTTGGAAGGGCTGTTGCCCTTTGGGCATTATACGACAAAATTATAACGTTGGCACTAATCTTTCCAACGGCAAAGTTCGTTAAAAAATTGAAAAGTAACGGATCTTCAAATGTCAAATGGCTTACACCTACTTTAGCCCTTATCTCATTTATAGGTACAGAAGCAGACGATCTCGTTGGAAACGTCCTCTTCGTGTTCCTTGAGTTGTACAAGTTTTTCGGAATTCCCATAGAAGATCTGCCATATATCTACATGAGTGGCGCTATCATAATGCCAGGACAAAGAGTTTTAGTAGCCATATTAGCTACACTAGTGGTTGTACCATTATTTAAGATATTTGAAAAAGATGGGATAATCAAGTGGCCTTTAACTTAACCATAACACTCTTGAGTATTAGATGTCTTCAATTTTTTAGGAAGAGCTTTATATTGCTGTTGCGAGTTTTTTGATGATAAAAATGCGATGTCAAGTTTGCGGGAAAATCATAACAGGAAAACCTGTTGTCCGAAAAACATGCTGTGTAAATAAACTCTATGTTTTCTGTTCAGAAGAATGTTTACGAAGGTGGACTAGAGATTGGCTTAAACGCCAAATATGATTCCTGCAATGCTCCAATACTCCGATATATTTCCTTTGAACTTCCAAATTTATCACGACTGTCTAACAGAAAACTCTAAAGATAAAAATCTTCGTTATGAAGAGTAGAATAAAATGGGTCACGCTGATGTGATGTTTATGAAAGGCTACAATTACAGATGATAGGAAGTGATACGTTAAATACGTCAGTTCTTTATGAAAATTTTGGTGAAACTTGTAAACATAGCTTAGCAGAATTTAGCATGCTTAAGTATTTATGACAAATTATTCATTAAGGAATAATTTTTTCAGAAAAAAATTAATTTTAGGAATATATTTCATGACAGAATAATATCGGAGGTGTTTGAACTCGACAATTACGTCAAAGCGCTCAGATGTAGGGAGTGTGGAAAAGAGTTCCCGCCTACAAAAGTTTATGCCTGCAATCAATGCTTTGGCCCCCTTGAAGTGGTATATGATATTGACTCTGTAAACCTTGGCAGAGATTTGTTGAACATTAGGCCGCGAAACATTTGGCGCTACCGAGAACTTCTACCTATAAACGATTGGAAGAGAGTTATAGATTTAGAAGTAGGCTATACCCCTCTCCGTAGATGTGACCGTCTAGCTAAGGCCTTAGGGTTAAAAACACTCTACATTAAAGACGACACCGTTAACCCCACAGGCTCTTTTAAGGATAGACCAGCTGCTGTTGCAGTATCTAAGGCTCTAGAGTTTGATGCAGAAGCTGTTGGATGTGCTTCTACGGGTAACTTAGCTGCAGCGGTAGCAGCACACGCCGCAAAAGCCGAATTACCATGCTACGTGTTTATCCCAGCAGATACAGAGATCAACAAAATTATTCAGGCAGCAACTTACGGAGCAAACATTATCGCTATAAAAGGGAATTACGATGAAGTTAACAGGTTTGCACTTCAAACAGCTGAAGCCTATAATTGGGCTTTCGCAAACATAAACATGCGCCCCTATTACGTTGAAGGATCGAAAACATTAGCTTTTGAGGTATGCGAGCAACTCGGTTGGAAAACTCCAGACCATATAATAGTGCCAACAGCCAGCGGAGCATTACTGTGCGCCATAGATAGAGGACTCAAACAGTTTAATGAGCTAGGATTAATTAATAATGAAAGCGTTAAATTAACTGCCGCTCAACCTGAAGGTTGCTCTCCAATAGTGAATGCCTTTAAGTCTGGGAAGGACATTATTGAACCTATTGAGAAGCCTCGAACTATAGCGCGGAGCTTAGCCATTGGAGATCCTGCAGATGGAATCTACGCCCTGAAAGCTATCCGCCAATCCGGAGGTATAGCTGAGTCTGCATCAGATGATGAAATAATATCCGCCATTAAACTGTTGGGTAAAACGGAAGGAATTTTCGCCGAGCCTGCAGGTGGCGTTGCAATAGCCGTAGCTAAAAAATTAGTTGAATCTGGTGAAATATCAAGAGATGAGGAAGTTGTCTGTTGTGTTACGGGGAGCGGCTTCAAGGCTTCAGAATGTATTCTCGGTAACACTTCCAAATTTGAGGCGATAGAGCCTAACTTTAAGGCTCTCGAAAAATTTGTAAGTAAGATAAAGGAGGGATGTAAAAAATGGGAAAAGTAATAGTAAAATTTTATGGAATATTAGCCGAATCCATTCAAAGTAGAGAGATGAACATTGAGGCATCGTCATTACGTCAGCTACTAGATATCCTTGCCACAGGAAATGGAGACGCCCTCAGGAAGATTTGCAATGAAGATGGGACTATTAGGAAATTTGTAAACATTTATGTTAACGGAAAGGACATCCGCTTTCTCCACGGCTTAAACACTAAACTTAATGATGGCGATGAAGTATTATTTATCCCAGCAGTCAGCGGGGGTTCACAACATGCCAATAGTGAAGTCGAGCTAATAGGCATAAAGGACGTAAAACCTGCAACTTATATTGACATTAGAGAAGTACTACCAGCTTATGTAAAAATATTAAGAACTAGAGTCATAAGCCAACCAGTAATTGTAGACATGAATACTAAAGTTGTTCTTGATGGATATGAGATCTTATATGCATTGGATCTTCTTTCAGTTGAAAAAATCCCAGTCGTAAAGGTCAACCTACGTGATTTGAAGATAAAATCCTTACAATCAGGCTTAAAGCCACTAACCGCCGAATCTATTATAGAAGCTGGAGTTAAGGGACCTAAACTACCTCCAAAGAGCTTCAAAGTTTTAGTGGAAACTCCCGAAATTAATATCCCCCTGAAAGAGTTGCTTCAACCCCAAAGGAAAAACACATACGACCTAAAGGTTTACACTAGCGTTTTAGAGCTGCTTTACAAAGGCTGGCCTACACCACTAGTTAAGTTAAATTCCCTATCAACTGAAAAACGAAGTATTTGGGCTAAACTTGAGGGCTTTAACCCCTTCAGTAATAGTGTGAAGGATAGAATAGGCTGGGCAATGCTTATGGACGCATTAGATAGAGGAGATTTAAAGGAGATAATTTACGAAGCTACATCTACGAATACCGGGATAGCTTTAACATCCATAGCCAATATGTTAGGAGTTAAGGCTAGACTCTTTATACCAAAAACGATACAAAAGGTAAGCGATACCTATCTAAAGGTATTGGGCGCAAATGTTGTCAGACTTCCTGTAGGGCTGACCGTTGAAGCCATAGATCAAGTGGACTTAAAAGCGAAAGAGGATAAAGCAACACATCTAAATCAATTTGAAAACGATGCTAACTTTAAAGTTCACTTGAAGTATACAGCTAGAGAGCTTGATGAACAGCTCACAAGCGTAGGGTTAGAACCAACAGTGATAATTGGGGGCTTAGGCACATCTGGCCACATGAGTGCCATATCTATATATTTCAAGAATAAATATGGAGACTCTGTGAAGATCGTTGGAGTTCAACCAGCTTCCAACGAGGTAATTCCAGGGATAAGGCGAATAGAGACGGGAATGAAGTGGTGCCATTGGGCATTATTTGACCAAATTATAGATGTTAAACAAAAAGAGGCCATAGAAGCAGCCATCAATATTGCAAGAAAGGAAGGCCTATTAATAGGGCTAAGTGCTGGCGCTGTGGCGCATGCATTGAGCAAAATTTCATGTGAAGAAGGCGTGTGCATACTAGTATTCCCGGATACAGGCTACAAGTATGCGGAGCAATTCGAAAATTACTTTGCAAGTCTTCAAAAAGAGTGAAATGGGGGTAGCTTATTGAACGGTGACATATCTTTTGATCCTCACATCTTTTATAGCAGACAAACAATCCTCAAAGAACTTGGACCAGAAGGGCAGGAGAAACTAAAAAAGTCAAGGGTTGTGGTTGTTGGAGTTGGGGGACTCGGCAGCGTATCAGCCCTATATCTTGCTCTAGCAGGCGTGGGTTTTTTGAAACTTATAGACCACGACACCGTAGAGCTTCACAACTTACATCGACAGGTATTATACTCCATCGAAAACCTTCGGTATCCAAAAGTTGAGGCGGCAGCAAATAGAATAAAACATTTGAATCCAGAAGTGAAAGTTGAGGCAATTCCAGAAAATATCCGGGCAGAAAACGTTGAAGAGTTGATTAAAGATGTGGATGTAGTCGTTGATGGATTAGACAATATGAGGACAAGATATCTCATTAACCGCATATGCGCTAAAAAAGGCATACCATATGTCTTCGGGGCAGCCATAGGTTTGGAGGGAAACCTTTCAATATTCGCTCCACCTGAAACACCATGCCTTGAGTGCGTGTTTCCAAATCTTGAAGATGAGCAACTTCCAACATGTAATGTTAGAGGCGTATTAGGCTCAACAACAGGCATAATTGGCTCATTACAGGCCATGGAAACTATTAAACTTCTAGCGAATATTGGAGAAACCTTAAAGAGCAAATTATTGATATGTGACTTCAAAAACATGGATTTCGTTAAATTAGACATATTAAAAAGACCAGACTGCCCTGTCTGTCAAAGCGTAACTATTAAAAAGCCGCCTATTGAGCGGTTAGTATGGTTATGTGGACAGAAAACTGTTAACATAAACCCACCTCACCCCACATCTCTTGATCTTGATAGGATCCATGAAAAGCTGGAGAGTCGCTTTAAGATATTGTTAAAGTCCTCTTTAGCCATAGTGTTTGAATATCATAACAATGTTGAAATCAGCATATTCAAAAATGGAAGAGTGCTCATTAAGAATGTAGATAACGAGGAAAACGCATTAAAGATTTACAAAATCGTGATTAACGAATTAACACCGCTAATTTAACGTTTCTATTTAAACAGCATCTAGTGGCTGTTTTATGTTTAACCCATATGTTATCAGGGAAGATTTTCCAATTCTAAAACGCAGGATTAACGGTTATCCATTGATATACTTTGATAATGCAGCTACCTCACAGAAGCCAAAGCAGGTGATTAAAGCCATTATGGATTTTTATGAAAGACATAATGCAAACATTCATAGGGCTATTTACACACTCTCTCAAGAGGCTACAGAGCTCTATGAAGAAGCCCACAGAGAAGTAGCTGAATTCATAAATGCTGAAAGCATGGAGGAAATAATCTTCACAAGGGGTACAACAGAAGCCATAAATCTCGTCGCCTACTCGTGGGGTCTTAGAAATCTGGAAAATCGGGATGAAGTTATATTATCGCTTATGGAGCATCATAGCAGCATCGTCCCGTGGGAAATTCTTTCGAAAATAAAGAAATTCAAGGTGAAATATATTGATGTAAACGATAATGGCACCATAAACTATGGGGCTTTTGAAGATGCCATCTCTGAGAGAACCAAAATAGTGTGCATAGTTCATGTTTCAAATGTTACAGGAGTTATTAACGACATTAAACGTATTACAAGAGTGGCTCATGATTACGGAGCGCTAGTTCTTGTAGATGGTGCCCAGTCAGTTCCACATATGCCTATTAACGTTAAGGATTTAGATATCGACTTCCTCGCTTTTTCAGGGCATAAGATGCTCGCGCCCACAGGTATAGGCGTCTTATATGGAAAAAAGGAAATCCTTAATGAGCTTGAACCTTTTCATGGAGGCGGAGAAATGGTGCGTGAAGTCTCCTATAACTCTGCAACTGGACGTTGCACAATTTCATGGAACACCCTACCATGGAAGTTTGAAGCTGGAACTCCGAATATATGCGGAGGGGTGGGATTAATGGCCGCCATAAAATACTTAAAGTCTCTTGGGATGGAAAATGTGAAATTTTATGAACATGATTTAACGAAATATGCGCTTAAACGCCTAAATGAGTGCCCGCACATTAAAGTTTATGGTCCTGAGAAAAACTCGACTAGAGGTGGGATAATATCTTTTAATGTTGAAGGTTTTAACTCCCATGAAGTTGCTTTATTTCTCGATCGTTATGGGATAATGGTCAGAAGCGGTTTCCATTGTGCTCAGCCTTTCCATCAAAGATTAAATTTGCATTCCTCGGTGAGAGCTAGCTTCTACATTTACAACGTAAAGGAAGAGATAGATAGGCTTATTGAAGTCTTAAAAGAGGTGAAGTAGACATACTTATGGGCAAAATGGCGAAGACACAAAATTGCCCTAATTTATGTTTTTATTTTGTTAGGCGTAAAGTGTTTAAAAGCACTAGCATTGTTGCACCGTCATCACCTACAGCTACTGTTAACCATAGTGGAATGAGCCCTATGAGCCCCAAGGCGCCAAGCATTAGTTTAATCCCAAGGGAAGCAATGATATTCTGTTTAGCAATTTTCACAGTTTTTTGGCTTAACTTGATTAAGTAGGGAACTTGGATCAATTCATCTTTGACTAGGATGACATCAGCTGACTCTAGGGCAACGTCAACCTCGCTGCTGCCCATTGCGACGCCTACATCAGAGACTGCAAGGGCTGGAGCGTCGTTAACACCATCTCCCACCATCATCACTAGCCCATACTTTGTTTTCATATGATCTATAATTCTCAATTTATCTTCAGGAGAAAGCTCTGCATACACCTCTTCTATGCCGAGTTTTTCAGCGATTTCTTTAGCTACCTCCTGTTTATCCCCAGTGAGCATTGCCGTATGGATACCAGCCCTTCTCAATACTCTCACAGCTTCCACAGCATCTTTTCGTACACCATCAATAAGACAGATGGCAGCTTTACAAACCCCATTTATAGCTATACATACAAGAGTATGCTTCTCATAGATGGATACTATTTCCTCACATTTACAAGAGTATTGTTGCATCATGTCCATGTTTCCGATAATTACTTGTGTTCCATTAACGTTGCCTACGATGCCCTTCCCAGGGATTTCCTCAACACTACTAACATGGAGTTTATGGAAAGGTAACCTTTGTCCCTCAGCCTTTTTAACAATTGCTTTTGCGATGGGGTGGTTAGAAAATTGTTCCAGAGCGGCAGCGTACGTTAACACATCTGCAATTTCTCCGTTAGCCTTTATGTCGTGGACGACTGGTGTTCCTAATGTCAACGTGCCTGTTTTATCAAAAACAATAGCTTTCACTTTGGCTATTTTTTCTACGTATACCCCACCCTTAATAATGACACCCCTTCTTGCAGCCAGGGTTACTGCTACAAAAATTGTTGATGGTACTGAAATTACGAAGGCGCTGGGACACAAAATCACAAGAAGTATCAGAGACCTATACAGCCACGTTTCAAATGAACCCCCAGCTATCCTTGGAGCAAATATTGCAATGAACGTTGCAAGTAATATGACAATTGGAACGTAAACACGGGCAAACTTATCAACTAACTTTTCTATGTAAGCCTTTTTCTTCCTAGACTCGACAACAAGATTTACGATTCTTGAAACCAGCGTATCTTCAGCATCCTTGCTCACAAGGACTTTGAGAACCCCGCTCAGGTTAAACGTACCAGCGTAGACATTGTCTCCAGGTTTTCTTAAGATGGGAAGCGACTCGCCTGTAACAAGCGACTGATCAACTAAAGAGGTTCCTTCAACAACTATACCGTCAAGCGCGATCCTCTCCCCAGGCTTAACAAGAATCATCATTCCGGGTCGAACTTCTCTTATGTCTATGCTTTTTTCAGAGTCATCTAACATTACCCTCGCCTTGCTTGGAATGAATTGTGAAAGCTTTTCAACAGTTTTTCTGGCCCTGTCCTGAATATAGTCTTCAAAGTACTCTGATAACGAGTATAGAAAAAGCACTGTTACACCTTCGAACAGAAGATCTAGATACGCAGCGCCTAAAGCAGCTATTGACATAAGAAACTCTACTGAAAACCTCTTTTCGAAAATAAGTTCTCTTACCCCAATAGATCCGATGTATGAGCCCACAACGATGAATGATACGTAGTATATTATTCTAGACATGGACGCTGGCTCATTGACTAGAGGCATAATGAATCCAAGAGGAACCCCTTGAAAAAATAAGTCGAGTAAACTAGCTGCGAGCGCGCTGAAACCTAAAGATACAGTCAGTTGAATCCATATTTCTTTTCTTTCCTTTTCTTCAAATTCTTCTGCTATTTTTCCGCATTGTAAGCCCATGTTGCTCCATCTTAAAAGGACAACGAAGTTACTATATTATAGTAGTGCTAGAAAATTCAGGAAAAATATTAATAAACTAATACTAACAAGTCAATATGTTAATAGTGTGAAGATTCATGACCGTTGTAAGTGTAACAATTCCCACAGAACTCCTTAAGAAATTTGATGAATTCATAAAATCACGCGGGTATTACAGCCGATCTGAGGCCTTTCGAGATGCTATAAGAAGTCTTATGGCTGAAGCAGAACTTGCGAAAATAGGGACTAGCAATGTAGCTGCTACTATAATGATAATATGTGATTACGCAAGGAAAGATGTTGATCTTAAAATGACGGAACTAAGGCATGAATTTGATGATGTAGTAATAGAAAATGTCCATAGGCATGTTGGCCAGAGATATTGTCTTGAGATTTTCATTGCAGAGGGAAGTAGCGAGAGAATACTAGGCTTAATTGGGAGAGTTAGAGGAATGCGTGTCATCCAACAAGTCAAAGCCATATTTATGCCGTTATAAACCTAGTGTTATCTGAGCAGCAAAACACCAGCTAATCCAGTCAAACATAATAAAAACTTTTAATTATAGAGGAAAAATAAGAAAGGAAAAATTAATTTAGAAAAAATCTAAAAAATTATACTGAGGGAATGTTTTGGCTAGAATTCTCATAGTTTATGATAGTCGAACAGGAAACACTGAAAAGCTTGCCTATGCGGTTGCAAATGGTGTAAGAAGGGTTTCTGGAGTTGAGGTTATTCTGAAGAAAGCAAGGGATGTAACTCCTGAAGATGTGGCTGGCGCTGATGCTTACGCTTTCGGCTCGCCTTCCCATTTTGGCATAATGTCTGGGGAAATCTTAACCATGTTCACGAATATATATCCACATAGGCATACTTTGGCTGGTAAGCCTGCATGTATATTTACTACTGGCGCAGGCAGCCAAGTCATAGCCCTTGAGAATATAGAAAGGATTCTTGGCACCTTTAACCCTAAATGGATAAAGCCCGGAATAGCTGTTGAAGGTGCACCTAAGGAAAAAGATATTGAGCAGGCGGAGGAGCTTGGAGAAAAACTAGCTAAAGCAGCATTATCAAAATAAACAGGCTGTAACAATTAACTTTCCCACTTTTTTATCTAAAAATGATGACTGCTTATCTTTTATTATTCCAATCGATATAATATGCAGGTCTAATGGGCAATCTTCTGTTGCATTTTGCTTGTTGCCTATATGGAGATTTACTTCACCTACACTGGCTGGATATGACTCCGTCTAGATATTAGGACTATTAGCACATTGGAGCACATCTCCTCTATAAATCTACATTTAAAGGTAGACATGCAGAAGCTTTCATGTAAAGTTTAAAGGGTTTTTACGTAAATAAGTATAGTTGAGTTTGGAGGGGGATATGTCATATCTTACATGTATGAGCCTGAAAGGCTTAAGGTAATTGTTCCTGTTGGGGGTAAGGCTACTCGTCTTTTGCCGCTTACAGCTGAGACTAGTAAGGCTTGTTTGCGCTTATTGAATAGGCCTCTCATAGAGTTTTCCCTTTTATCTCTTGCCCGTCAAGGTGTTAGAGGCTTTATTTTCGGTGTTAAAGGCTATACGAACTATAGGGATTTGTATGATTATTTCGAGTCTGGCTATGGTTTTTCAGCACGTTACGGCATAAGTCCTCGTGTACACATTAAGTATCAGCCAAACGTTGATGATTTAGGAAGTGCTGATTCTGCAAGGATAAACATGGAATATTATGATGTTGTGGATCCAGCTCTCATCATTCAAGGCGATAACATAATTGATGTTAACCTAAAGGATTTTATTGAGTTTCACTGTAGCAAGGAGGCGGTTATAACCATCGCCTTGAAGGAAGTTGAAAATGTAGAGGGTTATGGAATAGCTGAGCTTAGCGGTGATGGAGGGATTAGGAGGTTTATTGAGAAGCCAAAGCCCGGAGAGGTGCCATCAAAGCTTGCTAACACCGGCCTATACATGGCTTCTCCAGAATTAAGGAAGATATTCAAGGAAAAAGGCGTTAAACATTTAATGAGGGAGAGAAAGCGCCTTGACTTTGGATATGACTTTATACCGTATTTAATAGAAACTGGGAGACCGGTATATGGATATGTTTTAAAGGGAAGTTGGTATGACATAGGTACTCCACAGCGCTATTTAGAAGCAATGAGAGACCTACTTAGGGGATGCTTCTCGCCTTTAACAGAGTTTGGGGAGAGAATTGATGAAAAACTTAATGTTTGGGTTCAGGGTGAAAGCCCGGAATCAATTAAAAGGCGAAATGAAATCATACGTAAGATAAAACGAGGCCAGATAGAGGTTGAAGGATGCGTTCTAATAGGGCGCCATTGCAAAATAGGCAATGGAGTTCGCATCGCCAATTCATGTATAGACAATTACACGCGAATAGAAGATAACGTCACCATAGAGAACTCTGCAGTTATGGATAGGACCATTGTGGGGAAGAGGGCTGAAATAAAGGATAGCATAATTGGGAGACATGTAACCATCCATTCAAGCTCTAAGAAGCCAACAAAAGTGAGTGAAATTTCAGTTATAGCGGATGATGTAATGATAGCTGAAGGCTCCACCTTGATAGCGGCGAAAATTTACCCCCACCAGCATGTAGGGGGAGAATTTAAAAATCAAACAGTAATGGCTAGTTGAAGGGCTCTAAAGTTAGGGATTAAAAAATTTTAAATCCTATTACCACTACTATATACTGTAATTGTAAGGAGTAAAATGGAATGGCGCAAAAACTACGTTCCTGGGCTAAGTTGGTGAAGGATTTTAAAATAGTTATTGATAATGGCCGTTTTCACAGTGTTTGCGTGGATTTGCCTCCCGAGCTTGGAACGGATAAAGGGCCTACAGCCCTAGAGTTATGCGTCATGAGTTATGCAGGATGTTTCGCTACAATATTTGCTTTAATGGCTAAAAAAACAAGGGTCGCCATAAAAGATCTTGAAGTTGAAGTTGAAGCTATAAAATCTGATGACGCAGGAACAATAACTGAAGCAAATTTAAACATAATCGTGAAAACAGATGCCTCTGAAGAGACTGTTCAAAGGTTATTTAAGCTTACAGTTGACAATTGTCCTGTTGGCAAACTCTTTGAAAGAGCTAATGTAAAGATATCCTATAATATCAAAAAGAGCAGTAGACCAAATAACTTAGGCGCTTAAGCTAATTCCTCGTTGGAGAAAATCGTTGATAGCTTAGGAGGCTTTAAATGGGGCTAGTCCTGTTTATTTGTGTTGAAAATAGATTTAGAAGCCAAATTGCTGAAGCATACTTTAATAAGTATGCGCCAAGTGGGTGGAGGGCTATTAGCGCTGGTTTAAAGCCAGCTATAGAAGTTCATCCAAACGCAGTTAAGCTTATGCTTGAAGAAGGGATAGACATAAGCCATAAAAAGCCTCAAATATTAACTGATGAAATGCGAAAGACTGCAGACATAGTGGTTTTAGCCTGCAGCGGGGCATGCCCAATTGTTCACTCAGGGCATGTAGAGAAATGGGATATACCAGACCCGGCGGAAATGCCTATTGAGGAGGCAAGAAGGATAAGAGATGAAATAAAGACAAGGGTATTAAGTCTCATAGAGCGATTAAAATTGGAAGGTTGATGGATTTTTGAGTTTATGGCAAAAATATGAATACAGGCAATATAGCTTTATCATAGTTATGAGGGTTGTATATGGCTGTTAATAAGGAGAAAATTGAAGCCATAAAGAGTATTTTAATGAAGCTCCATCAAGGCGTTTCTGTTGATGAGTTAAAGAGCAGGTTTAGGGATGTATTAGAAGGGGTCTCCCCCTTTGAGATACCATTAATTGAGCAAGAGCTTATAAGAGAGGGTGTTCCCATATCTGAAATCTTTAGGCTTTGTGATTTACATGTAGAACTTTTAAGGGATTTATTACACCCCACTGAGCTTAAGGACGTCCCAAAGGGGCATCCACTATACCTTCTATCTAGAGAAAATGAGTATTTAGCTAAGCTTGCTGAAGCCTTGGGCATTTATGCTGAAGCCTTAAGTAGAGCTAAACCTGAAGATGTCATAGATCACTTAAGGACTCTAGGAAATGTTATAGCAGAATTAAGAAAGTTTAGGCTACACTATAGAAAGATTCAGATGCTAATATTCCCATATCTTGAGAGAAGGGGTATAACAGCGGTTCCAAGAGTTCTCTGGGATAAGGAAGATCAAGCAATTATCAAGTTGAGGGCGTTATCAACGCTTATTGAGAAGGCAATGTCCAGCCCCGGTGAACATATTGATGGCATAGTGAAGGAATCTAGAGAATTATCAAAGGAAATATTAGACTTAATTTTTAGAGAGGAGCGGATATTATTCCCATCAGTCTGGGTTCTTTTTTCAGAGGGCGAGTGGGCAGCTATCCATGAAGAGGCTAAGAGTATTGGCTATCTCGTGCCAATAGAAATTGAGTGGACTCCAAAGGCTAAACCTTTATTACCCTTCGAGGTGAGGGGAGCTATTACGCCTGAACAGCTTGAAAAAGTGCCGCAAGAGTTTAAGTTTGCAGTGATGGCAACGTTGAAACCAGACACGTATGAAGTTAAGTCTGAAGGTGATTTAGAGTTTAGAACAGGCTTCTTAAGCAGAGAGGAGGTTGAGGAAATAATTAGACATATGCCGATTGAAATAACTTATGCCGACGTTAATGATAGGGTTACATTCTTCTCTGAGAGCGTGCTCAAAAAGGGATTTGCGAGGACAAAAACTCTCATCGGTAGGAGATTTGAATACTGCCATCCACCAAGGCTGGAAAATTTCGTTAGGAATATTGTAAATGATTTAAAAAATGGGGGAGATAGCTTCAAGGAGTACTGGACTAAGCTTGGAGATAGAATAATAAGGGTTATGGTTGTTGCCGTGAGAGACCGCTACGGGGAGTATCTTGGAACCCTAGAGATGGTTGAAGACTTAACAGAAATCGTGAATAATCCAGAGGAAGTTAAGAGGAAAATAGTTATCCTATAAATTTTCATTATTTTCCGCCATCTAAACTGCATTCTTGCGCCATATAGCAAAACATATATATTCTATATATACGTATTTACTTCTGGTGTTTTTATGCGTGTAAGTAGACGAGAATTGTTAATAACGGGGCTAAATAGTGAACAAATTGACGTCTTAATTGATGGGTTAAGGAATTTTTTAAAGGAGGAGGCGCCGCCGGATGGATACGTTATAAATGTTCACAAAGAAGCTATAGCATGTTGTGGCGTATTCCCCGTTGGAGTTGCTATTGAAATAGAAGGAATAGATGAACACGTGATAGAGCATTTAGATCAAAAATTATGTGCAAAGGTAATTGAGATCTGTGAACAGAAGGGAATTGAACATCATAAGTGTGAACCTATAAGGATTACATAATGGTGAGGGGGGCTTATTGATTTTCGCCTATATTCTGGGAAAGGTGGAAAAGGGAAGTGAGCTTGAAGTGCTTAATATGTTAAAAAATTTTGAACAAGTTGAAAAAGCAAGCATAATCTATGGCGCTTATGACTTATGTATTGAAGCTCGCTTTAAAAATATGGAGGAGCTTGATGAATTTGTATTCAACATCATTAGGAAAGCTCCTGGAATTAAGGATACATGCACGCTTATTGCTGCAAAAATATTTCAAAGGAAATAAACCTCTAACCCCATAAAAGGTTTAATATTAACAGCCATAAGTTTATGTAGACAGCTGCGCCTACAGAGGATACTAGAATCAATGAGGCTATGGTTTCTTTATGGAAATTATAGCGCTCACTTAGAACCATCATAGAGACCGCTACAGGCACGTTATGCATAATGAGTAATACAGCCGCAGGAGTTCTTGATAAATTAAAGAGGGCAGCTATCAATAGGGCAATGGAGGGGAGAAGCACAATTCTAAGCATGCTTAGCTTTAAGGCGTAATTAAGGTTGGTGTAGCGTCTACCATATAGGAAAACGCCGAGCATGAATATTGCTACGGTGGCCGTTGTGCCCCCTAACATACGTATTGGAGTGTAAATATACCTTGGAATATCTACATTAAGGGATGAGATAAATAAACCGATTAAGATGGATAGTATAAGCGGATTTTTAGAAAGCCTGGTGAGAGTTCGCTTCAATCCAATTAATATCGAGGTATCCTTCATCGTATAAAATTCCAAGACGAATATTGAAATGAAGACTCCTATAAGGGATATGGATGAGACGGCTATGGTGGCTAGAAACTCTGCCTCACTTGAGAGGGAGAACATAACAAAGGGTATTCCAAAGAAGGCTAAGCTTCCAAAAACGGTGCTTAGTATTAAGAGGTAGAATGTATCCCTTGAAAAGTGAAGCAAGTAATAGAGCATTAAGTATATGGAAACTGTTATGATTATGGGCGTTATACCAGCAATTATAAAGTTTACATCCACCCTTTCAATGGGCAACTCAGCTAAATCGATAAATAATAGGGCTGGCAGGGCGAAATAGTATACATACGCGCTTAGGATGCGTTCATCCCCAGCCCTTAAAATCCCAATCTTCCTAGAGAGAAAGCCTAAACCCATTAAAAGGTAGATTGGAATCACCGTACGTAAAATCGAATCAAACATCAACTCATCTCCAACAGACCCTTTTTATTTTGAGCAATCATTATGTGGTTTTCTGTAGCAATATCGTTAATGCTTCTAAGATAAAAACATGGACCATACGAACAGGAATTGTCAGCATGTTAAAAACTACTTATAGCCGCTAGGAAAGCTGCCGTCAATACTGGCACAGTTAGGTTGTCATTTAATGGAAGGGGTAATGCTTCGATAATTACCGCTATTATAGCAGCCGCTATGGCTACCTTAGGGTTTGTATAAACTAGGGATGCAGCGAAGGCAACTA
>Ga0209080_1000685_pt1 | contig 20818 bp, 25 predicted proteins | sample JNZ110809AmetaG_FD_184123 | JGI IMG/M metagenome (GOLD analysis project Ga0209080, IMG submission 184123) | Hot spring microbial communities from Jinze hot spring, China to study Microbial Dark Matter (Phase II) - JNZ 110809A (SPAdes) (version 3) ...
CTCCAAAAGCTCGTGCCCCTGGAGCTCGCAGAACCGGCGGATCTGGTTCTTCTGCTCCTCGAGGGAGCCGGACTTCACCTGGTTCTCCGTGGACACCCGGGCGTAGCCGAGGACCCGCATCCCTGGTGGACCATAGGGTAGCTTTTTTACCGGAAATGGTCAAGTACTAGCAAGGTAAAGAACTTAAAGGTTTTCTAACGCAATTGTGTTATACTTAATGTCATGCTTATAAAAAACAAAATATTTTGTCGGCTGAAAACCGAAAGATGTAAAACTATACTGACAACGGGTTTATTACGTCTTCATTTATTACTTATCGTCGTTTTTTCTCTCTGTTTCACAGGATATGGAAGCTTTGTGCGCATCGCCCTTGGATTAAGGGACTCGACCAACACGGTTGCTCAACAACATCCACCCGATTGGTTTTTCGTAGGGGATCGATGGGCCTCTTTTTGGATCAGTTTTTCAAACGATCTGATAACCTTAACACTCAGTCGAGACCTTGGCACGACTGGACTATCGCCAAATTGGTTTTGGATTGAATGCGATTTTCTCCCAATCCATATCAGCAGCTTAAAAACTGGTTTAGGGGCTGGAATACTTGGTACACCTTCTGATCTTTTCTGGGCTTTCTTTGTAGCTTTCCCCATGGTATATTGGTTGGACGTCGTAGGTGGAAGCGTGGTTTTAGGGTTTGAGTGGCTCAGGACGGCTCCACAGTATTGGTGTGTTTGGATCGCTTTTTCTGCTTATATAGATATAGGTAATCTATTTTTGCGCGCCATGAAGTGATTCAGTTTTATAGCACTCAATTTATGGGTGAGGAATTTGTGTTCATGGAGTATCATTGATACCCTCTTCAGTAAGACGAGGAACAAAGGGGAAGGACCACCGTGCAGGGCAAAACCCGTGAGCAGATCCAAAAAGTGCATAGTGCCTAGTTTAAGTTTCTCTGGGCTACAGGGTAGCTTCCTGCTTCGATAAAGCTCCGTACCCAACGTCCTTCCAGGCGCTCGTTCAAGTGGCTGAGCACCAAGTACAAAAAGTTTCACGAGCAATCCCTCCCCGCAGAACATTTCCACCACCTTGGTCCGCCGCCTCACTTCCTTGCCAGCCGCTCCCCTGATCTCTTCCCCCACTTCTCTCAGGATCTCTTCGCGGGTTTGGTCCTGCATGGTGGCCTTCCCTCCTTTCTTTTCTGCGTTTTTCTGGGAAGGCTACCATGCTGCCCCTACGGACACACTTCCCAAGACACTACCTTGCCTTCTGTCCAATGCTTGAAAATTCACAAAGCCATGCTTGAAAGGTGTCGGAGGAAAGCATCTGGTTGAAGAAGCATTTCAGGCTTGGTTTATCAGCAAAAGCTAAGGCAATTGAACAAGGAGCCGAATAGAAGAAAAAAAGGAGTGCACTAATAAAAGATTGATATAAATGATAGCTATCCACAGAAAAGATAGGCTTTTAGTCCTCTTCCTCAAAGTCATGAGGCGCTGGAGGAAGCGAAAGCATGTCATGAACATGTTCGATGATGTATCTGCCTAAGAGTGTAGGATCTGGGTCCAAAATAATTCTTGGCTTTATAGGTAGGCCATGAAGCCTTTGCCAACGCTTTCGCGGCGAAAACCAGTATTCGGCAGCTCTTTCGCATTCCATCTTAACTAGAAGCTCGAGCAAGTCTCTTCCCGCCTTCTCTTTCTTTTCTCGCTCTTCTCCTCCCATCCCTGCCTCCTATTCTTTTCCAGAGAGATAATCTAATGAACACACTTTATAATTTAGGTCCCACGGCTCTTTCTCAAGAAGAGATAATCCCCTCTTTTGATTCCAGAGAAGCAATGAGTTCGCGTACATCCATAACTTTTATTTTCTCATCAATCCCAGAATTCCTAAGCTTTCCCTTTATCTCTCTTAGCTTTGTCTTATCCGCGACAGCAATAAACAAATGATCTATAAAATTAAGGAAGTTACGATATTTTTCTACATTTTTAATTCCATTACTAGAGCATTCCACCTCTATTGCGATAACTTTTCCATCTTTTCTTGCAAGACAATCGGCAAACACACCTTTCTTAAGCTCGGTTTCAAGTTCCACTTTATAACCTTTTTTCTCTAAAGTTAAGGCAAGCCTTTGGCACCAAAAGGCGTGTTCGATGCCTCCTTTAACGCTTCTGAAAACCTTAAAGCTTCCTTCACCATCCAGGCTTCTTAGCCAATCTAAGGCCTTTGGTTTTAGCTCCAAAAGTTTTGATGGAGGGCCACGCGTGCCAAGATGAACAGCAACAACCTCAACAAAGCCCTTACGCTCAAGCTTTGAGATTGTTGAACAAAGCTTTTGCCAAGACCATCTCAAGCGCTCCTTTCTTTGGGAAAGAAAAAGGAACGGTTTTTTTGCAACATCTTTAAGAAGTTCTTGCTCATCAGAAGTTAAATAAGATTGATTTTGCTCTAAAGTATGTGCTTCTTTGATTAAAATTAGAGTCTTTTCCTTTCTTACCTTCACATCTTTTGTTAATTCTTCAATCATTGGGGCATTCTTTCTTTTAATTCTTTCTTCATCAACCACCCTTTTTATTCCACTTCCGTATATTTCTATCTTAAAAGGGTTTGTCCATCTTCCTGCTAATTTCACAATGGCCTCATACTCTTTTAAACCATATGCTTTTTCTAACTGCTCCTCATTTAAGCCCATACATCTTGCCATGTCCCAATAGTCTTCCCCTCTTCCCAATGGCAAGAGGATCTTCGCATAAGATGCTGCCTTGGCTGCAGAGGCGAGGAAGGTGGGAAGATGATCTGTAAGAATATGACCAAAACCATATTCGCGGCTTTGGGTTAAAAATTCTGTAAAAGTAGGAATACCTTGATGCACGCGTTTCTCCTCTTGAATGGGTAATAGGCTCTTGCAGTCGTCAATAACAAGAACATTTCTTAAAGCGGATCTCTCGTTTTTAGACATACGATAAGAATAGATTGCAATCAGTATACAGCCCAAAATAAATGCCCTTACTTCAGGATTTAATCTGTCAAGTAAGAGGACAATATTGTTTTCAAGGAGCTTCTCTATCGGAATGCCTTTTCTACAGTTAATTGTATGGCCCAAGGCCGAGGTTATAGTCAAAAGCCTGTTGATCTCTCTTTCTCTTGCCTCTGCCTCAGGGCCAAATCGCTTTCCTTTCCTGTTCTTCTCGTACTCTAAGAGATCAAAAAGTGTTGGGAACTCATCATAACCTTTGTTTATCCCGAAGATCTCATAGAGCTCTAGGACGCTTTGATAGAACACACCTTCTCCCGCAGTTAACACGCCCATAGCCTTTCTATAAATATTTGCTACGAGTTGAGCATATCTATAAGGGTCTGAACCAGAAGGAGCTTCAAGTGGATTGAAACGAAATTCGCTTATATCCATAAGACAAAGCTCAGGAACTGCAGAGGCAAGTGGTATATAATCCCTTTTTATATCGGCAATGAAGACCTTTATTCCTTGGCTTATAACCTGAGGCACAATGAGCTCAACAAGGTTTGTCTTCCCTGTCCCAGGGCTTCCACAAACTAAAAGGCCTTTATTCAACTCTTCTGGATATAAACCGAACTCCTCCCTTGTCTTGCTGATAAGCCCGACCTTTATTGGCCCAGCAATTACATCACGTGGTGGATAGGGGAAAAAGGGATCCTGACGCACCATTTGCTCTGCTGCCTCCAAAGTAAGAAGTTTTGTTAAGGAACGAAGAAAGAGCTTATTGTGAGAAACGAGCGCTGCTTTTATAACTTCAACCATTTCCTCTTCGTTATCACGACCAGAAAGCCTTAAAAGCTCTAGCAGTTTGATCAATTCTAAATCCATCATCTCTTTATCTTCCTAAAAGTTGTGCCTCTTCTGCGCTTTGTAAGGAAACCGCAAGCTCCCGCAAACCTTGGAGAAGGACCCGCATGTTTGCTAACCTCTCTTTTTGTGCCTCTAAGAGCAGGGTTAGCTTCCTTTCTTGGAGCTCCTTATGTAAATGTATGAAGCTTTCCACATCTTGGTGCGCAAGTTCTCTTGCTTTCTCGACCCTTTGGATCACATGAAATGGCCAGAAAGAATGGATCTTCAAAGCATTCTCTGTTATGCGCAAGATTTCGGGATAGTTGTTTATGGCTGCTTGAATAATGCCAACGTCTTGCTCAGCTAAGTCTTTTACAAGCTCAGTGTACCCTTGTTCTGCCCTCATGTATTCAATGATCACATCCTTTATCGCAGGCCAGAGCTCCTCTTTTCTGGCTAGCTCAGAAAGAACCTTTAATACTTCAGCTGTATCCTCATTTATGTACTTTGAAACAATTGTTCCTTCCATGTCTTACCTCCTTTCCCTTAGCTCCTTTTCTAGTTCTTCAATGAAACCCCTTGGCCCATACTCCCTTAAGAAGTACTCAACAATATCAGGCCTTCCCGGAAAAGCTTCATTCAAAGTTTTACGAAACTTCTCTTCCGAACGTTTCCACATCTTAAGTTCTAGTCTTTTACTCCGAATCTTTGTTGTTTCAGTCCAGGCACTGAATCCTATAGCCTCATTTGCCCTTCTAATCATCTCTGAGGCAAGATTTTTTACATCTTCCTTACTTACATACTTTCCCGTCGTTATTGCATAGAACTGAGAAAAAGCTGCAAATATTGTAAAAAGCTTTATAAAAGCGTCGCCAAAATAAATCTTATCTTGAGTACAGCGAAAAGAATCTTCTTCCAAGTTTTCATCATAATCTATAATTGGAGCTTTAATTCCATAATAAGCTGAGAGTAGGCAAAAACCATCCTGAAGATCTTCAAAATCAAGTGTATCCAAAATTTCCCTGCAGATCTTTGGCGAAGGTACATTAAAAAGAGCTGGAGTTTCTTGCGTTTTTGCAGACTTTTCATACTCTTGAGCCCGCGCAAGGATTTGTTGAGCAAAACGCTCAGCATGTTCTTCTTCTACTGCAGGATCTGAAGGGTTATCCATGAGCCAGTAAAGGTAGTGCAGGAATTCATGAAACAATGTGCCAGGACCTGCATCGCTTGCTAAATATATTTTATTCCCCTCACAAACACCTACTGCTGATCTACTTAAGATATTGTCATTAAATATGACTTTTGGTGCAGGCACATTATAATAATTTGAAAGCAATTCGACAGCTTTGTTTACATCTTTCTTAAAAGCATTTATAAGCTTATGGCATAGATGAGCAGGAGGGACTTTTACCCCAGTGAGTGGATCTCTTTTTAAATAATAACTAGTGCTTTTGTGAACAAGTGCTGCAGGTTCATAACTTTTGTGAGCAAAATTATAAGTGCTTGGATTTGTTTGTACATATAAAGAAGGGGTAAAGGAATTATGGCTTTTTTCATCTTTCTTTCCCTCTCGAAAATCCTCAACAATTCCGATGACAAAAGGAAGAAGTATTATTGCTACCATTACCCACCAAACAACCTCGCCCCAAAATTCAAGTCCCATCGTATTCCTCCTTTAGCGGCGCCACACTTCCTGCCCTTGCCATAATCTCTTGGGCAAAGCTTTCCGCTTTTCTCTTGAGGCGTTCAAAGCCCTTCTTTTCAACTGCATAGCAGTAGAAACTCTTGAGGAGTTCAGCGATGGATAAATTGTTAGGTAGATCTACACCGAGTTTAGGTATTTCTACATCGTAGTAAGCGGAAAGAAGGAATAGGCCGTACTGAACATCTTTTTCAAGTGTACATAAAAGTTCATAGCAAACTAATGGATTTGGATAAGCAAAGATGTAGAGCCTTTGGGTATCAGAGGGGATAATTGCCATAAGTCTTGCATCGCTGTGCACAGAAGTTCTATTACAGAAGCTATAAGCAAAAATTTCTGCTAAGAGATCCTTGTCAAAGCGTGTCACGTCTATTTGCTTGACACATACAAGGTAATGAAAGAATTGGCGAAGTATCGCCCTAAGTTGAGGATATGGTGAAAGGATAATGGTGCGATGCTGTAATCCTTCTACTTCATCGTCAACGCTTATCATTGGAGGCGGAACGTTATAGTAGCCCGCAAGTACCCTAAGCCCTACCCCAATATTTCTTTCCATGAGCTTTACCACAAGCTCACAAAAACTTGGCCTAGGCAAACCGATCCTTGCCTCTAACATTTCTTTTAGCTCCATCAACCTCTCCATCCTCCTCACCCCCTACTTCTTTCCGAAAAACTCCAAAGCCTTGCTCACAGTCTTCTTGAGATAGGCCTCAGGTCTTGGATGCTCCTTAACCTTTGCATTTGGCCTAAGCGCAATAATTGCAGCAAGCTCGTTAGGATCGGTTATCCCTGCGTTTATGGCGATGCCAAGCAAAGTCATATCTATCCCTGATCGTGTTGTATCCCCATAATTTTTCCCTTTGCCTTCAAAAAGGGCCTTTACTTCTGGCCTTTTCTCCATAAGCTTTAGGAACTTTGGTGGAAGAGCTTTTGGAATAGCAAGCACATGCTGCTTTTCTAACCTTGCTTTCGTGTCTTCTGTTACTTTGAGCAAGTTGTCAAGTGGGCTCTTTATAATCTCGCTTGGAAGGAGATTAAGAGGCTTTCCATTTAAACGATTGAGAAAATAAGTGCGTTCTCGAGAAACTTGATGGATGCCAAAAGGTAACTTGATAATATCCCCATAACCATTGCCTTTGGTTACCTGCCGAGGATAAGGTGTTACAGTGACCAAATCTTTGGGCCACGAAACCTTTTCCAAAATGCTCCTTATAAGGCTTACTGGCCTATAAGCAGGAACAGGGTTTTCGAAGAAGACATATATGTGAAGACCTTTTGAGCCGCTAAAGGCTACATATGGGCGAATAAAATAGTAGCAGAGCTTTGAGAACAAATTGTTAGCGATCTCTAAAAGGATTGTTTTGTGCTTCTCAAAGATCTCTACATAACCCAAACCTTTTTCTAACAAGGGCTGCACAACAGAGCGGGCAAGATCAATATCAATAGCGATGAACTTCACATTATTTTTATCATCCAAAAGATAGGCAGCAAGGGTCTTTTTGCCCTTAAAATGGGCAAAAACATCGCCAAAAGTCAGGGGATGATCGCCTGGCCTATAAGAGCCATTGGGAAGTTGATAAGCCCAAACCCTCTTTGTGCAAGCCCTTGGATGGAAAAAGAGCTGGCAAAAGGCAAGGGCTTCTTTCTTTTTTGCCAAAGCTTCGAGTTTTATTGCGCTCATTCTTTTTCCTCCAAGGCAAAGTTGCCTTTCTCAAAACTCTCGAGCTTGAGATAGATGGCCTCGGCCAGACGCTTGGCCAGAGTTGGATTGAGCACAACGTCAACCTTTCCATCTAGTTTCTCGAAAGAAATGATGAGGGTTTTGAGATCATCATCTTCATCGGTTGAAACAAACAACTCGTAGTCATAAGCACAATCTGGACCAAGCTCTGCTAGTGTGATGGCCCTAAAACACTTTTTTCCGTAAAGGGCTAGCAGCCGCCTGATTTCCGCAATTGTGGCCTTCAAGAGGTCGTCAACCAGTTCATCAAGGATGAGGGAAGCCACTTTGGGATTGGACAGACAGTGTAAAAGGAATCTAGCTCCATCGGAACCGATGAGTGCGATCAATGCTTCCCTCAAAAACCTACCGGATAGCTCACTCGTTTCATCCTCAACGTTGCTCCGAATCACCTGTTCCACGAGCTCAATGCCGTGTTGCTGAACAAAGGCATGGAAAGCCTTTAAGTCCTCATAAAGCACCCGCCGAGCTTCTTCATTAAGGAGCGCCATTTTTCCACCTCCCTGAAAAGAGGGGGCGCCTACGTCAGGCGCCCCGCCTTTTACCCTTTACCCATGAAGCTGAGAGCGAAGTTGACCAGCTCCTGGACCAGAGAGTCAACGATATTCCAAGAGTTGCTGATGTCTAGGGTCCACTGATCCAGCTCTGGGAGGCCCTGCTTGAGCAAAGCAAAAGCGCTGAGAACCTCGCCGGTCTCGCGGAGTGTTGTGCATTTGGATTTGAAAACGACAACATTCTGCTCGATGGTGGTCACTAGAAGAGCAATTTTTTGATGGGTTGCGGCTACAACATCGGCGATTTTTAGCTGCTGATCGCGCAATGCTATCCAAAGGCTGATGCGAAGGTCGAGGTCTTTGAGCAGGTTCCGAGCTGCTTTGAGGTGGATATCATTTTCTGGAGATGGGGCACGCTCCAACGCAACGATTCGTGCGGTAACCCGTGTTTTTTCGTCCTGGAGGGCCTGAATCTTCGCTTCGACAGCCGTTGGTAGGGCATACAGCTGCTGGACGCGGTTTCGAAGGGTCTCTTCGATTTGCTGTCGGCTCCGGGCAAGGTTTTCGAACTCGATAGTAATGCGTTCGAGCTCGTAAATAACCTTGGGTAGGATGGCTTTCTTGTCTTCAGCGGCAGCAACGGATTTTTCCAACTGTTGGACGCGGGTAATCAAGGAGCGAAGCTGTTCCTGTGCCTGTTCCCAAGCGTCCTGCGCTTCGGTAGCTAGCTGTTGAGCAGCCTGCAGCTCTCGCTGGGCGAACGATGTGGTTTGATCGGTTGCGCCCCACAGCAGGAAGCACGCCAGCACAGCAACAAGGGCCATCGTGCCGCGTAGAACAAGCCTGTGGAACGGGGTTGTTTTTTTGCGAGTACGGGAAGAATGCCTGCGTGACCGAACTTTCATCGCCTTCACGCGCCTTGCCATCCTCATCACCTCCTCCCTAAGGGGATCCTAAGGAGAATTTACGACACAATGGGCCAGATGTCAAGACCATTATGCCAATAAGGCATAGCTGTCGTGTCTCCCTGCTCGAAATGCGGCTCTAATTGGCGGTTCAAAGTCTGTGTCAGAGTCTGTAGCGCGTACCTTCGAGACCAAGGAGGTGCCCGTAATGGAGAGGTGGGAGTGGATGACAGTTTTTTCAAGAAACGATACCGGTGCTGCCGGGTTAGGAGCTAGAAGGAATATTTCAGAAGCGCTACCCTTAGACCAGGCAATGCCACAGACTTGGTGACGCTACTCGGCTCTGAAACAGCTTGTAGGGTCTTGTTTAAAAGGACATCAAGTACATAAAGGCTTTATGGCATTGACAATAGGCCACCTTTTGTGTAAATTTAATATGTGAGCTTTGGTAAGAAGCTTGAAGAATGGCGAAAACGATGCGGTCTTTCTCAGGAAGCCTTAGCCCGTAAACTTGGAATGAGCCAAGGCTATTTAAACAAGCTTGAGAAAGGGAAAAGGAGTCCACCAAAAAGAGAAAAAATAATAAAAATCGCTATTACTTTGGCACAAGAACAAGGTCTCGGCCGTAGAGGAGCTATTGAAATAGCTAATGACTTGCTTAGTTCTGCACTTTATGCGCCTTTTACAGAAGAAGAACAGAGGTCTCTTAAAATAGGTTTAGGTTCTAAAATAGCTGAACTTCGTATCCGTACTGGGAAAAGCGTGGAAGAGCTTGCACAACTCGCACGATTAACTGAGCAAGAATGGATAAGGATAGAGGAAGAAGAGGAGATCCCAAATCTCAGGACTTTAGTAGCAATACTGCAAGCGATTGAGAATTTCACACCACTTACTAATGAGGCAAAGAAGGAAATATATGGTCTTGCAGGATATGGGAAAGTTGAACCTCAAGCTATTGAGGAAGAATTAAGTATAAAGGAGCAGGAAAGAATAGGCTTGAATATTGGCTTCGCTTGTGAAATACCTCTCCTTTCAGAAACTTCGGATGAGGAATTGACCGAATTATTAGTAACATTAGTTTCTATTTATGACCATCTTCCCAAAGAGTATCAAATGTCATTAAAGTTTCTACTAAAAACGCTTGTTGATGGACTTCAGAAGGTTATAAAAAATGAAAAATATTTTAACTGACAGCATATCATTTTTATTTAAAGGGCCTTTCAATTTGAGATTGGGGTATTACTTTCCCCTTTACAACACCGCCATAATTCATGTATTCAATGATACAAAATATAATAGACTGGTGCGCGCACATGAAGTGTATTCGCATCCATTATGTAGCCGTGAAGTAGGACGTAAATGGCTCATACTGTTCTATGCATATAAAAGCCTTTCCTATCCAGACTATACTTCATTCGTTGCAAAATACTTTGAGCCTATTTTGGAAGGAGCGGTTCTTGCTGATCTTTTCTTTATAGAAAGAGAACTTTGCGAAGAAATGCTAGCAAAAAGCGATCCTTCCACAAGAAGCGTTGCCCAAAAATTTATAGAACTTATCCAATGTGCTTTAAAATGGCGGGAAAAATCGGCCGAAGAATATACCAACTTGCATCCCCTAGGCCGTGTCTATGTACGTCACAGTTGTGGTTTTTTCGATTTTATTAAATCTTTTAAGGAAAAAGCAAAACTCGAATTTGTGCCGATTAGTAACATGTTTGTGAACAGATGGATGGGCTTTAAGGTGCTAGACATCCTTCACAAGCACCTACAGGATCCCCAGAAGAACTGCATACCCCAATGGATACAGCATTTCGCTATGGTTAAAGCAATAAATATGATCGAAGAATGGCTGCTTGCACTACTTTTAGCAGGATCGCTTATTTACCAACACATAGACGAAGAAAACTCTTTAGTTGGGGTTGCCTTTTGCTCGCGAGAGTTGCTCGATGAGCTGCGAGTATTTGAAATAGTTCAAACCCAAAAAGGACTTGTATTTATACCCAAGTTCTTTACTCCTCCTTTATTCTCAGACATCGTTTATGCCATTTTAAAGAGTCTAAGAGAAACATTTCAACGTTATTCTGATTCAATTATACCTTTTCCTTTTGTCTACTTCGTAAACGAGAACTTTCAGACGATTCCTACAAATTTGCTCTCTAATGATAATCTTCCATTCCTCCCTTCCATTTTATTTTCACTTGCTTATAATATTTACTCTCGTAAAAGCAGGTCCTATAACAATCTTGCCCCTTACACACTCGCACAATGTGCTAAAGAAGCAATAATTGCAGTTTATGATGCAATTGTTGAAAGTTATACCATATGGAAAAGAGAAAAAATAAATGAAGGCATAGGACAAATATTTAATTACATAGAACTAGGAACGAGAACTACGGGAACGATCTCTTCCATTGATGAGTCAGTTTATTATCTTCTTAGCGGATGGTTTTATCTTGCCAGAGTAAGCAAAATCTTTAATGCTGCTTGGGAATTCCTCAACCGATACTCTTCTCATACTTTTTCCCGAGCACTAGACAATGCTTTTGAGAAAAGTCAGTATTATTGTTTTTCTCCAATAAAGCCCCATGAAGATGTAAAATACTGGATAAGTAAAGAAATACTTGAGCCGAATGCAAAAGCTCTTGCGCTAATGCCAAAACAAAAAAGAGAAGAGTTTTTGGCTGCATTAGCACCGTTTTCCTTATGATGATTCAGACTCAGGATCTTGGTCAGAATCTCGATAGAAGAATGAGATAGGAATAGAAGTTACAAAGGCAATATCAAGGCCGCTTAGAGGTGGCTTATACTTTTGGATGGTTTCTTCATCCAGCTTTTCTGGCGGCAAATCATAGGTTTTGAGCACGAAATCAGCTTCCCAAAGCATCATTTTAAAAACTTCATATTCTTCGGTTGACAATGTGTTTAGTAGCAAATCTTCTAAATCATCAAGCTTCCAACTGCGGAAGCCTTGCGGCTCTTTGTTATCATACTTAGGAGCTTTTTTTCTTATCTCTTCCTCTGAAAATTCTACAGCTCCAAGGATTTTTGGTTTAATTTTAACTAGATCCGTGAATTTTCTTTCTGAAATTATATATTTTATGGGTATAAAATAATATTTCGCACACATAAAAATAAGTATTCACCGAAAAGTATTTAAATTTAACTGAAAGGCAACCTTTTCTCCCATTGGTCCTCTTGCCGCTCACACTCCAAATAGAGGGGTCTCTATACTACTTCCGGGCACGGCTTTCCCCTTTTTATCCTGCTCACTCAGCGCCAAGCCACATGCCGCTTTATCTTCTTGACTAAGAACTCTAGCTGGTTTAAGAATAATGTTATGAATAAGCTATTTTTCTCAATAATCTTTTGCTTCTTAACCATCGCTGGGCTCCTGACAGGATGTCGAAAGAGGGAAGCCGAGGCAGTCCTTCCTAGAGTGGACGGAAAGAGGGTTGTTATGATCGTCGCCGCTCGGAACTTTAGGGACGAGGAATTCCAAAGGCCTAAGGAGATCTTGGAAAGCCAAGGAGCGAAGGTCACGATAGCCTCCTCAACCCTGGATTTAGCCACTGGGATGCTGGGAGCCAGGGTCAAACCAGACGTCCTGGTCAAAGACATAAAGGTCGAAGATTACGATGCCATTGTCTTCGTCGGGGGGATTGGTGCAGCGGAGTACTGGAAGAATCCCGTCGCCCATAGGATAGCAAGGGAAGCTGTGGAGAAGGGCAAAATTCTTTGCACTATCTGCATCGCTCCTGTGACGCTGGCCAATGCCGGAGTCCTCTCAGGAAAGAAAGCCACGGTTTTTAGTTCCGAAGCAGAGAAACTCAAGGCAAAGGGAGCGAAGTATACAGGAGCAAAGGTGGAGCAGGACGGGAATATCATCACAGCCTCTGGGCCTGAGGCTGCCAAGGAGTTTGGCGAAGCTATTGTAAGAGCTCTAGCTAAGCGGTAGCCCAACCCAACTGATTTACCCTTTCAACCCCTTCTCCTTTGATGATCTCCTTTGGCATCAGGAAGATTCTAAGAAGTCCCCATAATCCGAGGCTTCTGGAGACGGGGGTGAAGATCAATTTTAATAACACGGGCATGGTCTCAATCCAACCCCAGAGATTACTTTAAGTTCTTCTAGGCTACTTGCTATAATCTCTAGCACATTATTATAAAGCCTGATCGCACCTTCGATATAAACAGTTTTATATTTTCTCAACCATATCCCTGGGTAGTGTCTTGGGAAGTGTGTCCGTAGGGGCAGCATGGTAGCCTTCCCAGAAAAACGCAGAAAAGAAAGGAGGGAAGGCCACCATGCAGGACAAAACCCGCGAAAAGGTCCTAAGGGAAGCAAAGAACAGATCAAGGCCAGGGTTAAGGAGCTCCTGGAGCGGCTCATGCGGAGAAGCTGGCCCTGCACCTTGCGGAACATCCCACCAAGGCTAACAGGTACTACACCTGAGATCTTCTCACCCTTACTAGGGCCCTTGGAGGACCTCAAAGTCCCCCGTGTCCGCGACGGGAAGTTTCATCCTTGACCCTCCCTACCAACGGCGTACGTTTTCGACTCTTTCGAAAGCTGTCCTGGCCCTCAATGCCGCAGGGGTGAGCACCCAAGCCATCCCCTGGTTTTTGGAGGGGATCTACGGCGCGTTCTCCTCGCCCCAGAGCATCTCTCGCTTAACTTAGGTCGTGGGAGAGGAGGTCCAGGCTGGCGGGAACGGCCCCTGAGCGAGGAGTACTACGCCGTATTCCTACGGGACGTTTCTTTCTATCCAGCGGGGAAAGACAGCCAAGGGGCCAGTGTATATCGCCCTAAGCCTGAAGCCTGATAAATGCCGGGAGATCCTTGGCTGTTCGAGGCGGAAGGGGAGAAGCTCAAAAACTGGAAAGCAGTGCTAAGGGATCTCTAGCGGCCAGGGGTCTCAGGAAGATACGGGTCCTTGTGGCCGAGGGAAAGAGAAAGGCTCAGCAAACCGAACATGTAGAAAGCGTCGGTTACGGGGCTTTGTGGATGTGGCAATGGGAAGCTACCATGTGGCTCAAACATATTTAAACGAGGTACTATTCTAATAAACGTTCACAGCGGTATCTACAGAAAGGCTTTGTAGAATCCTTATGGAGAGCTATCATAATAAAGACTATGGAGGGGTTGATGAACGAAGCGTCTCACACAAAGGTTCTAACATTTCCAATAAAAGGGCTTCATAAATTTATTTTGGGTGAATATTTACCTCTCGATAACTTAGCTTGGGCGTTCATATTTCCTAAAAATAGCATCGAAAGCCTACTTGTACAAATTCATGAATTCTACTCCCATCCTATTTTTTCTTTATACAGTGATGTACATAGCTCACTCTTATTTGCACATTTTATGGAAAAAATCAAAAATAATTATGCATTCGATGCCCCTATAGAACAAACACAACTCTCATCTACTTCAGAGCTTTATCACTTTTGGTTTCCAATAGTGGAGGCAACAGCGCTTGCTAATCTGTATTTTATAGATAGAAATGTTTTTTATAAATATATACATCAGTCAAATTATGATGAAGTTCAATATGCAAAAACTATTATTGAAACGATTGAAGCTCTTACACGTGCTGCAGACCAAGACATGCGATTCATTGCCAGGCTAGATCCGATCGTCAAAAAGTTTGTGAACATCATTTTGTTTAAATGTGAGAAAGGTACAATAGAAGAAGTTGCAGCGTCTATGGTTTGGGGTGGCCAAAGATTAATGGCAGCACTAAAAAACCATTTGTTAAACCCTCAAAAGTACAAAATTCCTAAAAAATTAAAAGAATCTTTTTGGTGGCAAAAATGGATTCTTGATGCCACTTGGTTTGAAACTTTACTGTTATCTGCTCATTTCTTACAACATGGGGATCTTGAGGATCAACGATATGCCATCTCTTTCTTTTCCAGACAACTTTTAGACGAAGTAAGAAAATGTCATATAAATATAAGTTTATCTCGCGATCGCGATAATAAGAGCTCTTGCGTCATGTTTTTTTCTATGAGACCATACTTTGATCTAAGCGATCTAGATCTATACATGCCAAGGGGAAGCTTGCGGCCGAAAAAAATTGAGAGACCTGAGAATCTGTTTGAGATAGAATCATCGCATCTTTTCATCAACTATCTAATGGCTTATAGTAGAAATACTCACCGCGTTTTCAAAGAGCTTATGGGCACTTATTATGTTTTCAAAGACCTTTATTCCAAGGGTAGCAAACTTAGCGATTTCGAAATACGAAACATTTGCCATCTATATGCTGTGACCAAAGTGTTCGATCTAATCAAAAATGCGTTCACTTTATGGCAAGAAGACGAAAGGAAAGCAGGTATTGGATGGTTCTTTTCTTATTTGAAGGAGATCACACAATCCTCTAATTCATCATCTTTTGATTGCGTCCTCAAGCGTGTTCTCGCAGAACTTTCTTTACAATTTTTGAAAAATTATCAAACCGAAGCCTTTAAGACCTCCCTTCTCCAGGCATTACAATCTACGCGCTATTATGATGAAAACACAATTTTGACAAACGTCATTAATCGCGTAAAATATTTAATTAAAAGTTAAGTCACCTACATGACTACAAAAATTTTATTATAAATCTTCTTCGATTTCAAAATAATCAACAAAAACACATACGTACTCTCCTATATACCTTGAATAAAGCATTCCCAATACATCGTCATTCAAACTGTTAGGATGTATGTCATATAGCTCGACAAGAAATTCAGCTCCTTTAATTCGTTTAAGAAATTGTTTTCTAACATTCTTAGGCAACCTATCCAAAATCGAAGTAGCTGGTATCCATTTTGGCACGTTTAAATAATGAATAGCCATATGTGTAGGTAGCATTTTGCTTTGGCCTCCACTTGGACATCCTATAAGGCGTTCGTATTCTTTTTCTTCAAATTCTAAATAATCATAAACTTTAAATGGATGGCGACGTTTTACCATTTTACCGTTCAATTGATCTGATTTTATATCCTCTGATGTGTTCTTTCCTATTGCTGCAAGATAATATTTCGCACACATAAAAGCAATTATCTACCGAAAAGTATTTAAATTTAATGGCGTAGAAGGATGCGGCAATGTCTCAGGAATTATGTCAACAGAATAGTGCGACGAACAAAACTTGTTTTGGCCTTCCTGGACATAACGTTCTTTCCATCTGCCGGTATTGCTCGTCCTGGAATTCGACAGGCTGAGCACAGAGAGATCCTTACGGTAACCTCATGAGTACTCCCTTGACAAAGCAATAGGTTATAGTCATGAAATTGACAAGCTTTAGCTTGCAGGTTTAAAGTCCTCTGGTGCATCGAGTGCCCATGAATCTAAGAAAGGTGGAATCCTTAAGGCCGCGAGGGGCCGCCAAGGTGGGTATAGATTGGCTATGCCATTGTTGGAGAGGGTCTCGGTGGCCGCAGTTATCAAAGCAATGAACGATGGTCTAGCTTTTGCATTGGTCAGTCCAAGAAGGCGGGAAGGCTCTTATATTTCTGAAAAGGGTTTCCCAATAGCTGATTTTTGGCTGGATTTTAGAACATCAGTTTTGGAAGTCGGTGGAAGATGTAGCCTTAGCAAATTTTTTAGGTTCTAGACGCCTTTTAAGTTTCAAACTTTATGCCTATATCTATCCCATGCTCCTGACAATAGCGCTTTACCTTATCCATGAAGATCGCAGCAAGTGATGTTTTGATCTTCAGCGGCCCATACAGGTAATCGGCCTTCAATTCACTAAGAAGACGCCATATGACATCCTCAGGCAGGCTTCTTGCAATCCTATAAAAGGTCGCTCTGCTGTGCTTGTCGCCCGTTATTCTCTCGATTTCATATACCATATTTTCAATTCTTGCTTGTCTTTCTATTTCTTCCTCAAGATGGAACTCATAATAAGGGAGGAGTTGAGCCACCCTTCTTTTCGCTTGTGCAACCTCTTCCTTAGCCCTTGCCCCTGGGTAGTAAAGGATCTCCCAAGGCTCTTCTTTAGACATTTTTCTTGCTTTTACTCCTAGCCACTGGACTTTCGCCAACCACCCAGTATCTTTCAAAATTTTGTGCGCCCTATTTAGAACGCGCTTGGCATCAGAAAGATATTGTTGAGGTTTTATAGGCAAGAGTTTGCAAAGCTCCAGATAGGAATAGCGGATGTATTCACTTTTCTCCAGGCCATAAAACTTTCTTCCTGTGAGCTCATAAAGCCTTTGAGCAAGGGGAGGCAAGCTTAGCCAGTAATAATAATCTATTGGGCAGACGTAAAACGCCTGTAAGCTCCAGATAAAAGGAATGTTGAAGATGAGGTAAATGGCCTCAGCAACCTTGCCATCAGGGAGCTTTTCGCCCTTCCAAACAACATTCCATAAGGTGAAGCTTCCGCCAACAGTATTGGGCCCTTCCTGCCAAAAGCCTCTGCGGTCCTTTAGGTAGAAAACTTCGGTATAAATGGAGGTCTGGCTTATACGCAAAAGCGATTCCTTCACCAAGCGTTTGTTCTCCCCAGCGTCTTGGATACCCATGGTTTGGCAAATCCTGCGTAGCGAGCCGAGCCTCCAGATAGGGGGTGGGGGAAAACCCTCATCAGTGACAAGCTTCAGCACCGTGAAGAGGACTTTCTTGTCAAAAGGACGGGGATAGCCGAACTGGATGCTAGGGTTGACCTGCCAGATCCTCCTGCTTCCATCAGGCAGCTCTACCTCGCAGAGAATATGGGTTTTCTTCTTTTTCGCTGCCTCTTCAAGGAACTCATCAAGCCTATTGTTTAAAAGGAGAGCAAAAGGATACTTTAGAAGGTTCACCTCGGCCAAAGCTAGGCCAGCAAAGATGATAGCCTCACGCTCTTTATATGCTTCCTCCTGGACCCACGCCTCCATCCTCCCCTCCCAAAAGTTTGATGGCGTTGCCCTATATCCAAACGTTATATCCAAACGTTATTATTATATCCATAGGACAGGGCAAAAATTTCGATCAGGACTTAATTCCAGCGCCTGCTCTCGACTCAAACTACCCGGCCTCTCGACTCAAACTACCCGGGTTTATCCACAGCTTTCGACTCAAACTACCCGGCCTTCCCGAAGTTATCCACAAGGGCAATGGTAACATTCTTTATTCACATACCAACGGATTTAAGCACCTTTAGTAGTGCGCTATCTTGGCGTTTTTCGTTAAATTCGCGCAAAGCCTGCTCCAGGGCTGCGCTTACGATGTCTGACTTGGTGATCTTCTTTTTTATTAGGCTTCTTATCTCAACTTGAGCCTTGTCCAAGGCTTCAACAAGGCGTGAATCGATGTAGTAGTTCACCCTTTCTTTACGTTTTTCAGTTATAACTTCTTGAAGTTTTTCAGTTTTAGTGACGGCAAGGGCTTCGGTCTCAGCCCCTTTGCCTTCGGGAGCGCCCTGGAAGAAGACCTCAAGACCTTGCACTTCCCGCCTCTTCGTCATCCTTCACCACCTCCTTTGCCAACTCACGGTATGCCTGCGCGGCTTTGGAGTCTGGTGCAAACTTTAGAATCGATTCCCGCGCGTAAGAAGCGTCTGCAAACCTTATTGTCTTGTTAATTATCACCTTATAAACCCTGGGCCCAAAAACCCTCTCAAGTTCCGCAGCGACTTCGCGGTTGTGCAGCGTTCGCATGTCCACCATAGTTCTGAGGATCTTCGCCTCAATGTTGGGGTTGAACCTCTTTTTGATCTGCTCGATCAACGTGCACAGATGCTTTAGGCCTACAAGAGCTAGGAATTCTGCTTGTACCGGGATTATCACTCTATCCGCAGCCACAAGGGCCAGGATCGTGAGCACCCCTAAAGAAGGAGGGCAATCAAGCAAGATGTAGTCATAATAGCTTTTTGCTTCCTCCATGGCTTTTCGAAGAAGGCTTTGCCATCCTTCGATGCCAAGGAGCAGGGCTTCTGCACCGGCAAGATCGACCTTCGATGGAACAAGATCAGGGACTTCGTCCGCAGCTTTTATGATCGCCTCATGGAAAGCAACCTGGCCAAGGAGCACTTCATAGATGGAGTTTGTGAAGGAGTCTTGACTGAGGCCAAAGGCTGTGGTCAGCCCGGCCTGGGGATCTAGGTCAACGAGGAGCACGCGTTTTCCTAGCTCGGCCAAAGCATCGCCGAGGCAAAGGCAGGTCATGGTCTTTCCGACCCCTCCCTTTTGGTTGCTTATCGCGTAGACCCTGGCCACAACAACATTATAGTATAAAAACACAAAGGCGTCAAGGCGTTGTTAAGTCAAGATGTTTTCAGTTTGTAAGTCTATACATCAAAACATAATTATGACAAGTAGGTTTACCGCTATAACATTTTAACTTATTTATGTTAAAGCGCTTTAACTGTTATAAGTATAAACTTAAAATCCCCTAGGGAAAGGCTGAGCTTTGAAAATATAATAGAACAACATGGTCTTTATTCTTGGATGTGGAAATATAGCGGCTGTTATCAAGAAGTTTCGTGCGATTATGGCAGAATGGGAAAACCAGGGCTGCCCTAAAAGGCATGGCTACAAAGCGCTACCCTATGGGAAAAGCGCATTAAAGGCACATGAAACGCCTAGAGCTGATGCTGATGAAGAGCATTCCTTCCATATTGTTCTTAATCCAAGAATTTTGGATCTTAACGATAGCTAAGATCCTTAAAGAACAGCATGATGTTTGAGAGACTTAGGGAAAAACCTTTCCTTTACTTCTCGTTCTCCCTATGGGTTTTGGGTCTGCCTTCTAAACCCATGATGTAGCGCTCAAAAGCTTCAGCGGCCTCCAAAGCGAACGAGAGCTTCTTGGTTTCATCGAGGTTGAAAGCGCTTGCTGCAAGCTCAACAGCATATTTTAAGCACCCCATCTTCGTCAGTTTCTTCTCCCTTTCCTCAAGGTCATTGCCGATCCGCTCTATCTCCACGATCTTTTTAAAGTCCCCGGACTCCCGCCACCTGTAGGCTACGAGATCGCCCTCTTGGAGCTGTTCGAAGTAATCCTTGTTCCAAAGGGAGTATCGCTCCCCATCTATCGTTACAATCCAATACTCCTCGCCTTTTCTTGTTTTCTTTTGCTCTATTCCTTCAACGATTCCTTTCGCCTCCCCTTCCTCTGCCCTTTTCGCCATGGCCTTGCTCACCCTTGCTCAGAATTTGTGCCGTATACATAGTTCTCGAAGATGGAGGAAAGGCTGAGGAGCTTCTTCATGCTCGGCCTTTTTATTCCCAGATTGGCCATAAGCTCCACGGCGGAGCGAAGGCAGCTCATCCTTATTATGTGTCGCGTTTTGGCGTCCATTACCTCTTTTCCATTCCCTGGGTTTTGAACCTTCACAATCTTCTCTATGTTTCTGAATCCATTTGCGTCCTGCCATGTGATGTCCACAAGGTCGCCGTCCTTCAAGCCCTCCACCAGCTCGCTCTTCCAGGCCGCGAAGTATTTACCCTCGATGGAGACCAGCCAATATTTGTTTCCATTTTTTGCAGTACCTTCCATGATCTTTTGTATTCTTCCTATCATATTGAATCAAATCTTTATGCAAAAGCTCTTAAAGCTATGGTCTGTGAAGCGCGGATAATGCGAAAAAATGCTATACTGTAGAATATGCGAATACTCTTCCCCTTACGTTTATCCTTTCCCTTCTTATCAAGTTAGCCTTAATGAGCTTCTCCAAAGAGGCGTTGTAGCTGCGCTCAGAAAGCGGTTGAATACTCGCATTCCTACAGCCCTCGATGTACCTCCTTCTTAAGTTGGAAGAAGTTATCTTGGGGCAGGCTGCGATGATCTCGTACAAAAGCCTTTGATGTGAGGAGAGCTGTTTAAGTTCATAATACTTCTTCAAGTCCATCGTTCCGCGGTAGCCCTTTTGTACGTGCTCAGGCTTGATAACCTCACTCCCCTCCTCTTCTGCAAGGGTTGCCGCTGCCCTAAGCGTTTGTATCGCGACCCTTGCATCCCCTTCGGCAAGCCTTGCGATCATCTTTAATATCCCTTCGCTCCAAAATCCTGGGGCTAGACCCAAAGAAGCCCTGGTCTTGAGGATCGCTACCATCTCCTCTAGGGTGTAGGGGTCGAACTCTATCCTCGTTGCCCCAAGCCTAGAAATAACCCTGCTATCTAAAAGGACAAGCGGGTATTTGCTCCCTGCGATACACACAAGGCCTATCCTTCCTGTAGTTGCCAGGTGATAGAGCACG
>Ga0209080_1000686_pt1 | contig 20816 bp, 23 predicted proteins | sample JNZ110809AmetaG_FD_184123 | JGI IMG/M metagenome (GOLD analysis project Ga0209080, IMG submission 184123) | Hot spring microbial communities from Jinze hot spring, China to study Microbial Dark Matter (Phase II) - JNZ 110809A (SPAdes) (version 3) ...
AAGATGAGGGCGAGGATAATCGTCCCAAAGATCTCCACGCCGTACACGTGCTTCGCGGACGGCATCCAGTATATCACCGGGTGCACGCTCGGAAAGCTGAATATAGAGATCGTTGAGGGGCCGGATCTGAAGGCGGTGTTCGCGCTGGGCCTTAGAAGGCTTGAGCTCAGAGCTAGGAGGAGCATTTTATCCGAGCTTGAGAGGTCGCTGAACTCGGCAGAAGAGGACGCGAGGAGGATCATGAGAATGAGCTTGGCGGAGCTCTTCGAGGAGGAGCTCGTCGAGGGTCCCTGACGGGGCGGCTGGAATATCGTTATAAGAGCCGAGCACCATAACCCAGCATTATGGGGAGGATTATTAGGACGGGCGTCTCCTTTCCCGAGGACCTCCTGAAGACATTCGATAGGATTATCGGGGATCTTGGGATAGCGTCTAGATCTCAGGCGATTCAAGAAGCCGTGAGGGGCTTCATCGCGATGAACTCCTGGAGGATTGCTGATGAGGAGGTTGCCGGCGCGATTCTCATCCACTACTCTCACGAGGAGCATGGCATCGAGGAGAAGCTGACCGATGCCCAGCACGAGTTCCTGAAGCTCATACCATCGAGCCTCCACATTCATCTCTCGGAAGAGGATTGCCTGCTCGTCGTGGCCGTCCGGGGTAGGGCCTCCGAGATCAAGGAGCTTGTTAGAAGGCTGAGGGGTATTGGGAGGATAAAGCAGCTGACCTACATGATTATGCCCATCCATTAGAGTTCCTTAATAGGCGGCTGGATCCCCATTATTCTGGATGTGCTACGCAGTTCCCGGCAAGGTCGTCGAGGTAAAGGGGGATATTGGGGTCGTGGACTTCGGCAATGGTGTTAGGAGGGAGGTTATCTTGGCGATGGTTGACGCCGGAGTGGGCGACTACGTCCTAGTCCACGCGGGATATGCGATAAGGGTCTTAGATGAGAAGAGCGCTCTCGAGATGCTGAGAGCGATCGAGGAGGCCATGAGCCTAGCCGAGGATTAAGGCCAAGGTTTCAAGGAGCTTCGTCAGCACGGTCGGGTAGATTCCCAGAGCCGCCAAGAGTATCGCGGAGGCGATTATGGGCGCTAGCATGAGCCGCGGCTCGGGCCCGCTTCTTCTCACGGCCTCGGACTCCTCCCCGAATAGGCTTCTTCTTATTGCCCAGAGCCCGTATCCCGCGGTGATCAGCGAGAAGATTATCGCGATCATCGTTAGCGCGAGCCTCAGCGCGTCAAATGAGGAGTGAAGCGCTGAGTATATCGATCCAGCGAAGATGAGGAGCTCCCCCCAGAATCCGAGGAGCGGCGGATAGCCCATCAGGCTCAGGAATCCCACCATGAAGGCTATGCTCATGGCTCGCATTCTTCCGGCTAGGCCGCCGAGCTCGTCCAAGTTATCTGTGCCAATGGCCCTAGAGAGCATTCCCGAGATCATGAAAAGTATAGCCTTCGAGAGGCTGTGGGCCACGTATATCAGCGCGGCTCCGGCCAGCCCTATGATTGAAGCCGAGGCTACGCCGAGAAGCATGTAGCCCATCTGGCTTATGCTGGAATACGCTAGAAGCCTCTTCAAATTGTTCTGCGCGAGGGCCAGGTATCCGCCGTAGATCATCGTTATCAGGGCGAGGGCGAGTAGCGCGAGCATGAAGCCCCTCTGCGAGATCATTTGCGGGAAGGCGGTGTAGATTATCCTGAGAGCCGCGTAGCCGCCTATGCCGGTCCCAGCCGAGAATATCGCCGTAACGGGGGCCGGAGACTGGACGTAGGCGTCGGGAAGCCAGGAGTGGAGCGGGAAGATCGCCATCTTAACGAGGAAGCCTACTATCATCAGCGAGGCTATTAGGGAGATCATGGAAGAGCTCAGGCCGGCGGCCTTCGAGGCGAGCTCGAGGATATTCAGCGTTCCCACGATGGAGTATGTTAGCCCTATGCCTGCCAAGAGGATCAAGGCTCCCGCCTCAGTGTAGAGGAAGTACTTGAGAGCCGCGCGCCATCTATCCTCACCGCCCCATAATGCTATCAGGAGCCATGATGCTATCAGCATGAGCTCTATGAAGATGAAGAAGGCCGCGAGGTTCGCGGAGAGAGCTGCACCTAGCATGCCAGCGTCGAAGAGGAGGTATAGGGAGAAGTAGCCTCCCCATCCATCGCGGAGATCCATGTAGGCGATCGAGTAAATGCATGCTAGGAGCCCGACCACGGCGATCGTCATGGCGATTGGGCCGCTCAAGCCGTCGAAGAGAAGTATGAAGTCTCCGAGGAGCTGAACCCATGGATAGGATGCCTGGAGCGGCGAGCCGGATTCATGGACCACGTATCCCGCGGTGATCAGGCATATCGCGGAATAGACTAGCGGGATCAGCGCGATCCAGCCAACCTTTCTCCCGAGCCTGCCGCCGAGTGCCAGGATTATCGGCGAGGCTATGAGAGGGGCGATCATGGATTGGAGGAGCAGGTGATGCGCGTCCATCATTTTTCAGGCACCTCCAGCCAGGATTAGGATTATGAGTATTAGGGCGCCGAGGATGAGCCCGATAACATAGTGGTTCAATAAGCCCGTGTGCACCCTCCTAATGATGTCGGAGAATCTTCTCGCTCCGATGGATAGCGCTTCATTTATTCCCTCTATCACCTTGGACTCAAATGCTCTCTGGATCGCGCGGCCGAGCCTTATTGAGGGATAGGCGATGGCCCTGTAGTAGAAGGCGTTGATGTAGTATCTTCTAACCAGGAGCGTCCTGAGCACCCTCATGTAGCCGCGCCTCTCGACTATCTCCTCCGAGCTCCTAACCCTCCTCACGTAGAGCAGGTAGGCTGGAGCCGCTCCGACGATGATCGCGATAACCGATGCCAGCGGGATGATGAACTGCGCTCCATGAGCCTCGCCCACCTGATGCGCGTGGATGGGCAGGATGCGTGATAGGGATCCCTCGAGGAATCCCTCGAGCATCGGGGCGATCAGGCCCAGTGCGAGGCTGAGAGCCGCTAGAATCAAGTATGGCGCCCACATGATCTTCGGCGCCTCATGTGCTTTCCCGCGCTCCCCACCGCCGTAAAAGACCAGCCCTATCATCCTGATGCTGTAGAATGCTGTTAGGATCGCCGTGGCTAAGCCGAGAATGAAGACCGCATATTCTCCGGAGGATAATGCTGCTGAGAGGACTAGGTCTTTGCTCCAGAATCCGCCGAAGGGGGGTAGGCCCATGAGAGCTAGGGCCGCGAGAAGCGTGCTGTAGAACGTTATCGGCATGCTTTTCCGGAGGCCGCCCATATCCCTCAGGAACCTCGATCCCGATGCGTGAATTATCGAGCCGGCCGCGAGGAAGAGTGCAGCCTTGAAGACAGCGTGATTCATCATGTGGAATATCGAGGCCATATATCCGCTTATTATCTCGGCCGAGAGGCCGGCGGCGCCGAGGGCCATCATCATGTATCCTATCTGGCTGACGGTCGAGTATGCTAGAACCTTCTTGAGCTCGGTGGAGACTATTGCCTGGCTCGCGGCGATGAATGCCGTTAAAGCCCCGATCCACATGACCGTATAGAAGAAGCTCATCGTCGCCGGCAGGCTCGCGCTCCAGCTGACAGCTATGGGGAAGAGCCTCGCGACGAGGTATACCCCGGCCTTAACCATCGTGGCGGCGTGGATCAGCGCGCTGACGGATGATGGGCCGGCCATCGCGTCCGGGAGCCACTCCATTAGCGGCAGCTGAGCCGACTTGCCCACGGCCCCGCCGAGGATCAGTATGAGGGAGATCGGGAGGAGCCATCTAAGGTCCACTGGGGCTAGCGAGTCGGCGTGTATGAGCTCTGGGAAGCTCACGGTCTTGACGGCGGCCGCTAGGATCAGTATCCCCGCGATCATGAAGAGATCTCCGAGCCTAGTTACCATGAAGGCCTTCATACCGCAGTGTGATGGCGGGTAAGCTTCTGGCGGCTCGCCGACCCAGTAGTGTAGCCAGCCCTCCCTCGAGTCCTGATACCAGTAGCCTATGAGCGCGTAGCTGCAGAGGCCCACGCCCTCCCAGCCGACCAGCATGAGAATGAGGTTGTCGGCGAGCACTAGGAGGAGCATGTTCGCGATGAAGAAGTTCATGAAGAACCAGTATCTCGTGAGGCCCGGGTCCCCGCGCATGTATCCGAGAGAGTAGACCATTATCAGGAAGCTGACCGCCGAGACGATGTTAGCCATTATTATGCTGAGCGGGTCGAGCATAATCCCGGCCTTTATCTCCGAGAGCGCCGGCGCTCCCGGCAGAAGCACCCATGAAACCTGGCTCCTCAAAGGCCAGCTAACATCCTCGAATAATAGCGGTATCAGGCTCAGGGTCATCAGCATCGCGAGGAATGAGAATGCCACGGCTCCATAATCCCTCGCCCTGCCGCCGATTCTGGCGAGAAGTGGCGTCAGCAGTGCGCCGACCAGCGGTATAATCCAGCTAGCCCAGGCCTGCATAGCCCAGAGCTCGAGGCTCATCACATGATCACCTCCAGGATATTTTGTATGAACTGGAGGATCGGGTTCAGCATGATCGTGACCATTATGCAGGCGGCCGCGAGGATTATTAGGGGCGCTAGCATGAGCGGGGGCGCCTCCTTAATCTCTCTGTGAGCCCCGCTCGATCCCGGTTTCTTGAAGGCCAGCCTTTGGAGGAGCCAGAGGTAGTAGCCGGCCGCCAAGACGCTGTTCAGTATGAAGATTATCGTCGCCGCGAGCATCAGGCTGTCCGAGGGAACACCGAGGCCGGCCGAGATTATGAGGAGCTTGCTCCAGAATCCGCTCAGCGGCGGGACTCCGGCGAGGTTCAGTAGCCCAACTCCGAGCGACGCCGTTGTTATGGGCATTCTGGGCCCGACTCCCTCGAGGCTTCCTATCTCTCTGGATCCCGTCCTGATTATGTAGCATCCTGCTGAGAGGAATGAGAGGCCCTTTCCGAGCGCGTGGTTGAGTACGTGGAGGAGTGCTCCGGCTAGCGCGAGAGCCGCTGGCCCGATCTCGGATGGATGTGCTTTCAGGATGTGGGCTGCGAGCCCCAGCCCCATGACTATGTAACCTATGTTGGCTATGCTCGAGTATGCTAGAAATCTCTTGATATCCGTCTGCATCAGGGCGGCGATGTTGGCGAAGCTCATCGTAAGGATGCCGAGGCCTATTAAGATTGGGCCGAAGCCGTATGTTGCCGGGCCAAATACCCTGAACATGGGCCAGAGTATCGCGTAGACGCCGGTTTTGATCACGATCCCGGATAGGACTGCGCTTATGGGGGTTGGCGCTGCGGGGTGCGCGTCGGGGAGCCAGGAGTGGAATGGGACGATCGCGGTCGTTACGCCGAAGCCTATCACGATCATCGCGAGGGAGAATGTGGCCGCAATGTTTCCGCCGAAGACCGCGGCCTTTACGGCGTCGAATCGGAGCGAGCCAGCGAGCCCATAGAGCAGGGCTATCCCGAGGAGCGCTGCGAGCGACCCGAGGGTGCTCATTACGAGATACTTGAAGCCCGCCTCGACCGCCTCCCAAGACCACTTCCTGAAAGCGACGAGCGAATATGATGAGATCGCCATGAGCTCCCAGAATACGTAGAGCGTGAAGAAATCGTTCGCCATGGTGACGCCGATCATCCCTGCGATCAGTGTCAGGAGGAGGGCGTAGTATCTGTCAAAGCCCAGCTCTCTTCTCCTGATCCAGAGGAGGTCGTCGAGGGGCAGATGCTCGACATCGAAGAGCATGTATCTGATCGAGTATATCGAGGCCATGAGGCCGAGGCCGGAGAAGATCATCGAGAGGTAGATGCTTAGTGCGTCGAGTTTGAGCGAGGCCGTTAAAGGGGAATCCGGGCCGAATATCACTGTTCTAGCTGCGGCCCCGGCCGCCGCCTCAATCGCCAAGATTATCAGCGTCGCGGTGAATGCGAGGCTCGCGATCACGCCCCCGAACTCTATTAACCTCGCCCTCCTGAAGATCGGGTCGAGGATTACGATGAGGAATGCGGCTCCAATCAGGATCAAGATTATGTTAAGAGGATTCACGATCATCACCATCTCAGCCTCCTAAGCTTCCTGATGTCGAATGTCCCGTAATGCCTGTAGATGTTTAGGGCTATTGATAGGGCTAATGCGGTTATCGCCGCGGCCACCGCTATCGAGATCGCGATCATGCTCTGGGCCAGGGCATCCATCACAAGGGCGCCATCCACGATCCTCACACCCATGGATGCTATCGCCAAGTTCACTCCCAGAGTCACGACCTCAAGGCCTATCACGATCTTGACCAGATGCCTCTTCGATGCGATCGCGTAGAGGCCGGCGACTATCAGGAGAAGGGAGCCCGCGAAATAGATCTCGTGGAGGCTCATTCTCCTTCCGCCCTCCGGGAGCCCATATCCCTCCTAAGCTGGGCGGAGACCGCCGCGATGACCGCGAAGAGCATGAATGCCTGGACTAGGAGGTCGAGCCAGCGATTAGCCCAGAGGAACTGCGGGTTCTCCTCGATCCTCGTGGGCTCGAGGCTCGGCGCCCTGATGCTCTGGATTATTTTAGGCGAGTAGGCCAGTAAAGTTGCTGCGAGGAGTATCGCGAGTATCGCGGCGGCTATTCTCGTAATCTCCATCTCAGTCACCCCTCTCCTCGCCAGCATGTATCGTTGCTAGGAGGAGTATCGTGACCGCGCCCGCGTACACTAGCAGCTGGAAAACGCTGAGGTATGGCGCTTCAAGGAGGTAGAATATCGCGGCCATGGTTATGTTCGCGCACATGAACGCGAGCACGGCCTTCATCATGTCCTTCAGCTCGGCGGCCATTATCGCGAAGACGAGTGTGAGCGCTATCATCGCTATGTGGAGAACTGCTTCCATCATCTCACCACCATGTCCTCCTTTCTTAGGGCGATGTTCTCGAAGATCTTGCTCATGCTTATCGCCTTGGTCGGGCAGACCTCGGCGCACTGAGCGCAGTATATGCACCTGTAGATGTAGAAGATCGGCCTCTTTCCCTTCTCATCCTCTATGATCTCGATGGCCTTCGCGGGGCAGACCCTGAAGCAGAGCTGGCACCCGATGCACTTCGAGCGATCGAACTCTATTCTTCCCCTGAATCCCTCGGGTAGATGAACTTTGTCGAGCTCCCTGTATGGGTAGAGAATCGTGGCTCTTCTCCTGAACAAGCTTTTCAGGGCCTCCGCCACTAGGCGCCCGGGAACCTTCATCCCTACATGATCACCTCCGTCAGGATTATGAGAATCATGGCCGGGGGCATGAGATACCTCCATGAGAAGGAGACCATTTGATCGATCCTGAGCCTCGCGAAAAGGGTCCTGACCAAAGTGAATATCGCGAGGACTATTATGGACTTCAGGATGAAGTAGATTGTGTAGAGCATCGGCTCGAGTCCTGGCATCACCGGGCCCATTGGGCCTCCCAGGAATACCGCGGCGCCGAGCCCCGAGAGGAGGAATAGCTCGAGATCCTTTGAGAGCCTGAATAATGCAAGCCTCCTCCCGGAGTACTCGACCTCCCACCCGGCGACTATCTCCTGTTCGGCCTCCGGTATATCGAATGGTATCCTCTCCATCTCGGCCTGCGATGCAATGATGAAGATTACGAAACCTATTGCCTGTATTCCGGCGATGAACCAGAGGCCCCTCTCCGCCTGAGCCTCAACTATTCCGCGAATGCTCAGCGAGCCCGCGGCTAAGGCCACGCTCAGGAGGCTGAGCGTCAGCGGTATCTCGTAGCCCAGCAGCTGGACAGCGGCCCTGACAGCGCCCACAGAGGCGAACCTGTTATTCGAACCCTCGCCGGCGAGATACACTATTATCGTATAGATCGAGAGAAGCGCTATCACTGCTATCAGGTCTCCCTCAAACGAGATTATGCCGGATGGCCCGGCCACTGGCAGGAACATGCAGGCGAAGAGGATCAGGGCTGGAGCTAGAATCGGCGTCAGCGTGAAGAGGAACCTATCGGTGGCCATTGGAACGATATCTTCCTTCGAGAGTAGCTTGATGAGGTCCGCGATCGGCTGGAAGAGCCCGAAGGGGCCCGCCAGATGGGGGCCAACCCTGTTCTGGAACCTCGCATACAGCTTTCTATCAACCCACTCGTAAAAGAGCGAGATCGCCAGTATGAAGATTGCTCCGGGGAAGAATACCGTGGCAAGGATCTTCTCGATCATCTTCTCTCAACCCTCCTTCCGCGCGAGAATCTTATGATGTCATCGAGTGTCGTGATCGTCCTCCTTTTCTTGGCCTCGTCGGTGATCAGGATCCTCGCGCTGCAGCATATGCATGGATCTATTCCGCCGAGGATCGCCGGGACATCGGCTATGTAGACCTCGTAGTCGCCCCTGCTCCTGAGCATCTCTATTACGGATAGGAGGTTCGCGAGCGTCGGCGTCCTAACCCTATACCTGTATGGCCTATCACCGCCATCCGAGATCGAGTAATGGATGAGCTCGCCCCTCGGCGCCTCAACCCTCGATAACGACTCCCCGGGAGGGGCTTTGAAGAACGGCGGGATCTTCAGCCTATAGTCGCCGGATGGCATGTGATCGAGAGCATAGCGTATCATGTTCACGCATTCGCTGGTTTCCCTGAGCCTAACCTTCACCCTGGCGTAGCAATCGCACGTGTCCCACGTGATGACGTTGAACGGGATTTCATCATGCCCGCTATACGGGTCATCGAGCCTGACATCGTGCTTTATTCCCGAGGCTCTTAGGTGCGGGCCCACGACGCCCATTCTCACCGCATCTCCCGGCTTGAGGATCCCAACCCCCTGAGTTCTCGCGAGGATGGTCGGCTCCGAGTCTATCACCTTCTCGTAGTAGCGCACTCTCTCCTCGATGTAATCCAATGTTCTCCTGAGCTTCTGCTCCGCATCCGGGGGCAGATCCCTCCTCACTCCGCCTATCGTGTTGTAGGCCGTGGTGACCCTATTACCCGTGATGAGCTCCAGCATGTCCATTACCCTCTCCCTATCCCTCCAGAAGTACATGAAGAGGGTCTCGAATCCCAGCGTGTGGAAGTAGTGGCCGAGCCAGAGGAGGTGGCTGTGAATCCTGCTAAGCTCCTCCACCACGATCCTGAGATACCTCGCCCTCGGGGGAGCCTCCTTGCCGAGAAGCTGCTCGACATTGAGGCAGTAGCAGAGCGAGTGAGCGGCATTGCATATGCCGCATATTCTTTCAACGAGGTAGAGTCCCTGAATATATGGCCTGAGCTCGAGAGCCTTCTCGATGCCCCTATGAATATAGCTGACATCTACGTCGGCGTCTACTATTAGCTCTCCCTCAACCTCCAGGCTGAGCATCAGGGGCTCGACGTGTATCGGGTGCTGGGGGCCTATCGGGACCTCGAAGCTCACACGGCCTCACCGCCCCTCAACGGCTTTGGATGCTCTGGAGAGTAATCCTTCCTAAGCGGGTAAACTCCTTCGGGCCAATCCTCGGGCAGGAAGATCCTCTTGAGATTCGGGTGGCCCTTGAATGCGATGCCCAGCAGATCATGTATTTCCCGTTCGTAGAGGCTCGCGGCTGGGAGAATATCGGTTATCGAGTCCACGGCTGGATCATCTTTCGAGACGCGGGTCTTGATGAGCACGTGCATCGAGTATCCCAGGTGCGCCACGACCTCGAGGCTATCTCCCCGATCAACCCCACTCAGGCAGCTGAGAAACTCCAAGCCGAGATCTTGGGCGGCATATCTCACGACATCCTTGTAAGCGTCAGGAGAAACTAGGATGGAGACCCTTCTCTTCCCGAGAACCTTAGCTTCAATTATCTTCTCCCCAAATCTCTCGGTAATCTTTCTGAGAAGATCCTCCTCGCTCAACTTAAGCCTCCCCCTTCTCGATCTTCTCGACGAGCACGCTGATCGCCCTCAGAATCGCCTCGGGCTTCACTGGGCAACCCGAGACATACGCATGAACCGGAATGACGGAGTCAAGGCTCGGATACGTATTGTAGCACCCCCAGTATACCCCGCCGCTTGTCGCGCAGGTGCCTGCGGCGACAACGTACTTCGGCTCCGGCATTTGCTCGTAGATTCTGAGAATCCTATCCCTGGCCTGCCTGGTAACGGGCCCGGTAATGACGAGTATGTCCGCGTGCCTCGGGCTGCCTTTCGCGAGAACCCCGAATCTCTCGACATCATAGCGCGGTGTGAGGCAAGCGGCGATCTCTATATCGCATGCATTGCATGCTCCAGTGTCGAATAGGAGTATCCAAGGGCTTCTCGCCCTACATTTTCTCACGAGCTTCTCGACAAGGCCCAAATGGCATTCACCTCCTTCTTCCCAGGAGCTGGATCGCGATCCCGAGCACGAGCACGTAAAGCATGAGAAGGCTGATTACTCCGGGCTTATATGCTGGCGGAATATTTATCGTGAATGCCAGGAAGAGGGCGATGACATCGAATACTAAGAATAGCGCGGCAAAGTTGAAAAAGAGTAGCCTTATCGGGCTTCTAGCCGGGGGAAGGCTCTCCCCGCAAGCATAGGGCTCGAGCTTCATCCTGCTCTTGGGAGCCTTAACGGATAACCTGCCGCCTAAGAGATAAATGAGGAAGATCACGAGAAATGTTACGGTAAGCGCGATGATGAGCTCCTCCATGAAAGGTCAACACTACAGTCCGGTAACCCAAATTTAAGTTTAGTCTCCGCGCATGTGAAGTTTATAACGCAGTAATATCACAAGCTCACCACGAGCTTTAATAGGAGGCTCGCAACCTCATTCGCCGCTGCCTTAACTTGGGGGCTCACTTCCTTTCCAAATTCTAGGTTTTCAACCTGTATTCCTAGGACGTATGCCGGTGCGCTTATTCCGGCTGCTTTCATGATCAGGTCTAGGGGCAGTTCATGCGTCGAGATGGCTTTTCTCGAGGCCTCCTCAAGCTTCATGACTCTGATCTCTCCTGGCCTGCCTCCGAAGTCCGCCGCATCCAAGAGCAGAATGATCCCGGGATTCACATCCCTCAGCATTTTCGGAATTAGGTCGACTTTATCCTCCACGATGAATACCTTTGCGCGCTCGCTCTTCATGGACTCTTTCAGGATTCTTGCGAGCTCGACTCCAACTCCATCATCTCCGCGAAGCGTGTTTCCTACCCCGACGATAACCAGGTCTCCGCCGCTCACCGATGCGCTGCTGAGGATTTGCTCGAGCTTCTCCCTCCAGCTCATCTAGGAGCCCGCTAAACCATGAGAAAGCTGAGGGTTAAACCTTTATTATCGCGGCGCCCAAATTAATATGACTGCGTGATTAGGAATGGTGGATTCCGCCGATCCCATGAAAGCCGTTCTCTCGAGATATAGGGACCCGGCTCTAGCTAGAAGGCTGGTCGCGAGGATTTGGGATCTCGCGAGGGATCTTCCAAAGATAAGGATAATGCATGTGTGCGGAACTCATGAATGGACTATAACTCACTGGGGTATTAGGGCTCTCCTCCCGGATAATATCGAGGTTAGGGCTGGGCCCGGGTGCCCCGTCTGCATAACCCCCGCATCCGATATAGACGTGGCGGTGAAGCTCGCACTAGATGGAATCAACGTCCTCACATACGGCGACATGTCGAGGGCAAAGGGCTCGAGGATGATCTCGCTCGAGGACTGCGCGGCCGATGGAGGGAAGGTCGGGGTCGTGTACAGCTTCATGGACGCCGTTAGGATCGCCAGCAGCAATCCTGATAGCGAGTACGTCTTCTTGGGAGCTGGATTCGAGACGACCGCGCCCACAGTAGCGTACTATATTCTGAAAGGCCTTCCGAGAAATCTTAAGGTTCTCTCGGCCCATAGGTATGTTCCGCCGGCGGTGGGGTTTCTAGCCGAATCCGAGGATCTCGAGATAGATGCTTTCATAAACCCGGGCCATGCCTCGACCGTGAGCGGCATGAGGGCGTATAAGCCGTACTTCGATAGGTGCGGGAAGCCCATGGTCTTCGCGGGATTCGAGCCCATAGATGTCCTTGTAGCAATATACATGATCCTCAAGCAGCTGAGGGAGAATGCTCCGAGAATGGAGAACGAGTACGTGAGATCCGTGACGTGGGAGGGAAACCTGAAGGCGCAGAAAGCATTACAAGAGGTCTTCGACTTCGAGGATGGCTACTGGAGGGGGGTCGCGATCATACCCGCGAGCGCGATGAATCTCAAGGAGAAGTTCTCCCAGGACGATGCAAGGCGGGTTTATGGGCTGGAGCGCGGTGGGGGAGACTACTTCCCGCAAGAGGCCGGATGCGCCGAGATAATAAAGGGGATCATAGATCCACCGGACTGCCCGCTATACATGAAGGCGTGCACGCCATCAACCCCGATCGGCCCACCGATGGTGGGGCTTGAGGGAACATGCAGGATCTGGGCGCAGAACAGGATCCTAGTCAAGGATTTCAGGTGCATGAGTGGAGCATGCGGGATAAATCATGGAGCAAGATATGTAAAGAGGTTATGAGGTTTGGGGGTGGGCTTCGCTGGTGAAGGCGGATGAGAGGATAAGCATAGCGCATGGCGCCGGCGGCCTATACATGCACAAGCTCATCAAGGAGCACATTCTACCGAGGTTCAAGCAGAGGAGGGACGTTGAAATCCCTCTTACGCTTCTCACGGACTCAGCCGTGGTCAACGGAATAGCCTTCACGACGGACTCATACACTGTTAAGCCCCTCTTCTTCCCCGGAGGGGATATCGGGAGGCTGAGCATCTCCGGGACCGTGAACGACCTCTCCGTGATCGGGAGCGAGCCGCTGGCGATCTCATGCGCCCTCGTGATCGAGGAAGGATTCGAGATCGAGAAGCTCGATAGAATATTATCGAGCATGGAGGAGGCTGCCGAGGAGGCGGGAGTCGAGATCGTGACAGGAGACACGAAGGTCGTCGAGAGGGGAAAGCTCGATGAGATGATAATCAATACGGCCGGCATCGGGAGGAGAAGCCCGCATCTGGACAAGAACTTGGAGAAGGCGGCATCTGATGGCAGGTCCCTGAGATCGAGGTGGCTTGATCCACGAAATATAAAACCGGGAGATAGGCTGATAGTTTCAGGGCCCATCGGAGATCACGCGATGACGATAATAGCCGCGAGGGGTGAGCTTGGCTTCGAGGCGCCGGGCCTAAGATCCGATACCGCGCCATTAAACCATCTAATGGAGAGAGCTCTCGAGGCTGGAGGGGTCCTAGCGGCGAAGGATCCGACTAGAGGAGGATTGGCGGCGCTTCTAAATGAGTGGAGCGAGGCCACGGGCTTCGGCATCTTGGTGAAGGAGGCGCTCATACCGATCCGCGATGAGGTGAGAACCGGGTGCGAGATACTCGGCATAGACCCCCTCGAACTGGCATGCGAGGGAAGAGTAGTCTTAGCGGTCTCCGAGAAGTTCGCGGAAGATGTTCTGGAAGCTCTTCGATCCCACCCGATGGGCCGCGAGGCCGAGATCATAGGATGGTTCTCGGGCGAGCATGAGGGCGTCGTGGTCGAGACCGAAATAGGCGGATTAAGATATCTGCCAATGCCCATTGGAGACCCGATTCCGAGAATCTGCTAGCCTCCGCAGAGATCGCTCGCTAAACAGCTATATCGCTCGATTGGATTTAGCTGCTCAGAATGGGGGCTCAAAGGACTTTAATCCTATGCGTTGGCAGCAGGCTGATGGGCGATGATGCTGTCGGCTTAATCGTAGGCGAGATCCTGCTCGAGCGCGAGATGCCCGCCGAGGTGAGGATATTCGAGAGCGGCTCAAACGTCTTCGCGCTACTCGATGAGATCATGGAGTTCGATGAAGTGGTGATAATAGATTCCATAAAATCGGGACTAGCCCCCGGAGAGGTTGCTGTGATCGATCTAAGGAATCTCATTCAAGGATCCATGGATGAGATCCAATCGCTACATGACATCGATGTGGTCTCGGCCATAAAGCTGGGCTATGAGCTATTCGGGGAGAAAATGCCCCGGAGGATCTTCTTGATCGGCGTGGGGGTCAGGGACATAAGCCCGGGAATAAAATTGAGCGTTGAGGTGGAGAAAGCAATCCCAAAAATCATGGAGGAAGTATCCCGATTCCTCAAGCGCGATCCATCGAACTTTTCGCGGCCCTCTTAGCCGATGGCCATGAGCGAGGAGAATATCTTCGCCGCCGCCTCGCTCATCCTCCGATACAGGTCTTCGCTGTAATATGGCTGCCCACCACCTCTGATGCATCCGCCGGGACATATTTTCAGCACCGTCGGCTCCCTGACGCGCAGCCCCTCGGCGCATTCATCCAATAACCTGATCACGGCATCCGGTCCATGAACTTCCCTGTAGGCTCCGCCCATCTTGGCGGGCGTTATCGGCGAGACCTCATCAACCTCATCCAAGTCCACGCTGGAGATGAGCTTGATCGCCTCCCGCGTCGTTAAGACCACCCCCTCGCGCGCCTGCGCCTTCTTAGCCAGACATGGTGTTATCAGGACCGATGAGCCGCCCGGCAGGGCTGGGGGATCCGAGAGCTTCTCAGCCAACCCGGGATGAAGCAGGTTGACGAACCTCCGCTCAGCTTCGCTCATGGGGATCAGCGGCTTCTCGGCATCGGCGCGGGGCTCCGGCACGTACATCGCGACGCTCTCGAAGCCCCTCGCGAGTAATGCTCCGACTATCACCTCGACCTCGCGGTTGAAGTAGCTGGACATGGCCGCCAGGCTCTCAGGCTCGATGTACGCCTTCAACGCCGTGGGCTTGGCCAGCATTCTCTGAACCTTCTCCAAGTCGCTTCTCTCGCGCATGGCGCCGACCGGGCAGACCAGCGCGCACTGGCCGCATAGCACGCACGCGCTCTCATCGAATGGCAGCTCGAAGGGCGTTGTCACCATCGCGCTCACGCTCCTGTAGGCGAAGTCTATCGCGTAGACTCCCATTTTCTCGCATGCGCCCACGCATCTCCCGCAGACTATGCACTTGTCTCCATCGAGCCTGAGCACGCTTCCCTCGATCTTGGCGAACTCATCCCTGCAGAACTCTATGCGCCTCTCATGGAGCTTGAACGGCTCCCCGGAGGCTATGCCGGAGATTATCGCTCGAAAGACTTTCTCAAAGTTTTCCCGGTTCGGGGGGCAGCCTCTAATCCAGTAATCCACTCGCACGTGAGCGGTTGCGGGCTTCACGTCGAGGGGCTTTTTCGGCAGAGGTTTGCCGAGGTAAACTCTTTCAACAGCATGCTGGTCCGCGAACCTCTTATTGCCCGGCACCCCGCCGAGAAGGGCGCATGACCCCAGGGCTATGACGTATTTCGCCCGCGATCTCAGGCTTCGAATCTTCTCGAGATCCTCCTCCGTGCAAACAGCCCCCTCGATTATCACCACATCGTATTCCGGGCTTTCCTTGGAGAGGCCTATGAGCGGCTCGTAGGCTATCTCGGCGCCCAGCTCCCCGCATATCCTCAGAAGGGAGTCTATTAGCCAGTATCTGCAGCCCTCGCATCCGCCGAACGAGTAGATTCCGATTCTCATGGCTTGAGCCCCCTGATGTTTATCTTGACGGAGTGGGTTGCGCAGCCTAGGCACGGGTCAAACGCTTGCACGAGCTTTCTTAGATAGCGCTCTATCTCTTTGACCGGCACGTCCTCGTAGAAGTAGTGCCTGATTAATTCTAGGGCGGCGACCTCCACGTGCCTGGAGTTTATCGTCGTCGGCGTTATCACATTTGCGTAGATGACATTCCCCCATCGATTAAACTCGTAATGGTGTATTAGTAGGCCGCGTGGAGCTTCGGACACGCCAACTCCAGCTCCCTCTCTGGCCATGATCCTAGATTCTCTCTGCTCGGATCTTATGCTGGAAATGCTCGCCACATCCTCGATCAGCATCTGCATGGCATCTATGCAGTGAATTAGCTCGATGGCCTGCGCCCGGAGATTATCGAACGGGCTTCTCAGGGGAAAGCTCCTCATTTTGAGATAAGACTTAGCCTGATCTGAAAGCAGGTCCGCTTTCAAGTTTACCCTGGCCCTAGGCCCAACGTATACCGGCATTCCCTCGAGCGTTACGCTCTTTGAAGTTGTGTAAGGCTGCACATCCTCTATGAGTATTCTCTTGTAGTCCTCGGCTCTAACCTCGCGTTCATCTGAGGTGATGATCTCATCGCCGATGTAGAGGTAGCCGTCCTTGAGGGATGCACAGGCCTCCATTAATACCTCGAACTCGGGGAACTCCGTCTCGAGGAATAGCTCTACGATCTCGCTTATCCTGCTTTTGATCTCCTTCAAGATGCTCTTTGCCTCCTCGAGCCTCGCTTCTCCAGGCATTCTCGTGAACCCGCCTATCGATAGCGCGCTTGGGTGGACGAGCCTCCCCGATATCATTTCCATCACCTTGGAAAGCTGGGATCTGATGAGCAGTATCTTCCTGAGGGATTCGGGCTTGTACTTCGCGACCTCGAGAAGATCATCGTATCCAAAGTATTCCGGCATGACAACGAGCGTGAGATGCAGTAGGTGATTTTCGGCCACCTCTCCGAGCACGGCTATCTTCCTGAGGATCTTCACGGGCTCGGGGACGCTTATCCCGAGAGCTTTCTCCACGGCCATTATGGCGGTTATCGTGTGGCTGACGCTGCACGGCCCGCATATCCTCGAAACGATGGACGGAATTTCATGGTACTTCTTGCCGATCACTATGGCCTCTATGAAGCGCGGATCATTCAGTACCTTGAAACGCGCATTCAGCGCTCCTCCATCGATATCCACGTCCAGGGTGGCGTGGCCCACTATCCTATCAATACCCGAGATGCTCATCATTTCTCGATCACCTCCCTCGCCATGAGGCGTTCACGAATTAGATCGAATTCGCGTGAGGAGGCGCAGTAGATCTTGAGCTTCTCGAGAACTGTTTCAAGCGGTATGCCATGCTCGAGGTATATTGCTCGACCCCGCTCTAACACGTCTCTCCTAGTGACGGGGCCCCTACATCCCTCGCACAGCTTTCCATCACGAATGCATTCAGCTTTGCAGCCGCTGATTGTGATCGGGCCCAAGCAGATCTCGCCTCTCCCGAGGAAGCAGTCCTCCTCATGGAGGGGGCATTCGGCGCAGACTGGTATTCCCTCGACGCCGTACTCTGAGCATAACTCTACTAGGGCGCATTCTCCCTTCTTGGGGCAATCTTGGCATGAGATTCTATGGGCGGAGAGCAGCAGCTCCAGGGTTAGGCGCCTGCTCTCTCTAATCCTAGGAGTATCCGTGCTGAGCACGAGGCCGTCGGATACCTCGTATGCGCATGCAGGTATGAGCTTCCCATTATTCAGCTCGACGACGCATATCCTGCAGGAGGCACCCTCATATATGCCCCTGAGATAACATAAGGTTGGTATCCTGATTCCTAGGCGATCAGCTACATCGAGTATTCTCTCGCCCTCCTTGGCCTCGACCTCCAATCCGTTTATCCTGATCTTCATCCAACATCACCTCTTCTCAACAGCATCCCTCGGGCATGTGATGAAGCATGTGCCGCACTTGATGCACTTAAGCTGATCAACCGCGAAGAATCCATCGTCGGTTTTAATTATCGCGTTTGCTGGGCATGATTTGGCGCATAACCCGCACTTGACGCAAAGCTCTCTGTTTATATCATATGTCACGAGCTTGCTGCAAACCTTCGCCGGGCACCTCTTCCCCACTATATGCTCCTCATACTCGTCTTTGAAGTACCTGAGCGAGGATAGTATCGGATTGGGCGCTGTTCCGCCCAGCGCGCATAGGGCCGCATCCTTCATCGTCGTTCCAACCTCTTCCAGCAGCCGCAGATCATCTGGATCGCCCAGCCCCTCAACTATGGCTGATAAGCGATCATACAGGGTCTTTGTGCCTATTCTGCATGGCACGCATTTGCCGCATGACTCCGCCAGCGTGAATGACGTGAAGTATCTGGCGACATCAACCATGCAATTGGAGTCATCTATCACAACCAATCCCCCGGAGCCCATTATCGCGCCGGCCTCTTGGAGGCTCTCATAATCGATGGGCAGGTCGAATAGCTTCTCCGGTAGGCAGCCGCCTGATGGGCCGCCTATCTGGACCGCCTTTATCTTCCTGCCCTCATGCGGCCCTCCAGCTATATCGCACACGAGGGTTCTGATGGTGGTTCCTATGGGGACCTCGAATGCACCAGTTCTCTTCACGCCACCAGTTACGCAGAACATCTTTGTCCCCCTACTCCGCTCGGTGCCATACTTCGCGAACTCCTGCCATCCATGAGCCATTATCGTCGCGACGTGCGCCAGCGTCTCGACATTATTGACTACCGTCGGCTTATCCCAGAGGCCTTTCGAAGCCGGGTAGGGAGGCCTCTGCCTAGGCATCGCCCGCCTCCCCTCTATAGCCGCTATCATCGCCGTCTCCTCTCCACATACGAATGCGCCGGCGCTCCTCATCACCCTCACGTCGAAATTGAATCCAGTCCCTAGAATGTTCTCACCCAAGAGACCCCATTTGCGAGCATCTTCCACGGCCTTCTCGAGTCTGGCGGCCATGAGGGGTTTCTCAGCCCTAACGAATATCACGCCATGAGAGGCTCCTATCGCGTAGCCGGCAATTATGAGTCCCTCCAGAACTCTATGTGGATCGGACTCCGCGAGCAGCCTATTCATGAAAGCCCCCGGATCCCCTTCATCGGCATTACAGATGATGTACTTCTCCTTAGATGGCTGCTCGCGGCACACCTTCCACTTGAGCCAGGTTGGGAATCCGGCTCCGCCCCTGCCTCTAAGCCCCGATAACCTGATCTCCTCTATAACCTCCTCGGGTTTCATCATTAGCGCTCTCGAGAGCCCCTCATATCCGCCCGAGACGATGTACTCCTCGATCGACTCCGGGTTGATCACTCCGCAGTTCCTGGAAACCCATTTTACCTGCTTCCTCCACACATCGAGCTCATCAAGTAATGGAACCTTATCCTCGTCCTTGAATCTGCCTGTGCGCCTTCTGATCGCGAATGCGCCATCCACGCTACCCTCCTCAAAATACTTTGCAAATATTTCGCCAACATTATCCGGGGATACATGGCCGTAAATCGGGGAGGGGCCATCCTCGCTGCGTATCTCGATGAAGGGCTCCATGAAGCATAATCCCAGGCAGCCCACCGCGGAGGCTTCCGCCTCCACGCCCATAGACCTGAGATTATCCTTCACCGCCTCGAGAACCTTCTCAGCCCCGGTGGCCAAGCCGCAACTCGACGCGCCGACATTGATTCTAACGCCCTGCGGGCCATAGAGCACCTCCTTGACCCTCTGCTGCCTCCTATTCCTGCACATCACGCTCTTGTGGCAGAATGGCCCGCGCACTCGGCAGACAACATACTTCACGCAGGGATTGCTCGCCGAATGAAGGCAGTAATCGCAGCATGGATCCATCAGCGTCCAATACTCCTGCCTCATCATGTTTTATCGCCTCCAGCACCGCGAACAGCCTCCTCCCTCAAGATCGACTCCCTTACCTGGGAGATTATTTTCTGAAGCTCCCTGGGCGTGGCCTTGCCGATGAGCTTATCGCCAACTCTCACTACTGGGGCCAGGCTGCAGCAGCCGAAGCACCTAGCCTTCTCTAAGGAGAATAGGCCATCATCGCTGACGGATTTTCCTGGTGCTATTCTTAAAAACCTCCTCAGGAACTCGTAGTTGTTGGCATTGCCCCTAAGATGGCATGCTGTTCCCATGCAGACCGAGATCAGGACTTTTCCAGGCGACTCCAGCTTAAACTGGTGATAGAAGGTCGCGACGCCGAATATCCTGCTCAAGGGAGCTCCCCCATCCTTGGAAAGCTCCATTAGCGCGTCCTTCGGCAGGAACCCATATCTCTCCTGCAGCTTTTGCAAAGACTCGATAAGATTCGCCGAATTCCTTTCCCCGTTCATTTGTTCTCGGATAAGTATTCGAGGGTCTCGATATATATCTAATGGAAATGAGAATATATTGAGGTATATATAATATTTACCGCTCTTGTCATGCTTCCTCGGAACAATAAACTTATCTACCAATAACATCTTAGTTATATTTGGATATGATGGAGCAGCGCAAAATACAGCGCGTCGGTAAGGGGACTCTGACGATATCTTTACCTTATTGGTGGGTTAGGGAGCATAACCTTCAGCAGGGGGATATCATCGTGGTTGAGGAGGCTCATGATGGCTCGCTCATTCTTTGGCCCGCCCAGGCTGGCTCGGATTATGTTCTTGAAGCATGCAAGATAAACGCGGATTTATGCGACCAGCCCGGCCTCCTGCATAGGCTGATTGTTGGAAGCTATATCGCCGGTGTCGATTTGATCGAGGTCTCCTCGGAGACCCGCTTGAACTATAGGCACATCAAGGAAATTCGCGAGGCGGCGAAACTATTGACCGGGGTTTCCATAATGGATGAAAATGAGCAGCACGTCATCCTACAATGCATGCTGGACGCCCTTAAGTCTCCAATATACTCGATTCTGGAGAGAATATGCAATTTGGCCTCATCGATGCAAGAGGAGTATTTCAGGGCATTCATCGAGGGAAACCGGGAGCTGGCCAAAATGGTAATGATCAGGGATGAGGAGGTCAATAGGCTCTACTACCTGTTTTCCAGGGCGCTTTCGATAGCTCATAAGAAGAAAGGCTTTGCCGAGAAGCTCGGGGTTACGCGGTCCTCAGAGATATCCTTCCTCGCGATAGTGGGATACTGTCTCGAGAGGATGGCAGATTTATCCAAACTAGGCGCCAGAAGCGTCCTAAAGATACTGACCTGCGAGGTTGAGCTAGATCAAGAAACGCTTCAAAAATTGACGAAATACTATGAGCGGTGCAGAGATGTTCGCGAAAAAGCCAT
>Ga0209080_1000688_pt1 | contig 20764 bp, 18 predicted proteins | sample JNZ110809AmetaG_FD_184123 | JGI IMG/M metagenome (GOLD analysis project Ga0209080, IMG submission 184123) | Hot spring microbial communities from Jinze hot spring, China to study Microbial Dark Matter (Phase II) - JNZ 110809A (SPAdes) (version 3) ...
ATGCATGGTGCTACGTGAAAGTGCACAGGCAAGGCGGAGATATGCTGGTGGCCGTGTGCGATGAAGAGCTTCTCGGGAGAGAGCTCGATACCGGTAGTTTCAAGCTTCCGATACGCCCGGAGTTCTATGCAGGTGAAAGGGTGCCTCTCGATCGCCTCTGGGAGTACCTTGAGGGGGCGACGATGATTAACGCGTTTGGTGATAGGGTTGTCTCTGAGCTTGCAAAGCGCATACCGATCATCAACTTAGCGGCGGTAAGAATTGGTGGGGTGCTGCACGTACAGCTGCTCCTGAGGTGACGGGCTTGGCGCCGGGGAAAAATGGCCTCCTGTCCAGGTTATGCCCTGTCTGCGGTAAAGAGGTTAGAGAGCTCTACAACGGGGTTTGCGAAGAATGTTTCAGAGCAAGGTGGAGCTCCTTTGAGGTGCCCCACGCAATCGAGGTGACAGTGTGCAAGGTGTGCGGGGCTTACAAGCTGGGGGGTAGGTGGAGGAAAGCGGCTGGGGGCGACCCTATCGTCGAGGCTGTGAAGGCCGAAGTGAAGAGGAGAGGAAAGACCAGGGGTAGGATCCGCTCTTTGGATGTGAGCCTCGTGGAGGGGAATCGCGTGACAATCAGAGTGGTGAGCACCCCTGAGGGGGGCGTGGCACCTCAAGAGGAGTTGCACGAGGCTGCACTGCACGTGCAGTGGGCCCTGTGCTCAGATTGCATCATGGCAAAGTCGAGGAGAGAAGCTGCACGCATCCAGGTGCGGGCTAGGGGGAGGCCCTTAACAGCCAGTGAGGTGGAGGAAGTCAAGAGGATCGTGGAACGAGGTTTAAGCGCTAGATGGCGTAGGAGCCTCGATCTTTTCGAGGTGGAGGAGAGAGAGGGGGGTGTCGACTTCGTATTCTCCTCGCAACCCAGCGCTCGACTAGCTGTGAGCGCGCTAAAGCGCGAGCTCTTCGCTTCCATTTTGGAGACTCGTAAATCCGCTGGCAGCGTATCGGGTAAGCCTGTCGCCAGGATTACTCTAAGAGTCCTTCTACCGGGTTTCAGGCCGGGCGACGTCATTGAGTTTGGGCAGCGAGTGTACTACGTCCTTGAAGTTGCGCGGCAGGGCGTGAGAGTGCTCTGCTTACAGACGTACGATGAACGCACGTTAAGCAACGCGAGGCAACTCATCGAGAGGACCCGCGTCGTACTCAGACGGGAGGAGCTTGAATCCGCCGTTGTAGCTTCTGTAACAGGCGAGAACATCGATGTGGTACTCACACGCTCACAAAGCGCCATTTCCTTCGCGCTCGCTAAGAAACCGGGCTGGCTGATCGAGGGGAGACAAGTGATGCTGGCCTTCATTAACGGCCAGGCGTATCCAGTTCCGCTCGTCCGCTCAACCAAGTAGCGCAAGATATAAAGACGACGAAAACACGCGAACGTTCGTGCCTAAAAGAAGGGGGGAGGAAGAAAGGAAGGACAGCATGCCGCTGCCTAACGGTAAGGACATGCTGCTGGGCGTTATCCAGCAGTTCCTGGGCTACGATCGAGCGAGAGTCCTTTGCGAAGACGGGAAGGTTAGGCTCTGCAGGATCCCCGGGAGGTACAAGAAGAGGGTTTGGATGAGGGTAGGGGATGTCGTACTCGTAGCCCCTTGGGAGTTTCAGCGCGACGAGAAAGGGGACATCATCTACAGGTACTCCGGCGGCGAAGTCCAGAAACTGGATAGCATGAGACTCACAGAGGGGCTCAAGAAGGTGCTGGAAGGCACCTCCATGTGACACGGTATTCCTCGTAGTATCCGCTAAGACGGGTAAACAGATAGGCTTCGCTAAACGTTAGGTAGTTGGGGAATCAAGACGAGATCTGCTTGGCGGGATCACACCACTGTTTTACTGTTGGCCCTGCAGTTAGCGCTCTTGCAAGCACCGTTGAAGGAATTTTCCGGGATCACCCGTTTCGACGCCGAGCCTGGCGAAGTAGAGGAAGATTTTACGGATATCCCGCTCCAGGAACTCCAGAGCTCTCGGATGCCGCGCGTCAACTGCTGAGCCGAAGTCGATGAGCACTAGCTCATCTCCTCTTACCATGACGTTATACTCGGATAGATCGGCGTGCACGAGCTTGGCCTTTCTGTATAAAGCGATAATGTACTGTTTCAGGGTTTCAAAAGCAGGAAGGGGGTTTTCAAGCTCTACGTCCTTCAGCAGCGGTGCCGGTCTACCGCGAGCTTCCGGGTCTCCGATGAACTCCATGACCAGTATGTTGCCACTCCTAGCGATCGGGCGGGGAACTCTCACCCCAGCTTCCCAAGCCCTGATCAGATTCCTGTACTCCTTCGAGCACCACGCTTCAACGATTTTTCTGACGTCACCCCTAAGCCTCCTGAACCTGGGATCACCCTCAAGGTAGGCGAGCCTACCCCTTCGAAATTCCGAAGCTGTGACAAGGTAGATCTTCAGAGCAAGATCCTCATCTTGCGAACCTTGAGCCCAGTATATCCTCGCCTCCTTCCCGGCCGCAACAGCCCCGTAAACCCTCTTTATGACCCCTTCATTCAGTAGCTTGTAGAGCGCCATCAAGGTTCTATAATCAAAAACCTCTTCCACAACTTCCAGAATCCTACTATCCTTCACCTTTTTTTCACTTTTCATTTTCTTAACAAGCTTATCAGTTATCTCATCTTCGCTCCATTGCATCCAAACGGAAAAGATCCGGCCGTTTTAAACTGTTTGCTTCGGGACGGTTGCCCTTACTCCCACCAGCGGTTCTTCGCCCGATCACAATAGTTTCGATAGCTCTGAAAGGCTTCCGCGAAAGTTGACGGGCACGGCTCTTTCCTGAATAGACACGCTGGGGCCCGGAGCAGTGATCCCTTCAGCCTCCAATGGTGCAGAAAGTTCTTAAGCTTGCAACACGAGAGCAGTACGGGGGCCGTAGTCCAGCTTGGTAGGATGCGCGGCTCGGGAGGTTTAGTCTCGGGATCCCGCGTAGGTTGAGCGCCGCGGAGGGACCCGGGTTCAAGTCCCGGCGGCCCCACCACGAGGTCTTAAGATCTTCTGGAAGGGCAAGTATTGGAGGAAAATCTAAAGTGGGCGCTGTAGCCAATGAGCGTATGCAGCTGGACGAGCTGGATAGAGTTTTGCTTCGCTCGCTGCTAGCTAACGCGAGAGTTCCCCTATCTGAGGTGGCGAAGAGCATTGGGGCGGCTAGAACAACGCTGAGCGAGAGGCTTGATAGGCTTGAGCGAGAGGGGGTCGTGAAGGGGTACAGGGCAGACGTCGATTTGCGGAAACTCGGATACAAGTACGTCGCCTTTGTACTCGTTAAGGTCAGAAGGACGGGAGGTCTTCGAGGCGATAAGTCGAATCAGGAGCTCCTAGCGGAAAAAATCGTTGAAGATTGCTACACGCGGAAAGGCCTCCCCTGGGTCGAGGAAGCCCACATAATAACCGGCGAGTACGATCTCCTGCTTAAGGTCTGGGCGCGAGAGTGGGATGAACTGACCTCGTTTCTGATCAAGTACATGCCGGAGCACAACGATGTATTGCAAACCCACACAATTCTCGTGTTGAAGACGATTCAAGACGATAAGCGTCCCCCCCTCTAGCAGCAAAATCCTGATGGACTATAAAAAGATTAAAAATAAAAAATAGGTAAATTTACTTTCTACTCTTTAATCATTTCCAGCACTAGTGACGGCATTACGTCGCGTGCGCCGTACTTGTTCTTGATCTCGTTTACGAACTTCTCTAGCTCAATGTTGTCTTTGGCCCAGTAGTCTACGATTACCATGTGGTCGCCGGATGTAACGGCCAGGAATTTGACCTCCGGCAGTTCCGTGAGAGCCTTAATCACTTCAAGAAGCCTAGCGGCTTCAACGTTGAAGCCTATGATAGCTCTAGCCCTGTAACCCAGCTTCGAGTGATCCAGTCGGAGCCTGTAGCCCTTGATTATGCCCTCGTCCTCTAACCTTTTCAACCTCTTCCTAATGGCAACGTCGCTCATGCCAACCTTCTCTGCTATCCTTGTTAACGGCATTCGGGCGTTATTTTCTAGCATCTTTATTATCTCCAAGTCCTTTTCATCTATTACCGAGCTCATCATGTAAACGCTTGGGGGATGCAGTATTTTAATTTTTCTCTTCAATAAACTGTTGAATAATCCTTCGATTCTATCTAAACAGCTCTGATTGATTCAAGGTTTTCAGGAGCGTATATCTCCACGTTGGGGAAGATCCTCTCGAGACTTTTAGCGAACGTCTTCATTTTGTTCCTCTCGCCGTGGTTCAGGATTACCTTCCTAGGCGTCGGTGTTACCCTCTTCAGGTAAGATACAAGCTGCCTCCTGTCGCTATGTCCGGAGAACCCCTCAACCCTGTATATATGCATTTTCAACTCCCTCAGCTCCACTCTCCCACGGCTGTCCACGAACGTGAGTTCCCTCAAGCCCTGCAGTATCTTCCTACCCAGCGTACCTTCCACCTGGTAGCTCACAAAGACGAGCGAGCTTCGCTCATCCTCAGCTAGTAGCTTCAAGTACTCCATCACGGGCCCGCCTGTAAGCATGCCTGAAGTGGCAAGTATGACGCAGGGTCGGGCTTCAATGACCTCCTCCCTTTCCTCACCTTTCAAGACGTGCACATTGGGCGCGGTGAACGGATTGACTTTCCGGTATATCATTTCGCTGACTGTAGCGTTCTGGTACTCGGGGAAGACGGTGTGTATAGCGTCGACCTCATCTATCATCCCCTCGATGAATATCGGGACGGTCGGCAGCTGGCCGGCCTCCATGGCTAGCCTGAGCGCCAGTAGGACTTCCTGAGCTCTACCAACTGCGAGTACCGGAATTAGCACCACTCCGTTCCTCCCTATCGTTTCCGCTACAACGTCTACTAGCTGCTTCGCCGCTTCGTCTCTGCTTGGTAGGATGTCGTCCTTCCCGCTGTAGGTGGCTTCCAGTATTAGGACCTCAAGCCTGGGGAACTTAAAGTCGGCCGCGTCGAGCATCAGCGTATGCTCGAACTTGAAGTCTCCCGTGTAGACTATGTTGATGAGGCCCTCGCCTATGTGGAGGTGGACCATAGCACCACCCAAGATGTGGCCAGACTTGTAGAGGGTTAGCTTCACATCGGGGGCGATGTCCGTCACTTCCCCGTAGGCGAGCGGGTAGGTGTGAAGCACCGCTGTCGCAATATCTTTTTCGCTGTAGGGTAGCGGCCTACCCTCTCTACGGGCCACCCTAAGGTAATCCTCCTGCACGAGCTTCATCAGGTAGAAGGTAGGCTCCGTCGCGTAGACTAGGCCGCGGTACCCGTACTTGAAGAGGTATGGTAGTGCTCCGCAGTGGTCTAAGTGGGAGTGCGTTATCACAACCGCATCCAGCTTGTCGACGTTGAATTCGGGAATCTCGAAGAACGGGTACTCATCAGCGTTCGAAGTGGGCTTTATGCCGGCATCGAGGAGTATCTGACTCTCAGGCGTCTGTACTAGAATTGCGCTCCGCCCGACCTCCTGGAAGCCGCCTAACCCGATGATCCTCACGTAGTTGTTTTCGAATAGTTTTGCGCGGAAGATCCTTTCCCCTGTCTGCTCCAGAAGGTTGGCGCGATCCTCCGCATGAACCCTAAAGAGCTCCCTAATCTCCGTAATGCTGGGCGAGCTGAGCGCCGGAGCTCGCAGAATGCGCGGGTGCCAGCCTGTCCTTCTGAAGATCTCCCTTCTCGTCTCTCCGCTCTTACCGATCACGTACCCAGGTTTCTCGGCTTCGATCTCAACCTCGCTCAGCTCCTCGTTGAAGTATATCCTACGAATTCCGGCTTCCGGAGGTACGATGCTCCTTATCTCCCTTTCAGCCTCTTGCGCCTTTAGCCTAACAGCCTGGTCAGCTCTAACAACTATCCTTTTCTTTATAGTTTTTACTATCTCTTTTATCAACTTTTCTTCTTCGCTTATGAATATATCGGGTCTTCTTGTGTAAATCGCTATGCGCGGTCCCTCGAATTTTATATTTGTAACCTCTGCTTCAAGCGGTATCAATTCTAATATCTTCCTCCTAAGGTCTAATATAGTGCCTCTAAGAGCCTCCATAGCTCCTATCTACACCCCCTCTACAGGATTTCTTCGCCTCGAATGACTCGTACACCGTCCTTCACTGTTACCACCGCTAAGTCCACTCCTTCACCGCTCCCAGGATCCCTTAAAGTCGCGGCTTTAACAGCTTGTATAGCGAGCTTTATCGCCTCTTCAGGGTTCATGTCCTCTCTGTACTGGCTCTCTATGAGGCTGATCGCGTAGGGGGTGCCCGAGCCCGTCGCAGTGAACCTTTCCCGCGTGACAGTACCGAGCCAGTCGAGGCTGTATAGGGCACCACCCTCATGGTCGACCCCTCCGATCAGCATCTGAACCACTATCATCGGTCTGCTCCTGAAGAGTATCGTTGAAGCCAGGGTAGCAATCGCCTGGACGCTAATCGGTTCTCCCACATTGCTCCGGTAGAGCAGCGCTTCTGCCCTTAACCTTTCAACAAGCCACTGAGCGTCGCCTACGTAGCCGGCTATAGTAGCAGCGACGTGCTCATCGATCTTGTGTATCTTTTCAGCCCTTTTGTGCGCGATGAAGGAGCCGCTGATCGCCCTCCTATCCGCCGCTAAAACTATGAAGTCCTTGAAGGCCATGCCTACGGTTGTTGTACCCTTGAGCGGTTCCACGCTCAAGTAGGGTTTACCACTTGAAAAGGCAGGTTGCATGGTCTTCCAGCGTACCAGCGCGTCACAGCTTAAAAAACATGTCGCCACCAGACCTCGTGCCTAAGCTGGCGATGGTTCCAGAGCCCCAAGCGTCCCGCGGCTTCATTTTCAGAGCGGTAATCGATCCTCGGTGCTCCAGGTGTGGCTACTACTCGGTTTGCTCGAAGAATTTGAGGCAAGGATGGCGTTACAAAGTGCTTTCGGTTAGGAGAGTTGCACACGTTTGCCCCATACTGGGCGAAAAAATGTACGTTGTTGAGATAGAGGAAGCTCCTCTTCGAGTGGTTGTCGATAGTAAGCTGGCGGTAGCAGGTTTGAAGCTTCGATACAAGCGGGTTGCTTGCGACGAGAGAAAGTGCACTATCCGGAGTTACTGCGCCCAAGCGCCGCTTCTCGACGGAGAGAACGTAAGGGTAGTCGGGGTGCTTAACCGCGTTGAGTGCCCGCGCGGGTTTCATCTGGCCCTTGTCGAGCTCGTCCCAGCGGAGTAAAAGCTCTTATACGTCAACGGGCTTGGGCTTCTGTGTCAACAGGGGAGAGAATGTACAAGTGCGCTAAGTGCGGCAAGGAGTTCTCCAAGTCCGATATGGAGATACTGCCGGGTGTCAAGTGTCCCTTCTGCGGCTGGCGGATAGTGATAAAGCTTCGGGCACCTGCGATTAGGAAGATTAGAGCTGTTTAACTCTGGGTCAAGAGGATTAGGCATCTCATTAGGAGCTTCGCTGCAATACGGCTGGTCAGGTCGTTTACATCCACGAGAGGGTTGACTTCGACCACATCGAGGCCCGCCACTCCCCCTTCGAATACCGGCGAGAGGATGTCCAGTATCTGGTAGTAGTTTAAACCGCCCGGTTCCGGACACCCGACGCCTGGAGCTACTGATGGGTCAAGGACGTCGATATCGATGCTCACGTAGAATGGCCTGCTCAACGTGCTCAACGCGGCTTCGATCTCGCTTCTCCCAGCCCACGGGTGTAGAACAGTGACTCTGTCGTCCAGGGATAGCGCTTCGACCTCCTCCTTCGAGAGCGCGCGTGCACCTATGACTACCGCCTCCTTCACCAGCACCTCTCTAGCCCGCCTCAGCACGGTTGCGTGGCTGAGCCTATCTCCACGTGGATACTCGTTACGGTAATCTAAGTGCGCATCGAACACCACCATCGAGATGGGATGCTTCATGCCGCTGAGCACCCCCAGCGTTACGGTGTGGTCGCCGCCGAGGCACGCAACCAACTTTCCCCTCTCGAGCAGCCCTTCAACCACCTTCGATACATCCTTGATCATTACTTCGGGGTTCAGGGATGTCACAACGTCCCCCACATCGGCTACCGGAAGCTCCTCGACGTTAACCCTCAATTGAGGATCAAAGGCTTCAAGCGCGTGAGACACTTCCCTCACTCGCGCTGGAGCGTAGCGGCAGCCAGGTGCGCAGGTTGAGCTGCTGTCGTAGGGGACGCCCAGTATAACCACCTTGGCGCTCGCTGGGTCGCTCGAGAAGCCGAGGAAGGTCGGCCTTCTCGGCTCAACCAGGAAACTATGGTAATCTTCCATCGGCTCTCATCCTTTTGACAAAAGAGAGGATGATCTCTGCGAGCCTCCCAGGCTCGTTTATCTCGAATCGGACCCTAGCAACCGGCTTGTTGAGCTTCATATACCTAGAAAGATCGCTGGGGGTTCCAAGAACCACAGCGTCCGCCGGTACGCTGTTAATCGCTGTTTCTAGCTCCTTCATCTGCGAGGGCCCATACCCCATAGCAGGGAGCACGGGGCCTATGTGCGCGTACTCCTCGTACACTTTCCTCAGGCTTCCCACGACGTAGGGCCGCGGATCCACAGGGATTCCTCCGAACTTCACCGCTGCCACGTATCCGGCACCATAGGGCATGTGCCCGTGCGTAACCGAAGGCCCATCCTCTACTACTAGAACCCTTCTGCTCTTCACGAGCTCAGGGTTGCTGATGAAGACCTCTGATGAAGCCTGAACGATCTCAGCAGAGGGATTGAGCTTCGTGATCCTTCTGATAGTCGCCTCAACTGCTTCTCGGTCAACCACGTTAACCTTGTTCACAACGATCACGTCCGCTAGAAGTATATTCACTAGACCGGGAAAGGAGAGTTCGTGGCCTTGCCGCGTGGGATCCGCAACCGTCACGTAGAGGTCCGGCTTGATAAAGGGCCAGTCGTTGTTCCCACCATCCCAAACTATGACGTCGTAAGGCCCCTCCTCAATCTCCCGCAGGATCCCTGCGTAATCAACCCCTGCGTAAACCGTCGTCCCCTCGACGACGTGCTGCTCGTACTCCTCCCTCTCCTCGATGGTAAACGTGTGGGCGTCCAGATCCTCTAACCGGCTGAACTTCTGGACCTTCATCGCCTCTAAATCGCCGTACGCCATAGGGTGCCTTACTACAGCGGGTCTGAGGTTCGCCCGCTTGAGTAATCTCACGATGTAGCGGGAGGTAGTGCTCTTCCCGGCTCCCGTCCGCGTAGCTGTGACCGCGATGACCGGTTTCGAGGCCTTCAGCATCGTTTCTCTAGGTCCCAGCACTCTGAAGCTGGCGCCGGCTGCTAACACTCTGCTTAGCTTCACGAGGACATCTTCGCATGTGAGATCGCTGTATGCTAAGACAACCTCATCTACTCGCAACTCTTGAATTAGCCTTGGAAGATCATCCTCGCTGTAGATTGGTACCCCCTTCGGGTACAGTGAACCCGCCAGTTCCGGGGGGTAAACCCGCCCTTCGATATTTGGGATCTGAGCGGCCGTAAAAGCCACAACCTCGTAATCGGGGTTCCCTCGGAAGAAGATGTTAAAGTTGTGAAAATCGCGACCCCCCGCCCCCATGATGATAACTCTCCTCCGTCGACCCCCCGGCATCTTGACCCTCTTACGCCAATCACTATAAATTTCGCCATCAAATGAGGTTCCACACATTCTAGCAGTAGAGCGAAGCAATGGTTAACCTGCCACTGAGGATTTGAACGGAAGTTTTTAGCGCAGGCAGTTCTCCAATTGAAGACTCGCAATGCCCGAGAAAAAGGTGGTTGTGATTGATTCGAGCGCGATAATCGCATGCTTAGAGGATAGGAGGGATCTCTTCGAAGCACTGAGAGACACTTTCGAAGGGGGTGTGGAAGTCGCCGTGCCCAACGCCGTGCTGGAGGAACTAAAGAAGCTAGCCACGCAGAGTGGGCGCAGGAAGCTAGCGGCTAAATCAGCGCTACAGCTCCTACAAAGAGGCTCGGATGACATAGTTGTCCGCGTGATTGATGTGGACGCAAAGAGCACTGATGAAGCCCTCCTGAAACTGTCCATGGAACTGAACGCGTGCCTTATCACTCTTGACAGAGAGCTGCGTAAAACAGCTGAAGCCAAAGGCATAACGGCTCTCACCTACCTCCGCTCCAAAAAGAGGTTTGGGTGAACAAATGTGCAAAGTCGCGTGCTCGATTTGATAATCCACCAACCGAGCCGTAACAGAAGGTAGAAATACTCCGACTCAGCTTTGCACGGCGATATGAACGCCCAATTCCGTGAAAAATCGCGGAATACTTCGCTCGAGGGCGATAGAAACAGGAGTGCAGGTTGGCGTAAATTCCACGAAAGGATAACCTCCATTGATTACGCATCCGTGGAGAGAAGAATTGCCAGCTACTTGCGGGAGTACCTTGAAGGGACAGGAGCTGGCTGTTACGTCCTAGGGCTCAGCGGCGGCATAGACTCGTCGGTTGCGGCCACCCTCGCGGCACGAGCTGTAGAGCCGGAGCGGGTTGTCGCGCTGATAATGCCCGATTCAACCTCCACGCCCGGTGAGGATCTGGAGGACGCCAGGTGGCTGGTCCGCCACTTGAGCATCAGGTTCCACGAGGCTCCAATCGACACTCTCGTAGCGGCTGCGTCTACGAGCGTGCCTCTCTTCGACCGGACCGATTTGAAGGCGCTGGGTAATCTGAAGGCTAGGATCCGCATGCTGATGCTGTACTACGTTGCTAACAGGCTGGGGGGGATCGTGCTCGGCAGCGGCGACCGCAGCGAGCTCCTGCTCGGCTACTTCACTAAGTACGGCGATGGGGCTGCCGACCTTCTACCCATCGGAGACCTCTACAAGAGCCAAGTCCGGGGGCTCGCTAAGCACTTGGGGCTGCCCGACCGGATCGCCCTGAAGCCGAGTAGCCCGAGGCTGTGGCCCGGGCAAATGGCGGAAAGCGAGTTGGGGTTCACTTACGACGTGGCGGACGTGGTGTTGTACGCCGTTTTCGACCTCGGCTACGCTCCTGAGCGCGTTGTTGAGGAGACGGGAATCCCCTTTGAGAAGGTGAGGAGCATTCTGTCCAGGGTGGAGAGCTCAGCCCATAAGCGCCGCTTACCGCCCGTTGTTGAGCTGAAGGGGGTGGCGCACCCGTAGCCTACGCCCGAAGCCAGTAACCCCTCACATCAAGGTCCATCTGCCCGTTGACCTCGCTCTTCGCTAACCGCTCTCCCGACAACACATCCAACAGCGCTGGGTAGATCGTTTCGACGGCGAGCTCGCGGAGGCTCCTTCCACTGAAGACCTCCTCTACCGGGATGTAGACGTCTATAATGCTGGCCAGCTTAGCGTAGGTCTCCCTGTTTGCGGTCACCTTCAGGACAGGGCTCACGACGGACCCCGCCGGCGTTCCTAAACCCGTGGTGAAAATGACCGCGTGAGCCCCACCTGCCACCATCCCCGTTATCGCTGGGATGTCCTCACCCGGCGAGTCCATCAGGAAGAGGCCACCCCTCCCCCGCGGGACTTGACGAGCGTACGGGAGGACATCGAGGATCTTCACGTTTGCGTCGCTGCCGATCTTCAGCACGCTACCGAGAGACTTCTCAGCGAGAGTTGAGATGCCGCTCGCGATGTTGCCGGGGGTCGGGTCCGTCTCCAACGTGTACTCCGATAGCGCCTCCTTCACAGCGTAGGCTGCCTCGAGCAGCCTCTTCAGCTTCCTGGCTACAGTCTCGTCAGCTACCCTGCTCAATAGTAGGCCCTCGCTACCCAGAACCTCAGTTGTTTGACAGAAAACCACGCTGACCCCCTCTCTAACCAGCTTCTCAACGACGTACCCAACAGCCGGGTTGGCGAAAAGACCCGAAGTTGGGTCAGATGCTCCGTTACCAACCCCTATCACTACGCGCTTGAGCGGGGCGTCTGTCCTCTTCAACGAGCTGGCGCTCTCCAGCATCCCCCTCACGAACTTCCTGCCGAGTTCTACGACTCTTTCGAAACCGTCCACTGACTCGGGCCACGGCTCCTGTAGGTTCACCCAGCGTACTTCAACCCCCCTCTTCACAAGCCTCTCGTAGAGCTTGAACGAGAGGAGGTTCTCCAGCCTACTTTCACCGGAGCCGAGGGGTCTTTTACAAAGCTGCCCGCAGCCCAGGCTGACGAGCAGTACCCCGTAAACGTTTGGGTGCGAAGCTATGCCGAGCAGGGTTTCGAATGCTACGTCCAGATCGAAGCCGACGTGGCAGCAGCCCGCGTTGTGGCGCGCCAGGACAACCCTGTTCTCCCCGTGCTCCCCCCACCTCTCACCCTTGAACTCCTCGTACACGAGCTCCGCCAACCTGTTCACGCAGGGCGTCGTCGGTAGGATTAGGACGTGGTTCCTAACTCCAAACACCTTCCTAGACTCCCTGTAGTAGGCCTGCACCGCTTCGGCCATCACACCTGCACCCTGGCGAACTCGATGAAGCTCGAGCGGAGAAACCTGTAGAAGTCCTTCACGAGCCTAACGTATCGCTCGTTGAGCCGGACGCCCGGTGGCGGCTCAACGATGTTACCCAGCCTTAGGGTGCCCCCCTCTCGAACGGGCGCCACAGCGACCCCCACCTTCGTGCGCGGGGGGAGCTGCCTGAAGAGCGGGTGTGTAGGTCTGAAGTTCACTCCGACGCGCACGAAATCCCCCCTTTCGAGCCGCGAAGTAGCAGTCCCAAGCACGAAGCCGCCCCTGAGAGCCTTCGGGAGATCGAAGGCCGGGTCGAGCAGGACGTTCGTGACGTGGACAACGAAGCCCACATCGATGTTGCAGGCGCAGATCCCTATCACGTGGCCGAACTTTCGAACCTCGCTCCCTTCCTCCAGCTTTTCCAGCGCAACCTTGTGCCACTGAGGGATCGGCACGATCGGCCTAACGCTCCCAACGATGCCTCTGCCCTCCTCGTAAACTGGGTACTCAACCCCCTCAGCGAGCGGGGCTAGAGCTGTTCCCACGTTGTCGCGGGCATCAGCCTTGTACACGACCTGTGGTAGAGCCACGTGCGTAAGCTGAGCCACGGGTAATAACTGTTCACTCCAGCTCGAGGCCGAGATCCGCAACGTGCTCTCGCACCCTCCTGTATACGCTGGCCCACCAGGGGGCCGGCTCCCTCCTCTCCAAGTCGTAGAGCTCGCCGAAGGGGACTCCCGGGTTAGGGTTGCGGAGGCTGCTCTCGTAGAAGCGCAGGAGCTCGCCCGCCAGCTCTGCTGCGTGGCTGGGCTTGAGTGCTGCGGCTGCTGCTCCCACCTCGGCCATGAACATCGCCTCTAAGCCGGAGCCGTGCGGCTTCTCACCGTTAGCCGGTGCAGGTCCCAGCAGGTTGAGGCCGCAGGAGGCCGCGACAATGGAGTTGGCGGCGATTTCGTACAGCATCTCCGCGCAACCGCCCCCGTTCGCCGGCCACACGTCGCCGACGAGGGGTACGCCGAGCCTCTCACCAGCTAAGCCCAGAACCGCCTCAACCCAGAGGCACTCCCTCGCGCTCGTAGCCTTGAGGTGGATGTGGTAGGGGTGCACCAGAACGTACGAGGCCCCGTAGGCAACCATCGACGTCAGCGCCTCGGCTACCGCGCAGATCGCTGTGCCGGCCGCCCCCCTAGCGAAGCCGCCGACTATCGGATCTACCAGAGCCGCGTTGTGAACGCTGTACAGGCGGCCGGTGTGCGCCTTCAGCAGCTGGTCGTAACCCACCTTCATCTCGTTGAGGATCGGGATCAGCTGTGCATCGCTCCTACGCAGCAGCCCAGAGGCCATAGCGGCAGCGTTGGCTACCGCGCTCGTACTGCTCTCGCAGGCGAGCAGGTGCAAGCCTGGCCTGCCGGCCTCCTCGATGGATTCCCGCAGTAGCCGCAGCTCGAGAAGCGTCGCTTCAACTTCGCTGGGGGCTGAGCGAGCAGGGCTTAAGCCAGCCACGCTCGTTAGACTGCCGTGGTCGAGAGCGTCGACGAGGGGCTCAAGCGCGTAGCTGAGCGCGCTCGGCTTGAAGATTTCCTCCGGTGTCGGAGTGCCGGCGTAGCCGCCGAAGACGAAGGGCTTGCCTCCAGAGGCTGGCTTCCTCACGCTGAGAACCCTCGAATCGGCACCTACCCCTAGCCTCACCTCACTCTTGGCCGAGCTTAAAGCGCCCCGGACTTCCTCCTCGCTCACCCTAGCAGCGCTGCCCAGCTCAACGATGTAGATGCCTATCTCCAGAAGAAGCTGCAAACTAGCCTCAAAAACGTCTTTAACCATTGAGGGGTCGCTAGGCACTATCTCCCCCGGGTGGTAGACTACCTGGTACTCCCTTTCGAGGTTGGCAATTGCCCGGGAGAGGGATAGGTCGAAGGCGCGCTGCTCGAGGCGGGAGGCTTGACGCGCCCTCCTCTCAAGCTCGAGGGGTGGTATCACGCTCCGCCTATGCTTCTCCAGTTATTATAGCTTCGGCCAGCTCGCCCAGCAGCACGCGTACACCGTAGCTGCGGAAGGGGCTGGGGGGTTCGAACGTGAGGGCGGAGGCTTTCCAGAGGGCCTCCTTACCCGACCTCCTGGGATCGATTATGTACGTGCGCTCGTACGTGGTGACGACGATCGTCCCATCCAGCGAGAGGAGGGCTGTGGGAGCAACGTCCAGCTCGATGAGACCCTCGTCGCTCTCCAGCTTCACTGTAGCCCCCATGCGTACCCCCCTACCTCCTACGGGGATCACGTCGATTAGTCGGGCGATTGTCAGCTTGTGCTCCTTAATCAAGTGCTTAGCTACGGCGAGCCTGGAGGCCTCGTCGAGCAGAGTCCAGTCCCTGATGATGAGCGGCTCGTCCGGGTTCCTGTAGAGAAGGAGCACGCGCGGGTTGCTGAGGGGGAAAGGCAGCCTGGCTCTAAGCTCCTTCAACCTCGCGCCGTCCAGCTCCGCCTCCAGCCACGCGCCCCTATCGATCACGCGAATTTCGCCGGCATCGATCACTCTCAGGGGAGGGGGAGGATCGGGCCGCTCCCCGAGACCCCCTCTATCCTCGCCCAGCACGCGGCCGTCGCTCATCAGGATTGTCCGGTTCACGAACTTGTTCAATGTCGGCCTGTGCGATATCGCGACGACGGTCGTGTCCCTCAGGTAGCCGAGGAGCCTCGTTAGGATGACCTCCTCCAGCTCCACGTGGACGTTGCTCGTCGCTTCGTCGAGGATCAGAACCTTCGGCTTCAGCATCGCGGCTCTCGCTAGGCAGATGAGCTGGCGCTGGCCTCCAGAGAGGTACTTGCCCTGCTCGCCTACGTCGCTGTCGTAAGCGAGGGGGAGCTCAATGATGAACCGGTGCGCGCCGCACAGCCAGGCCGCGTAGATCATCGAGATGGGGTCGGGGTCGTCAACGCCGTAGACGATGTTGTAGGCTACGCTGCCCGGCAGGAGCTGCGGCTCCTGGGGGACGAGAATGATCTGGCCCCTCAAGCTCGACAGCTTCACCTTGCGAAGGTCGACCCCGTCGTAGAGCACCCTGCCGCTCGTCGGGTCGAAGAGCCTCACGAGCAGCCTGACCAGGGTCGTCTTACCCGACCCGTTGGGGCCGACGATCCCGACGACGTCGCCTGGCTTGATCGTGAGGTTGACGCCCTTCAGCACGGGCCTGCCGGGCGTGTACTCGAACCAAACGTCCTCGATCTCAATTCCGCCCCTAACCTCCAGCTCCACGGCGTCAGGGGCTTCGGAGACCTTCGGCTTTGCCTCGAGGATCTCGGCCAGCTTCTCGTAGGCTGCTTCAGCCTCGGCCAGCTGGGGGATAAGGCCGGCGATTGCTTGGACCGGGCCGTAAACCTGCCACACGTAGGCTAGGAAGGCGGTCAGGGTGCCGAAGGTCAGCTCGCCCCGCGTGATTAAGAGCCCGCCCACGAACGTTACTCCGACGGACGCCAGCTGGAGGAGGAAGCCGAGCCAGGGGAAGATCCTACTCGTGAGCCTGGCCACTTCAACCTCAGCCTCATAGACGTCGCCAGCCATGCTCCCGAAGCGGCGGGCCTCCTCCCTCTCCCTCCCCGTCAGCTTGACTAGGAGGACCGCGTTGAAAAGCGAGGATACGTAGGCGGACATCCTGCTCACCCTGCTCCACCTCTTCGTGAAGAGCGTCCGCATCCTGGGTTGGTACCGGATGAGACCGTAGATGTAGAGAGGGAGGGGTAGCAGCATGATGAGCGCGAGCTTCCAGCTGAGCGCGAAAACCACAACGAGCATGGCAGCCAGCTGGATCGAGTTGAGCAGAATTGTGGAGAAGCTGTCGAGCACGAACCTCTGCACCCTATCCACGTACCCGTACAGGCGCGTCACAAGGTCCCCCACCTGGGTGGACTGGTACAGCTCCATGCCGAGCTCCATGGACTTGGAGAACACCATCGAGCGCAGGTCGAGCGCGAACCGGCCGCTTAAGACCTGCTGGTAGTAGCCCCTAAACGCGCCCAGCGCCGTGGCCACCGCCAGGATTAGAACGAGGACCCCCGAGTAGGCCACGATAACCCCGAAGTCCCCCCTCATGACGCCCTGGTCTATGATGGCCCTCGTAACCAGCGGACTAACGATGCCCAAGCTCATGGAGATCAGGGAGAGTAGGAGGACTGCGACAAGCAGCCACCGATGCCGGAACAGTAGGTAGTAGAGGTTAATGAACCTGTAGCGCTTCAGAAGCTTGGAGCTGAGCACGACGTTATAGCGTAAACCGGTTATTTAAACTTCATCTCTAAAGAAAGTTAGTTATGATTGAGGGCTTTAGGCGCGTATAAAAGAGCAGGATAAAGAGAAGGTAGGCGCCGCTCATAGTTCGGCAGTGTTTACGCCCGAGCGAGTACGAACTCGGTTGGTGCACTCGGGCGATTGGGAGTGGCCGGCTCACGCCTCGGGCGTAAGCCCTCAGCGCTTACACCGCCACCCCATCAACCCCGTCTTCTACGGGAGCCCTCGTCTCAGCCACGGGACCCGTCGCCGGGCCCCAACGGCCGAGAGCGGCCGCCTCGTCTCGGGGAGGGCTTCCCGCTTAGATGCCTTCAGCGGTTATCCCCATGCGGCGTGGCTGCCCGGCACGCCCTGCCGGACGGCCGGTAGACTAGAGGCCACGGCCCGCCGTTCCTCTCGTACTGAGCGGACCTTCCCCTCAGGCGGCCAGCACCCCCGACAGGTAGAGTCCGACCTGTCTCGCGACGGTCTAAACCCATCTCACGTTCCCCTTTAATGGGCGAGCAGCCCCACTCTTGGCGGCTGCTGCACCGCCAAGCTGGGAAGAGACGACGTCTGGGTACCAAACCGCGGGGTCGATGGGAACTCTCGCCCGCGACGAGCCGGTTATTCCCGGGGTAACTTTTCTGTCATGCCCGGCCCCCACCGAAGGGGGCACGAGCGTTCGCTAGGCCCGGGTTTCCCCCCTGCGCCCCTTGCGTTCAAGGGCGCAGTCAGCCCAGCATTTGGCCTTGCCCTCTACGGCGGGGTTCTGACCCGCCTGAGCCGAGCTTTGGGCACCCCTGATACATTTTCAGGGGTGTGCCGCCCCAGCCAAACTGCCCACCTGCCGCTGTCCCCGGGGTTCCCCGGGTTAGGGGCGTAGCCGCAAGTGGGCGGTGTTTCATTGGCGCATCCGCACCCCCCAGAGGGAGTGCTTCATCGCTCCCGCCTACGCTACGCACCCGCAGCCACGCCTCAACGGCAGGCTGCAGTGAAGCTCCACGGGGTCTTCTCGCCCCATCGGGGGTACCTGGACTGTGCACCAGGTTGCGGGTTCACCGGGTCCCGGGCCGGGACAGCGGGGACCTCGTTGATCCATTCATGCACGCCGGAACTTACCCGGCAAGGCATTTGGCTACCTTAAGAGAGTCAGAGTTACTCCCGGCCTTCAGCGGCGCTTCGCCCGGTTGAACCCGGGTTTCACGTACCGCCAGTGGCCAGGATTCAGCCCCCGTACACACCCTTTCGGGCTAGCGGGGACCTATGTTTTTATTAAACAGTCGGGTCCCCCTTGTCACTGCGACCTGCGGTCCCAGGGGAACCCCAGAACCGCAGGCACCCCTTCTCCCGAAGTTACGGGGCCAATTTGCCGAGTTCCCTGGCCCGGGTTACCCCGACACGCCTTGGGCTTCTCACCCAGGGGCACCTGTGTCGGTTCTCGGTACGGTCGCGGGGGCTCCTTCCCGGCTCCCTTTTCACTGACCCCAGGAATCGGGGGAACCCGCCTAACGGCAGGCCCATCCCGCCTTCACCCGGTTCTCGCCATGACGGCACTCCCCGGGCTTCAGCGGTTGGACGGAGCGGCAGCCCCGCTCCCCCTATCCCGAGGCGTCAGGAGCCGGGCTTGCGTTGCCGCGAAGCGTACCCCCGCGGCACGGGAATGTTAACCCGTTTCCCTTTCGGCGGGTGCGAGTTACGCCCCGCCTTAGGACCGGCTAACCCCCAGCTGACGACCGTTGCTGGGGAACCCTGGCCCCTCCGGCGGAGGGGATTCTCACCCCTCTTTGCTGTTACTACCGCCGGGATTTTCATTCGGAGCGGGTCCACCGGACCTCACGGCCCGGCTTCTGACCCACACCGACGCCCCCCTACCGGATCACGGGCCAATGGCCCGTGCCCCGGGGTCTCGGCGGCCGGCTTAGTCCCGGCCATCTTCGGGGCCCCCCGCCTCGGCGGGTAAGCTGTTACGCACTTCTTAGCCGATGGCTGCTTCTAAGCCTACGGCCCCGCTGTCTAAGGCGGGGGACACCCTTCGGGCTTGACACTTTAGCCGGCACTTTGGGGCCTTAACCCCGGTCTGGGTTGTTCCCCTCTCGGCCCCCAGGCTTATCCCGGGGAACCCGTCTCCGCCCATCTACGGCGCCAGCGGGTTCGGAGTTTGAAAGGGAGGTAGGGCCTTTCGGCCCCTGGCCCCCCTATCAGTGCTCTACCCCGCTGGCCACCTCCGGGCGGGCCGGGCTGAAACCCGCTTCGGGGGGAACCAGCTATCACCGAGCTTGATTGGTCTTTTGCCCCTAGGCCGGGGTCATGGGAACGAATTGCACGTCAGAACCCCTTCGGGCCTCCACCGGGCTTTCGCCCGGCTTCGCCCTGCCCCGGCCTAGATCGCTCGGTTTCTGGTCTCACGGGCGTGACTCCGGGCCCTCTTCGGACCCCGCCCCTCACCGGGCTTAAAACCCGGCTGCGGGCTTGTCGGTTTCCCTGCGCTTTCGGGGCTCAAACCCCTTAAGCTCGCCACGCCCGTGAACTCCCCGGCTCGTGATTCTAGACGCAAGGCGCGACCCCGGTACCCTCCCCTCGTACTCCCCGGTCGCCCGGGTTTCCTTCGGGGAGGCTCACTCCTTTCGGGCCGCGCCACTCGTCGCCGCCCGGTTTCAGGCTCTTTTCACCCCCCTTCCGGGGTTCTTTTCAGCTTTCCCTCACGGTACTAGTGCGCTATCGGTCTCGGGACGTATTTAGCCTTGGAGGTCGGTGCCCCCCAGCTTCCCACGGCAAAACCAAGCCGTGGTACTCAGGAGCGCCCGCATCCCCCCGCTGGGTTACGCCTACGGGGCTGTCACCCTCTACGGCGGGGCCTTCCAGCCCACTTCGGCTTCCCCAGCAGGGGGTCCTGTACGGGCGTCCTGCAACCCCACATCCCCACGGGCTTTCGCCCGCGGGTTCGGTTTGGGCTCTCCCCCTTTCGGTCGCCCCTACTCAGGGGATCCCATATTGGTTTCTTCTCCTCCCCCTACTAAGATGTTTCCGTTCGGGGGGTTCCCACTCGGTACTCCCGCCTCGCAGCGGTTTCCCGAGCGTTGCGGGCTATTCACCCGCAACGGGAAGTCCCATTCGGGAATCCCCGGATCAACGGCTGCGTGCGCCTACCCGGGGCTTATCGCAGCTTGCCACGCCCTTCCTCGGCGCCCGAGCCGAGCCATCCACCGGGCGGCTTGGCTGCACCAACCTCGCCCGTACTCGCTCGGTTAGCGTCACCGCCGAACTATGGGCGGCGCTCACAGCGACCAAGCTGGGCGAGCTTGGCCGCTCAGCCCTTCACCCGAGAGACTCCAGTCTCCCGGGTTGCATGTGAGAGAGCGAGGTTCGGCGCGGCACCCAAGGTTGAGGTTGGAAGGAGGTGATCCGGCCGCAGGTTCCCCTACGGCCACCTTGTTACGACTTCTCCCCCCTCGCCGGGGCCAGGTTCGACCCAACCCCTTTCGGAGCTGAGCCTCACCCGGCCCCAGCTCGGGTGGAGCGACGGGCGGTGTGTGCAAGGAGCAGGGACGTATTCACCGCGCGTTGGTGACGCGCGGTTACTAGGGATTCCACGTTCACGAGGGCGAGTTGCAGCCCTCGATTCCTACTGAGGCGGGGTTTTAGGGATTACCTCCCCCTTTCGGGGTCGGAACCCGCTGTCCCCGCCATTGCAGCTCGCGTGTGGCCCCGGGGTTTCGGGGCATACTGACCTGCCGTAGCCCCCTCCTTCCTCCGGCTTATCGCCGGCTGTCCCCCCAGAGTGCCCCAATCCCCACGGTGGGCCGCGGGGTTGGGTAGCAACTGGGGGTGGGGGTCTCGCTCGTTACCGGACTTAACCGGACACCTCGCGGCACGAGCCGGCGACGGCCATGCACCTCCTCTCAGCTTGTCCGGCAAGGTCGTTAGCCTGGCCTTCATCCTGCTGTCGCCCCGGGTAAGGTTTCCGGCGTTGACTCCAATTAAACCGCAAGCTTCACCCCTTGTGGTGCTCCCCCGCCAATTCCTTTAAGTTTCAGCCTTGCGGCCGTACTCCCCAGGCGGCGGGCTTAACGGCTTCCCTGCGGCACTGG
>Ga0209080_1000691_pt1 | contig 20709 bp, 20 predicted proteins | sample JNZ110809AmetaG_FD_184123 | JGI IMG/M metagenome (GOLD analysis project Ga0209080, IMG submission 184123) | Hot spring microbial communities from Jinze hot spring, China to study Microbial Dark Matter (Phase II) - JNZ 110809A (SPAdes) (version 3) ...
CTGCATTTACTGACTTAAGCCTTCATAACCTCTAACCCCTACTCTTGTTATTTAGACTTCTTATCCCACGAACTCTAGCCTTCATCATATTAACTTTTAGTTCTTTGTTATTTTAACAGTCCTAATCTACAGCAGGGCGCTATCGGAGGAGGCTTTTAGTTCTTTGTTATTTTAACGCCCCCATCCCCATATCACATACACCTTCAACACGTCTCTTTTAGTTCTTTGTTATTTTAACCTATCTTGGCCGCCACGGCTTTTCGGACTACTGGATCTTTTAGTTCTTTGTTATTTTAACCCTAAATTATTCTTATACCACCACTCCAGGAATCTTACTTTTAGTTCTTTGTTATTTTAACCTTGATATAACCCCACTCCAGCGTTGATGTTCTTTATCTTTTAGTTCTTTGTTATTTTAACATTCCGAGAAACACCTCGGATTTAAACATAGCGGGCTTTTAGTTCTTTGTTATTTTAACAAATGATGAAGGGGCTCGGCATCCTGTACATGCTTTCCTCTTTTAGTTCTTTGTTATTTTAACTAGTGATTCCGGCATACGCCTATTTAATAGTGGTTGACTTTTAGTTCTTTGTTATTTTAACGCGCAATGCTTCTAGCATAGTGCACTACGAATATTACTTTTAGTTCTTTGTTATTTTAACTGCTGACGCTGTGAGACTAATATTGTCTGACGCCGCTTTTAGTTCTTTGTTATTTTAACTTACAAAGTTGAATAGTAGATCTTGGTCAAACGCCTTTTAGTTCTTTGTTATTTTAACAAGAACTACTTTATAACTGACAAATATCTTGTGATCTTTTAGTTCTTTGTTATTTTAACAATTGCAAAACACTGTAGAAATAAACCAATCTTTTTTCTTTTAGTTCTTTGTTATTTTAACTCTCATTGCGAATATGTAGATGTTCTCGTCGTTCTCTTTTAGTTCTTTGTTATTTTAACAGATAGCGTTGCTTAAGTCGACGACTGACTTCTCCCTTTTAGTTCTTTGTTATTTTAACCTACAGTGTTTTGCAATTTAATCAACTCTTTGGGTTCTTTTAGTTCTTTGTTATTTTAACTAGCCCAGTCAAGTGGCTTAACTCTGTACGTGTCCTTTTAGTTCTTTGTTATTTTAACTGTTGAAGGAGTACGCTGTTGGAGTAGAGGTTCCAGTCTTTTAGTTCTTTGTTATTTTAACCAGCTTCAAGGGATCCAAATGAGTGGAAGGTTTACCACTTTTAGTTCTTTGTTATTTTAACGTGTGTGCATACGCCTGGTTTGCCAAGCTTGTTTTTCTTTTAGTTCTTTGTTATTTTAACAAGCATAGTAGTGTTCTCTTAATCTAGTCACATATGTCTTTTAGTTCTTTGTTATTTTAACTTACTTAGTTCTTTCTTTAAGATGTTTTCTATTTTGCTTTTAGTTCTTTGTTATTTTAACATGCTGCTGTAATGTTAACGTTTAATTGAGAGTTAGCTTTTAGTTCTTTGTTATTTTAACTAACTCTGTACGTGTCTGCAGACGTCCCCTCGCCCTTCTTTTAGTTCTTTGTTATTTTAACAGTGAAGAACATTAGAAAAAACATTAATGCAAGTGCCTTTTAGTTCTTTGTTATTTTAACGGGCTGAGGCATTCATTGGCTGGCTTGAATCAGCCGTCTTTTAGTTCTTTGTTATTTTAACGCGCTTGTGAACGCGCCAGTGAACGAGAAATACGTCTTTTAGTTCTTTGTTATTTTAACGTGACCTGCTTGAATTCATGATTGGGCTTGCATCTCTTTTAGTTCTTTGTTATTTTAACGGCCTTCCACATAACTGCGTTCACAGTCCTATTCAACTTTTAGTTCTTTGTTATTTTAACTGAGTACTGGCTTTCAATATCGACTTTAGCTTCAGCTTTTAGTTCTTTGTTATTTTAACTTGAATGCTGGATCATGTTCATCACTAGTTGATACTTCTTTTAGTTCTTTGTTATTTTAACGTGCAAATGCAAAATGTGGGTAGAGTTGTGTATGACTTTTAGTTCTTTGTTATTTTAACAATAATAAACGCTATCGTGAATTCAAACAAGAACTTCACTTTTAGTTCTTTGTTATTTTAACGCTATCTGGTTTATGATGTCCTCAAACCAGCCCATTCTTTTAGTTCTTTGTTATTTTAACGATATTTCGACGAATATTCCTCATCAGCTGGAACCTTTTAGTTCTTTGTTATTTTAACTCTGTGGAGGCCGTCGATCAACACGTACTTATTATCTTTTAGTTCTTTGTTATTTTAACACATCACTGCTAGAGCGCTCTACTATCGTTCTCTACTTTTAGTTCTTTGTTATTTTAACATCTGATAGTATTTCTCAACAGTTGAGACGGATACGTCTTTTAGTTCTTTGTTATTTTAACGTGGACGCGTTCAAGACTGTGTGGAATTGGATAAACTTTTAGTTCTTTGTTATTTTAACAAGATCACATGAAGCCGCCATCAAAACCACATCCCCTTTTAGTTCTTTGTTATTTTAACTTGCTTCAGCTTCAAGGCCTACTCTCGTGAGGAAGTGCTTTTAGTTCTTTGTTATTTTAACAATATGCTGACGTCGGGCACTCTCATGCCTGGACGCTTTTAGTTCTTTGTTATTTTAACACGTCTGCGGAGCAATGTTAAGCGGGTAGGCATCCCTTTTAGTTCTTTGTTATTTTAACGCGAGCGGCTTAAAGATCGGGCTGAAGGCGTTTCTAATCTTTTAGTTCTTTGTTATTTTAACTTGATGGAGCTGTTGGAGGTATCTTCGACGCTATTCTTTTAGTTCTTTGTTATTTTAACTATTCGCTTGTCTTAATGTTGAATACTTTGTATATCTTTTAGTTCTTTGTTATTTTAACGTACAGGAACTATAGGAGGTGGAGCTCATCAGAAGTCTTTTAGTTCTTTGTTATTTTAACATGGATATGAAGTAGAAGTGGAGTGCAGAGACAACTTTTAGTTCTTTGTTATTTTAACTCAAATGCTTTGAATGCGTGCAGGGCGCGTAACTACTTTTAGTTCTTTGTTATTTTAACTATTATTTCCATTAATTGGCTTCGCCTATGAGGTCTCTTTTAGTTCTTTGTTATTTTAACCAGTAGTCTTAAGCGTTAACGTCACGAACTATCAATCTTTTAGTTCTTTGTTATTTTAACTTGCTAAATTAGTCTATTGGCGTTATGACGCGGGGCCTTTTAGTTCTTTGTTATTTTAACCGATCACATTGATTACTTCTAGCATATGTTACATATTCACACTATTTAAATTTTTATGTTGGGCGGGGATTAAGCGATCCCATAGGTGAAGAACTCTCACCCTCTTCATGGATGTACTAGGTGAGAGCCTGAGGGCTTAAGGAGATCTCTCAATAGGGCTTTCACCAAAAATGCGTCTCTTAAACTTTCAGCTTTGGTATCTCTATGCTGTAAAATCGCTAGTTCCTGATTGTCTCTACGCCGAAGACCCTTGCTACGAAAACTAAGTAAGGAATTAAAAGGTGTATATGAAAGGTATAACAGTGAAAGAGATATTAAGCATTCTCATAGAAGGAAACAATATGTAAGAATTGAAAGAGAAAGTCTGATGGATTAAGAAGTGTTCTACTTTGTATGACTTAGCTTTATTGATCCAAAACCGCTTGCTCTGCTGGCCCCCACTCCATAAACTCTGGCTGCATAAAGTACTTTTTTTACTGTTTCTTCACATTTCCTATCTCTAAACGTTAGTAAGTACTTTGCCCTCACCACTTCCAGCGCTGGTTCCCTATTGTTATCGTAATTTATGAAGATCACTCTATATTTTGTAGAATAGTGCTCTGTGAGACAGGACTCAAGCTCTATTAGTGCTTTATATGCTTCTTGTCGGCTATGGCTTAAATTACCTCCAGCAATCATGTATGGGACCCAGAAGAATATGCTGGGATTAACAGTGAATCTCCTAATGTGTTGGCTGGGCGTGAAAGGATTGGGTAAAAGTACTGGACTAGAAGTACTTACAGTAAATGAACTACCTAAAACTATGTCTGGTTCAATAACTAGCACTTCCTTTACTAAATAGTTCACTAAAGCGTTCTCAAACTTTAACCTAGTCTTCAGCCCCACTGACTGCTTAAAGACTTTATACAACTTGTCCACAATATCTTCAGTTGCACCTACTTCAACGATGCATTCATCGCTTAGCTTCACTGGCTTCAACACATAGGTAGTTTTGCCGCTTACTTTCTGAACTCCATATGTAGGGGTTAATGCTTTACCGTCCTTTATTGGAGGACTGATCCTCAATGGCTTGTAGAATCCTTTTACAGGCTTAAATGCATATTCCAAGCTAGGAGCTTCAGACAGCACTATAGCCTTTGATAGCTTGCCAGTATAGTTATATATGAAGTCAGTGCTCTCAACGTAGAGCTTTAGCATTAAGATCTTGCCTGTAAGCCCATTCATGACTCAATCACTTCCACATTTAACTACTGCAATAGACTTACCTAATGAAGTTAGCTCAACTCTATTGTCATTAGTAGCTATCAGGCCGTGCTCCTCCATGCGGTTAAGCAACTTATATGCAGGCGTCTGCCTTACGTTAAGAGTGACTGTGAGTTTTTTAACGAGTTCATCACGTGCTATGCTCCCGCCAAGTTCATTGAAAACACATAATGCTTCTAATTCCCTTGAACCTAAGAATATTTTAAGCACATTTAAACTTAGTGTAACATCATAAAGACCGTCTTCACGTGCTGTGTGTATATAAATTCGTGCCTTCTTATTGAGCAAATCTCTATATAGTATGCATGAATATAGGATTACGAAAGCAACGTATCTCATACCGCTCCCAAGTGATGCTACAACAATTTCAGGTTGCCTTCCCTTAAGTTCTTTCACTATTGCATTAACATCGCTTGGTAAATTCATTGCAGGTATTTCTATTTCAGCAACATTAACGCCAGCATCGCTAAGTATCCTACGTAAGTTTTTTAAAGCATTCTCAACCTTTGCCTTCTCAAATTCGCCACTAGTGGTTATACTGTAGATCAATAGCACTGTCTCTCCAGGCTTAACGCCTAGTCTTAGCACAGACCTGAGGACTAATTTCTCGTCAAAACCAACTCCAAAGAGATACACCTTACTCATTTTTCAATCCCTCCATACGATAAATTTATAAATATTCTATTATAAATTCTACTCTGAGGCTGCATATAATGCCAAGTCTAAGGGAATTAGTGAAAACATCGTTGGAACTTTATCCACCGTTCATAGGCTTAGTCTGTTGGAAGTACAGAGTAGCTGCTTCAGCCCTATATCATTCTCTCAGCGTATCAACAATAGCAAGCAGTATTGCTGAACTACTGACAGAAGACCTAGATGAAATCGACATTGCGACTTACAGCGGGCTTATTCATGATTACTATCAGAAGTGCAGTAGTGTAGGGCTTACTGCAGAGAGAAGCGGGGAAATAATAAAGATGGTCCTCGAAGAAGAAGGAGTAAGAAGCAATACAATAAATGAAGTGTTAGAATCAGCTAACTACAATATAGCGGAAAACCCACGGATATGGGCAGGCAAGCATCCAATAGCATCTTTAAGCATTTGGTTGGCTGATACAATTGCAGGAGCAACTTCCGCTTTCACAGTCCAGAACAATGTAATAGAGCGTTTAAATAGACTAGGCGAGTCTCAGCTTAAGGCGTTTAATTCCTTGAACATAGGGGTAATTTCAATAACAATACCGCAAGTAGCCCTAAGATCATATATGTACTCACTTGCTGTAAAGAAGTTGATGGAAAAGTATGAAGAAGCGGTCCCTATAGTAGCAAGAGATGGTTTAGTTGTGATCGCTAGAGATGTTGAAGAGCCTCTCACAGTAGATATAAGTGTAGATGAAATAAGGCTGGAGGAAGAAGTTATAAACGCTATTCGCGGCAGCTTAAAAGCTAAGGAAAAGACCTTTAACGAGAGGTTTAAACCGTGTAAGTTTACTAAAGGCTCCTCTGAAAAACTAGTGCTAGATGAATCTGTAAAATCATTGCTACTCAACTTATCTTTACTCGACATTTCCTATGAAATAACTTCTTTATATAAATGTATCTTCTGCGGCCTCCCAACTCCTGATCCAATACATCCAGCTTCAGTTGGATATGTTTTATATGGGCGCTCAAGCATGGAGAGATGGAATCCGAAAATGCCGGCTATAGGAGTTAACTTAAATAGATTGATGCAGCAGCGTAGGTGGCTTAAAGAAGGCATAGTTGCTTGCCCGCTATGCGTACTTGATGCTATTACAATTCGGAGAGATATGGCGCAAACAGGCATTAGGGCTGCAGACTACTTCCTACAGTTATACTTCCCTCTTCCCACACACTATATTCTAGCAGCATATCTCTCTTCCATAGCCTTCAGCATTAAGACTAGAGAGGTATCTTTAGAGGATGTTATTAGTGCAGCAACAAGTCCAGCAAAATACGCTGAATTCGTAGTCAGTCTCGGGCAGAAGGAAGTAATGCCATTGATCGATTCGACGTGGGCAATGAACATTACAACTGTGAGAGCTGAAGGAGGAGATGAGGAGACATTTGCGTCACTCCTGCCCTGCCTGGCTAGAATAATTCTCTTTACAGGTGTATATCCCATAAAGCTTTCTAGAAAACCTGATCCCTCTATAGAGAATAAATTGATAATACCTGTTCATCCACTATACGATTATGAGCTGACAAAACTAAGGTCTCAGACGCCGCTAGTAACGATTTTATTATCAATTATAGATAGATTAAATGATGAAGTGGCACAGCGCATGGGAAAAGAAATAGATGCTGAGGATAGAGTTAGAATAGCTCTAAAATACTTAAAGTATCCATTCAGTATGTACAAAGATCTGTTTTTAAGGCAAAGAGTTGGAAGAAATGTAGTTGAAGCTTATAAGGCATTCAGAGAAGACCCCATAAGGTTCTTCTCATCTACTCTCAATAAGTAGCTCACCCCGCTCACTACTAACCCCACATAGGGGTAGTAAGAGTAAAGGGGGAGGGAGGATGGCTCTTCAAGCCAGTAAAATCCCTCAACTAGAAAGTAGAATAAAGAGGGTGTTAGAAGTGGTGGGAGTAAGAGATCTGGATAAATTATCAAGAGAAGATCTATTATTAGCTATGGGGAGACTACTATCGGTAAAGACTACTCCAAGATCCTCTATCCACGAAGTCGTCAAGGAGCTTAGGAGAGCGCTGGAATTAGCTATGAAAATGCCACTGAAAATGAGTGTTGATGAGGCTATAGTGAGAGCCATATACACTAGCCCACCATTTGACAGCGATGCACTCAACAGCGTATACAGGGTCTTGTTAGAGAAGTTGCTTAGAGATACAATTAATAGGATCAACGAGTTAGGCCCCATGTGGAGAAAGAGGTTACTGAACCTAATAGTAGAGAACGTATATAACATAGCTGTAGCGCAGGAGACTAGAGAGTATAAAGAGAAGATATTTGAAGCGCTCAAAGAGGGACTAGAGGTGAAGTAAAGTGAAGCCCCTTAGCATGCCAGAGTCCCCGGTCTCTAGAATAATGAGGTTCTTAGAGCAGAATAAGAATTACTTTAGAGAGAGCAATGAGCCTGATAGAGTATTCGCTAAGGGTAAGAAAATTGAGGTAGCGCTCGCAATAATATCTAAAGGTCTACCGCTCTTCAGAACCGAAGGTGTTGGCGATATATCCCTTATAGACATTGCTGTGAAGAACGCAATAATATCTGTTCCAGCAATATTGCCTGAAAAGCTGCAGGCTAAGCTAAGGAGACAAATGCTTGAGAAACTAAGAGAGAGCTTTGATGAGAGGACAAGGGCTTATATCATAGAGTATAAGAATAAGTTGAAGTTCGAAAAGATCGAGAGTGATGGTTCTTGGAACTGCTATATAGCGCCGCCAAAGGAGGCTGGTGAAACCGACATAGGTATGTGCGGATTCTGCCCAGCCTGCAACATACTGGGCACTATAATAACAAAGGACGTGAATTCTAAGGCATCAACATCCTATGGGTTGAAGAGTAGAGTAGTCCACGATATAGCATTTGGCACAGTGAGATATGAGAAGGCAATAATAGACCTCACGCACACTAAGGTTGGTGATGGTGTTAGCTACACTGGAAGAAGCCTCTTCGAGGAATCCCATGTAATACCTGGGGTAGTATTCATAGGCAAGTTAGCAATGTATGATGTAACTAGGAGAGAGGCAAGTCTAGTACTATCAGCACTATCAAGTATAACTAGGATGGGTGGAGGAGAGACCAAGTATGGCTCAGTACAAACCATAGTACTAGGATTGAAAGCTGGCAATAGAGAGACTATTAGTAGCTACGACATGGCTAGATACATATTAGAGAAGTACGGTGGTGAATTGGTGGCGCCAGAAGAAGTATTGAAAACAGCCACTGAATATATCAGTAGCAAAGACTTTACAGTAATAATAGACCAAGGTAAGAGGATTGATGAACTAAGTATGATCATAGACGTTAATAAGGATGAAATAGCCAAGATCTGGGTAGAGGACAATTATATCTATTCTAAAAACGTAGTGGAATACATTATGCAGGCTGAGGGTGAAGCACGGGACAAAAGCGAGGCGAGGAAGGTTAAAGAAGAGGAATAGAATAGCGATCTTATGAGGAATTTCAAATGACTGCTACCAGGGAGACTTATCAGCTAGATGAGCTTAGGTTTTATGTTGTAGAACTTGAACTGCAGAGCATCATGTGGTTTTCAAGCATTACTCATCCACACTTAGATCTCTTTGTTCAAACACAAATGCCAGTTATACACAATTATCCACTACTGCTATCACTAGAAGGGCAGATAGTGGAGGAATCTTATGTGACAAAATATAATGAATATAAGAGGGTTGAACCACCAGCCAATAGGTTTAGTAAGTCAAAAATCTATGCATACCCACTACAGCTCGTTAAAGTGTATTATAGAAAAGCATTTCTTAGCATGGCGGAAACAGATTACATTTTATATAAGCCGAAAACAAGGCTTCCAGTACCCATTATGACGCAATACAATGCAGTAGCTCCAGGGACGAGGGGTAGAACAGTTGTAATAACCTTAGGAGATGCAGTATTGCCTAGGAACGAGCTCTACTTAAGGCTGGGTGCTAAGAGGTATGGAGTCTGGAGAGCCGTAAGAATATTAGAGGCACAAACTAGGTTAATTAAGGGTCTAACTAAAGTGTCCACACCATTTAATGTTGCTGACACTCCTAGAGAAGATCTTGCAGGAGCTCCAGTCGTCATTCTAAAACACTATGCAGGCGACATAGCTATAGCGGGCTCTGTTAATAGAGCCTTGGAGATTTCTGCTGGAGGAGTCACATATCTTAAGCCAATACCATTTTTTATCTCTCCATAACCTTCTAACTCCAGCTGTATTTAGGGGGCTTATATGAATGTACATGAAGTTGAGCTTCTTCCCGTATACATGGAGTCATCTGGTGAGAACTTAGGGAAGGCCGTATTAAGAAGGTTTCAAAAGGAGCTGGCTGATATAAAGGAAGGCATGGTTCTACTATCAGCGCCAACGGGCTCTGGCAAAACTATAACGCTTCTAACAGATTCTAATAGAGGTATGGCTGTTGGACTTTACCCAAATAATGAGCTTATATGCAGCCAGGTTGTAGGACTTCATAACTTCATCCTTAAGTACTTGGATATGAGGCCTGAACAAACTCATCTGCTTGATTACTGCATTAAGAGCAGTAGGAGTAGCGAGGGAGAATTACAGGTGGACTACATTCCTTTAAATATTTATGCCTTAGACAGACCTATCGACATATTTGGAAGAGGAGTTAAGAGAATCTACATAGCCGGAATGAGTGGAGGAATTGTAACTACTGTAGGTGACAAAGGAAAACTCGATGTATTGATGAATGTCGCAGACAAGCTATCTAATATTTGTGAGAACGAGTACGCCATAGTTCTTGCAACTCCAGACACTTTCTTTCTACTAGCTCTATACTTGTATAGGAACTTCAATAATGTAGGTAAAATGCTTCATTACATCATGACCGCAGCCAGAGAGATGACGGCTGAGGACCTAGAGAAGATCTTAAGTAAGCATGGCCTTGTTAGAAAGGAGCTTGAGAAAATTGCGAGGGTCTTTATTCCACTCAGGAGGTCAACTATATTCGTAGATGAGTACCATCTATACGGTTTCTACGAGCTCTCATCCTTCAAAGCATTGATCTATACCTTGAAACAAGTTCATGACTGGAATGGAAGATTGATTCTATCATCTGCTACTCCCAGCAAATTCTTCATAGATGAGTTAACTAAAGAGCTTGGAGATCGTTATAGAGAGGTAAATGGGATAAATCAGGTGAAGGAGTGTGGAGATGAAGTAGAGCTAGTTAGAGGACCTATAAAACTCATTTTCATAGAAGTGGAGACTAATGCTAATTCAAGGATCTCGAGATTATATAAATCGAGTGAGCTAGCCTATGAGGCAATACATAACACACAGTGGTTTAGAGACTTCATATCACTTTATAAGAACGGTAAAGGTAGAGGCATGGCTATATTGGAGAAAGTTTCGCATGCTGAAGACTTTGCTAATAGAATTTACAAAGCGTATTACATTAACCCCGTATGCATGTACTCTATGCCTCTCAAAGGCGTATGTGCTGAAGCCTCTCCATACGATATGCAGGGAGGGCTATTCGTAGTTGGTACTGGTGCAAAGATCGGGCAGGGAGTAGAATATAGTAAAGTAAGCTTTGGTGTAGTAGCTAGAGTTTTAGCGCATGATTTTCTTCAATCTCTAAGTAGAATAGGTAGAAAATATCAGGGTGAGAGCATTGTCCTAACTCCAGTAGACAGTGTAGAATTTAATAAAGTCTGGGAAGATAAAACAACGATTTTAAGGGAGAAGGTGCCATACTCTGAACTTGCTAAATGGGTGGAAGAAGATGGAAGACCTTTCCTAAGGAGTTTACTGAAGAATTTTGAGAATGTGTATTCCGACATCATTATGGTAAGGGAGAAAATTCTAAGGACAACTGGATTGGCCCTCCATTATAGGCTATCAGGAACGTACTCTGAAAACATTAGAATGCTTAAGCTCTCCCCGATAAATAATGTATACGTAGTGGCACCTCCAGACTCCCTCTATACAATAGCGCTATTTAGATCTACAGGCCCCTCCGTCAGCTACTGCAGAGATGTTGATGGTAGGACAGAGTGCTATGAGGAGCGTGAGAGCCTAGGAACCATCGTTAGGAACTATGAAGTTGAAGCTATGGATGGGAGACTCCTCATCAAGTCCATTGGAAGAGGGGATATAGACATTAAATGTGAAAAAAATGATGTCCTTACAGAATTCGTTAAGTCATTAGGAGATAAAAGCATGTTGATCGGATGGAGTGTGTTAAATAAGTGGTTTAGATGCAAAGCTTTTAGTCACAGTGGTGCAAGGTTGGATGATATTGAAAGAGAATTGGGGGACCAAGTATTCTTAACGCTGAACTTAATGAATGAGGAATTCGCCGAATACCTATATTGTAGTGGGAGGGGTCTTAGGATAAAGTTGGACAAGGGCTCGATAATACTGATGTACATTTAGGTGATGCCATGTATGTCATCGTCGCCTTTGACATTTCGGATGAACATGTGCGAGGACACATGCGAAGATTCCTTAGATCTCTTGGCTTGTCGATGGTTAATAGGAGTGTCTATGCAGGGGTTGGAGGACAAAGCATTGTTGAGAGAATTGAGGAAGAAGTTAGAGAAATCATTAAGGAGCGCGATAATGTGTTTATTATACTTGTATCAGAACATGAGTATGCGCGGGCAGTTGTATGCACCATTATGGATTGCAAGAGAGTCGAGGACAGCGTGTTCGAAGTCCTCTGAATTAATAAGTTTTCCAGCCTCCGTCCTTTCGTGGATGGCTAAATGCCCTTTAGCTAGGAACATTATGTTATCATCTAAGGGCTCTCTCTCCTACACTACACCCCTCACCGTAGGGGGGTTGAAGAGAAAGCACTATGAGTTCCTGAAATCAGTGGATGAAGCACTTAAGAATATTCTTGCTCCAGGAGTAGTAAGTATGTCAATAGTGAAGGGGTTTAAGCTTGAACCCGTTGAAGAGTTGTGCGTATACGTAAATAAGGGTGATAGATGTTACAGGGTTTGTGGGAAACCCGATCTAATGTACATACTTTATGGAGAGAAGTTGGGGAGGCCTTTAGCACTAGTTATTGAAGTAACTTTATCGCCAGTCGTTAAGCATTTAATAAGAGGGGAGATGCTTTTCTATTCAATAGCCTCATACTTAAGCTATGGATGCGATATAGTGGGCTTAGTGGTTAGCCGAAAGCACTTTAACTTGGTTCTGTTCAAAGAGAAGGCGCTAAAGAGTTTTGAGAAGTTGTTTAAGGGGCCGCTTGAGTATGAGGAGGCTATTAAGGTGGCTGAGGATAAGAGGAGCAAGCATCCGTGGATGTGTAGCTTATGTGATTTAAAGCATATGTGTCCACTTGGTGTTGAGGCTTGAGGGCCATTTTCATTAAGGATGCTGACCTCGTTACTAGGAGAAGCCGTTCTAGCTTATTTATACATAGGGGGGATGGATGCTTTAAGGAGGTTAACATTAGGGATATAGAGGCGGTAGTAATTATAGGGTCTAGAATAAAGGTCGAGAGCGGTGTCATTGCTCTTCTCTCAAGAAACAACATTCCTCTATCTATAGTCAGTAAGCTGGGAGTCTCTATTTTAGCTGCCCCAGTCGTAACTCTTTATAGCGAATCTCGACGTATGCAATACTCTTTAAGTGATGAAGAGAAGGTAGAGATTATGACGAACATTTTGCGAGCGAAGATTAGAGGTTTTATTAACATACTGAAATACCATGAGAAGGAAGTCTCGGGAGTAAATGTTGATGAGGAGTTTATGAAGTCAAACTTGTCGCGCTGGGAGGCCTCTATTAGCCGCAGGTGCTGGCAAGCGATGTTAGACCTCATACCAGGGGACTTATTGGAGGAGCTTATAAGAAAATACGGGTTTAGCGGTAGAAGGCCTCGCTCTAGAGATCCATTTAATCAATCAGTTTCAGCCCTCTACGCCTTGTTGTACTCAATAGCGACTAGAGCGCTTTTAGCGAGTGGTTTGGATCCTACGTATGGACTATATCATAAAACGAGGTACTCGGTGCCTCTAACTTACGATTATGCTGAGATGTATAAGCCGATCGCTGTACATGCAGTTATTAAAGTGCTTAGGAAGATGAATAGATTGCCGAAGCTTGACGAAGATGGCTACTTAAGTAAGGAATCCCTCAGCTCTATATTGAAGGAGTTCTTTAGTATAACGAAGGCTAAAGTTCGTGGGGCAAGAATAACGCCTCATAGAGCAATTTATTTAAATGCATTCAGACTAGCTGCAAGAATAAGAGCTAACAAAAGCATAACATATACTTACACTTACAACCCGAAGAAGCTATTGTATTCAAAGAACTAAAATAAATGGAGGCGGCGAGATGCACATAAAGAATCCCTCGTATTTTATAACATTCTCACCTAACTCATTTATAACCTGTAAAAAAAGAACACACAAGTAGAAGACAGACCTACAGATCGGATCAATCTTAATAATAAAGACCAAAATCATACTCATTAGATCTGGTCTAAATAACAAAGAACTAAAAGACTTTTACACCATGAAAAAGCTCATTATGAATAACTATAAGAATTTTCTGAAGGTCCTTCAGAAACAGCTCTGTTTCCAACTGTTTCCGATGAAGTGTTTTCGAAGTGTTTCCAATGGCTGTTTTAACTATTTCTAGTGGAGCGTTTCTGACGGCTCTGTGGTCAACTGATCAACTGAGTGTGAAGTTTAGAGGTAAATTTACCTACTAGCTACTTCTAAACGCGCTTCATGAAGCCCCTTACTTCGAGCAGAGTCTCAAGGAACTTCATAGGCCTCCAATTACAGTGCTTAGTAGCACCCCCTGTGTGACATGCATTCCACGCCCACCTTCTAATGCCCAATTATTGCTGTTTAAAGTAGTTGGGTAATTGGAGAGTTCTTCAATGCGTTACTAAAACAGCTGGGGTAGCTCCATAATTAATTGCGATACAGTAATTTAAGGTAATCTGAGCTACACAATTGCGTTAAATCGCGTGAAGTAGGGTGCTTAGTTAACTCAAAATTAACTATACTATAGTTTTTCTGACCTCCTCCCCACCCTAAAGAAATTTCCTAAAGCTAATTAAGAAGATATCTAGTAAGAATATTAAAAAGAAGAATGGGAAGATATATGCCTTACTTAAAGAAAGTTCCTGGTAAGAAAAAGGAATATGTTTGAGTTTACCCACCTTCATATATAAAAATACATTCAAGATAAACGCCAATCATAAGGTGATGTTGAAAATGGACGTTGCGAGCAAAACCGCCATGATGATTAAAGAACATGTGGCGAGGGCGAGACAGGCACATATGCATCCAGCTAAACTTACAGTTTTACTAAGTTTACTTGAAGAGCTCTTTGGGGTCAGGTTAGAGGAGCTTATACCTGGTGTTGAAAGCAAGTTTGGGAGCAAGCTTTGGGGTTTAAGAGGCAGCGCTGATCTCATCTTTTCCAACGTAGTTTTTGAGATAAAAGTTGATCCAAAGAAGGAACTGGATGATGCTATACAGAAACTAATAAAGTACCTTCAAGTGTTGCATGAGCGGGGGCCGGGGAGGAGAAGCATTGGCATCGCGATGGACGCCATAGAGTTCAAAGCATTTGCTCCGATCCTTAAGTGCAGTCAAGTTGTTGATCTAAAAGAGATAGGATCCATAAATATTGCGGTGTCGACTCCATAGGAGAGCATTTTATGGCTGGACCCCTTCATCTTTTCTCAGCCTAAGATTAGACCGTCAGCCCAAGATTTGAAGTGGAGGTTTGGTCCAGGTCGCCCAACACACTCTATAGCCATTGATGAGCTCCGCTGCCTTTGGAGCGAGGTGGAGGGCGAGAAGGATGCAGAGCTCAAACTTGATTTATGGGCTAAGAACATGGAGATAGTTTATGGTGGTAAGCCGGAGCTCAGCTCCTTCATAGACCACACCTATCTGGTTACCTTGGTAAAGCTAATAGTTTACCTGAGGCTAAGTGGAGACTACATAGTGAGGGAGGACAGGATAAGGAGGGCTTTAACGGGCAAATATTTCTCATCATATGTTATCGCGAACCTCATTGAAGAGAACTTCTTTGCTTGATTATGCATTCAAAAGTATCCAGCGAGGCTTTAAAGCTGTTCTGTAACATAGCTAAGGAGCTACTAAGATATGACTTCTCCCAAATTGATGAAGACTTCTTTAAGGAGATCTACCAAGAAGTAGTTGAGCGGGGGGAAAGACATAGGATAGGAGAATATTATACTCTGGAGCGGCTTGTTCAGCTCATCCTAAAGGAGGCTGTCGACTTATGGAAAGAGAAAAACAAAGGCTTTCCCAGAATTTTAGACCCACGTATGGCTCGGGGACCTTCCTTTGCAATGCTATCCATATGGCTAGGGAGGAACTTAAGAATGAGGGGAAGCCGCCAGATCAAATCCTAGACTTCATTATTAGCAACGTGATTGGTGTTGACATAAATCCATTAGCGACGATCATTGCGAGGGCTAACTACCTCATAGCCTTAGGAAACCTAGTCAAATTAGGCAAGCTAATTACAATTCCAGTCTACGGGCAGACTCCATAAAAATGCCCAAAGTTTTAACAGCTCTTGCGACTGGAAGAGGTGTGACCGTTTGCGAGGTAGATGTAGATGGCCACTGCATTCAAATACCGAAAAGCATCATCGTTCAAGAGGTCATATTAAGCCAAGTCTTTAAAGCTTTCAAGGAAGCTACAAGCGCCTATAAAGCGAGGGCGGAAAGGAATGAAGCCTTTGAGATTTTCAAAAGAAGGCTTCGAAGTGGCTATCAGCTGATGAGTTTGAAGTCCTAAAGGCAACGTTAAACACGATTATGACACCAATAGACAAAGGGTTAGACACCACATGGATTTTCACACTTAACAACGTCTATGCAACAATAATGTTAATAGAGTTAGAAATTCAATGTGGTTATTGGTAATCCTCCTTGGATAGCCATGAGATACATCGAGAACAAGAACTACCAAGACTTCCTTAACAACAGGTATTAACTTATGAGTTACTGGAGAGAGACCAAGTTCACTTATTTACTCATATGGAGACTGCAACTTTGTTCTTCTGCAGATCAAGCGACCTTTACTTAAAGGATGTAGGTCTAATAGCGTTCGTAATGCCAATAAGCATTTTAACAGACGCGTTTCATCATGTAAACTTTAAAAAGTTTAGAAAACTAAAAATGAAGCTCCTTAAGATGTTTGATTTAGAAGACTTATCGCCATTATTCAATGTTCCATCCTGCGTTTTAATAGCAGTTAAAGGCGGTGAAACAAAATATCCCATTCTTGCAAGGTTTGTCTGAAAAGAACGTTAAACTTAGAGAGGCTATCAAGCCACCTGCGATCTCAGTTAAATACAGTCCGTACTACAATAATGTTAGGGAGGGGGCAACTATTGTCCCAAGGAGCTTTTGGTTCGTCGACTTTGATATGCATCCAACATTGGGAATAGACTTAAATAGGCCGCTGGTTAAGTCAGCAGAAGATGCGCTGAGAGAAGCTAAAGTTCCTTGGAGAAATATAGAGCTCAAAGGCAATATTGAAGCTGACTTCATATATGCAACTTTGTTGGGTGAAGACATTGTGCCATTTGGTTATCGTAAACTAAGACCCGTTGTCCTTCCGCTAGAATTGAGCTCAACCAGCTGTAGGCTGCTTGACGTTGACGCCTTAAGAAATAGGGGCTTCATACTTATGGCAGAGTGGCTTGAAAAAGCTCAAAGACTTTGGAGTGAAAACGCTACGAAAAGGTCCTTAAAAGATTATCCAAGGATTATATCATGGTTAGATTGTATGGGCAGACTAAGTTCTCAGAATCCTAAAAGTAAATATTTCGTTCTCTACAATACAAGCGGAACTAACCTTGTATCATATGTAGTTAATAAATGGTCTTTGTCAGCCTTTCAAATCCTCAAGGCTAAAATAAGTCCTAAAGGGTTCATAGCTGAAAGTACAACTTACTTCTACGAGACTGATGACGAAGTGGAAGCACACTATCTCTGCGCATTTCTCAACTCAAATGTTATTAATGACGCTGTAAAGCCGTTACAATCGGGAGGACTATTTGGCGAAAGACATTTTTCACGGAAGGCCATTTATGCACCCCATACCCAAATTTAATAGAAATGAGCAGTCACATATTAAGCTAGCAGAATTAAGCAAAATATGTCACGCTAAAGTCGCATCATTGAGGTTCACTAAGAAAAGTACCGCTGGCCTGAGAGAAGAGGCTAGGGAAGCTGTTAAAAAGGAGATTGCTGAAATAGATGAGATTGTATCACAGTTGTTAGGGCTTTAGGTGGTTCACCGTGGCTATTGAACCTGTTTATGGAGATAAATTGAGGGAGAGGGTTATATTTCTTAAGAGGTTCTTCCCGCACTTAGAGTGGGGCTGGCCCAATGAAGCTAAATCTAGGGTAAGCGAGCAGGTTTTTGGAGGGAAACTACTGCTAAATCAACCGATAAACATTGAGGAGCTGGCTAAAACCGTTACGGATGGCCAGCTTGAACTCATGATCCAGTTGTCACCCTTAAAGGACTACTACTCGTTTAGGGGCAAATATTATACCGTTAGGAGAGGCGGGATATTTGATTGTGTAGGTTCTTGGGAAGAAGTCAAGGCAGGTGTGAGGCAAATACTTAAAGTTCATGGGAAGAAGGGCTACGCACTATTAAAGGCATTAGCGGAAGTTACAGAGGCACACTTTGAAGCCATAGCGATTAGGGCAAGCGAAATATGTGGAGAGAGGCTCTACCCATCCCATTTGATAGCTGAGCTTAGGGATAAATGGGATCTGGCTTGGGAAGCTGGCTCAAGGCGATATCCAAAAGTGGGTCATGCCTGAAGAAATTAAGCCGGCAGTAATTGAGGTTTTATCCGAATTTGAAGCCAAGCCTGTCCCTAAGCTGAGCACACCCCAAGCCGAGCGAGAGTTTCTTGAAGTGATACGGATGGAGGAGGAATTCCAAAGCTGCCTAAGGGAATTAGTTGCGAGCAGGCTTGAGGAGACTGTGGAGTTTAGGAGGAAGATGTCTCCATCATATTTAATAGGCTACCTCCAAGACCTTTTCGGTCCAGTGATATTTTTTGATCATTTACTGAGCATAACATAACAGTACTCAATATGCGATGCTGAAGTGGTAAGTAAAGATGGCTACAAAGCGCTGAATACAGGGTTTAATCTAGCCCTCTTCGGTGAACCAGGCACAGGTAAAACCTTCGCCGTTAAGGACATGATACTTGGAAATGAGGATTTAGGAGTTCCAGCCTACGGCCTACCGGGAGTAAATAGATATTGCGGTGGAATGACTCCCGCTATGTTCATAGCCATAGGAGAAGCCTACGTTGGCAGACGCTTCAACTTCATTGTAACGGAGTTTAATGACTGGTTTAAGTATCGGGGCATGGTCGAGCCGCTTAAGCTTGCTATGGAGAGGGGCGTAATAAGATATGAGACAAAAAGTTATACTGTTGGCCCGTATCGCTTTAACTCCTTCTTCAGTGTCAACTACAACACTAAGGTTTACGAGAGAGGCTATGAGGTAACAGTTAGGGATCCAAACTTTAACGCTATATAAGATAGAATGCCCTGTAGACTCCACAGGTTGACGAAGGAGAAGTATCAGGAGCTATCAAAGAGCCAACGATCCTTGATGCTTGGAGAGATGAGGGCTAAGATGAAACTGGCGCCTAAGATTCGCGACCATCTAACGCTGGTTTACGCTATACAGACTAAGCATCCGTTGGTGGCTGGGGCATTCCGTGATAAGAAGGTCCTCATAACAGATGAGGTGTTAAAAATGCTTGAAGAGGCCACAAACTTGGTCTTAGAACATCTTGGAGAGGTCAAAGTTGTGCCGTTTTCGATTAGGTTAGAAAGGAGGGCCTTACAGCTGGCATCAGCTATGTCGTTAATGAACTACTTTAACGTAGAATCTGACGTGATCCCGATGGACAGCGTTGCTGTTAGAATGGCCGTGCAGTTCTTTGTTGAGGAGGCTTGGGTTAAGTCGAACGAAGGCTTTCCAATATACAATGTCCTTAGGAAGCTGGCTTTAAAGTAGTAAGGGATGAGCGCGTTGTAAGAGCTGCAAGTGAATAACCAAATGAAAGTAAAGTGAAGCAAAATAAAAGATGTAAGGATGTGGTCTCACGTTCGGCGTTGGAGCGCCAGCAACCCACCCATATCATCCGGGCTGGTTATGGTTCTGGCCCATAACATAGCTTGAAAAAGAGTGAAACTATGTGTGTAGTTTGCGTGTTGGTTATTCTGTTCATCCTCGCCATAACGCTGGTTTGGCGACCAAGCACATACTCTGGAAGGCCTTAACGTGCAAGATCCACTGCAGTCCACCGACAAAACTGAGGTGCATGGCATGAATGGCTAAGTAAACCTTGTGCTCAGTAAAGCGCAGGAGAGCAAGTGAAACCACATGAATAGTTGGCCCAACTAAAAAGAGGCGGAACTTAAACTCGTTTAAGCTCGCCCTTGAGCTCAAGGGAGTTTGAATGCCCTTACCTAAGAGTCCTGTCACAAGCTTCGTCCCTAGCTGATCTCCGGCGTCTTCATTCCCCTCAACGCCTCCCTGTTAAGCCTGAGAGCCGCTTTTGCTAAAGAAGCAAAAAATGAGCGTCACCAGTGACGCTCAAAATAAGCCTCTTTTGCCTAAAGGAGCCAGAATTTGGTTACAGGCTTGTAGCTCAGCGAGCATCCAAAGGTTCAGACGTACGTCAGTAATGAGGAGCATGAAGCCCATGCCCAAAGTGTGGGAAGCCCATGGTGTTCTCGAGCAGGTGTGAGAATTGGGAGAGTGAAGTTAAGCCTATATTGAAGAAGGAATTCCTTCGCTGGCTGACATCACAAAATGTGAATGAATTTATGATAAGCCAAGCAGTAATAAGCATAGTGACAAACTGTTTCCCGAGAGCAGTAACTTAGTTCTCCACAGTAATTGAGCTCACTATTCATAAATGAGCCCTCAATTACTTATTCAGCCACAAATTTGTGGAGCCATTGATTTGAGTTAACATTAATGAACTCAATTACAGTAATTGAAGCACGTCAGTGCTCCATGAAGGTGAGGAAGTCTCTAGAAGCAATTGCTCCATGCCCTACTTACAGTAATTTGGGAACAAGGCTTCTCCAACTACAGTAATTGGAATAGTTAGTAGCACTAGGCAGTATTAACTTGCCTAACTGCTTCAATAACACCCTTATGTTATGGAGCTTGGAGTGTGGAGCCTCAACTACTCCACAGTAATTGAATTCAATGCTCTCCATAATTAATTGAATTCCTTGGAGAATGGAGCTTTACCCGATGATCTCGGGAGGGATTATTGGGGGGCAATAAGCTTCAATTTTATCTCTTAAATTCATTTGTAGCAAAATCGCGAAGTCTACTTTATTCCATTAGTTAGCAACTGGCTTTAGAGTTTCTTTTCCATTTCTTCTATGATCTCTTCTACAGTCATTAGTTTTGCATTATACACAAACTCTAAGTACTTTAGGCCCTGTTCGTGGTCCTC
>Ga0209080_1000692_pt1 | contig 20690 bp, 16 predicted proteins | sample JNZ110809AmetaG_FD_184123 | JGI IMG/M metagenome (GOLD analysis project Ga0209080, IMG submission 184123) | Hot spring microbial communities from Jinze hot spring, China to study Microbial Dark Matter (Phase II) - JNZ 110809A (SPAdes) (version 3) ...
CCTCTTGTCCTTGAACGCGGGTGAACATTGGGTAGGAGCAAAGTATTGAAGCCAAAGCGATCTTCGTTGTCCGCCTGAGGACATTCAACTCCGACCAAAGGCGCAAGAAGTGGATTCCTTGTGGGTGTTGAGTTAGCAGGGATTGAACGAGCGTGATCAGCGGGGCTTGACGGATGGTTTCGTGAGCGGCAAATTGTTGCAATTCTTCCAAGCGGGAGCGAGGGATGTGAAGCCATCGGTCATATCGGTTCGTCCAAATCAAGCGCAAAACCCCTGTTTTCGTCCTTTCCAGCCGAACAATTCCCCCGACCTCTACCCTGCGTTCGCGATACCAATCCGAAAGCCCAAAGCACAAACCAAGCGAGAGGTTAACCCAAAGCCCGACCTCATTTTGTTTGTCATCAATGGCATGCAGAAACTGCAACGGCGGTTCTGGTGGGAAGAAAGGAAGGTCAATGCGACGAATTTTCAAAGTCCCTGCTTGCAAGTGGGGGTAAATCAATGCTATGTCAAGCCGCTTTGGGGGTTTCATTTCGCCCGGCAAAACAGCCTCAGGCTCACCAACTTCTTCGTAATTCGGGTCTTCAACAAAGCGTCTCAAATCATCGTCAATCCCTTCAATCGGCAAAACCAAGTCCACCTGCCCGGTCAAGTCTTCAGGCAAGGGCGGAGGAGGTGGCGGGACGAGAACTTTGGGGATTTCCATGACATGTTCTGGGGTTTTATCTCGCAACCACCAGCATTGTCCCCCCAAATCAACGAACCTGCCGTCTTTTACCAACAATGCGAATAGAGAACACAAGGTTTTTTCGTAATCGGGATCGGTGGGCAAGACTTCTAAAACTTGCTCGGCTATCCTCGTTAGCGGGACAGGATAAGGTTGAGTTTCCAACCATTCGGCAATTTCGTCGCTCACTTCCGAACTTAAATCGGTCGTCAACTCCGTCAAAGACGAAAGCAGTTGCTGGAGCCTTCTGGTTTCTATGTATCTTGCCCGTTGCTGTGCTTTTTGCTGCCACTCCTCAGATTGCTGCAGGATCAAATTTGTCAAGGTTGCTTTCCCTTTCTCCGTAATCCAGTATCCGAACGACAAAGTTTGCAAACCCTCCGTGTTTAAAAGTTGGACGAAGGTCGGCAGTATCTCTAAGTTTCCGGAAGCCTTTGCCCAAAGGGCAAAAAGCAGTTCCCGATGGGAGAGTGGCATTTCAGCGGCGTCCAAAAGCGCTTTGGCGTTTTCCCTTGGGTCGTCAGAGGAAGGAGTAATGGAAAGCAACCAATTTGCAAATCCCTCTCTTTGCCAAAATTCTTGCCCAATTGCTTCCTCCAGAGACAGCCCTTCAACTTGTGGAACCCAACTAAGCAAGCCGAAGCGACCGTCGTCTGTCTCAAAACACAAATGCCCTAAACGGGAAAGCAAGAAAGAAGTTATCGTCTCCTCCAAAACATCTTGGGGCTGATTCCTCCACGGTGCTAAGAGGGTTGCTATCTCTTCAGGGCTAAGGGGAACACCGCGCAAAGTTAAGATGGTGGTTACGAGCCCGCCTAAAGGCGCAGATGCTGCCCCTTGCCGCCATCTGAAATTCCAATTCCTGCCTTGCAAAACCAGATGCTCGCAACTGAACAGAATGTGGCGGGTCAATCCCAAGAAAACCTGAACCCCGTTCAAAACGGACAATTCGTTCGTCCTTTTACCTTCTTCCGACCCCCATAACGCTTGGAAGGCGTTGTGCAGAACGAGCAAATCTGTTCGCTTTTTTCTCTCAGTCTCAGGATCAAACTCGGTTAATTGCTCGGAGTTCAAATTGACGGTCATCCTTTTGCCTCCTTTCCGCAACGAACTTTGCCACTAAGTCATAAGGGAGGGCTTTTATCACGCGAACATTGACAAATTTGCCGATGATCCCGTCGTTCGTCCATCCCCCCTTGACTTTCACAATTCCGTCAATTTCTGGCGCTTCGTATTGCGACCGAGCCTCGTAAGTTCCGGTTTTGGGGTCCCACCGCTCAAGCACGACTTCTAAAGTCCTCCCAACGAAGGATTTGTTCCTTTGAAGCGAAATTTCCCTCTGAACCGTCAGGAGGGTGTGATATCGCTCTTCTGCCACCTCGGGTGGGACTTGATTGGGGAAGTGGTAAGCAGGAGTGCCGGGTTCTGGTGAAAAAGTGAACACGCCCAACCTGTCAAATTTCATTGCCTTGACAAAGTTCAACAAATGCTCAAAATGCCGGTCTGTTTCACCCGGAAAACCCACAATGAATGTCGTGCGGATAGCGATGTCCGGCATTGCTGCCCTCAACTTCTCAATGAGCCGAGAAAACAACTCGTCATTGCCTCCACGCCCCATCGTTCGGAGGATATCTGGGTGGCTGTGTTGGAGCGGAATATCAATGTATCGTGCAACCGTCTCGTGTGTTGCCATCGCTTCAATGAGCCTATCTGACACAGCCGTTGGGTAGCAGTAAAGTAGCCTCAACCATTTCAAACCGTCAATCCGAGCCAGTTTACTTATCAACTCGTGCAGCATGGGTTTGCCATACAGGTCAACGCCATAGCGTGTGGTATCTTGGGCAATGAGGATGAGTTCCCTCACGCCTTGTTCAACAAGCGTTTTCGCTTCTGTCACTAACTCCTCAATTGGGCGGCTTTTTTGCTTGCCGCGAATGGCTGGAATGACGCAGAAAGAACAAGTCCGGTCGCAACCTTCAGCGATTTTCAGATACGCATACCAATAAGGCGTGCTGACTATGCGAGGGGCACAAAACGGTTCGCTTGGCAGTTCTTGTGTTTTCGCATTTATCCCCAACACTTGAGAGACCACTTTGGGAATATTTTGCCATTCCCCGACACCCAAGCAAGCATCAACTTCCGGCACGACTTGTTTTACAAGGTCCGGCAGCCGTGCGATAAGGCAGCCAGTGGCGATTAACGCTTTACACTTTCCCCGCCGTTTGTATTTAGCCAATCGCCTCAGTTCACGAAAGTTTTCATCAATTGCCGCTTTCAGGAAACCGCAAGTATTGACAATGATCGCATCTGCTTCGCTCAAGTCCGTGGTTAAAGAGAACCCGCCTTGAGCGAGCCAACCGAGCATCTCCTCGCTGTCAACCAAATTTTTCGGGCAACCGAGAGAAACGACTGCGCACTTGACATTTTTTCCCATCTTTATCGGCACCCCGTGTTTTAAGCCGAGAAATCAGCGTTATGACGGGAATTTTTCGGCAAATACCTCTCAAAAACATGGGCAACATAATTTTGGCACATCGTCAGGCAAAGGCTTGCGAATCCGCTCAAGTTGCAACCTAAATTTTGTCAAGGTTTTTCGTTCGTTGGCGTGGACGAGTGTCAAAATAGAAAATACCAGAAGCATTGGGCAATTTCGTTCGTTGTTATGCCGTTTTGGCGCAATCTTGACAGAAAGCGTTGCAAACTTCCCGACGGTGAGCGAAAGGGGATGTAGCGACGAGGTGTTTGGTAATGGCTGACGGTCGGCACGAAAAGTTGACGCCCATGTTTCGGCAATATCAGGCAATAAAGGCTCGCTACCCTGATGTTTTGGTGCTGTTTAGGCTCGGCGATTTTTACGAGATGTTCGGTGAGGACGCAAAAATTGGTTCGCAAGTTTTGCAATTGGTGCTGACCTCGCGAGAAATTGGCAAGGGCAACCGTGTCCCTATGTGTGGTGTCCCTCATCACGCTGTTGAACGATACATAGCCAAGTTGTTGGAAGCAGGCTACAAAGTCGCCATTTGCGACCAACTTGAAGAACCAAGCCCCAAGAAGCGACTTGTGCACCGAGATGTCACCCGAGTTTTAACTCCGGGAACGCTTGTTGAGGAGGCTTTCCTTGAAGCGAAACAATACAACTTTTTGGTCGCAATTTTCGGGGCACGGGACGAGGGACGCGGGACTGGACAAGTTGAAGGTCGGTTTGGATTAGCGGTTGCGGAAGTTTCAACGGGCGAATTTGCGGTGACGGAATTGAGCGCGAAAGAATTGTGGAACGAATTGGCGAGATTGCAACCTGCCGAAATTTTGCTGCCAGAAAATCTGGCGAGCGACGAAAACTTTGTCGCTCGGGTAAGGGAAGTTTGCGAGACAACCACAATTACGACCTTTGACCTTGACCCTTTCACCGAACCCGAGCACTTGCTTTGTAAGCACTTCCAAGTGGCGACCTTGGATGGCTTTGGCGTGACAGGCATGAACCTTGCGATCAGAGCCGCAGCATCTGTCATCGCTTACTTGCAGCGAACTCAACTTTCGGCGTTAGAGCACTTGAAAAGTTTGAGCACTTATAGCGTCGGCGAGTTCATGTTGCTTGACAATGCTACGCGACGCAATTTGGAATTGGTTCAATCGCTGCGCGATAACAGCGTTTACGGGACTTTGCTTTGGGTTTTGGACGAAACGGTAACTCCGATGGGCGGTCGGTTGCTTCGCCGTTGGATTTTGCAGCCTTTACTGAATGTTGAACGCATCAACGAACGGCTTGATGCCGTTGAAGCCCTTTACCGAGATACCCTTTGGCGAGAGGAAATTCGCGAGGCACTTAAAAGCGTGCCCGATTTGGAACGGCTCGTCGCACGGGTTGGGACTGGGACTGCTAACCCTCGCGATTTGGCGCAAATCAGGTCAGCATTGCAAGTCATCCCCAAGTTGCGGGAAATTGTGGGTTCTAAACCCGCACCTGATTTGCTGAAACGCATTCACGAACGATTGCACACTGCCGACGATTTGCGCCAGCGGCTTGAGAACGCGCTTGTTGACAATCCGCCACAACGAATGACCGAAGGCGGAATTTTCCGCGACGGCTATCATCCCGAATTGGACGAACTTCGCTATATCGCTCAACACGGCAAGGAACTGATCGCGGCGCTTGAAGCGAAAGAGCGTGAACGGACAGGCATCAAAAACTTGCGCGTTGGCTACAACCAAGTTTTCGGCTACTACATTGAAGTCACGAAGGCAAACCTTCACCTCGTCCCGAAAGACTACATCCGCAAGCAAACATTGACGGATGTTGAACGATTTGTCACCCCGGAACTTAAGCAGTTAGAGAGCAAGGTTTTAGGTGCGGAGGAACGGATCGGACAGTTGGAGTATCAGTTGTTCGTTGAACTGAGGCAAGAGGTCGCGCAGCGAAGTCACGAACTTTTGGAGACGGCGCGGGCAATTGCCGAATTGGATGTTTTGGCGTCACTGGCAGAAGTCGCCGCAAAAAACCATTATACCCGTCCTATCGTTGACGAAGGTGACGAAATCGTCATCAAGGAAGGTCGTCACCCTGTCATTGAGCAAGTTCAGCGTGACAAACCATTTGTGCCCAACGATTGCTACTTGGACAACCGCGAAAACCAACTGCTCATCATTACTGGACCGAACGCAGCCGGCAAATGCATTAGCCTTGACAGTTACATCTTTACCGATGCTGGCTTGTTGACTTTGAAGGAGTTAATGCCTGCGAGTGCTGCTTTTGGGGAATTTGTTCCAATACGAGCAAGGGTTAAGGGCTTGAGGGGAAAGGCACAAGCGACACATTTTTATGATGATGGAGTTCGTCGAACGCTGAAAATTCGCACTCGGTTCGGCTTCACGCTGGAAGGAACGGAACAACATCGCCTTTGGGTTCGTAATCCTGACGGCACGGAGGGATGGAAGCGGCTCGGAGAATTGCAAGTTGGCGATGTCGTTGCTATTGACACTTGTATTAACCTTTGGGGCAAAACGATAACAATTCCGCCAATGAATTTACCGAAGCGGGTTAAACGCTACTCGCTGCCAAAGAAACTGACTCCTGACCTTGCCTACCTACTTGGGTTGCTTGTCGGTGATGGGACGCTGACTTACACCCACAGTTATGCTTTAACGACCAAAGACAGGCAAATTCGTGATGCTTTTGTTTCCTTGCATCATCAACTTTTCGGTTGTAAAGTGCGACCTTTCGGCAAGATCGGTTGGCGAGTCACAAGTCGCTTGTTGCGACAATTTCTCGCCCATTTGGGTTTGGGCTATTGGTGCGCTGAAGAGAAGCAAGTTCCCATTTGTATCCGCAAAGCACCTCGCGACATTGTCATTGCATTTCTGCAAGGGCTATTTGATGCGGACGGATATGTTGATAAGCGTCGCGGTGATGTCCAATTGGTCACGGCTTCCGAAAGATTGGCGCAGGAAGTGCAACTTTTGCTGCTTAACCTTGGCATCCTTGCATGTCGGCGGCAAAAAGTGGTCAAAGGCAAGGTGTATCACGAGTTAAGCATCTACGGTGAACATGCTGAACGCTTCTTTAAAACGGTTGGTTTCCGATTAAAGCGCAAACAAATAAGGGAGCGTTTCCTATCGCCTCATCGGTTGCCCAATTTCGGTGTTCCTCACTTAGCATCTTTCCTGAGGAAAATTCATGACGACATTGTGAGCAGGAGGGACAAGCCGCAGGCTTTAAAGCGTGACAAGGCAGTAAGTAGCATCTTTTACACCTATCTTCCGAAAGGTTCAGCGCCATCATACCGAACGCTGGAAAAGTTGTTAGGATATTGTCAAGCAAATAGAGTTACGGGAACAAATGTTGTGGAACTTCAAACTCTCATCCAGCGACGCTACCTTTACGATATCGTTGTTGACATTCAACCTTCAGAAGCCCATGTCGCCGACTTGAATGTTGAACCAGACCACTCCTATGTCGCCAACGGTTTTGTCAGTCACAATTCAACTTACCTCCGTCAAGTAGCCCTCATTGTCCTGATGGCTCAGATTGGCAGTTTTGTGCCGGCGAAGGAAGCGAAGATTGGGATTGTTGACCGCATCTTCACTCGGGTTGGCGCTCACGATGAACTCATTCGCGGGCAAAGCACTTTCATGGTGGAAATGTCGGAGACGGCAAACATTTTGCACAACGCGACCGAACGAAGTTTGGTGCTTATTGACGAAATCGGGCGTGGAACTTCAACATACGACGGCATCGCTATCGCTTGGGCTGTCGCTGAGGAATTGCACCGAATTGGATGCAAGTGTTTGTTTGCGACCCACTACCATCACCTCAACGAACTTGAGAATTTGCTGCCCCGCATTAAAAACTATCGCGCAGCCGTCTTAGAAGAGGGCGACAAGGTAGTGTTTTTGTATCGCATTGTGCCCGGCGGGACTGACCGAAGTTACGGCATCCAAGTGGCTCGGTTAGCAGGTTTGCCTGAGCGTGTGGTTGAGCGGGCAAAAGAAATTTTGGTGACGCTTGAAACGAACGACCAGAAAGTGGTGACGCCGCCAAAAACCGCAACGCAACTTATCACGACGCCGGTTCAACTCCGACTGTTTGAATTCGCCCCTCACCCTGTTTTGGAGCGTTTAAAACAAATTGACCCCGACAGCCTGACGCCACGAGAAGCCTTGTCCCTCATTTACGAACTCAAGCGCAAACTTGACGAGTTGGGCTAAACTTCTCGGCTTACTTTGACGATTCATCCATCGGGGATGAAGCATGACCGCAAAAGTGAAAAGGCTAACCATAGGGGTGTTAATCGTTTTAGCGTTGCTGGCTGTTGGGGCGTGGGATGCCCATTGGGGAGTTGCCTTGCCCATTTGGTCTGCTTACTTGATCCCGATTTCAGCCGCAGCCCTTGCTTTTGAGACACTGGGAGGCATTATCGCTGGCGGTGCTGCGGGCTTAATGCTCTTTTGGGCTTCACCTGCAGCGAGAACTTGGGGCGTAGAGATTTTGCTCGGTTGGATGATGGGTTTTATTGGCTGGGGGGCAGTTTTGGGCTACTTGCAATGGCAGGCAAGGTCTTTTAGGGAAGTCTCTCAAAAACTTCAAGACCAAGAGCATTTGCGAGATGCCCTCATTGAATTTCTGGTCCACGACCTTCGCTCTCCACTCACGAACATTATCAGCGGGCTTGAAACATTGTTGGTTTCAACGGAAGATAACTTAACGCCAGAAGACCGCGAGTTGATTGAACTGGCTCTCATCGGCGCTCACCGACTCCTGACCATGGTCAACTCCATCCTTGACCTTCGGAAATTGGAGGAGGGCAAGTTTCCGCTTTACTTGAAAGAATTTGACCCTCACGAAGCAGTTGGGGAGGCTGTTAGGCAGGTTCAACTTTGGGCGCGCCAGAACAATGTCACTTTGCAAGTTGATTTTGCCCCTGAAGTTCCAAACAAAATGGTTGCTGACCGTTGGGTGCTTATTCGTGTCCTCGTCAACTTACTCAGCAATGCCCTCAAGTATACCCCTGCTGGCGGCACAATCGTTTTAACGGTAGTGATGGATGACGGTTGGGTTCACTTCTCGGTCAAAGACCAAGGACCGGGAATCCCGAAGGAGTATCTGGAACGGATTTTTGACCGCTTCGTGCAAGTTGAAGCCCGAAAGGCTGGGGCTGCGGTGGGAACTGGACTTGGATTGACTTTTTGCAAATTAGCAGTTGAAGCGCATGGCGGCAGAATTTGGGTAGAAAGCGAGGTTGGGAAAGGGACGACGGTGCATTTTGTCGTGCCTCCCGTCGTCTCTCAAGGCAGCCAAGTTAAGGAAATGGCAACCATTCCCGCTTCAGAGTTAGGTGCTTGATTTCGTTTCCCCAGATCCGTCTTTTGCGTTGCTTTGGAAGGAATTGATGATTTGGATGATTTCTTCCCCCAGCCTCTGGACAATGAACTTGCCGACACCTTTGATCTGTTTGAGTTCCTCAATAGTTGTAGGTCGCTTCTCCAAAAGTTGCAGCAAAACTTCGTCCTTGAAAAGCCCGGGGGCTTTCCGCTCATTGACCAACCTTGCTCTCAACAGCAACAGTTTCCAAAGAAGCGGGCGGAATTTCCGGGAGACGAGTTTCAACCTTCGGCGAACCGAAGGTGTTTCTTGGTTTTCAAGCACCCTTTGCCCTCTTTCGGTCAAGCGGATGAAGTGAGTGCCTTCCAAGTAACCCGAGCGGATAAGGTCCCTCACAAAACCCTCAACGACCGGAAGTGGGTTGGGGAAGAAAACTCCCCAACTTTCCGTGCGGGCGATGTAACTTAGCCAGTTGGCTCTCGTTTCACCTCGTAAGATACCTGCGACAGTCCTCAACCCTACCCCCGGGTATGGCATCTGAGATACCATCTCCAGCACTTCACGAACTGCTTCACGCCCACGAATGACAATAGCCTTCTCCTCATCGCTTACGCTTTCTTGTTCCATCACTTCTTCCATTTCGTCTGGTTGAAGGGTTGACAACATGGATGGAGTTTCGGTTGGTTTGATGGTTTTCTTGCGGGAACGAGAAGTGGCTTTAGTTTGCGCTTTTGGTTTGCGTCCCATCGCTTTTCCCCCTTACTTTGGCACGAAAGGATTGTATCTTCGCTCTTCGCCAATTGTCGTCCGTCGTCCATGCCCCGAATAAACTATCGTTTCGTCGGGCAGAGACATTAAGCGTTTCAGAGAATTTCGCAATTGCTCCCAACTTCCGCCAGGCAAATCCGTCCTACCGACACTCCCCGCAAATAAGACATCGCCGGAAAACAAATGTTTGCTGCCATCCACATCCTCAAGGTAAAGAGCGATGTGTCCCGGAGTGTGTCCAGGTAGGTGAAGGATTTGAAACGCAACTTCACCAATTGTCAAGGTTTGACCTTCCCGCAGGAAGTCGTCCGGCTCCGGCACAGGCTCAGCGAACCAACCGTAAAGGCGCGCCTGAATGTGAGCAGTTTGAACTATTGGAAGGTCATGCTCCGGCAGCAAGAAAGGCGCCTCAGTTGCCTCTTTCACCGCTCTCACTGCCAGCACATGATCCAAATGTCCGTGCGTTGCGACGATTGCTTTCACATTGACTTTGTGGAACTTGACGACCGCTAAAATCCGTTCGGGTTCATCTCCAGGGTCAACTATGATACCCTCTCCTGTTTTTTGGCAGGCGATGATGTAGCAGTTGGTTTGGAAAGGACTGACGATGACGCTATCCACCAAAAGGTTCAATGCCCTCACTCTCCCCATGCTTCAAGTTTGAATCGTCTCGCCTTTCATCTCCCGTTCTCTTTCCTCTTGCTCCAATTGTTCAAGCGCTTCATTGGCTTGAGGATGATTGGGGTTTATTTTGACAGCCTCTCTCAGTTCTCGCAATGCTTTTTCGCGCTCCCCCAACTTCCAGAAAATCATGCCCAGATGATAACGCAACTCAGCATCGTTCGGTTGCGCCTTCACCGCCTTCTCAACCCACTGCAAAGCCTTTTCGTATTCGCCTCGCTGAAAGTAAACCCAGCCGAGACTGTCCCAAAACGCAGGTTCGTTGGGACGAATCTTCAACGCTTTGCGAATCATCGCTTCCGCCTCATCTAACCTTTTGCCGAGTTCGGCGAGCATGTAACCGTAGTTGTTCAGCGCTGTCGCGTTGTTCGGGTCAAGTTCAAGGACTTGTTCGTATATTGCCTCTGCCTCCTTCCAATCGCGTCGCAAGTAAGCGATATCGGCGAGAACGAGCAACGCTCCTGCTTTCACTTTTTTGTCCTGAATTTTCGCCACCATGTTTTTTGCCTCGTTCCACTTGTTTTGACGCAGCAACACCGTAATCAGCAACTGCCAAGCATCTTGATTGTTAGGGTCAACCTTTGTGGCTTGTTTGAGTAAACTTTCCGCCTTTCCCCAATCCTGTCGTGCAATGGCTTGTTGAGCGTCTTGCAAGTAGCGGGTGGCTTTCAACCTCTGTTGTATCCGCGAAGGTTTCAATTGTTGCTTGACTTCTTGCCACCATACACGGGATGCTTCGTTTTTCGTGTAGACCAACCAAGTGGCGACTACAAATGCGGTAATGAAAATTGCGCAAATGACATACGATGCCCAATGCCGTCTTTCGGTTTGTCGGCGCCAATACATTCTTCACTCACCTCTGAGCGAACACGAAACGCTCAACGCCGGCGAAATCTCGCTTGACGGTCACTTGCTCCCAACCTCGTTGTCTCAATAAATTTTGCACCTTCAGCGCTTGTCCCGCACCTACTTCCAAAGCAATGAAACCGCGAGGAGACAGCAAGCGTTGGAGTGGTCTGTGAATGAAACGCGAAATTACCGACAGACCGTCCGAACCGCCTTTCAAAGCGATTTCGGGTTCATGGCAACGAACCTCTGGTTCTAACTTCTCCCATTCGCCGTCAGCCACATAGGGCAAGTTGGCGACAATGGCGTCAAAAATCGGTGATGAGAAAATCGCCTCCAACGGTTCAGTTAAATCTCCATGAAGGAAGACGCACCTTTTTGTCAACCCGAGCCTTTGAGCATTTTGCTCCGCTACTTCTAACGCTTCAGCGGAAATGTCAACACCCAAAACCGTCGCTCGCTCAAATTTTGCTGCGAGTGCTAACGCGATCGCTCCCGAACCGGTTCCTATGTCGGCAATCATTAGATTCTCGTCTCCCTTTCGTTTTAACTTTTCGGTCACAAGTTCCACCAACTGCTCTGTCTCCTGTCTCGGTATCATGACGCGTTCGTCAACTTTCAAAACCAAGCCGCAAAAAGGTTGTTCGCCGATGATGTAAGCCAAAGGAACTCGTTCAGCACGCCTGCGAACCATCTGTTCGTAAGCGCGCAAAAGTTCGTTAGCGAGAACTTCGTCGCGATTGAACTTCAAAGCGGTTCGGCTCGTCTTCAGTATGTGAGCCAACAGCCACTCAGCATCTGTCTGAGGTTCCGGCACTTTCGCCTCCTGCAATTTTCGGGTTGCCCAATTTAACGCTTCACCGACTGTCATGTCGCTCAACTCACCCCCAATTTGGCTTGAAGTTTCCTACGCCAGCAAGGAGCAATTTGCTCATAATTTTGCAACGGTGCAAAACTCGCTTGCGGAGGTGATTTAACGATGCCTCGGGTGGAAGTTATCGTGGGTGACCCGCTGGTTTTAGAGCGAGATGCAGTGATATTGACAGTTGCAGAAGACGAACAACGCTTCACAGGAAGTGCCGCTAAAGCCGATAGGAAACTCAACAGGCACTTGAGCAAGTTAAGGGAATGGGGTGAAGTCAAGGGCAAGTTGGGTGAGGTGACCGTAGTTCATTCGCTCGGTCTGATACCACCCCGCCGCATCATTTTGGTCGGCGTCGGGAAAAGAAGTGAAGTGGACGCCGAGAAAATTAGGCGAGCCATCGGTAGTGTCGTAAAGGTCCTCAACCGCATCGGTTGCAAGCAGGTAACCATTGCCCTTGACACTTTTTCGCTTGACGGAATCTCATCGGAAAATTTGGGACGAGCAATTGCAGAAGGTTCGTTGCTTGCCAGTTACAAGTATCGGCGAAAAAGTGACAGCGAGGAAACACCGTCATTGGACCTGTTGGAAATCGCCGCCCCAAATCGCCGAATTGCAGCGGATATCAAAAAGGGTGTCCAACTTGGATGCATTTTGGCAACGGCGACCAATTTCGCCCGCGATCTGGTCAACGCCCCTGCATCCGAAATGACACCTACCGCCCTATCCGAGCAGGCAAAAGCAATCGCAGAAAAGCGTGGTTTGAAATGCGAGGTTTATGATGAAAGTTGGATTGAGCAAGTGGGGATGGGGGCTTTGAGGGCGGTTTCGCTCGGCTCTGACCAACCACCTCGTTTCATCGTTATGCGCTATGAGGGGAAAGAAAATGCGCCGATAATCGGCTTAGTCGGAAAAGGCATAACTTTTGACTCGGGAGGTTTGTGTTTGAAGACCGCTGAGGGAATGCTTGAGATGAAAGGGGACATGGCAGGAGCAGCGGCTGTCATCGCTGCAATGGACGCAATCGCACAATTGAAGCCGAAAGTAAATGTCCTCGCTTGTATCCCTGCAACAGAAAACATGCCGAGCGGCAAGGCATTCAAGCCCGGTGATATCTTGAAAACTTTCGTTGGCAAAACGGTTGAAGTCATCAGCACTGACGCTGAAGGTAGGCTCATACTCGCTGATGCCATCGCTTACGCAAAGCATCAAGGCGCTTCCACAATTCTTGACGCCGCTACTTTGACAGGAGCCGCAATTGTTGCCCTCGGACCTTTCTGCACCGGAGCGTTCGGGAACAACGAAGCGTTAGTTCAGGAAGTGATTGAAGCAGGTAAACAAGCCGGCGAAGCAATTTGGGCGATGCCGATGTTTGAGGATTACCGTGAACTCATAAAAAGCGAGGTCGCCGACATCAAAAACACCGGGGGTCGTCCGGGTGGCGCAATCACTGCTGCTTGGTTCGTCGGTGAATTTGCAGGCGACACTCCTTGGGTTCACCTTGACATTGCACCGACTTTTTGGAGCGAGAAAGACAGTTACTATTTTGTCAAGGGAGCGACCGGAGTGATGGTTCGGACTTTTGTTCAGTTTGTTCTCAACCGTTCCGGTCAGTGATGAGATGGGTTGCATTTTTGGAAGCGCTGTGCTACACTAACGGCGACGCAGGGTCGGAATTGTGCCGCTGCCGAGCCGGACTTCCGGAGGCAGGGGACGCATTCCGCACCGCTGCGAAAGAAACCTGCCGAAGGAGGTTCGGTCGCAATGCCTAAATTCAAAGGCACAGTTAAGTGGTTCAACGAATCAAAAGGCTACGGGTTCATCTCCCGCGATGATGGCACGGACATCTTTGTCCACTACAGCGCCATTGAAGGGGAAGGGTTCCGCACCTTGAGGCAAGGGCAAAGGGTTGAATTTGATGTCGTTGATTCCCCCAAAGGTCCAAGAGCCGACAAGGTGCGAGTTATTCGCGAGTGGTAGCCTAATTGCGAGAAATTCAACGGGGGCGGTAACGAACCGCTCCCGTTCATTTCACGGCGCGGAAAAAAGTTGCCACACCAAAAGTTAAGGGCAACCAAGCAACTTTCCTGAAGCCCACCGTTATCATTTTCTCTGCAACCGCTTCGGCAGGCAGGAAAGTTTGTATTGAGGCGGTCAAGTAAGAGTAGGCGACTGCATCGCTTAAGACCCGACCAACGAGCGGAACCGCATAGCGAACGAAAAGACCAATGGGAGTCCACCACCAAGAACGAGGCGGTTGACAAAATTCAAGGACAAGTGCGACCCCACCTTGCTTCAAAACCCGGTGAATTTCACGCAAACCTTTTGTCAAGTCTTCAAAGTTGCGGATGACAAAGCCGCTAACCACAGCATCGGCAATTTCGTCGCGGAAAGGCAAATTCAACCCGTCCGCCAAAATCCAGCGGCATTGAGTGAATTTGTTTGAACTTGACGCTTTCTTTTGAGCCAACTTCAGCATTCGCTCTGACAAGTCAATCCCGATCACCCGTGCGACCTCACATTTGTCAAGAACCGAAAAAGCGAAATCTCCTGTTCCCGTCCCGATATCTATGACAACTTCGGCAGAAGCGGGCAGCCACTCAGTAGCAAATTTCCTCCATCGGATATCAAGCCAACCGCTGAGCAAGTGGTTCATCAAATCGTATCTTGGCGCGATTTTACCGAACATTTTCGCAATTGCATCTCGCTTGCGGTTAAGCAAAGGTTCCACCATGCTTCACCTTTGTCGCGAGATTTTCGTTGCGACCTTGAGCATTTTGCATCAGAATTTTGGCAGGCATCTGTTGCAGCGAAATTTGATTGCGACGCAGCCTGAATTCAAAGTGCGGAGCAAGGTGAAAGGCTATGTTCGGGATAGGCACAGGTGAGTTACTTGTCATTTTCCTCATAGCGCTTTTGCTCTTCGGACCTCAAAAATTGCCGGAAATAGCCCGATGGCTGGGGCGAGCGACCCGTGAAGCGAGAAAGGCGTGGGATGAACTGCAACGGCAATTGATGAGCGACGACGATTGAAACTTCGGCAAGTAACAGAAACCCTTTCAAGCCTGCCCAGAGCCTCTGATCAACTGGACGATTTTTTCCGCAGCCTCTTGCATAGTTGTGGCAGGAATTAACGGTGTCCCTTCAAGCAACTTTCTCCCTTCCTCTTCCCTTGTTCCCGTCAGCCTGACCACGATTGGGACTTTCAAATCCATCCCTTCCAGCGCCTGCAAAATCCCTTTCGCCACTTCGTCGCACCGTGTGATTCCGCCGAAGATGTTTATCAGCACACCTTTAACTTGCGGGTCGCTCAAAATCAACTTCAACCCCTCTCGCACAATATCCGCCCTTGCTCCTCCCCCGATGTCAAGGAAGTTTGCTGGGGCAGCGCCAGCCCGTTGAACGATATCAAGGGTCGTCATTGTCAACCCTGCCCCGTTTCCGATAATGCCCACTTCTCCCTTTAGCCTGACATATGCTAAGCCTTTCTTCCTCGCCTCCGCCTCAAACGGGTCTTCCTCAACTTCCTCGCGCCAAGAAGCAATTTCCTGCTGCCGATACAAGCCATTATCGTCAATGAGCAGTTTGGCATCAGCGGCAATCAGGTTTCCGTCCTTCGTCAAGACCAACGGATTGATTTCAGCCAAGTTAGCATCGCACTCAACATAAAGCCGATAAAGCGCTTTCGCCATTGGCATGAATTGACGCAAAGTCGTTGGTTCCAACTTTGCCTGTTTGTGAAGTTGGCGGATTTGGTAATCAAGAAGTCCCAAAAACGGGTCAAGGTGAACTTTTGCGATGGCTTCTGGGTGGGTTTCTGCGACTTCCTCAATGTCAACTCCACCCATTGCCGAGACCATCACCAAGTTCCGCTTCTTGCTTCTGTCAACGATGATCCCAAGGTAGTATTCGGCGGCAATGTCCAAAGCCTCTTCAACCAGAACCTTCTCAACAGGCAATCCCTTAATTCGCATGCCCAAAATTTGCTCAGCGACCTGTTCCGCTTCTTCAGGGGTCTTCGCAACTTTAATTCCACCCGCTTTCCCACGACCACCGACAAGCACTTGCGCTTTTACCGCCACAGGCTTACCCAATCGTTCCGCAATTGCTCGCGCCTCCGTAGGTGTTGACGCCACATCGCCCTTCGGCACGGGAATCCCATACCTCGCAAACAGTTGCTTTGCCTGATACTCGTGCAACTTCATCCCAACCACCTCCATGCAAAAATCATGCCATAAAATCCTTGTCATGTCAGGAACGGGGTTTGTGGCACGACTGGTCAAGGCTGCACAAGCCTTGCAAATTTGCCTTGATGTCCATGGGAAATTTTGTTTACTTTCAGCACCACAAGCGCTAAAATTAAATATCGCCGGAAAACGCAAAACTACATCAAAGCAACGAGGTGAGCGGGATGGAGAAGTTCTACCGATTGACCGAAATTGCAAGGATTCTCAGAGTGTCTCCACTGACAGTGAGGCGGTGGATTGACGAAGGCAAACTTAAGGCATTTCATCCTGCTGGGACGAGGCTGTATCGTGTACCTGAGTCCTCGCTGAGAAAGTTCGTCGGTGAGGAATGGTGGGAACAACTGTTTGCGAGTCGAGCAGAAGAGGCAGCGGAGGAACAGAAACCTCGCCGTCGCCGCCGCTAAACGCCTTGAAACTTCGCTCTGACAGTCGCTAATGTGGGGTGCTACACTTGCCTTGCAGGGCAAAGTGTAGCACCGCGAGGTGAAGAGGAACATGTTGCCGCAAGGTTTGCAGCGACTTCTGGGGAGTCAGTTCGCTAAATTGCAGGAACAGGCTAATCAAGTTTTGGAAGAGTTGAAGGCTATGCGCATAGAGGGTCAAGCAGGTGGCGGTGCGGTTCGCGCTGTTGTTTCTGGAATGGGTGAATTGCAGTCGGTGCACATTGACCCCAAACTTCTCAATCCTGACGACGCCGAAGTTTTACAGGACTTGATCGTCGTCGCTGTCCGCGACGCTATGAGAAACGCTGAGGCAGTCCAGCAACAAAAGATGCAATCTTTGCTTCAATCCTTGCCTTTCGGAAGCATACTGGGGTTTGGTAGGTAGCGAGTTCGTTCTTCCTGACCAAAAACAAACATGTTGAGAGCGGTGACTTGTGATGCGAATGGACTACCCTCCTTCGCTCAAATCGTTGTTGCAAGAATTGGAACGGCTGCCGGGCATTGGTCCCAAAAGTGCACTCAGGATAGCCATGTTTTTACTGAACCAGCCCAGGGAGGCGATTGATAGGCTTATCCAAGCATTGCAGCGGGTGAGGGAGCAACTTAGGTTGTGCCGGCGCTGTTTCAATTACGCTGAAGGGGAGTTGTGCTCAATTTGCCAAGATGAGAGCCGAGATGTTTCGCTCGTTTGCGTCGTTGAAGACCCAATGGACATTGCCGTCATTGAAAACGCCGGAACATACCAAGGTCGCTACCATGTCCTTCACGGTGTCATTTCGCCAATTGAAGGCATTGGTCCTGAAGATTTGCGCATAAACGAACTGGTTGAGCGGTTGAGGGTTGAGCCGATTCGCGAAGTCATATTAGCGCTCAGCCCGACAACTGAAGGTGAAGCGACCAGCACTTACATTGCTCGGCTTATCAGACCTTTCGGTGTCAAAGTCACACAATTGGCAATGGGGCTCCCCGTCGGCGGTTCTCTTGATTACGCCGACCAGTTGACAATCATGAGGGCTTTGGAGGGAAGAAGGGAACTTTAGCGGGTTGAAAAATCCGACTGCAAAATGGGCTTTACGGTGGTGAAGGATGCAATCGGTAGAATTCAGGCAAGAAGTTTTAAATGTCAAGTTGGCGGAGTTATTGGCACAACGAGGCTTAGTCGCTTTGCCTGAACAGCAACTGCCCGAGGCGCTTCCCGATGTTCTCGTCATTTTCCGAGGCTTGCGGTTGAACATTGAAGGGGAAATTGGTGACCAAGTTGGCGCTGAACAGAGGGCTTGGAGCAAAGCGAGCGAACGGGTGCAACGCGATATCGCCCACATTTCCGTTGCCTTACTTTACCCTCCACACTTGCGCCGCGAACCTTTGGAGAACTTACCCAAAGCCATTGAGCAGGCAAATTTGAAATTTGCTGTTTGCATTCCGCCAATCCCAGAAAAACCCCAGTGGCTTGAAGGTGATATTGATGCTCTGTGCCATGTGCTTCAAACCGCTTACGAGCAACTCGCTTCCGAAGACGCTGTGCAAAAGGCTGCAGGTTTGCTTAAGGAAGCCATTCAATTCCCATCTCGCGAGATGATCACTGCTGGCGTCTCCATTGATCGCGTGGCTTACCCTTTGGGTATCCCACCGGAGAGCGTGTCCAAGCAAAAGAGCCACCAAGTGACATCAATTGCTCAAATCGCTTCATTGGTGCTTGCAAACGCTATGCTGTTTCAAGAAGAATTGGCTCAAGTTGACCACCGCGTAAAGCGGTTGCGTCAATGTCTTGAAGCCGAAAACTTTGCCGATGATTTGCTGGAAGTTTGGCGGTTCGTCTTGCGCGAAATCAATTACCATGCTGTCTTTGACATTGCCCGCAAGGTTCTACTTGAGTTGCCCAACACCCCGCAGATGGACAGAGCCTTGCGAAACTGTGCTGAAAAAGTTTTAGAAGTTGTCAAGATGAGGGTGGCTACGAGGCACGATGTCGCTGGTCGGCTTTATCACCTACTTTTAGGCGACATTGCCAAACCGCTCGGCACTTACTACACATCTATCCCAGCAGCAACTTTGCTGCTTCGTTTAGCATTTGAGCCCAGCCGTTGGCGAGTTGCGTGGGATGACAGTGACACTGTCGGCAAATTGCGAATTGCCGATTTCGCTTGTGGGACGGGAACTTTGCTGATGGCAGCGTTGCAGGCTATCCTTGACAACTTTTTGAGAGTTGCTTGGCGCAATGGCGAAGATTTGCCGACACAGCGGAGGAAGTTGCTCAAAGTCTTGTTGGAAGAAGGAATTTGGGGCATGGATGTTTTACAATCGGCAGTTCACTTGACTGCTACTGCTCTGACCTTGCCCATCCCCGAAGTGACTATCAAGGGCATGAACCTTTACGCTTTGGACTTAGGAGTTCGTGGCGACGAAAAACGCTTGGGTAGCCTTGACCTACTTCGCGGCACGGCACAAGTGACCATCGCTTTAAGACCGTTCCCTGTTACGAGAACGAAAGGGAAACGGGTGACCGAAACGAGAGCCCAACAGGTTAAACTTCAACTGCCTGAAGGTGGCTTTGACCTGATTTGCATGAACCCGCCATTTACGCGCAGCACAGGTGGTAATTTGCTTTTCGGCTCACTTCCGTTGAAAGAACGAAATGCCCTTCAGCGTGAGTTGCAAAGGCTCATCCAGGATGAACAATTGTCTGCTTCTGCGACGGCAGGGTTAGCATCTGTGTTTGTAGCATTGGCTGACCGCTACTTGAAGGAAAATGGTCGGTTGGCGCTTGTTTTGCCTAAAGCGTTGCTTTCGGGAGTGGAGTGGGAAAGAACGCGCAGATTGTTGATGAAGCGTTATGTTGTGGAATTTTTGGTTGTAAGTCACGACCCGCACCGCTGGAACTTCTCCGATAACACAGATTTGAGCGAAGTTTTGATTGTCGCCCGCAAATTGCCCGAAAACGAACTAACGAAGAAGAATGTCGCACGAAAGCATAATCCATGCCTGCCGTTAGAAGATGAGAGCAGCATGTTGGACAAAACTGTTTGCATCAACCTGTGGCGCAATCCACGCAATTCAATAGAGGCTTTCTTCGTCGCAGAACCAATTCGCCGTCATGAAGTCCCTAACATTGAAGAAGACACCTTGCACATTTGGGTCGGAAACGATAAGTTTGGAGAAGCCTTCGCTTTGGACTGGGATGAATTTTGTCAACTTGACCATTGGCTTTTGCCCGTCGCTTACGCTCAAAGCGATTTGGTCCGTCAGTTGCTCGCATTGATGTCTCAAAATAAGTTGCCATTTTGCCCGCTGAAAGAGTTAGGTGAATTGGGACCCGACAGACGAGTGATTTGGAATACTTTCCAACCAGTGAATATCCCGCCCGGCTATGCTGCTTTTTGGGGACACGATGCCGAGAAAGTGACAACAATGCAACAAAAACCAAACGCTTACTTGCTCCCAAAAACCAAAAAGCGAACGCATGCGGAAAAACTTTGGAAAAGAAGCGGACGCATCCTTATCGCTGAACGAATGCGGTTGAATACGCAACGGTTACCTGCAGTGCTAATGTCTGAACCTGTGCTTAGCAATGTTTGGTGGCCGTTTCAGTTACAAGAGAGGTTGGGAGAGGATGCAACGAAGGCTTTAGTGCTTTGGCTCAATAGCACAGTCGGAATTTTCATTCTTGTTGCTAACCGTTTGGAGCAACAAGGCGCATGGGTAAGTTTCAAAAAGTCAATTTTGGAGAACATGCCTGTCTTGGATGTCCGAAAGTTGACCCGAAGGCAAAGGCAAAAGTTGGCTCAAGCCTTTGATCAACTTGCTGATCAACCTTTGTTGCCACTATCTCAACTTGCTGGTGACCCAATTCGCAAAGCGATAGATGATGCCATCAGTTCAACTTTGGGTTTGCCCGACTTAACACCACTTCGGGTTGCACTTTCTCGCGAACCTGTTTTTACGCTGCAACCTTTGCAACAAAGGCGGATTTCAAAGTGAGACAGAAAGGGGTGAGCGATATGATTGAGGGAGTAATCGTCAAGCCGTTGAAAGTTCACGCCGATGAGCGGGGTTGGCTTATGGAAATTTTGCGTTGCGATGATGAGTTCTTTGACCAGTTCGGACAGGTTTACTTGACAACTTGCTACCATGGGGTCATTAAGGCTTGGCATTGTCACCGTGAGCAAACTGACAGGTTGTGTGTTGTCAAAGGGATGGCTAAGGTTGTGCTTTGGGATGGGCGGGAGAACTCGCCGACCAAAGGCGAGTTGAATGTGTTTTACATGGGCGAGCGAAACCCAATTTTGCTTGTCGTCCCGCC
>Ga0209080_1000696_pt1 | contig 20613 bp, 16 predicted proteins | sample JNZ110809AmetaG_FD_184123 | JGI IMG/M metagenome (GOLD analysis project Ga0209080, IMG submission 184123) | Hot spring microbial communities from Jinze hot spring, China to study Microbial Dark Matter (Phase II) - JNZ 110809A (SPAdes) (version 3) ...
TTTTGATGGTAGTGGTCTAGCTGTACTAGTTGATGGAGATATCAAGATATTTAAAGATGCTGTAAAAATCGATATACTGAAGGAGAGGTATAGACTTAATGAAATCTCTAGTTGGATTGCTTTAGGGCATACTAGATATGCTACTCATGGAAAACCGCATAAAGAGAATACTCAGCCTCATAGCGATTGCTATAACCGTATAGCAGTTGTTGGAGATGGCGCTATTGCAAATTATGAGAAACTGAGGGACGAGGCTATATTTAGAGAACATAGAGTTGTTTCACGTTGTGATTTCGAGATTGTTGCTCATCTAATTGAGGATGAGCTTAAGAGAGTCTCTAGTTTCTTAGATGCATTGATTAATGTGGTGAAAAAGGTCTCAGGCTTCAATAGTTTTGCTGTTCTATATCCTAAATGCAACTGTATTGCTGTATATACATCATTAGCACCAATATTTTTAGGAGCATCAGGTAATTTGTTTGCGGTATCCTCTGGCAAAGGCGCTCTATATGGTGTAGTAGATTCGTATACTGTTCTAGAGAGAAATGAGGTAGCGATAATTACTGAAGAACGTATCGAGGTTTATAGTGCTCTAGATGCTAGAAGAATACAGAAAGACTTTAGGAAACTCGATATAGATCCCAACTACATCGATAAAGATGGGCATCCACATCACATGCTTAGAGAGATATACGAAATACCTTACTCTATATCTAGAACAGTATCATCTGTACAGGAAAAGTATCTAACACTTGCAGCAAGACTTATTTCAGATGCTAAAAACCTCTTCATTATAGGTAATGGAACAAGCCTTCACGCAGGTCTAGTTGCATCCTACTATTTCTCTGAACTTGCTGACATAAACTCAATTGTTGTAAGTGCAGCAGAATTCCCGTTATACTATGTAGATAATGTTTCTCCAGGTACTGTAGTTGTAGCTATTTCGCAATCGGGTGAAACAAGAGATGTTATACAGTCTGTTTATGAAGCTAAGATCAGAGGCGCAACTATTGTGGGTATAACGAATCATATAGGCTCTAGACTAGCCAATCTATCTAACCTCTATCTACCTGTAGCAGCAGGACCCGAAATCGCTATTCCTGCTACAAAAACCTTCACATCAACACTAGCTCTTCTCTATATGCTATCACTAAAAGCCTCAAGCTATATAGGGAAGATGACTGAATCTGAATATAGAGAACGTATAGATGGATTAAGATCTTTTAGCGAAATGCTGATGAATCATATGCATAGAATAGATGTAGAATCATCAAATGCAGCTAAATATATAGTTGACTGTAGAAGTGGGTACATCACATCAAGAGGCATAACCTATCCAATAGCTCTAGAAGGAGCCTTAAAGTTTAAGGAAACAGCATATATCCATGCTGAAGGTGTAGAAACTGGCGAATTTAGACACGGTCCTCAGTCACTGATAGAGAGAGACATATTTACAATATTTCTTGTACCAATTGAGAAATCAGCTATACCCTCTACCTATGAGCTTATCCAGCTTGCTCTCAATAGAGGTGCTAAAACAATTGTTATAGGATTCAATATAGAACAACAGCTAGACAACATTCAGAAAGGTATCGTGATCCAGGTACCATATTCTGAAAGACATCTAGCACCTATAGTTATGACACTACCGCTTCAGTTCATGGCATATAGATTAGGTGTATTATTGGAAAGACCTATAGATACACCAAGATATTTATCAAAAACTGTAGCTCACTAGAAATACAAACCATTTTAAATCTATATTTTCTGGAATTCCACAACTTTACCAAGACTCTGAGACTTAGAATCGATAGCTGGTTCTACTACCGAGGGCTATTCTTCAGAAGGTGCAATATCTAGAGACAATCACATATAATGTTTCAATAGAAAGAGGAATTTAAATGCTTAGCTATATACTATAGGATAACTGGTTAAAGCTCTATAACAAGCTCTATCTACTGTATCATTAGTGGAAGGATCTTGTGTATTGTAGAGTAGATAATGTAATGCTTAGTTTATTTATCTAGTACTTTCTCGCCTTCGATATAGACTTTTCTAATCCTATAGTTTTCATCTATAGCCACTATATCGGCTAGATACCCTATCTCTATCTTACCTATCTTAATCTTTGATTCTAGATCTAAGCTTTTAACTGGTATTGTGCTACTCATTTTAGCTACATCTACTATGTTAAAGCCTAGATCTAGAAGATTTCTAAAAGCTTTATCCATGGTCAGTACGCTTCCAGCTAACACATCTCTGTCAATTAACTTAGCTACTCCTTGTTCAACACGTATCTTTAGATCTCCAAGACTATACTCACCATCGCTTAATCCTGTAGCTGCTATAGCATCTGTTATCAATACTATTCTATCTGTACCTGCATACTTTACTACATGTCTAATTATAGCTGGATGGAGGTGTACATAATCAGCTATAATTTCTAGATATACTGAAGGATTCTCGATTAGAGCTAAAGCTATACCTGGGTCTCTGTGATGAAACTTCTTCATACCGTTGAATAGATGTGTAGCCTTGGTTACACCACTCTCTATAGCCTTGACCCCTTCTTCATAAGAAGCATTTGTATGACCAGCACTAACAACTATACCGATCTGTTTTACATAACGGATAAAGTCGAGAGAGTTCTCGATCTCTGGAGCTACTGTGACTTGGATCACACTATTGTTAGAAGCTTCAACAAGTTCTCTAAGTTCTTGAATACTTGGCCTCCTGATGTATCTAGGGTTATGTGCTCCAGCCATTTCCTTATTGATGTAGGGACCTTCTAGATGGAGACCAAGGATTCTAGCACCATGTACTGGTCTCCACATAGCTTTAGCGTTATGTATAGCTTTACATACAGCTAGAAGAGTATCGTGAGGTGCAGAAATAGTTGTTGGAGTAAAAGAGGTTACACCGTATTTGACAAGTCTATGCCCAATCTCTAGAAGAGCTTCAGGTTCTGAATTCCATGTTACATCAATTCCTTCAACTCCATGTATATGTGTATCAATAAATCCTGGTAAAACAGTATAACCATCTAAATCTTCACTCTCGATGTTTAGGTATGGTGGAGATCCTCTACCTATATCTATGATTCTACCTCTATCTATCACTACATATCCATTATCAATAACTCCACATTCTCTAACTATTTTAGTATTCCTCAACACATACATATACGCAACACTACATCTATATCGTTTTAACCGGTTTACAGCCAATCTATACTTCTAGACTCATTATCAAGTAATGCTTTATCCGCGTAATACCGGGGACTTGGGTATAGAAGAACAAGTGTGTAGTCCAGGTTACCACAGAGTATCTATGGCCAGCAAGCTTCATCTCGCTTAACGCTCTAAACAGCAAGACACTACCGATACCTAAACCCCTAAACTTTCCATCAACACCTATAGGCCCAAACTCGTTCCTCCCCATTCTGTTATATACGGCAAAACCTATGAACTCGTTATTTGTTTCAGCCAACAATATTGATGGAGGATTATTCCTAAATGCATAAAGAGTCTCTACACCCCAAAACGGGTTACCAAAAGCCTCCTTAACCCATTTAACTATAGCTTCTTCATCAGATTCGCTACCTCTTCTAATCGTTATCCCCTTACTTCTTATAGCCTCTTCTATCTTCATGATTCTTCGTGGGTAATAGAATTGCGTGAGATCAACTTCATAATTCACATTTTCTGAGATCTTATTATAGCCTAGTTCTTCGAAGAATTCTATATAGTCTTCATATAACACGTTTACTCCAGGCATGAAATAGAATGGTGCGTAAGCATATAGAATCACCTTCTTCTTACCTAAGCCATCTAGTGAATTCAGGAAGAACTTCATAAGATCTAGCTGTATATTCTTCAACAGATCTCTATCTAGATCAGGATCTACAGCAAAATCTTTAATCCATATAGTGTCTCTAGAACTCTCTACAACTTCTATAGGCTCCTTCGATACATCTACCCCCACCAGAAACCCTAGAACATGGCCCTTACCATCTATAGCTATATATATTAGATCTTCTCTAGCATTAGGATCTTTAGTCACAAAATTTAGGAAAGAGTATGTATCTACAGTATCGTAGGTGAATGCTTTATTATGAATTCTACACATCTCTAGAAAAATATTCTTATCTCTCAGCTCCAGATACGTAGATATCCTGTAGCGCATATACTCGAAACCCTTTAGAGAACTATGTTCAGCAAAATTAAAATAGTTATTTTATCACTATAGATACGGTTTTAGTTTAGATCGAAGATAGGGTACCTAATTATTGTAGCTTTATATGGTGAGTGTAGAGATTGAATAGAGGTAGACCAATTCTAGTCCCTGAACCTAAGAAGATTAGATTTAGCGGTAGATGGTATAATTTCAATGGATTTACGAATATGTCTAGTTTCCTGATGAAGGAGTTTGGTGTTTCTTTAGGTAGATGGGAGATAGTTAGAGAAGGAGTTGATGTGGATAGAGTCTATATAGTTGTTGAAGAGAATAGGGTTAGATTCTATGGTGATGAGAGAATAGCTTATGCAACAATACTTCAGCTTGTTAAACAGTATAGAGATAGGTTACCTGAGGTAGAGATTGAGGAGAAGATGAGCTTCAGGTTCAGAGGTTTTCATCTCGATGTTGCTAGAGGAGGTGTTCCTACTGTAGAGACTTTGAAGAAAATACTTAGGTTGCTTTTCTTATTGAAGTACAATTATTTTGCACTATACCTAGAAGATCTGTTTCCTTGGAACAAGTATCCAGATATAGGTGTTCTGAGGGGGAGGTATACTGAAGATGAACTTAGAGAAGTAGTAGAATATGGTCTCAAACTCGGTATAGAAGTGTTCCCGTCTCTAGAACTCTGTGGACATATGGAGAACATATTATTGTTACCTTCATACAGTATGCTTAGTGAGTGGTGGCACCCTAGAGAAGGAGTGATAAATGTTATCGATAGTAAAGCTAGAGAGTTTGTTCATAATCTTCTTGAAGAAGTTCTGAACTTTTTCCCAGGAAAGTATATACATATCGGTGGTGATGAGGTATGGGCTTTAGGTAGAGGAAGATCACTAGATATACCAAGAGAGTTCAGAGGGCCACAGCTATATGAGGAATACTATAGAGAACTAATCAGTATAGTTAGATCAAAAGGCAAGATTCCCATGATATGGGGAGACATGATAATGTCTGCTTACATGAGGGAAGATGAAGCTAGATACTGGAGAAAACTCATAGAGAGTAGCATTTGGAGAGACACAATAATCGTTAACTGGGACTATGGTGTTAATCCCAAGAATTATTTTGTGGAGAAGATAAGAATCCTCAGCACAAGAGGATTAAAACAAGTAGTGGCTCCAGGTCTCTGGAACTGGAATAGATTCTATCCAGACTTTATAACAGCATTAAGCAACATAGAGAGTTTCTTATCAGCAGCTAGAGAAGAAGGTGTAGAAGGTTTTCTAATTACTGCATGGGGAGACGATGGAGCAGAATGTCTCTTCTCTTTTCTAGAACCTCTACTACTAGCATCAATCGAGATAGCAGAAGGTACTGGTGAATGGGAAGATAAGTGGGTATCACTAATAGGTGAAGATCCCAAGGTACTCAATGTTAGAAAGATATTCGGTAAAGTTTCTACAGTAGTCCATAGATGGAGAGAGTATTGGGGCATATGGCTTCCAAAACATATACTACTCAAAACCGATATACTTAAGCTTGTAAAGTACTACAGTAGAGAAGATATAGAAAAACTAGTGCCTCAGCTCGAGGAAGCTATAAATACGTCGAAAGATGTGGAACTACCACCCGATCTAGATTTCATGAAACGGTTCTATATAGCTACACTAAAAGCTATCAAGAACAATATATCTGTTCAAGATTACATAGAGCTCTCTAATATCTATACAAGACTATGGCTTAACGAGAGAAAAATCCAAGGACTTGATTCAATAATCAAGAAGTTTTGGGGTGCAGCAGGAGTAACAAGAATAGAGAATATCAATGCTTAAGATCTATAGATACTGAAGCCACGTGAAATGATGTTTAACAATATAGCAGTAGATTCTGGTTAAAGACACTTACACGTCTCTTAATATATCGGTTACTGTGAGTTGTTTTAAATTTTGTTGATTTCTGGGTTATATTTTGTTATTGTTTTTGTTAGTTTATCTACTTTTGTTGTTCTTTATCTTATTTTAGAGATATTTATTTGAGGTAGTATGTTAATGGTTTAAGGTTTATTTAGATAGTTTTGTTGGTTGATTCTCTTATGCTTGAGGCTAATGTGTTAAGAAGCTTTACTCTAGTTACTGAATTACGTGTATAACTTATGATGATGGGTTTCATTGCCGTAATTCTATATGATTTATCTTTGGAGAGAATATGCTTTTGCTAGGTCTTGCTCTTTTCATTGAATAGCCTCTGCATCTCAATGTAGATAATTTATAAATGCTTTGATAAGAATTTATGTAATAGGACTTCTAGTTTGGTTTGAGATTTTAGAGATAGATAAACAGTTTAATACTACTTCAATCTGTTATACATTATGTGGATAACCAGTATCGTGATATATATGGTATCTCGCTTTAGGGATTGGTTAAGACAGTCAGAGAGAAATATGGCATCTGCTGTAGCTAACTATCGTGAAGGAATATATGAGGAAGCATGTTTTGAATCACATCAAGCTGCTGAAAAAGCTATAAAAGCGCTTTTGAATTATCTCAATAAGGAAAGAAGAGGCCATTCTTTGCTATTCCTTGTATCAGAAGCATCAATTGAAGTTCCAGAAGAAGTTAGACGATGTATTTTAGATCTAGATAAACACTATATTCCATCGAGGTATCCAGATATATTTGATGAAGGAGCTCCACTAGACTACTATACTAAAGAAGATGCCGAGAAATGTCTTTCTTGTGCAAATAAGGTAATTGAGTGGGTGAAATCTATTGTTAAATGATTTAAATACATTATTAGAGAAATATAGGAAGAAACTAGCATTAAGACTTGTGATACTCTTTGGCTCTAGAGCAAGAGGAGACTATACAGATAGAAGCGATATAGATATACTAGTGGTTGCAGATGATCTACCTAAAGATCCTAGAGAATCATTTGCACTACTTCGCGATACTAGTTTCGTAAATGTTAATCCAATTGGCTTCAATACGGAAAGCTTTCTTAAAAAACTTAAGGATGGTAGTGTATTTGTTATTGAGGTAATAGAGGATGGAAAGATACTATACATAGATAACGAATTCCTAGATAAGGTAATGAAAATATATAGAGATGTAAGAAAAAGATACGCTAGACAAGGAAAGACATGGTACTTGATTTCATCGAAACAATAAGGCTATAGATTAAGTTATCTAAGTGTCTAGGATAGTGTTGCATATGGCTAGACCAAGGATAATGCTTAGTGAGTGCTTAGGAGTAAAGTCTGTGAGATATGATGGAAACATAGTGTTTGATTCATTTATAGAAATACTTAAGAAGTACGTAGATGTTGTACCTATTTGTCCCGAGGTAGGCATTGGGCTTGGGATTCCTAGAAACCCCTTAGTTCTGAGTAAAGAAAACAACAATATTGAGCTAATTGATACAGGAACAGGATCTATATACACTAAGCTTTTAGAGAAATTCGCTATAGATGTTTTAGACAAGACAGATGTCGATGGAGTTGTACTAAAGTCTGCTAGTCCTTCTTGTGGTGTAGGTGATGCTAAAATATATGGACCAGATAGAAGGGTTGTAGGAAAAGGAGATGGGATATTTACAGCTACAATAAAGAAGCTTATACCATGTATTCCGATAGAAAGTGAAAAGAGGCTCTATGCTTACGAAATTAGGGTCAGATTTCTGACGAAGATTTTTTCGTTTGCTGAACTTAGATCAACACTATCTAACTTAAAATCTATTGAGGAACTTGTAGACTTCCATAGAAAATACAAATACCTAATTATGCTACACAGTCAAGAGAGTTTAAAAAACTTAGGAAGATTAATTGCAAAAAGAAAAGAATACGTATCTGAGGAGCTAGCTAATAGGTACAGAAAGGAGTTTACGAAGGCATTGTGTAGAAATCCATCACGAAGATCTTACGTAAATGTGTTCATGCACATATACAGTCATTTAAAGAAAGATTTGAATACAAATGAGAGGAGATACATCATAGATTTGATCGAGAGATACGGAAACTGTAAAGAAAATCTGAAAACCATTATGATATACTTTCGGGGCTTTATACACAGATTTGAGGATAGTTATCTAGCAGAACAAAGATTTCTCTTTCCATATCCTGAAGAACTAGATTCTATCTCTCAATAAGCTTAAACGTTTAAAATCATTATACTACTAACATTAGATTCAAGTAGATGGGTAAATTAGTAAAAAGGCACTCTATAGATGTACCTCGTATAAAATCATTACGAGATTCATACAAATTTAACTGGAGCTATGATTCTAGAACCCTCGGAAATCGTGTCATGGAAATCTTAAGAATATTAAGAATATCTAGAGAAAGTTATTACGAAAATAGGAAGTTTTATTTTTCTTCAGCGGTATCGATAATGTGTAGACATGTAGTTGATCAATTCAGATGAACTGAGCTTCATGGGACTAGCCACAAGATGGTACCAGTAAAACTGGTTTGATCACGAGGTAGAAGGTTCGGGATACAGATAGTGTCTAGATTTAAGAACGTGAACGAATACAATGGAGTTCGATCTATGGTTTGTCTAAATTGCGTGGTACTGAGTGTGATTTGTGTTGCAGTCTCTTTGTTTATTAAGAAACGGTATCGATCATTAGAGTCTCTTTGAAGCTTCCCTATATATTGGGTCTAAGAATACATATTCATCATTTTCCTTAGTTATTATGCTGAAATTCTCTAGGTTTTTGAGTATGTAGTATAGTCTAGCGTTTGCTAATATCTTACCGGTTTTTGTCTCGATGTAGTTCTTAATACATTTCCAGGTATTACAGTCTATAGCTATAGCTCTAAGAACGTATAGATAGAGTTCTGAGTATTTCTTGAGTTTCGATATCTCTGATAACGCTAATGTGATAGCTTCCTCAAGTACTTCTTCAAGTACATCAAATCTTTTCTTTTGAGCAACTGTATAACCATATAGTGCTAACCAGCCTGGTATACCATCAAGTTTCTCGACAACAGTCTCTAGGACTTCTTTTGGCGGCGAAAAACCTATCTCATTGAAGCCTACCTCGAGAAACTCTAGTGATTTTTCTTTTGAGAACCTATCTACTGTTACCATGTTTTTTACTCTTCCATAGAGCGGGCTTTCAGGATCGCTGAAACCTAGAAATTCGTGTAGTAAACCTACTTCAGAACCAGTTAGAATAAACTTTATGTTATGTAATGTATCGTAACTCCATGCAATAATTTTCCTTATATCAAGCCTTCTATAACCAGAAAGAAACCTAAGCTCTTGAGCTTCATCAAAAACAACTAGAAATATTGTTTCATGTTTTTCTGCATATCTATCTAGTTGCTCTAGTATGGAGGAGAAAGATACATCTCTAGAACTATATTCAAACTCTATACCTATCTGCGAAATTCTAACACCTTTAATCTTCTTAAGGTGATCCTTAAGCTTATCCACTAAACCTCTATACTCGTTAAATCCATCTGCTATAAGTCTAAGAAAACCAGCTCTAGAGTAACCGTAATCAGAAAGTTTTCTAGCATCTAGATAGAGAGAGGGATATCTATACTCATTCATAAAGGTCCTAATTAGAGAAGTTTTACCACTACGTCTAACACCAATACAAAGCGTTATTAGAGGTCCCTGTTCAATACTATTCTTGAGCTCCATTAACTCGTTCTCTCTATCGAATAGATCTTTTCTAGACTCTTTTGGCTTAGGATCAAAAAGCATTAACTACACCAGTGTAACTAGTTACACTAGTGTAACTACTTCTCAACTCGCTTAAAATACCTTTTAATATATAAGGATTAACATTGGTAGTTTCATCTAGCTAGAGACCAAGGAGCTACACATCGATACGCTAGCACCCAGCAACCCATATTATTGAAACACCTTAATACTCTAACGTGCTTATTGACTATTCATGTTGTAGTGTACTGAGATGGGATGCAAATGAAGAAAGTTTTTATATCGCGTTTTCTGTGGCATGTAATGTGATACCGTTGATATGTATTGAGAAACCTCTAACTTTCCCAAGTAGCGGCTATGAGCTTTCAGCATACATCCATATATCTACACAAAACCCATCATCAGTTGTATTAATGCTTCACGGATTTACTGGCAACAAAATAGAAGCAAATAGGTTATTCGTAGATATTTCAAGAGCTCTCTGCAATATAGGTTTAACTGTTCTTAGATTCGATTATAGATGCCATGGCGAAAGCCCATTACCTTTTGAAGAATTCAAGCTGGATTACGCTATCGAGGATGCTGAAAATGCTCTGAAATTCATTGAGACTCTCTATAAACCTAAGAAGATAGGTTTAATTGGGCTCAGCATGGGTGGCCATATAGCAATTAAAATCACGGCAAAATACCAGAACAAAATCTCGTCAACAGCTCTTCTTGCACCAGCTATAGATTTCACCAAACTTATTGAAGCGAAAAACATGATACCAAAAATTAACGGGTACTATATCTTTGGCCCTCACCGTCTTAAGGAAGAAGGGTTAATGAGTATAGCTAAATCAAATGCTATGGATTTAGCAGAAGCAATATCTACCCCAATGCTTATAATACACGCTAAAAACGATAGCGTTGTACCCTATACACAGTCTGAAGCCTTCTTCAACAAGCTAAAGTCTACTGATAAGAGGTTAGTGTTACCTGATGAAGGTGAACACGTATTTGTTACATATAGGGCAAGAACTAAAGTTATTGAAGAACTTATTGACTGGTTTAAATCAAGAATGGTGTAGCTACAACTATTTTCTATAGCCACATCAATTTGTTTTTTATCACTTGTTATGAGCTATACCATAATCATATATTGTTTCTCATTCTACTGCTAAAATAAAAGTCTGTGTAATGATTTTGATTCTTTATCACAGGTATTGCTCTATCTTAACAAGACTCTAGATCATTGTCTATTTAATATTCAGTTCGTTTCGCTTCTTAAACTTTCCTTCACAAAGCTTAGAGTAACTTGAGAACTTCAAAATCGCGATATAGCGCTAGAAGAGCTGTATGCACTAATTCTGATTATTTTGTATTCTTAGAAGCTCTCAAGATGAGTTATTATGTAGATACAGGAAAAGATTTTAATCATTGCACAATATACACATTTTATAAACAGAACGTCAATGGTATCTATAGGTGTAAAGAGAGTGTCTCTAGATATAGATCCTTTAACCATAATGCTTGAGAATATTGCTACAAATCCCTACGATATTTTGAAGTCTATTCCAGCTCCATGCAAAGGTCCTTTTAAACCTTCCTGGAGTTCCTTGAAGAACTATAGAGTCCCTAAATGGTTTATGGACTCTAGATTTGGTATATTTATTCATTGGGGTGTGTATTCTGTTCCTGCTTTTGGTAGTGAATGGTATCCTAGAAACATGTATATACCTGATAGACCTGAGCATAGATACCATGTAGAGAATTTTGGTTCTCTAACCACATTTGGATACAAAGACTTTATACCGATGTTTACAGCAGAAAACTGGGATCCAGATAAATGGGCGAAACTATTTAAGAAGAGTGGAGCTAGATTTGTTGTACTTGTTGCTGAACATCATGATGGGTTTGCTCTATGGGACTCTAGCTACACTAGATGGTGTTCAGCTAGAATAGGGCCTAAGAGAGATATTGTTGGAGAACTTAGAGAAGCTGTTGAAAGACAGGGATTAGTATTTGGTATATCATATCATAGAGCTGAACATTGGTGGTTCTTTGACCAAGGCATGAAGATAGAGTCTGATGTTAAAGACCCAAAGTACTTCGATCTCTATGGTCCTGCACAACCTGCATCACTAGACCCTAGAGCGCCTCCATCAAAAGATAACATTCCTCCAAACAAAGAGTTCCTTATGGATTGGCTCTTCAGGTTAGTAGAAATCGTTGAAAAGTATCGACCATGGCTAGTATACTTTGATTGGTGGATTGCAAACCCATCTTTTCAACCCTATCTAAAAGCTCTTGCAGCATACTACTACAACAGGTGTTATAGATGGGGTATAGAGCCTGTTATAGTGTATAAACAGAAGGCATTTGAGGAAGGAACAGCGATACCAGATCTTGCAGAACGAGGTACGATAAAGACTATATATCCATCTATATGGCTTGCAGATACATCAGTAGACTACAGATCTTGGGGATTCATAAAAGATGCAGAATACAAGTCTCCCGAAATACTGATAACACATATGGCTGATGTTGTTAGCAAAAATGGAGTATTTCTTCTTAATATAGGGCCTAAACCAGATGGCGAAATAGCTGAAGAAACTAAAAGAATACTTTTGGATATCGGAAAATGGTTCAAAACATATGGAGAGAGCATCTATGGTGTAAAACCATGGAAAGCCTATGGCGAAGGACCTACAGAAATAGGTGAGGAAGGATTCTTCATAGAGAAAAAACTTGTATTTACTGATGAAGATGTTAGATACACAGTTAGAGAACACTATCTTGGTTACAGCCACATATATGCAATAATACTTGGAAAACCAAAAGAAGAGATAATGCTAAAGATTTTCACAAAATACATCAAACTAGTAGAAGACGAGATAGTAGGTATAGATGTAGTGGGTGTTGAGAAGAAAGTAGAGTGGAATATAGATACAGAAGGCTTAAAAATAAGGCTACCAGTAGATGAAATCAAGATATGCCCATACGCTATCAGGATTATTGTTAAGAAAAAACACTTAACCTAAACACAAAATCCCTACCATCCCACGCAGATCTCGACATCAATACTAGATCCTATAGCTCATTTTCATAACATTTTTCAGAATTAGTACATATATCACATTTAATTAAATCAATAAACTCAGATGTTCCAAATTATTCAAATTGACTATAGCCATAGGGTTTCGAATAACTTAGACATTCTAGTCATATAGCGAATCTAAACACTTGCTGTTACCCTACTTCAATATAAGCTAAATGAGTTAATGGTGTTAATTGAGAAGAAAAAAGTGGAAAGAAATAACAATTCTTTTCGAATCTGTATAATATTATCATAGGTGTTATTAAATTAGTGAATATTGATATGAGGAATAATATCACGATAAGAAAAACGTCATTCTTGCAAGATTGAGGAAGACAACTTGAATAACCAAAAGTTTAAATTTGTGCACTTATTTCTGTATTAGTGTGCACTGGTGAATAATGTGGCATGCTTCATTACACCACTACTAGTTGGTATTAGTGTGTATATTCTAGGAAAGAGATTAAGGATATACAATAGGTTGAGACTCAATATACTGGTTTATCTCTTAATTGGTGGAGCTCTAGTTCTTGCTGCTGAACATGCTTGGCATGGCGAGATAGTTCCATATCCACCATTTTTAACAGCTATGAAGAGTGCAGAAGAGATCTCTATAGCGTTACATGAAATTAGTACTGTAGGGAGTACAATGACTTTTGCTGTAGCTATGTTGTGGCTCGGAACTTTATACATCTCAAGAACTACTGTAGTTAAAACCTCATCTATAGCGAAGATTGGTGCAACCTCAAGAGCCTAGTGAACGGTGTGTCTATGTATTTTATAGCACTTTCATTACTTGCAATTATTTCAGGATTTCTATGGTACAGGAATAGGGAGAGCAATAGGTATAGACTAGATATATTATCCTTAATATCTGGTGGAGCTACAGTAATGTTCTTAGTTGATTCTCTCTATAGATACCTAGAGGAAGGTATCTTTATAGAATTCTCAACTGAAGCACTAACATTAAGTGGGCTACTTGTGTTGGTGGCAGTTTCTCTATGGCTTGTGGTGCTCATAATTAAAAGAATACAAATTAAAAGAATATAAATAGTATAGAGATCAATCAATATCAACACGATAGTAATATCGATGGCTTATTGGTATAGATATTTGTGTCTAATGTCTGAGGTTCATAATGTTTATAGCGTAGTTTTGTGTGGAATCGGTTAGGTGTAGATACTTGTTGGAACGGTTTTCTAGAAAACATCTAGGCAGAGTTACAGGTGTTGGTTACACTTTGGAAGGTAAGTACGATAAAAGAATTCTCGATGTGCTAGCTGATGAATATCTATTCTATGAATCATTCATAATTTTGTATGGTTTTGCTAGACAGAAGATCTATACGAAATTGAAGACATTCTATACGAATACTCCATATGATCGGGGAGCAGTATTCCTATATGGTTCTACAATAGCTCAAACACCTATAACACTTTTCGTAAATCTTGAGTCTAGATGTATTAATAGAAGTGATGCTGAAAGAGCTATTGAGCTAATTAATTCTGGTCGTTATTCTCTATATATCTCTACACCATTTACAAGTAATGAGTTAACATCATTATATAGGGAGAGGATACATGGTATGCTGAAGGATCTCGGTGTAGGGAGAGAATTGATACATCCTTCTTATTCACTTGTGGTAGGAAATAATAGACTGTTTAGAGATTCATTAAATAGTCTATTAGGTTCAGAAATCTTAGTAGCCTTAATGACAGAAGTAGTAGTAGGTAGAGATAGTATTATGATTGAAAATAATGAATGTATAGATCAAGTATCTAGAAAGATTAAGGGTTTTGAGAAAATATATATTGAAAAACTTGCTAAAGATGTACTGGATATGCTTGAAGCCAGAAAAGTTATCGATTTAGAGCAGAAGAAAAGTTACTTGAACATGTTGGTGAAAACATAAAATGAAGATATTTATCGCTGTCAGTAGAAGATATGCTAGATCGTTAATTGAAGCAATATCTTCACTCAAACCCAAGCCTTATGTAGTAGTAATGAGTTATGATGATGATGTCGAGATTCTAGCTAGATCTATGGGTTTTGAGTTTATGAAGATAAAAGATATAGAGAAAATCTATACATATGAGAAGCTAGAGGAGTTTGATGTAGCTATAGCTGCTTTAGATGATGATGTAATGAATGTAGCGTGCATAAGGATTGCCAAATCTATGGGTATACCTATAGCTATGTCTCTTATACATAACGAGATGAATAAAGATTCTCTTATTAGAGAGGGAGTACAAAGCATTCTAAACTTGAACAATTTCATAGCAGAGAACATAAAGTTTGTCCTAATGTCTGATGTATGGATAACGATAGAGATAGTACCTATGTACAGAATAGTTGCAGCATTACATAAATTAGTTAAAAGAAGTGTACTTGGGCTAGATTTAAAGGTGCTGAAGGAAGCTATAGATATTCGAGATGTAAGTGTGTTTGCTATAGATAGCGCGGGTAGATTTATAGGTGAGGATAGGGTTCTAGAAAGCGGCGATATAATAATTGTTATTGGTACTAAAGATAAGGTTCTGAAGACTGTTACTGATATCGAGAAAATTTTCAGAAGATATGAACAGATCTACAGCATTAGGTATTCAGATATTCAGAGGATTGGTTATGGGTGAATCCTAATGAACGAGCTGTGGCACATGTTTTCACCTTATATCAGTAAAATTATAGCAATTGCTGTAGTAGTTATTGTGGTGTACATTCTAGTCAAGGTGTTAACGAAGCTGGTGAACCTCATCTTGAAGGGTGTTGAGCCTAGCTATACTGTAAGAGTTGTAGAGTCGATTAAGATAGGTCTATATGTAATGGCTGCGATAATGGTTGCAGCTATTCTAGCACCTGAAACCCAAGTGTTTGTTGGTCTTCTCTTTTTGATAGGATTGGCATTAATGTTTATGTTCATCGATGTTTTAAGGAATCTCGGAAGCGAATTCTATATAAGGTCCAAAGGTATTGTTAGAAGAGGTGAATGGATAGAGGTAGATGGTGTAAGTATAAGGGTGATAGATTTTGATGCTGTAGGTATTCTAGGCGAAACTCAAAAGCTTGAGAAAGTCTTCATACCCTATACAAAACTTTTGAACAGTATCACAATAAATAGGGTTACACCATTTGGTTTACTTGTCAGAATTTTTGTAGATATTCCTCAAACCTATGGTATAGATAGTGCAAGAAACAGCATGATTGAGGCATTGAAAATAGTTGAAGAGGATCTAGCTACAGAACCTGATGTAACCTATATAGGAAGTAAGGGAGGTATACTGAATTTTGTTGCAGAATTCCATATAATAAACTATAGAAAATTAACAAAAATACTTTCGGTAATCGAGAAAGAGATTAAGAACAGAATACCTGAAGCAGTTATACGGATATAGCTACGATATAACACTACTGTTATTATTGAACATGGGTGAATAAAGTTACCGAGCTCTGATCATAGAGAATTGATATGGATTAAGTACTACTGGATATGGGTTATACACTCAATTTTCTACAGCTTTACATTCACATTTTCTACAGCATTCTATCAAGCATATGCTATAAGGGTTCTAGGCTATAGTGTAGATGAGTTAGGCAATATAACATTCCTGAATCTTGCAGCAATATCTTTGGGTAGCTTTGTATCACCTATTCTTGTAAATAGGTATAGACATAGAAGAGTTGTTTTATGGAAGGTTTTCACATCGTTAAACATAATTTCGTGGTCGTTATCTGGATTCTCAGATATTGTATCACGCTATATGTTATTCTTTTACATAGCTTTAGCACAATTTACTGGTGCTATAGGTGGAATGGCTTATTCGGATCTAATAGCAGATATAATACCAAAGGAGAAATCTATAAAGATCTTCAGCAAAGTGAACACATATACAACGTTATCTTCATTAGTATCTCTATCTATATCAGTATCTATATTTGTTGTTCTTGGAAGCTCTATTGTGTCATACAGAATATGCTATTCTATAACTATAGTATCTGCAATAATCTCTGCAGCATTTCTATGGAAAATGAAGGATCTAGTCCAAAAGAAGAATGAAATGACATCTGTAAAATATGTGATTAAGGTATACAGAGATATTGTTCGCAAAGATGTTGCTAGAGGCTATATAGTATTCATTTCTTTATTTACATTCTTCGCTAATATGCCGGCAGCTCTATGGAACTACTACATAATAAAGATATTCAATGGAACAGAACTATGGATCTCGGTGAATAATATAATGAACTTAGTTGCAGGTACGTTAGGTAATTATCTTTTGAGTAAGATTTCACATAGACTCAATCCGAAGAAGACAATAGTATATTCAATCATACCTATATCTTTTGTACCCACAATCTTTCTGTTCTCGTCTACATTATCTGCACAAGCTGTGATGAACCTTTACTCAGGTTTGAGTTGGACTGGATTTAATCTGATTGTGAATATATACAACCTTTATCTCGCCGGAGAGAAAAGAGTGTACATGATAGCTCTTCTAGGTGTTCTAAACAATCTAGCAGCTTCTATAGCCTCAAGATTAGGATCAGCTATAGCTTCTATAAATCTTCTAACAATGCAGATGGTATTCATAATGTCAACCATAGGTAGATTGTCGATGTACTTCTACGCTAGAAAAAACCTGCCCAACATATAGTGTAACACTATCCAGCTACCCTAAGAAGTACATGAGGTAAGTTTTAAGTCTCTGTATCATGCTATCTAGGTGTAATGTATGGAGCAGTAAGGATGAACAAGATGCTGTTTAGAAGACCAAACATATGGGATAAACCTATCACATTGTTTACCATAGATGGGATCACTGTACATATTGTTCAGTCAAGAGATTCCACTCATACCATTTTTAAAGCGACATATGGTGCAGAAAAACTTTTGATACCATTGAAAGGGTCTGTAGAGTTTACGGATATATACGCTAACGAGAAAGATATAATCTATGTTCCAAGAAGATATAGCGATGTAGAGTTATCATATGAAAGAGGTTCAGTAATATATTTAATTGAAGTAATATCAAATAGCGATTTCGAGCCTTATGTCAAGAGGTTTAGCGAAGCTCGGTACATAGATGTAGGTGACGGTTTATCGCGTAGGAGAAGGTACATACTAATCGATGTAAATGACAGATCAGAAAAGTTTTTAGCGGGATTTACAGAATGTTGCTCAGGTTGTTGGGGGTCATATCCACCGCATAGACATGATGATAAGTATGAGGTATTTGTTTACTATGGTTCTGAACCTGGTTTCGGAATCCAGCTACTTATTGATGAAGATCTCCAAGAAGCATACATAGTAAGAGATTTTGATGTATTTCTAGTTAGATATGGATACCACCCAAATGTCTCAATACCTTCAACAAGACTGAATTATCTCTGGGTAATGATATCTATTAAAGGTGCTAGAGATTTTTCCATGGATATCCATCCCATGTTTAGTGAAAATAGAAGGCGTAGGTAATGTATTTTGTGTGCATATGTAGAGAAACCTAGAAGGGTTAACTAAAATACCTAGACTTAAGCCATCCCGGATTCTTAGAAACAGATCAAACCATTAAACATATAACACACTAAACATATATTGTGTATCTAGAACGAATGATACACAGCGTCACTTCAACATGATAGAACCGCAATGGCTAATGAGGTTCGATGGGCGAACTGAGAGATGATGAATTACTGTAGAACTAAAGCCGCGGAAATAGAGAAAACCTAATATAAAGATTTTTAATTTGAGTCCAAGAACAGATGTTAGGGCCCGTAGCTCAGCCTGGTGGAGCGCCCGGCTGATAACCGGGAGGTCGGGGGTTCGAATCCCCCCGGGCCCATTACTTTCAATAAATATATCAAGATACTTAAGTAGCATTTATAAGCCACTCACCAGCAACACATATATGGTTGTCTAAAGAGGTACCAGAAGATTATGCGGGGGTGCCCGAGCTCGGCCAAAGGGGGCGGGCTCAAGGCTTTATTACCTAATGTGGGAGAGACCCGCTGGCGTAGGCCTGCGTGGGTTCAAATCCCACCCCCCGCACCACAATTTCTGAAATCATTGCAAACTCATTATACATTTTATTAATTTCATGTCACATGCCTAGCGTATAGTGATACAAGAATTATATTATCAACATAATCGTTTTAGTAAGAGGTTCCAGATATCTGCAATGCTGTTGTCACTGAATTTCAGGTGATTTTATGCTATCTTTATAGATGAGTTGATACTTATGATTATTGTGGATCTGATGAAGTGATGCGGCATTGATATTAATATTTCTGTATCTCTCAGCAGACTAACTTTAGATCGAGTTGGTGTAGATATGAACTATAGTCAGGAAAGTGAAGAAACTTGTGGATGGATAATGAGATGCACTATATGTGGAACAACCTGGATTCTAGAGGTTAGTTTTGATATAAGGGATACCAAAAGACTTTATCATTTTTGTAGAAAATGTAGATCCAATACATTTCACGAAGTTCTAGAGAGAAAGGAAAAGAGATCAAAATCTGAAACCAAATAATGCTTTTAACCCTGTTTATATCACTAACAATACACTTGTGGTGGGCCGGTAGCTCAGCTGGAAGAGCACTCGGTTTGCACCCGAGAGGTCCCGGGTTCAAATCCCGGCCGGTCCACCAAATATCGCTCTATAATACAACATTATGGAAGTATACCTCACAGCATTCTGTAGTATTGCTATGTTCATGTAAACAAGTTTTAACCTAGCTAAACTTTATCCAGATATGGATATCATCATATACAGTTTAATTGTTTTTGTATAATAAAGCTTATAAGGTTGTACACACAAAGTTAGGTATCGCGACATATAATCGCGACATATAATCCCGCGGTCCGGCGGCAAAGCTGGACGCGGAGCCATGCTCCGTGAATGAAGGGCTTGAACTCCAGCCGCGGGTATAGTTACTCATCAAAGCATAAAAAGAAGATATAATCATGGGGATCCGATTCAACCCGGGAAACTAACCCGGGGAGATCGGATCTCACAGGATGTTCGCAATCCAGATCATATAGCAGTACGCTACCGCAGCCCCGCGGCCTTGCGGCCGCGATACCGGTTGATCCTGCCGGACCCGACTGCTATCGGGGTGAGGCTAAGCCATGGGAGTCGAACGCCCCACAAGCGTGGGGAGTGGCGGACGGCTGAGTAACACGTGGCTAACCTACCCTCAGGACGGGGATAGTCCCGGGAAACTGGGACTAATCCCCGATAGGTAAGAAGGACTGGAAGGCCTTCTTACCGAAAGGGTCAGATTGCTGTGAAGATCTGACCGCCTGAGGATGGGGCCACGGCCTATCATGGTAGTTGGCGGGGTAATGGCCCGCCAAGCCGATAACGGGTAGGGGCCGTGAGAGCGGGAGCCCCCAGATGGGCACTGAGACAAGGGCCCAGGCCCTACGGGGTGCACCAGGCGCGAAACCTCCGCAATGCGGGAAACCGTGACGGGGTCACCCCGAGTGCCCCGAAGAGGGGCTTTTCCCCGCTGTAGAAAGGCGGGGGAATAAGCGGGGGGCAAGTCTGGTGTCAGCCGCCGCGGTAATACCAGCCCCGCGAGTGGTCGGGACGCTTATTGGGCCTAAAGCGCCCGTAGCCGGCCTGGCAAACCCCTGCTGAAATTCCTGGGCTCAACCCAGGGGCGGGCAGGGGGACTACC
>Ga0209080_1000700_pt1 | contig 20564 bp, 17 predicted proteins | sample JNZ110809AmetaG_FD_184123 | JGI IMG/M metagenome (GOLD analysis project Ga0209080, IMG submission 184123) | Hot spring microbial communities from Jinze hot spring, China to study Microbial Dark Matter (Phase II) - JNZ 110809A (SPAdes) (version 3) ...
GACCAAAAAGGGCAGCTGCCGTTGCAGTGGCCACCCCGTGCTGTCCCGCTCCCGTTTCGGCGATCACTCGCCTCTTTCCCATCCTCAAAGCGAGCAGAACTTGACCGATCGCGTTGTTTATCTTGTGTGCCCCCGTGTGGAGCAAGTCTTCGCGCTTCAAGTAGATCTTCGCACCGTACTTTTCGCTCAGTCTCTTCGCAAAGTAAAGTGGTGTGGGGCGTCCTGCGTAGTCCTCCAACAACTTCCTGTACTCCGCCCAAAACGTCTCATCCCTTGACACCTCTTCGTAAGCCTTTTCCAACTCCTCCAAAGCCGGCATGAGGATTTCCGGCACGTACTGTCCACCGTACGGTCCAAAGTATCCTTTCATCCTTCCCACGTCCCTTTCGCCTTTTTTATGAACAACTTCACCGCAGCTGGATCTTTTTTACCTGGAAGGGATTCCACACCTGAAGAGACGTCCACGGCGTTCGGATGAAGGACCTTTATAGCCTCCGATACGTTCTCAGGATTCAACCCCCCCGCAAGTATCAGAAAGTCGAACAAGTTCCTGTACGGGATCAACAGATTCCAATCGAAGACCAAGCCGCTTCCTCCGCGAGTATCGCTTTTTGTGTCGAACAGAACGGGAAATTCTCTGAAAGTCAACGCCTTCTTGACGTCTTCTTCCGTCTTCACCCCAATGGCCTTTATCACGGGTACCTTTTCTGCAACCCTCTTGCAGGTGTCGAGGTCTTCGTCTCCATGGAGCTGTACGGCACATAATCCCACAAAAGAAGCTATTTCCTGTATCTTCTCCGGATCTTCGTTCACGAACACTCCGATCTTACAGACGAAGGGAGGTAACGACCTAGCGATGTTCCGCGCGATCTCGGGAGAGACGTACCTTTTACTGCGCGGGTAGAAGACGAAACCAATCGCGTCGGCCCCAGCCTCGTACACCATCCTTGCGTCTTCCAAGTTCGTGATACCGCATATCTTCACTCTGACCATCTTCTCATCATCTCCAAAAGCCCTCTTGGATCTTCCGTCTTCATCAGGGCGGTACCAACGAGCACGGCGTTGACTTTGCCGTGCAAGATCCCAAGTTCCTCTGGCCTCTCTATGCCACTTTCCGCGACGACGATAACGTCCCGGGGTATCAACGGGAGCAATTCCTCGAGCACACGCTTGTTTATCGTGAAACTGGAGAGATCCCTCGTGTTCACCCCTATCATCTCGGGCTCGATCGCCTCGAACACCTTGTCCAGATCTTCTTTGGTGTGGACCTCCACCAGACAGTCCATCCCCAGTTCCTCGGCGGTGAGGTAGAGTTCCCTCAACTTGTCCTCTGTGAGGATTCTGGCTATCAGAAGCACCGCGTCCGCCTCGTGATGAGACGCGAGTATCACTTGGAGGGGATGCACGTAGAAGTCTTTCGCAAGGATGGGCTTCTTGGTGATCCCTCGGGCCTTGTCCACGTCCGAAAAATCACCCTTGAAGTAATTCCTTTCCGTGAGTATGCTGATGGCGTCCGCCAATTCATCGTAGATCGAAACGTGGGATTCCAAGGAAGCGAAGGGATTTATTTCTCCCATGGAAGGAGAGGCCCTCTTGAATTCTGCGATGATCTTCACCCTCTCCCTTCCGGAGAGCGCCTTCGAGAAAACCTTGTTCCTCTTTTTGGGAACGAGCTCTTCGAGTTTGATCTTTTTTATCTCTTCCTTCTTCTTCTCAACTATCTCCAAAAGCTTGTTGATATTCCATTACCTCCCTGAGCTTTTGGTATGCTTTTCCGCTCGTCATGAGATCTATGGCTTTCTCCACCCCGTCCCTGAAGGTGTCCGTTTCACCGACGAGCCAGAACACAAGTCCCGCATTCAAGGCCACCGTCTCCATCTGGGTTCTGGTGCCTTCTCCCTTGAGGATTCTCTCCATCAGTCGGAAGGATTCCATTGGATCCTGTGGGCCCTTCAATTCCTCAAAGTTACCCCTCTTCAACCCCATTTCCTTGAGGTCGAACACGTAAGGCGTGATGGAATGTTGTGTCACGAGGAGCATCCTGTTTTCTCCACACGTCGTGAGCTCATCGGTGATCCCATCGGAGACAATCGCCGCCTTCTCCACACCGAGTCTCTGCAGAGCGATCGCTATCTTCGGAGCCAAGGAGAAATCGAAGACACCGACAACCTGGTACTTCACCCACGCGGGACTGACGATGGGACCCAGGATGTTGAACACAGTCCTCAGCTTTATCTGGCGTCTCGCCGGCATCACGTACTTCATGGCAGGGTGCAGGAGGGGAGCGAACAGGAAAACAAACCCCACGTCCTTGAGTTCTTTTTCCATTTCCTCCGGTTTCTTCTCGAGCTTGTAACCCCCCGCTTCTAGAACGTCCGCACTCCCCACCTTACTCGTTATCGATCTGTTACCGTGTTTTGCAACCGGCACTCCCCCCGATGCCACCACGAAAGCAGCCGCCGTTGAGACGTTGAAAGTGCCGGCACCATCACCACCGGTTCCACAGTTGTCCACCGTCTTTGGGGAGAAAGTCCGGATCCGCACGGCCTTTTCCCTCATCACGCAAGCCATCCCACCTATCTCGTCTCCCGTCTCTCCCTTCATCCTCAACGCGACGAGGAAGGCCGCTATTTGTGCGTCCGTGGCCTTTCCAGACATGATCTCTTCCATCACTTGCTTGGCCTCTTCGAAGGAGAGATCTTCACCCTTCACGAGTCTTTCGGTTGCGGCGGTGACGTTCATTTCTGATCGAAGATCTTGTGCCTTGACCACTTCTTCTATGTTCAAGAAATTCTTCACCATCTTCTTCCCATCCTCGGTGAGGATGGATTCGGGATGGAACTGTACTCCAAAGGTGAGGTGTTCCTTGTGTCTTATCGCCATGACCTCTCCTTCGTCGCTCTTTGCGACCACCTCAAGTTCCGGAGGAAGAGACAACTCTTCCACAATCAACGAATGGTATCTGGTTGCCATCAATGGATTCCTAACTCCGGCGAATATGTCACGACCGTTGTGTATGATCTTTGAGGTCTTGCCGTGAAGGATCCTCTTCGCGTGCGCTATCCTTGCTCCGAAAGCGTAACCTATGGCTTGATGTCCCAAACACACCCCAAGTATCGGTATCTTTCCAGAGAATTTCTTCACGACTTCGACGGACACACCCGCGTTTTCCGGCCTACCCGGTCCTGGTGAGATGACGATGTGTGTGGGCTTTCTGTTTTCTATTTCTTCAACCGTTATGGCATCGTTCCTGTAGACTTCGATCTCGCACCCTGGCTCCACCTCGCCTATGTACTGAACGATGTTGTAAACGAAAGAATCGTAGTTGTCGATGACGATGACTTTCTTCAAGACAATCCCCCCTGGATTCTTTGGGCTATCTCCAAACTTCTGAAGAGGGCCCTGAGCTTGTTCAAAGTCTCCTCGTACTCTCTCTCAGGCGAAGAATCGTAAACGATGCCCGCTCCTGCTTGAAGCCAACCTTGATTCCCCTTGAAGAAGAAAGACCTTATGGTTATGGCTGAATCCATGTTCATCCTTCCTCTGTCGTCTGGGAAGGAGAAGTATCCCACCGCACCCGCGTAAGGCCCCCTGGGAGTCGGTTCCAGCTCCTCTATGATCTCCATCGCGCGCACTTTCGGCGCGCCGGAGACGGTTCCAGCGGGGAAAGTGGCCTCGAAGACGTCGATGGCGTCTTTGTCTTCCCTGACTTCACCGGTAACTTGGGACACGATGTGCATCACGTGGGAGTACCTTTCCACCACCATCATCTTCTCAACCTTCACGGTACCTTCACGGCACACCTTTCCAAGGTCGTTCCTGCCAAGATCCACAAGCATCACGTGCTCGGCGAGTTCTTTCTCGTCGCTCAAAAGCTCTCTCTCGAGCCTTATGTCCTCTTCGGCCGTTCTTCCTCTAGGACGCGTCCCCGCGATTGGCTTCACAACCGCCTTGTTTCCTTCCACCTTGGCCATCGTTTCTGGTGAGGACCCCAATATCACAACGTCGGAGAACTTCAGGAAGAACATGTAAGGTGAAGGGTTGATCAACCGGAGCGCCCTGTATATGTAGAACGGATCGAGCGTTGTCTTGAAGGAAAAACATTGCGATAACACCACTTGGAATATGTCTCCTTCCACTATGTACCTCTTTGCCTTCTCAACAGCCCTGTAGAACTGTTCCTTTTCAAAGTTGGATTCCGGATCCGTGACGAAGGGTCTTTTCTCGTTCCGCTGGTTCACCGGTTTGAAGATCTTCTCGGCGAGCGCTTCTGGTGTCTCGCTGACGATGAACATGCAGTTCTTGAGATGGTCGAAGATCAAAAGGTGTTCGGGTATCACAAACTGGAAGGTTGGAAAGATGGATTCTCTGACGTCGATCTTCTCTATGTGTTTCACGTAATCGTAACTCACGAACCCCACCGCCCCACCCCTGAAGAGTGGGAGATCGTCGTTCTTCAACTCGTACTTGTACATCCCAAGCCACTCTTTGAGTGCCTTGAGAGGGCTTCCCTTGTACTCCACCTCTCTTGTGGCAGTTCGAAGGACTCCACGCTCCAGTGTGAGCACGTCCCTTTTACCGATGCCTATGAACGAATGCCTTCCAAAGGCAGAACCGAGTTCCACGCTTTCAAGAAGGAAGGCATACTCCTCGTTCTCCGCGACTTTCATAAAGGTAGAAACTGGAGTTTCCAGATCGGACACCAACCTCAAAACGTGCATGCTCCCCACCTTCTGTTTTTTCGAAAATTATAACAGCAAAAGGTTCAGCTTTCAAACACAAAATACCTATCCTTTCCGGCCTTCTTCGCCTCGTAAAGCTTTTTATCGGCCAGTTCCACCAGCTCTATCGTGGAGATTCCCTTTCTGGAGAAAGCCACCCCACCACTCACCGTCACCCGAGCGCCCGGTCTTCCCAAAACTTCTTCCCATCTGTGCCCCCTGATCTTCTCCATGATCGAATCCATGGTTTCGATCACGTTCTTTCCATTCTCGAAAACGATCATGAATTCTTCTCCACCGTATCTTCCAACCCTTCCGTTCGTCACGCATTCTTTTAAGATGGTCGAGATATTCCTCAAAACGACGTCCCCTTTCGTGTGACCAAAGGTGTCGTTTATCCTCTTGAAATCGTCTATGTCTATCATCGCAACCGCCGTGTTTTCACCAACCTTCAACCTTCTGTCCAAGATCTCCATGATGGCCTTCTTGTTGTACAGACCCGTGAGACTGTCAGTTTCAGAAGCTACGATGTAATCCCTGAAATCGTTCAAGTTCCTGAAAAGCGTCACAAGACTTTCTTGAGCGATCGAAACAACGTTTTTCAATACGAACTCGCTAAAGGGTTCCTCGAAGAGGATACAGCCCAATTCCATCGATTCCTTCACCACGTGAACGAATCCGTCTTTCGGTGCTCTATCCTCTTCCAAAAAACTTCCTTGGAAGCTCCAAGAGGAAGGAGATGTCGGTTTCTCGAGAGAGGATAGGAGCTTTCCCTTCAACCTTTCCTTGTTAACGGGCTCTCCAAGAGAGTAAATCCTTCCCTCAGTTGGGGAAAGAAGGAGCACCCTGAACCCTTTGAATTCCGCGAACTTCTTGAACAAATCCTCCAGCAAAAGCACCACGTACATCTCGTCCCTCGCGTACCTTAGGAAAGACAGTATTTCCTTCTCCAATATCTCTTTCTTCAACCTGTTCTCGACGATTTGGAAAACGTTACTTACGTGAATGGTTTCCATTTTCTCGGTGACGCGCTCAAGAGAAAGGAATTCCTTTATCTCCTCTCTCATCTTCTCTTTTTCGAGCATCTTGCTTATAAACCTATCGGCGCCACTTCTCTCTGCCCAGAATTCGTTCACCACATCCGATGAGGCGGTGAATATGGCGATTCCTGTGTTTTTGAAACACTCCAGCTCCCTGAGCGTGACTGAGAGGTAAAGTCCCGTGAGATCTGGCATGTTGTAGTCTGTGAGGACGTAATCCGGTCTGTGCTTCAATGCCATTTGGATGCCTTCGTTCCCATTCGACGCGAGGAAGATCTCACACTCTCCACAGATTTCTTTCACGATGTCAGCAAGTACGAGCCTCCAAAACTTGCTATCATCGACGATGAGAACCCTCTTTCCCAATTGCTTCCCCCCACCTATCTTTGTTTTCTGGTTTCGTTTTGATAAATTATACCTTCTCTCCTCCCCATAGAGTTTTACAATTTCCCAGGAGGTGGTGCGTCTGAACAAGAAGAAAGCCTCTCTCTTTCTCCTGCTCACGGCCACCCTCTGGAGCACAAGCGGGGTTTTGATAAAACTTGTAGACCTTAACCCATTCACGATCGCAGGCGTGAGAAGCGCGATAGCTTCGCTGGTCATTCTCTTGTGGATGAGAAAGGTCGACCTGAAGCTGAATTTCGATCGAGCGATGGCTTCCGTTTTCCTCGCCGGAACGGTAACTCTCTTCGTGTTGGCGAACAAGTTAACTACAGCCGCTAACGCGATCCTTCTGCAGTACACCGCCCCAATCTATGTTGCTCTTTTTTCTCCTTTTCTACTGAGGGAAGAGATGTCTTCTAAAAGGGACTGGCTCGGAATCTCAACGGCGATGTTGGGGCTCGTGCTTTTCTTCCTTGATGAACTCGATCCAACCAATTTCTTGGGCAACTGCGTGGCCATCGGGAGTGGGATCTCTTTCGCCTTGTACAACATATTCATGAGGAGACAAAAAGACGGATCCCCAATAACAGCGACTTTTTTAGGGAACGTTTTGACCTTCTTGATGACACTCCCTTTTGTGCTCGCATCGATTCGACACATCACGACAAAGAGCGCGATGGTTTTACTCTCCTTGGGGGTGTTCCAACTTGGCATCCCCTACGTTCTCTATTCCGTATCGATAAAACACGTGAGGGCTATAGAAGCCCTTTTGATCGCCATGCTCGAACCCATCCTGAACCCCTTATGGGTGTTCCTTGTCTTCGGAGAAAAACCTGGAAAGTGGGCGTTGGTGGGAGGAGGATTGGTGATATTTTCGATGCTGACGCATAGCTTGACCTATTTGGAACGGAAGACAAGAAAATGAGGTTTCTGGGGCTTTTGCCTTTCTGTGTCTCAGGGCGTGCGTCCCTTGTTCTCCTTTTTTTAGTTTTTTAATTTTTTTCGGAGCAAATACCTAAATATCTTCTTCAAAATCTTCGCCGCCTGCTTCATAGTTTTGCCCGTGTTTTTTGCCCTTTTTGTTCTTCGCTTTTTTTGTTCTCCCTCCTTTTCCTTGACTCTCATCTTATCAATTTGTGTGCGAACCAATTGCCAAGTTTCTTCCATGTGCATTTCCAACACTTTCTTTACCGCTTCACCGAGTAAGGAGAACTTGTCAACGATAACTCTGAGATCGGCGTCTTCCAAATTCTTCCTCAATTCTTCCTTGTTCTCGGCTAGAAAGACAATCTTACTTTCGAAGGAATAAATGCTTTTGTAGCCCTCCACTCGTTCCTCCAGCACGCTATCGATGAAATCTTCAATATTATCGTAGCCACCACGATACCGTTTTATCTCTGCATTCATAGCGTCAACCAACCTTTCCACTTGCTCCACTATTTTGTTTCGATCACGAACCGAATACACCTCTTTCACTTCCACGTCGTAAACTCCAAACGCTCGAGCAAGTTCGATGAAGAGTTGAGGTTCGCTTATGTACAATCTTTCCAAATAAGCGGACAGCTTCACTTTTTTTTCGCGCCCCCCTTTTGCTCTCTTTCTATCACTTTTTCTTTCCAGAATTCTCCTAACTCACCCAACACCTCTTCTCTAATGGCTTTGAAGGCATCAACAACCTTGTTCAAAGTTTCTATGTCCATGCTCACTATATCTCTAAGGTTGCGTATCGAACTATCTATCACCGAAAGGTAAGAAACACACTTCTCTTTGTTTTCTTCAACGGATTTCGCAAAAGATTTTCTCGTTTCTTCCATCAGCTTCATCAATCTGTCTCCCATGTCTTTTTTGAACTTTTCTATCTCTTTTTGCACTTTCCATTTTGCTTCGTCTCTTCCGCGCCTGATATCTTCATAAATTTCTGGATCCACTTTGTACAGATCGAAATCGAACAAGTAATTTAAACCTAAAAGGTAACCAAGCTTTCGGAAAAATCCGCTTTCTATGCCGTTTTCAAGATCAATCTCAAATTCGAAAGGCCTGAAAATGGGTTTTTCGAGCCTTTTCATCATTTTTTTGAACGGCTCAAAACTGACTCGAAGCATGATTTCGGGCAAACGCAGGTTGATTTCTACGCCATAGTCCTTTTTCGCTTTTTCCTTGAATTCCTCCAGCTTCTTTTGGTACCTCTGCGCTAACTCCACAAGTTCATCCTGCAATTTCTTCTCCCAATAGTTCAGGTTCTTTTCTTCAAAAAGCTCACGCAAACTTTCCAAATCAATTTTCAGTCTCTCCCTTGCCTCTTTTTCTTCCTCCTCATCGATCCATGTTATCCGCTCTTCGAGATCCTCGGGCTCTAGTTCGCCTTTTCGGACTTTTCTGAGATCACTTAGGATTCCCCTGTACTTTCGATCGATCATCTCGTAAAATTCCTGCTCTATTCTATCGAAATTCTCCAAAAGCTCTTCTACGTGCCTTTCTGCGTCTTTTAAGATCTCGTCGAAACTCTTCACTATTGTTTCAAATTCTTTGAGAAATCTTTCTTTTTCTGGTTCTATTTCTTTCATCAAATCCTCAGAAAACTCGCCGAGCGCTTTTTTCATGAGTTCTCTTTTCTCGATTAAGTTCTCTTCGGTTTGTCCAGTCATGTTGTCGATTTTGGTTAGCGCAGAATCAAACACAGTTACGCAATCCCACAACCTGTCGAGCTCAGCCTTATCGTTCACGAGAGTCCTTATGTACCCTTCAAAGATATCGAAGCCCGTGAAGGAATACAACTCGTTGAAACTTACTTCTTTCTTCTTGAAGGTCTTCGAGAAACTGTTGGCGATGTTCTGAACCTCCGATACGTAAGTGTCCGGGATGCTGTCTTCCATTTCGTAATACTTCTCCTCGAGGTAGTTTTTTACGTCCTTTTGCGATAAGATCTCTTCCCCAAAGATTTGGCGCAGTTTTTTCATGTAAAAAGCCAACAGGGCGCTGATTGGTATTACAGCAAAACTCTCGAAACCAAGTGTTTTGAATTTTTCATAGGCAAAATCCGTGATCCTAAGCCTTATCTTTTCGAGATCTGCGTCCTTGAAAACGAGGTCTATCTTGTTGACGACGATTATCAGAGAGTTATACTTTAGCTTTTTGCCATGGAAGTAATCTTTCAATTCCTTCAGAAGTTCTACTTCACTTTTTTGAGCGTATTTGCTGTAATCGATGAGAAAAACGGCCACGTCAGCATCCTCTATGGCTTCCTTAACGACCTCATCATGCTCGCTTCCGGCTAGATCGGGCCCAGGTGTATCCACGATCTCGTAGTTCACGTTCCCTTTCTTTGGGTAGTATATCGTCATTGTTGACAGTTTTTTCCCTTCCAAACTCACCTTTTCGAAAACCTCTCTTAAGTAATCTTTCAAACTCTTCGCGTCATCGAACCAGTACTCCAAACCATCATGCTCGAGTTTTATACGCCTACTATGATGTGGTTTGTACAGGATGAGACAGGGCGTGGGAATTTCGTTACTCGTCGGAGCGTATTCCTCCTCTAAGAGACTGTTTACCACCATGCTCTTACCCGCTTTTTTGGTAGCAAAAACAGCGACTTTTATCGGCTTTTCTTCAGCATTTTCTACGGCTTTTTTCATTTCTTCGGCGTTTTCCAGAAGTTGTCCCATCACCGCTTCGACTCTTTCCAATTCTTGCGGATCTGTGATGGAGGCTCTCAAGTTTTTGAATTTTTCTTCTAGTGAATTCTTCAATCTTTGGATCTTTTCCAAAAACTCCTTCCTGTTCTCCTTAAACCTTTCGACGATTTTTTTCCTTTCCAACTCTTCTTCGAGGTACACGTTCGTATTTATACCGAGGTTTACAAGTTGTTGAACCAGCTCGAACATCTCGTTCCTATCGTTGCTCGTGATGGAGAAGAAATCCATTTCGTTGATGTCCAAGAGTTTGTCTCCCAAATCTTTCAGCTCACGGAAACGAATGACCTCGCCGGTGTCGAACTTCTTCAAGATGACGTATTCCTTGAATTTCACGTTTTTGCATCCCATGATCCTCATCTTCGCGTGAGGGTTAAGATCTCTCGATACCTCCTCGAGCGCTCTGTGAAGGCTCTCCTCAGAATCCCAAATGAAAACGTTCCCAAGATCGATGGCTTCTTTCAACTCCCAAACACTTTTCACCGTTCTCACGCGTTCCACGGATTATCCCCCCACTTTGCTCACGCTTCGAAGTTTTTCCTCCAACTCTTCGAGAATTTCCTTAACCCTCTCCAACTTCTTGTACCTCGTGTACTGTCTCGCTTTCTCGTCATAGAAAGAGGAGAGGAAAAGATCGGAATTCCAACGGAAAAATCTGCTGAAATTTCCAGCCTCATCATCTAGATCCTCCAAGATTATCTGAATGTACCTCGTTACCCTGTTTATCACAGCTCTTTCCGGATATATGGCGTTTATCACCGTCTGAGCCAGAAGTTGGGACAGTATTTTTATGTCCGTTTTCACTTCTTCCAGTACTTCTTCGTAAGTTTTAGATTCTTTTGCAACGTACTCTTCTCTGACACGGTTGCTCACAAAATTCTGCAAGTGCTTTATATCCTTTATTACCTCTTTCCCCAATTCATTCAATATCCGTTCCGCGTTGGAAGCTTTCAACAAACATCTGACAACCTTATGTAGGTCCTTCGGCTCATAACTCACCTTTCTCTCTTCAAGGAACTTCAGGAGACTACCCTCAATATCTACCGTTGCGTTGTTATGGTACTTGATCATGAGGAATATGGGATGGCCCGCAAGAGGTTCTTCTGGGTCAAAATCCCTTGCATACGCAAGCAAACTGAAGAGATCCCTTTTGATCTCGTTGAGTTTGTTTTCTCTATCGGAGGAACCGAGAGGGTTACTTGTGAGAAGTTGTATCACATCACCTGCGAATCTCTCGGCAAGGGTGTTGATACCGAAACGTTCGTAAGAAAAGTCTACCCCAAGGTCCTTTTTCAGATATTCTTCTTCTAACCTGACCTTCAATTCCTCTCTTATTCTTTGGTTATCGGTCATCTCCTCGACAAAACAAGTCAGTATCTCATTTTTGATCCCATCGAGATAATTTTGTACATCGCCTTTCATGATTTCGTCGAATTTTCTGTTGATGATCTTGTAGAGGTAATCTCTCAGTTCTCGATTGAACTTATCTGGTCGCGCCTCCATCGTTGAACTTTCCGCCTCAACGCTTCGACGAATTTCTTCGATTTTCTCTTGTGTGATGAAATTATCGAAAACCAACTCTGTTCTTATACTTTCACACACTCTCTTGGTTATCCTTTCTTCCTTCATTTCCACCTTCAACTGGTTTTGGTACTTTTTGAGTCTTTCCGCTATTTTCTTTTTAGTCTGGCTTCTGATCTTGTCGAACTTCTCCCCATAGAGCTTATCCAAATGTTCGCTATCGTAAAAGTTGAGCTTTTCTCTCAACTTTCCTACCAATTCCTCCACACGATTAATCACTGCATTCACTCTTTTCCTGAAGAGTTCCTTCCTTTCCGTATCGTAGTATTTACGGATAACCTCCATCAGTTTATCTATTCCATCATCAAGGTTCAACCTTCTCAATCCTTCTATTGCGTAGTTACCCTCTTCTATTCCGAGCTTTTGCAACCTCGCCATAGCTGATCCGTACACAACCCTTTCATCTGGAAGGTTCAGCTCGTATCTGTCTAGTTCTCCTCTGAAGTTTTCCTTTATCCTTGCGAGACTTTCCGGTTTCACAATTTTGTCCACCATGTTGAGGAAAAAAAACAGTTTTTCCCTCAGCTCCACGCCGTCTTCCTCTTTTGTTTCAGTTATCATTTGAGCCTCCAATCTCTGGATACTGGGTCTCTCAGCGTTTCTCAAGAAAACCACAGCATCGGCGCTCTTTATTTTTTCCACAGTGTACTTTGAATGTATAAGGGTGGGGGAATCGAATCCTGGAAGGTCGTATATCACAACGTTCTCCATGCCCTTCAACGCTGGAGTATAGATTTTGAGCTCCTTTACCGCTCTACTCTTGTGTTCGTGAGTTATGTAATCTCTGTACTCACCGATGTTTTTCGCTCTCAAAACCTTACCGGTAAGATTTTTCTCTATCTCTTCCCTTCCTTCGATGATTTCCTCGAGATCCCTACCTGTTGAGTTCCTGTGAATCTCGTAAAGTTCTTTTCTGTTCTGCTCGAGAAATTCGAAATGGTTTTTTAAATCCTCCAAGCTCACGGAACGAAGAGTCTGTCTTTGGTATTCTGGGTATTCTATCTCTCTGAGCATGGGCCTGAACACTTCCTCAAGAAACTCATTCGGAGAGTAAAAATGTATCTCTATTTCCTCTTCATCACCATAGCGCACGGTTGTAACCGTGTAGGTCGTTCTTTTCTCAGCGCTCGGTAAAAGATTGCTCTGGATGATGGCGTTTATCAAAGTGCTCTTTCCCGCTTTTTCGAGACCAACGAAAGCTATTTCGACAATGCCGCTTTGTATCTTTTCGTGATACACTTTCAACTTCTTTTGATATTCTCCGAGCGTCGATAAATACTCATTCCCCAAACCAAATTCCTCAAGCAAGCGACTTTCGCTGGTTAAGAGTTTTTCAAGTTCGTTTAGAGAATCGAGATATGCTTCGATCTTTTTCACTTCTTGTTTCACTTCCATCTTTTATTCCCCCTCATAGTACTCTTCTTGTGTTGTATTCCTGACATTGGTATTATAACACAATTAACCTATTCTACCGTGTTTTCATTTGTTCTTAATATTTTTTCCATCTTTTTTTCATTAAAAAGACACTTTTTGACCGTTTTTGTAAAAATCCATTATGGAAAAAGAAAAACAATATTAAAACTAACAATTCCGATTTTTTCTCACCATACATGATCTCTTTTTATTCCACATATTTTGCCACTTTCTGAGCTTTATTCGTCATATCTAATTTAAACAATATTTTATTTGCTATAAAAAGCCAAGGCGTGCAAACACAAGGCAAGACTTCGATGGATGACTCTGAAGAGTTTATGAATGATTCAATTTAAAGAAAAGGGAAGAGATTGTAATCTGGCATGGCGGCAAATTTTGTAAATTACTTGAAGCTCAACTGATGGCTCAAGTCAATTGGCGTGAAAGCATTCTCTGACGTTAGCCTTGGTGCAGAATCGAGATAAGAAAATTGGCTGGTTCAACCGTGTTTATAGAACCACTCTCTTGAGGAACAAGTGCAAGATTTGATCACGCATCCATGACTTTAAAAGATAATTGAGGCAGTCTTTCTAAAGGAAAAAGCGTCTTGAAACCCTGTTTTTTTGATGATATCATTATCAAATGGTTCGGGGCGTAGCGCAGGTGGCTAGCGCGCCTGCCTTGGGAGCAGGAGGTCGCTGGTTCAAGTCCAGTCGCCCCGACCATTTTTCATCTAGACACGGAAAGAAACGAGGTAAGGAGGGGGTGACGAATATGCCAATGTACAGGTACGTGTGCGAGGACTGTGGATACGAAAAGATGGTCATGCACGGCATAAACGAAACGCCTGAAGTGATCTGTGAAGAATGCGGTTCCAGGATGAGGAGAACCATAGGGAGAGTAGGCATCATCTTCAAGGGAGAGGGATTCTACATCACGGACTCCAGAAAGAGCAGCAAGAAGGAAAAGAGCACCGTGTCGAGTTCCGAGGAGAAAGACTAAAGACTCAAATTGGGATCCGCGTTCAAGTCGAGGGGAGAGAAATCTCCCCTTTTGAATTTTTCATAACCGACCTTTGCCACCATCAGTGCGTTGTCCGTGCACAACTTCAACGGTGGAAAGAACACCTCGTAACCCCATCTCTTCGCCTTTTCCATGACCTTCTCCCTGAGCCTTGCGTTTGCGGCTACTCCTCCCACAAATGCTACCTTTCTTATCCCGCTGTCCCTCGCAAGCCTGAAGGTTTTCTCCACAAGAATATCCGTCACAGCTTCCTGGAAAGCAGCAGCAACATCCTCGAGCTTGTAACCTTCGTTTCTTTTCAAAAAGTAGAGAACAGCTGTCTTTAAACCCGCAAAGCTGAAATCGTAGTTGGGTTCATCCAGCATCGGCCTTGGAAAGTGTATCTTCCCCGGGTCCCCCATCTTCGCCACTCTCTCTATCTCTGGACCTCCGGGATAACCCAAGCCCAACAGCCTGGCCACCTTGTCGAATGCTTCACCCGCCGAGTCGTCGAGCGTCCTTCCCAGGATCTCCATTTCGAAATTCTCGTTCACCTTCATAAGTTGTGTGTGTCCCCCAGAGACCATCAACACCACGATTGGAGGTTTCAGGTGCGGATATGAGAGGAAGAGTGCGTGCACGTGTGCCTCCACATGGTTCACACCGATGAGGGGAATTTTGAGAGAGATGGACAAACCCTTCGCAATGGAAAGGCCAACGAGGAGGGCACCGATCAGACCGGGACCATAAGTCACGGCGACGGCGCTCACGCTTCTTGGATCTATCGTCTCGAAGACCTTCTTGAGCAGGAGGGAAAGGTTCTTCAAGTGGTGTCTGGCGGCGACTTCAGGTACCACTCCTCCGAAAACCTTGTGTAAATCAATCTGAGAGATCACGAGATCGAGTACCACGTCTTTTCCATCATCTAAAACCGCAACAGCCGTCTCATCACAGGATGTTTCTATCCCAAGTATCCTCACTTTCATGCGGTTTCCCTCATCACTACGAGTGGCTTCTCTTTCCCCAAAACGACTTCCTCTGTGACCACGACCTTCTCCACGTTCTTCAAACTCGGTATCTCGAACATCACATCCATCATGATCTCTTCGAAAACGTTCTTCAAAGCCCTCGCCCCTGTTCCTCTCTCCTTGGCCTTTTTAGCGATCAGTCTCAGAGCCCCTTCCGTCACCTCGAGCTTTACCCCGTCTATCTCGAAGAGTTTCTGGTACTGCTTCACTATAGCGTTTTTGGGTTCTTTCAGTATCCTGACGAGGTCTTCTTCCGTCAAATCATCCAACGTTGCTATCACAGGGAACCTGCCGACGAATTCAGGTATCATCCCATACTGCACCAAATCGTCGGGTGTCACGTGCTGCAAGATTTCACCTATCCTCATGTCCTTTTTGCTCTTTATCTCCACTCCAAAGCCCATCGTCGAACTCTGTATTCTACGCTTGATGATCTCTTCAAGACCGTCGAAAGCTCCCCCAGCTATGAAGAGTATGTTCCTCGTGTCAACCTTTATGAATTCCTGGTACGGGTGTTTTCTACCGCCTTGAGGTGGGACGTTTGCGATGGTCCCTTCCAAGATCTTCAAGAGGGCTTGCTGGACGCCTTCACCCGAGACGTCCCTCGTGATGGATGGATTTGGAGATTTCCTCGCGATCTTGTCTATCTCGTCTATGTAGATGATCCCATACTGGGCCCTCTCCACGTCGAAGTTCGTCACTTCCAGGAGTCTCAATATCACGTTTTCCACGTCTTCGCCCACGTACCCCGCCTCGGTCAGAGGTGTGGCATCGGCGATGGCAAAAGGCACGTTCAGTATCTTGGCCAGGATTCTAGCAAGATACGTCTTGCCTGTTCCGGTTGGTCCTATCAAGAGGACGTTGGATTTCTCTATCTCCACGTCGTTTGCGTCCATGTTCGAGAAGACCCTCTTGTAGTGGTTGTAGACGGCCACAGCTAGGGCCCTCTTCGCCCTCTCTTGACCTATGATGTACTTGTCCAACTCCGCCTTTATTTCGGCAGGAGTTGGTACATCCCTTATCTCGGCCTTTATCCTGACCTTGCGATCGCTTTTCAACAAGTCGTGGAACAACTCCACACACTCGTTGCAGATGTAGACGTTGTTCGGCCCAGCGATAAGGCGGTCCACTTGCGTTATATCCCTACCACAGAAGCTGCAAAATTTTCCAGGCACTCCACTCATCCTCCTACCGTCACAATCTCACTCTCTCCGCGTCGAACCAAAGTCCTTCCAGATCGTAAAACTCCCTACCCTTCTCCGTGAAGATGTGGATCACGATGTCTCCTATGTCTATGAGCAACCACTCGTACTGGTCCCCTCTATCGTAGTATATGATTGGGATCCCAGAACTTTTAATGAAGTCTACGAGCTCGTCGCGCATGGCTCTCATGTGTGTGTAAGAGTTAGCGGTGACTATGACAAAGTACTCTGTGGGAATTGGCGTTCGCCTCATGTCCAAGACTACGGGGTTTTCCCCGCCTTTGTCATTTATGATCTTCATGATCTTCCTCAACACGTCCAACACCACTTCCTCCCACCCCCAATTCATTCGACGGTGACACTCTTTGCGAGGTTTCTTGGCTTGTCCGGATCCAACCCCCTCATGTCCGCTATGTGGTACGCGAAGAGCTGTATCACGGGAGCCATCATGAGGGGATACAAGCTCTCGTGAGTTGGCGGAACGAATATCACGTCGTCAGCTATCTCGTAGAGGCTTTTGTTCCCCTCTGTACCAAGTGCGATCACCTTCGCTTTCCTAGAGCGGGCCTCTATGACGTTGTTCTTCGTCTTGAAGAAGAGCGAGTCGTCTGGTATCACAGCAAAAACTGGGAAGTTTGGATCGAGGAGGGCTATCGGGCCATGCTTCAGTTCACCGGCTTGATACGCCGTGGCGTGTATGTACGAGATCTCTTTGAGCTTCAAAGCGCCTTCCAAAGCGGTTGGATACCCGTAATTTCTTCCTATGTACATGAAGTGGTTGTAATCTTTGTACTTTTCCGAAAGTTCCCTTATCTGAGGATCTTTCCTGAGCACGTTTTCCAAAAGTTCTGGCATCCTCACAAGTCTGTCCAACACCGTCTTTGTTTCTTCGTTCCAGACACCGTTGAGCTCTATTATCTTCAACCCCAGCAGGTACAAAACTCCCAGTTCAGCGACGTAGGTCTTTGTGGCGGCGACACCTATCTCTGGCCCCGCATTCATGTAGATGGACACGTTCGACTCCCTGTCCAAAGTGGAGCCGACAACGTTCACCACCGACACAATCTTGGCTCCGTGTCTTTTTGCAAGCCTCACCGACTCCAAAGTGTCGGCTGTCTCCCCAGATTGGGAGATGGCTACGAGCACGTCGTTCTCTCGAACGTGCGGTCTCTTGTACCTGAACTCGGAGGACACATCCACGTCGACATCTATGTCCGTGAAATTCTCCACGAAGTACTTGAACACCAACGCAGCGTAATAACTGGTACCACAGGAAACCACTTTGATCCTCTTGATTCCTTTGAGCAAGTCTTCCACCGGTTCCAGCTCTTCGAGTACCACCCTATCACCTTTGACCCTCCCGACGAGGGCGTTGACGAGCGCCTGGGGGTCTTCCAGGATCTCTTTGTACATGAAGTGCTTGTGGCCACCCTTTTCAGCCGCTTTTTCGTCCCAGTCTATGTAGTAAACTTTCCTTTCACACTTGTTGCCGTCCATGTCGTAGATTTCGTATCCATCCTTCTTCACAACGGCCACATCCCCATCTTCCAAGAAAACCACGTTTCTCGTGTACCTCAGCAAGGGTGTCACGTCCGACGCCAACAGCCCCACTCCGTTCCCAACTCCCAGGACTAAGGGACTACCTTTCCTCGCCGCAACTATAAGGTCCTTTACCTTCCTGTGCATCACGGCTATCGCGTAAGCTCCCCTCAGCTTTCTCACCGCTTTCATCACAGCTTGAAGCAGGTCTCCTTCGAACTCTTCTTCGATCAGGTGCACGATGACCTCCGTGTCCGTCTCGGATGAAAACTTGTGACCTTTCGAGATCAGGTACTCTTTTATCTCCCGGAAGTTCTCTACGATACCGTTGTGAACAACGGCTATCTCGTTCCTGCAATCCGTGTGAGGGTGTGCGTTCACGTCGTTTGGTTCCCCGTGAGTGGCCCAGCGGGTGTGGGCGATCCCCACCAAAAAACTCTTACTCCCTTTCTCTTTCAAACCGTTCTTGAGTATGTCTATTGGTCCTTTCTTCTTGAAAACTTCGAATTCATCCCCTAAAAAAGCGATTCCAGCGGAATCGTAACCCCTGTACTCGAGCTTTTGGAGGGACACTACGAGGTCTTCCACCTTCAAATTCTCACCGACCATCCCCACTATCCCGCACATTTCCAACACCTCTCTTGATCTCCTCAACTACACCCAGCTCAGCGCCCCTTTTGGCCACCTTTATCGCGTTCTTTATCGCCTTTGCGTCCGACGAACCGTGTGCCTTCACCACAACACCGTTCACCCCGAGTATGAAAGTTCCCCCGTAAGATCTGGGGTCGAGTTTTTCGGACATGAGTTTGAAACTCTTCTTCATGAGGATCGCCCCAAGAATCGAGAGGAATCCTCCTTTCTTTATCGAGTCCTTCATGGTCGCCAAGACGAGTTTTGCGACGCCTTCCATCGTTTTCAACGCAACGTTCCCGGAAAAACCATCCGTGACGACCACATCCACCGTTCCAAGGTTTACATCGTGACCTTCCACGTTTCCGACGAACCTCTCACCGAAGCGTTCTTTCAAGAGTTCGTGCGCCTTTTTCAGCTCCTCGTAACCTTTCAACTCCTCCGTGCCTATGTTCAAAAGACCCACCTTTGGATCTTCCACACCCAGTACCTTGGCGTAGGCGATTCCCATGTAGGCAAAATCCACAAGGTGTTCTGGCCTCACCTTAACGTTGGCACCGGCGTCTATCAAAACGGTGAATCCCCTCAGCGAAGGGACGGCGACGCCTATGGCTGGCCTCTCAACGTATTCAATTTTTCCTACGATTGTCGTCGAACCAAGAAACAAGGGACCCGTGGCACCCGCGCTCACAAAGGCATCGACTGAACCATCTTTCAAAAGTTGAAGACCCACATGCATGGAAGAGTTTTTCTTTCTGAGCACCTCTAAGGGTTTGTCGTCCATCTTCACCACGTCTTCCGCTACCACAAACTGAACACCTTTTCCTTTCACCACTGCTTCAGGTCCAACGAGGACTATCTCGCAACCGAGTTCCTCATGAGCTAAAAGAGCGCCCTTCAGGACTTCATCGGGCGCTCTGTCACCACCCATGACATCAACGGCGATCCTCACGGAATCACTCCGCTATTTCCAAAACTTGTCTTCCGTTGTAGTAACCACAATGCAGACAAACTCTGTGAGGCATCTTGTACTCGCCACAGTTTGGGCACTTTTCGACAGTGACTTTGACCGCCCTGTAGATCTTTGCCCTCTTGTGGTGTGTCCTGGAACGTGACCTCTTTTGCTTTGGAACAGCCATACTCTATCTGACCTCCTTGAGTTTTTCTTTCAACTTCAAAAGAGCTTCGAAGCGACTGTCCACACTGTTGATCATTTTATCACAGACGTGGTTTTCCTCTTCGTTGAGGTCCGCTCCACAAAAAGGACACAACCCTTTGCAGTCAGGCTTACAGAGCACTTTTTCTGGGACCTCAACCACTATTGCCTCCACTATGCGCTCCGAAAGATCGAACTCCGTTTCATGATAGTATACGATGTTCTTTAAAGTTTCAAGCCTTTCTTCTTTTACATTTTTCCTCATACTCTCCGGAAGGTAGAGTGCTTCTATCACACCGTTTATTTCAAGTCTCGTCGGTTTGAGGCACCTCGTGCACGGATGTTCGAGGGCTGTTTTCACGTAACCACCCACCGTGAAGCCGTCCTTGGTCTTTGCAACAACCATCTTCACTTTTATCGGTTCGATGAATCTACAATAGCCTACATCGAGTTCTATGCCGTCCATTTCGAATTCTCCTTCCAGGAAAAAACGCTTCCTTTTCTCGATCTCTGCAAGCTCAACTCTCCATTCCATGTGTTCCACCTCTTTTTGGTTTTTCAAAGGATTCGGTTACATTATACTACAAGATAATGAACCTCGAACTGATGGCTTTCCAAACACGCTGAGGGTAGTACTATCTTTACTTATGAAATAGTAAAGATTTTAGGGTGTCGAAAGTGGTAAGTTTGGAAAGTGAAATTTTTGAAATCGGCTTTTGAAGTGGATTTTTAGGGGTTTTGTAAACTTACCAGGGGGTGGTAAGTTTGTGGTAAGTAAGTGGTAAGTTTCGTTGGAATTCCTCTTTAGAAGAGAATTTCGCGGTGGTAATAACCCGAAAAAACTCTTGGAATCGGTTTTTTAGAAGAATGTGGATCTTCAGGAAAACAAAATTATATTAGTACAAGATTCGATCATGATGGAGCTTTTCGAATTTTTGTATTAGATTTCCTTGTTCTGGAGTGGGATACGGTTTTGAGTGGTAAGTTTGAGATGACCACACCCAGATCTTGGTCACAGTTTTTTCCATCATCAACATCTTGTATAGAAAACTTACCATTTACTTACCATTCGCTTACCACTCACTTACCACCCCTTTGGTCACCGGAGAATTTTTGTCGAAAAGATGGAGGTGATGTTATGGGACTCAGAGAGGAACTTTGGACGTGGAAGAAAGAGAA
>Ga0209080_1000702_pt1 | contig 20520 bp, 13 predicted proteins | sample JNZ110809AmetaG_FD_184123 | JGI IMG/M metagenome (GOLD analysis project Ga0209080, IMG submission 184123) | Hot spring microbial communities from Jinze hot spring, China to study Microbial Dark Matter (Phase II) - JNZ 110809A (SPAdes) (version 3) ...
GAAACCGTCGTTAAGCCCGGCTTGTACCCCTCACTCATAGATCTTCACCAACTCAATTCCTTTCTTGATGTAAGTCACCCTTTCTTGCGGAGAAAGAAGCCTCCATGTTAGAAACTGCTCTCTCAGCTCTCGCACAAACAAGTCGCATGATTTAAGCCACGTATCATAGGGGCCTGATTCGCGCTTAGCCGTTATCAGTGTCATGTACCTAGCCTCTGTTGCACTCTTTAACAGAGCCACATCAACGTCCTGGACTATGTTCTGCTCGAATGGCGCGAGCCAAACCTTGGCCCGCACGCCGACCCTCCCCGGTTCTGAGTACGGAGCGTAACTCAGCACCGCAAACGTCCCCATTCTCTCCCTCCTGTTCTCAAAATACTCGCAGAGGTAAAGCGTGATGCCTACTACCATCTCCCTCTCTTTAAAGGTGAAGGGTAATAGTACCTCCCATACATCGCCGCGAGGCGTTGTGGGGATTTTCCACTTCCTCTCGAGGGACGGGGTAACAATCCTCGAAACTTTCAGGAATGGGTATAGAGAAGCTAGGAGGACCATTAGAATCGCGAGGGCTAAGCCGACAAGCACGGACGAGCTCGAGTAGTTCATTCCAATCATGCCGCCCGTGAGCGCCGCGAAATTCGTTGCCCTTGCCATTACCACTCCAGCTGCGTAGCCTACAGCAACTCCAAGTATAGCGTACGCGAGCACCTCGGCGAGGAACATTCCACCCACTTGTGCCGGTGCAAGACCGAGAGCACTGTATGTTGATGCTTCCCTTAACCTTTCGTGGATGCTCCCTAGCACAGTCGTCATGAGCACCATCCCGGAGATGAGTAAGGGTACCACTAGGAAGCTGAAACCGAAGAACTCATGGACGAACCTCCCACTGATCATGTGAGTGCGCCCTCCATACGAGATGTAGACGTCCAAGCCGCTGAATACGTTGTAAATCTCCATCGCCGTCGATACAAGCTCTTCCTCGCTCACCCTTCCCTTTGGCATGAGCAGCACGGAGTGCAGTAAGGCTCCTGGGAGGTTCTTCACCAGCTCAGCGTTAATTACGATGATATCGCTCCATGATAATCTGTAGCTTTCATCGATTCTTTGCATGGTTGCTACCGTTACAAGGTCGTAGGGCCTACCACCGTAAGGCCGCTCTCCTACCCTATCTGTTACATCGCGAGCGAGCATCTCTGCGATAGAATCATCGAAGACTCCGGCGACTATGAGCTCATGTCCGGCGAAACGCACAGTATCACTCACATCAACGCCAAGCGCGGAGGCAAGGGTTTTCGGCAGTAAACAGCTGCTTGCAACACGGCTGAATATCGTCTGGCTCAAGCCAAGCTCCTTGAAACTCGCGTTGAGCTCAGCCGGGGCTAATCCCATGACTGCTCTGAAGACCACCGACCTCCCTCCGCTGGACAGAGTGAAATAATCTTCAATTAGAGGTGGATAAAGCCAGTAACGCGGGGCTACAACATACTTCCCCCCCGCGAGGTCTTCGAGCACTTCCAATAACAAGGAGTCGAGAGGTTCGTTTGAGGGAGACTTTACCACAATCCCGTCAAACGTGGCGTGCGTTTCGTAGATCGACGCGGTGATTCTAAGCACGGGAACAACAGAGGTGAGCGCAACTAGCGACATCACAACTAGGATTATCGTGGTAAGGGTGAGAGCTGTCCGAAGAGGCCTTCGCCTCATGTTTTCTATGCCCGTAGACATCGCTGTGACGAAGAGGTCGAAAGTTTCCCTCTCTAGCGCATGCACTCCCAACCTCATCCTCCTTACTTGCGAAAGGGATCTATTGAAGAGTACAATTAGGAAGAAAAGTGCTGGGATGGAGAGGGCAGCCATTATCACGCTTATGCTCAACGCGTAGGTGCTGTAAACTATGGTGAAACCCGGGTGCAGAAGGGCAAAAACTGAGAACATTACAGCTCCTAAAGTGACGATGTAAGCTATGCGGACAATGCCCCCTCTTCCGAAGAAGAGTTTCTCCCCAAGTACTGCGAAGGGAACGATGAGTAGCATCACGATCATCGTCGCAGAGGCGAAATCTAAGCTCATACCGCGAGTGCGCTCGTACAAGCGCAGTGCAGCGCTCCAGGCAGCCCACGCGAACCCGAACCCCTCCTTCGCTGTATAGTTCTCCACCATCTTCAATAGCTCAACAGTAGTTGGGTCGCTAACCCCACCTGACACCGCCTTGTCGTAGCGATCCTCGGCAATCGCTAGCAGCTCTAGAGTATATGTGAACGGAGTATTTGTGATAACTTCTGTGGAACCCGCTCCCCCTAGGCGGTAACCGTTCATAATGCCCTCAGGTGTAGAGTTGAGAAGCATTACTGCTCTCCTCTGATCTCCGCCCAGGCTAACGATAGCGCAGATCCGACTCTCCGGTGGGGCGGAGAGGATTACGAACCGATTCGAAAAGTCAATGGTGTAGTAATAGGAGTCCGGCGTCGCTAAGTTCGGGTAGAAAATGGAAACCGCCGAAGGGTAAGGTGAAGTGTAGCGTGTGAAGGGTATCGGGAATGAGGCTTTTCCGTACAAGTTGAATGTAGCAAGGGGCCACGGTCTATCAGGTACCGAAACGAGTGGAGCCATGAGAGCCGCCGCTCTGAATACCACGGTTCTCAGGACGATCCCCATCGAGAGCTTTGGAGGGTAGGGAGAGAATCTCGCCAAGCCGTTCGGCCCCAGATCGGGTACGTAAGTTAGTCGACCACCCTCCACTTTGTAGGCGTAAACCTCTATGTTCCCGATGAATATTTCTGGAGGCGCTAATCCGACTATCGTGGCCCTTCCATTTTCATCCGCCAGCTCGATTATTTTAGCGAAGGGTGGATCGTAACGAGTATCAGCGAGAGAGCCCATGACATTGTAGTACCAGTCTCTCTTATGCACGACGACGAGGGAGTTGGGGACGGATCTGTATAGCGTCGCGACGGTCGGATCGTACTCCACGACCTCGACGATCGCTACATGGTACCCGAAGCCACCATTTACCGGGTCGATCTCTATCCTCCTGGGTTTAATAATGTCCCATGAACTTCTAAGGACAAGAGTAATATCGTTGAGTACCTTGTCGAGTACAAATGCGGCAAAGCGAACTTGGGGTTTGATGTTCTCCCAATTGATGAGGTCGTGAGTGTCAGCGGGTGTGAAAACTCTTGGCCTCTTGTCCTGAAACGTTAGGAAAGTTACTGCGGGAACCTTAGCGAGCTGGAAGGGTTCAGCATCTAGGTAGAAGGGTTGCGAGTACGATATCGCGTAGCCGGGGTTGAAGCTGCGCAAGAGAGCTATCCCGGTCGTGGCGTTGTAATACATTGCGTCACTTGCGATAGCGTGATAATCGCTTGGGTACTTCTGGTAGAAATCTTTGATTATCTCCGCTAAGCTTGAACGGAAGTCGGTGTAAAGGTTCATGGCACCTTGCGTTCTATGACCGTAGAAGAAACCGCCAGGGTACGCTACCAGCCGACTGTCACCGGAGGATATGTCAAAGTTCAGAACAATATAGGGGTAAACCGCGCTTCCAATCAATTCACTAAACATGTTTTTCTCAACAAACCACCGTGCTCCCGCAAGCCCCTGCCAGTGGCCCGACAGAAATAGAAGCCAGACCGTGTACTTAGGTCGATACTCGCTCAGCAGGCGGGCCAGGTGAAGAAGGAGACCCACGTTTACAGCCTCCTCAGCCCCTGATGCGAGGGCAGGTACGATCGATCCCGAGTCCACGTGAGCGGTGAGGATCACTACTTTCTCCGGCTCGCTTGAGCCAGCGATCTCAACCAGAACGTTGTAAGCTGTTACTCTCTTCCACTCGTATCGCCCTTCGATTGTCGCGTAAAGGCCCTTCCTAGCAGCCTCTCTCACGAAGTCCGCATCAGCCCCCTCTCTCACGTAAACCCTAGGTATATCGAGTGGAGCTAGCGCTACTTTCCTCATTGCGGAGTCTCTGTCTACAGCGGGCCCCAGGAATATCAACGCCCTAGCACCCCTCGCGATCGCAGCGCTCCAATCGGCATCGAACTCTAGCACAGCAATCTTGCCCCGAAGATCTAATCCAGCGAGCTCAGGAGGAGTGCAACGACCAGCATACACTAGTTGCCCCGACACGTTTGTCGCTGCCCCGAGCGCGACGAGGTTCGGGTACATATGGTAAGCCTTTACAGCCAAACCCCCTACTCTAACGATAGCCCCGTAATCGATTGGTACGCTCGCGTTAAACGCGAGAAAACGCGGTTTTAAGCCCAACGAAACAAGTGAAGAGTTCATGTAGGCTAAGGATGCATAATACCCAGGGTACCCCGTAAAACGGCTACCCAGTAAAGACAAAGCTTCCACATGCTGCTTAACTTCAGTTAAATTCAGCATACTTGTGAGAGTACCTGGCTCGGCGTAAAGAATAGAGGCCGTTAACAGCCAAAATAAAATCTCAACAGCGAACGTTTCTACGAGCAGCCTTCGCATCATATGTGAGCGTCTACGATTATCACAGATATAAATTTATCTTTCTTTCGAATTTTTCCTAAATAGGTACTGAGAGAAAAATTTTTATACTGCCAATATAAGTAATGATGTGAGCGAATCTAAGGGGGCCGAAGTTAAGTACGCTAGAGGCCTTACACCTTTCACGATCGCTCTGATCGTTGTGCTGGGCGTAGCGATGTTCTACGTTAACTACCTGATGTGGTGGCGCAGAGGAGTTACACTGGAACCCTTCTTTGGCGGTAGGATTGGTGCTCCGATATACCTACCCTGGGGCTTTATATGGCTCCTAGCGATACTAATGGCGGGGCTTAAGAAATTCAGCGTAGCAGAAATTGTCGTGCTTGTCGGGGCTCTCTACGTGGTGATGGACTGCGGCTTCTTCTCCTTCTGGCTCGAACCATTAGTGGTTGCCTACCACGCGCAAACTGAGCCGTCTCTAGCCCAGTTGTTAGAGTACATACCCAGCGCATGGGCGCCCAAGGATCCCAGGCTGGTTGCCGGGATATTCAGCGGGGGCACCAGCGTACCAGGTGAAGTCGTCGGCCCATTACTACTGCAGAGCGTGTTCATGTTCATATTCCTCCTCATGGGCATTTTCACGGCTCAAACGATGATCAGACCATTCGTTGAGGTAGAGAGACTAACGTTCCCCGCAGTTATGCCAGCGGTGCAAGTACTCAGGATGGGCCAGGAGAGCAGTTTAACCAGCTTTGGGAGGAGCAAGCTGTTCTACATTGGCTTTATCATAGGATTGATAATCGCGCTTCAATCAACTTTGAACTACATCTGGCCGGCCTTCCCAGTGTTCTTCGCGTGGGGGCAAATCTACCTTTCTGGATGGGACGCTTTCCTGAAAGGCATTAACCCCAGCATAATGGAGTGGTGGATGTTCATCCCAGCCGACACGATAATGTTCTTCCTCGCTCCAATCGATGTAACAGCCAGCGTGGCCATATGGACCGGTTTCAAGTCCCTCATATGGCCCTTCATAGCCGTCGGAGCCGGCTTGATATCACCGGGCGCTAGCCCCGACGCCGGTCCCATCAAGCCAGGAACGTTCTCATCCCTCCATGTAACATTCGCGCTAGGCATCTGGTCCATTATTTTCGGCTGGAAGACATGGTCCGATTCGTTCAAGCGCCTCTACAAGAGAGCTGCAACGGAGCCTGGTAGGCTTGATGAACGATTGATATGGACCGGACTGCTGGGCAGCTACTTTATCTACCTGCTCTTCTTCGCGGCCCTCGGAGCTCACGCGGGCTTCGTTCTGCTGTTCCTGATCCTCTTATACTTCACTTTAATCGGCCATGCGAGAATCTGGGGTGAAACCGGGCAATGGCCTGCTACTGGTGGTCCGGACTTACCGCGTCAGTTAACGCTTACAACCGCTTACGCCAGTGGGGTTCCAAACCCGTGGCCCAGCACTACGTGGTGGGCCACTAAAGCAGCTACCCGCATCACCCATCACATTCCGCAGGCAACCTGGTTCCCATGGGCCGTCCTTTCCACCTACAAGCTAGCGAGAGACACAGGGACAAGCGAGAGGGATCTGTTTATCGGGCAGCTGATAGCCGCTTTCCTGGCGAGCTTCATCGGCCTCTACCTTGGTTTAGCCCTTCTCTACGCCTACGGCGCTGATACTGTGCTCACCAGAACCTGGTATGTCAAGGCGAGGCCTGCGGAGATCACTAGAGTCAGAGAAGTGGGAGGTGTAATCAGCGCGGAGGGAGTACTCGATGCGACGGGTATAGGCCACTTTATCGCGGCTCTAGTAATCGTCGGGGGACTTTGGTTCATGAGAGTGAAGTTCCCATGGTTCTTCTTCACTCCTGTTGCACTCTTCTTCTACAGTGGAATGTGGTTCTTAAGCTCGTTCCCTGCGCTCATACTTAAGCTTCTAGTGCTGAAGGTCGCCGGTATGACCTTCTACGAAAAATACGCTGTACCCCTTGCGATTGGTCTCCTTGTTGGAATCAGCTTCGGGGCTTTCCTCTTGGGAAGCATAGCGGCTTTCTACATACCACCCGCTTAAACACAAAATTTCCTATTTTCTTTTTTATTTGTATCTTTTAATTGAAGTACCGAATAAAATGTAGCTAGATCGAATAGGGTTAGACCAATGTGATTCGAGGGGTAAGTATGCAAGGAAAGCATGAGTAAAGGGGGTCAGTCGATGGCTCGTGTAAGCGGCAGGGCTTTTTAGAAGTGCTTGTGTTGCACGTGTGAGTCCCCGGTATGATGTGATTGTGGTTGGCGGTGGTGTAGCTGGCGTCGCAGCCGCAGTAGCGGCCAGCAGAATGGGGATTAAAGCGTGTATTTTTGAAGCCTCAGGCACGCTAGGTGGAACGGCTACACAAGCTCTTGTTACACCTTTCATGAAGTGGGTGAGCGGTGGTAAACCTGTTGTTGCCGGCATCTTTCAAGAGTACTTGGATAGGTTGGCCCGGCTCGGCGGTATAGACTTGAGGCAGCCCGCGATCTTCGAGCCTGAGCTGCTCAAAGTAGTGATGCTTGAGATGTGCGAAGAAGCAGGTGTAGACGTATGGTTTAACGCTACGGTTGTTAAAACCAAGGTTGAAGACCATAGCCTCAAGGCCGTGTCTGTTTACACGAAAAGGGGTTTGATTGAGGTTGAGGGGTCAGTCTTCGTTGACTCAACGGGAGACGCTGATCTGGCGGAGCTAGCTGGTGCTCCGATCTCGATGGGCAGGGAGAGGGATGGGCTCGTGCAACCCATGACGGTGATGTTCAAAGTCGGCGGCATCAACTTCACGAGGTTCCTCGAGTATCTTGAGCGCCACCCCGATGAACTGGCTCCCTGGGTTAGTGCCGAGTACCTGAGGAGAGCTATCGAAAGGGGAGAGCCGTTCAGTTTCGCCGGTCTATACGGCTTAGTGAGGGATGCGAGAGTTAAGGGTGAATTCCCCGAGATACCGGGTATCGATTACATCGCACCTCTTGCGGCTTTCCCTGAAAAGGGTTACGCAGTCTTCAACAATACCCGGGTCTGCGGGATCGACCCGCTTGATTCGAAGCAGCTGGCAAGAGCTACTCTAGAAGCCTACCGCCAAGTGCTCGAGATCGTTAGGTTCCTTAGGAGGCGTGTCCCAGGCTTTGAGCGCTGCTACCTTGTGCAGCTTGGTTGTAGGATCGGTGTTAGAGAATCGAGGAGGATCGTCGGTGAACACGTGATCAAGTTGGAGGAACTTATCAACTGCGTTGAGTTCCCCGATAAAGTGGCTAGGGGATGCTACGCCATCGATGTGCACCCCTTAAGGCCGGGAGAAGAGGCAATCTTCATCCCGATACCTGAGGGCAAGAGCTATACGATACCCTACAGAGCGCTCATCCCCCTAAGAGTTGAGGGTCTTCTCGCTGCAGGTCGCTGCATCTCAGCGACGCACGAAGCACTGGGTGCGGTTAGAGTAATACCTACTGCGACAGCGACAGGTCAAGCAGCTGGAGTCGCAGCTGCTCTCTCAGTCATCGAAGGAGTAAAGCCCAGGGAACTAGACGCGTCTGAAATCCAGGAAACTCTCCTTAAGCAAGGTGGCATTATCTGATTTCTTAAGGCGGAATGAACAATACGAGGAGAAAGATTCATGATAAACGTAAATAAACATAAAATTTTCCTTTAAAATTATGGCTTTTATGCCCAGTTTTACGATCCTCAACCCAAGCGTAGCTGCCTCCAAACGTACTTAGAAGGGAAAGGGATATCCTCTGGTGAGTAGCATTATATCTCACTTGAAGAACCTGATCCTAAGGTTCTACTACTTTTTTGACAAATACTTTTTTTAGCGTGGTAGACCGTTTAGTCCTACGTGAGTCGCACAGCCGTCGTTAGCGTGAAGGTGCCTCGGGAGATGAAGGAGAAAATGGAAGGGTACGCGGGAGTGGTGAATTGGGCAGAGGGGTCAGGAAATGGATTGCTCAGAGGGTTGAGGAGTTGGAGAGGGTTAGAGCGGTGGAGGAAGCTGTGAGGTTACTAGAGAACATTGCCCATGCATCGAGAGGTACCGCGCGGCTCTTAGTGAGGGAGAATCGTGATAGCCATTGACGCTTCAACTCCCGTGAAATTTCTGCTCAAGGAGGAAGGCTGGGACGAGGTAATAGAGTACATGCGCTCTGAAGCGGTGTCCGTGGACCTCGTAGCTAAATAGGCGCTGAACGCGATCTGGAGGGCGCATAACGCGCGAGGAATCCAACCTGATGCTCAAAGCCCTGGCGATTGAGGGGGTCAGTTAAGCTGGAGGATGAGATGGTCTACCTCGAGGCGGCCATTGAGATCGCCTTTACCAGGGGGAATTACAGTGCGCGATGCGCTCTACATCGCCTTAGCAAAAGCGAAGGGCTTAGGCCCCTCGTTTCAGACGCGTAGCGGGCAGCATCGCATGTGGGTTCCCCAGCACCGGGTTCGTTTCCTAACTCAGCTATAATGGGCTTGTCTGAAATCTCGATGCCCGCTTTGCTTCCTGCCACAACTCATCGGAGGAGCGCGCGATTTTTCTACTCTAAACGACTACGGCTTTTATGTCGAGTAGCTTTGCGGCCATCTTTAGGGGCTCTACGATGTCGCCGTGGATCATCGAAGCATGGTGGATGAAACCTTCCTCAATCAGCGTTGTGTAAACCTTATCCAAGTCGGGGACCTCAACCCAAGCCCAGCTACCTCTAAACTCTCCCGGCTCTTCAACTATCCTCCCTCTCGTTACGAACAGCTTATACTCGCCATCGTACTCGACGAGCCTGCTGATGGTCACTTCACCGGGCTTGGCGCGCCCGTCAACCGTCCCGTAGCAGCGCTCGGCGCCGAGGGCTCTGTGCATCACGCCGTGGAAGCTCAGCCTGCAACCTCCGCTGCAGAGGGATAGCGGCAGGTTCCCGCAGTGCCAGGCTAGGAACACGTTGTCCCTGGTCGGGTGCCTGATCGTCCAATCGATGAAGAAGGGCACCGTTTTGCCCAGCGATGCGGCGTACTGGAGGGCCATCGTCAGGACGCCGTAGACATCGACCTCGCATGCCATCATTACGCCCTTATCGGTCAGCCTACCCATCACGAGGCAGGGAGTCACGCCGAAGTAGCGCTCCAGCTCGGTCCAGCAGCGCACCCCCATGCCGACCAGCTTCCTCCTCTCCGCCAGCTCGCTCAACACGACCTCAAGCTTCGCCAGCTTTAGGAGGGCTTCTCGGGTGACTCCGCTGACGTCCAGCTGAGCCTCGATCTCCCCGACGGTCTTAGCAACCCTAGGGTCGCTGTCGCTCAGCCTCATTGCCTCCTCCACGACCTCGATAAGGTCGAAGTGAACAACCCTCTGGCTGAACTTCGCCGCCATCACCGCCTCGTTAAACGTGACGGTCTCAAACCTCTCAGGCCTCGGGCCCACGGCTCCCACCTTAGCGCCGACGAAGGTCTTCACGGCGTTAACGGCCCTAACGAACGAGTCGAAGCTCCGCTTGAACTCGGGATCCTCGGGGTAGACGATACCGCCGAAGACGAACGGGATCTTCCTCCTGTAGAGGGCCGAGGCCAGCGAGAGAGTCCCGCAGAATGAGTCTGAGCGGCGGAAGCCCCCGGGCAGCGGGGGAGGCTCCTTCGTGGCGTAGATCATCACCGGCTTCCTCAGCAGCTCAGCAACCCTCGCTCCAGCAAGCTCGTCGCCGAAGGTGAGCGCCGCGATGACGATGCCGTCAACCCCTTCCCGCTTGAAGAGCTCCGCCACAGCCTCCGCGTCATCGTCGTCTGAAACCAGCCCCAGCTTCGTATCACCCTCGCCCGGGTAGACAAGCTCCACGATGTCGCCGAAGCTGGCTCTCACAGCCTCGATGAAGCGATGCTTCAGCTCGCGAGCCCACTCCTCATCGAAGGGTACCCTGTGGAGAGGGACAAACCCCACCTTTACCTTCGTCACGCTGGGATCCTCCCCCTCCCGTACTAAAGCGTTGTCTGGGCTTCGTAAGCTCCGAGTTAGGAGGGGGCTTCTCTCGCGTGGGTAACTCTTATATTTATCCTCTTTCTCGAATCTTGCGTGCTAACCTTTCGGGGCGTCTTTAAGGCTTTTGGAAGCGTTGCGGCTTTAGACAACGTGAGCGTTGATTTCGAGCCGGGTAGGGTTCACGCGCTCCTCGGCCCCAATGGCTCAGGCAAGTCCACGCTGATGAAGATAGCTGTCGGCTTGGTGAAGCCTGACGCCGGTTACGTCAGCTTAAACGGCGTCAACCCCCTCTTGAACCCCATCGAAGCCAGAAGGGTGGTGGGCTACCTGCCTGAGGAGCCGATCCTCTACGAGAGCCTTACGCCAGCCGAGTGGTTCAGCTTTCTCGGGCATATCTACCGGATACCCACGCTGGTCCTTAAGGAGCGTGTGGAGGCTTTGGTGAAGGCCTTCAAGCTGGAGGAGCACATGGGCAAGCTTTGCGGGGAACTGAGCTTGGGTAACAAGAGGAAGGTGCAAATCATCGGCGCCCTGCTTCACATGCCAAAGGTGCTCATCTTCGACGAGCCCTTCAGCGGGCTCGACCCCGAGGTTGCCGTCGTCCTGAAGACCTTCTTAAGGCGCGCGGCGGAGGGTGTAGGGACAGTTATCTTCTCCACCCACGTGATGGAGCTGGCAGAGGCCGTGGCAGACGAGGTCACGATCATGCACAGGGGGAGGGTCGTGGCGAAGGGGCCGATCGCCGACTTGAAGGGCAAGAAGGACCTAGAAAGCTACTTCCTTGAAGTGACCGGCCTCTCTAGCGAGCTGAAGGAGCTAGTCGAAGCCCTCAAATCGCTTCGGACAGAAGCCTAGATTCCAAGCTCAAGTCAGATCTTTGACGAGCCTTTTGATGATCTCGTAGACTTCAACCGCCTTGAGCGTTGTCCCGCAGTAGGAGCACTTCATTATGTCGCCGCTCCTTGGCAGATCCACGCTGCCGCCACAGTAGGGACAGCGTACCGCAGCTATGACAAACCCTTTCGACGCGATAAGCTCAGCCAGCCTCTCGAAGTCCAGTGTGAAGGCGGGTTTTGGCTTCACCCTCTCCCAAGCCTCGTTTACTGCCGATCGGAAGGCTACTACCAGCTTTTCATACTCATTTGCAGCCAAGCTAGCGTGCTCCTTAGGCGGCTCGCCGGAGTAGCTTACCTTTACGTGCAGATCGCTGTCACGAGGCTCGAAGAGCGCTTCTACAACGACAAAACCCAGATCGACATTCCTGGTAGCAGTGCCATACTGGCTCCACTCTACAACAGATCTCGTCAACTTGATCTTAAGCTGAAGCCTGTTACCCTCGATGTGTGGCAAAACCTCCTCCAGCGTGAGGGATTGGAATACCTTCGGCACAGTCTCAAGAATCGCCTGAGTCCACCCACTAGCTCCTCTCAAGGTAATCTCCTCCTCAAACCTCCACTCCGCTCTGCCACCCGAGAACAAGAGCAGCAGGATAGGTAGAGTAACGGCTACAATCATGAATGCTACGATTGCGACAAAGAAGCCTTCGGGACTCATTGAAACGACCGCGAGCATAAATAGGGAGAAGAACAGAAGGAGGAAGAGCACGGCAGCTGCGCTCTCTAAGCTGCCAGCGTATCTGAGAGGTTCTAGTGACGCTTCAAGCCTGGAGAGGGGTGCTTCCCTGCGCACTGGCGTCACAAGCTCTTGGAGAAATCGAGTCCTCTCCTCGTAAAGCTCCCTGATGGCTTGCTCTCGCGTCTTACCTTGTGCCACTTTCTCCGCTATATTGCGCTCAACCTCCCTTCTTGGAGTAAGCGAATGTTGGCTGTACCACTGCACAAGCTGAGAGTACATTGCCTCGATTTCACTTGACGACATTATGGATCCGTAAATACTTCTCAGGATTAAGGCTTTCGGCCCAGAAACGCTGCTGTATTCGAAAGCCCTAGATCCAAGGCGCGAGCAGCTCAACATCTACACTGGGTCTCTGCTTATCAGCACCGCCACTAGCGTGCCACTCACGTATAGCGCTACAAGGTAGGCTAGCAGTAAGAAGTGTCCAGGGTCAAAGAGGAACTGCACGATCTCGCGCAGCTTGGGATACATTGGGAGCAGCGGGGGTAGCAGGAGAAGCGATGACCAAACTAGGAGGGGGGTAAGCAGAGCGAGCCACGCCACGATGAGTTTGAGTTGGCTGTAGGTCTCTCGGCACCAGTCCGAGGGCTCCCGCGGGGCCCACATTGCGAGGATCAAGCCGCCCAGCAATGCTGAGCCGACGGTCGCCGTTGCGTAAACCAACCCCGCTGAAGTGTTCAGGAATATCGCGGCAACCGCTGAGGCTGCCACTATGAACGGGAGGCACATGAGTAGTAGAGCGAGGGATTTCGATAGCGCAACGTTCAGCCTCGTCAACGGGAGCAGGTATAGCGTCCTAGCGTTCGCCGCCTCTGCGACGAACATGATGTAGACGCCCTGGAGAGCCTGAAAGATCCCTATCGATACCAACATCATCATGATCATCATTGTGGCGGCGTTTGATAGAGAGGGTTCGAACTACCAGGTGAGCATTTGTCTCAGCGCGGTCAGAATTCAGTAAATCAGAAGCAGCGAGGGTAGCAAGGCTTAGGTGATGATCAACGCCATCATCCTCGGTGCTCTAGCAACCATCTTCAACTCCTTAAGCGTGGGCATCAGAGCCCTCGCGCTTACTCTCCACGGAGGAGCGGGCGGAGGCGCGTAGATCTCTGCCACTGTCGCCGCCCTCATGAACCTGCGCACGGAGAAGCGGGTCAGCCACACGGATGCAGCAAGCAGTGCGGCAGACACGGTGAGTGAAAGCGCGTTACGCGTCACATGTAGGAAGCAGAAGGGAGGAATCATGCTCATCAGGGCGCTATCAAGTGGCAAAACAGCTTTAACAAATAAGTTATTCAACAGGTCGAGGATGCGGCCTGACCCCAGGATCAGGACCCATACCACAGTAGATACGATCCTCCTTAGCAGGCTCCTCGTGTATTTGCTGACGTAAGAGCCGATCAAGTATCCTAGCGAAACCGCCAAGAGTGTCGCAAAGATCCCGGTTAGCGCAAGCCCTAGGGGTACAGCGGGGCTCTTTCGAATGGTCAAGTACACGATTGCCGCTGGGATGAAGGCGAAAAGGGGCGAGAAGCCTCCCCATATGAAGGCCTGCTTGACTAGTGCCCAACGGAGGTTCCCCCAACTGACGGGTAGGTGGAGTAGCGGATCTTTCAGCTTGTCGGCGATGATCACGTGCGTGTTCAGAGCCATTTGCGCGAGCCCGGGCAGCATGGATAGCGTGAAAAGGAAAAAGGTGGAGGTGATCAACTCCAAGTAACCGTCATAGACGAAGTAGGCGAAAATGACCCCAAATAAGAGGGAGAAGAGTATCAGGAATACCGTCCAGACCAGAGCAAAGAGGTCGATACCCCGGATTGGGATTTCCCCCTTTTCCTTCCTGGATCTGTACGTCGCCTCCCTGGCGAGGATCCCGCTCAAACTCATCGGCTTGGCCCCGCGCCTAAGGATGGGGCGGGTGTTGCGCAGCATCGGCGGAGTCCTACCCTTCTTGTCCCTTACACCCGTGTTGGCACCGTATTTCAGTAGCAGCTCGATGAGCTCCTCGTCACCGTAGCGGTAAGCGTAGTGCAGAGGCGTCCAACCCTTCTTGTCGGGCATGTTCGGGCTAGCACCAGCATCGAGGAGCAGCTTAGCCAATGCGACATTGCTGCGGCGGACCGCGATGTGCAGCGGCGTGAGCCCCTCGCGCGTTTGAGCGTTAGGGTCAGAACCACTCTCCAGCAGCAGTCTGACGATCCTCAGCGGGGGCGGCACCCCCGCGAGAATCTGATCGACCCGCAGCTTCGCCTTCTTCGCGCCGTAGTGGATCGGAGTCCACCCCCTCCTATCCTTGACTCTGGGGTCTGCGCCCTGCTGGAGGAGGAGCTCAGCAACATTGAAATTCCCTTCCTTGACCGCGTAGTACAAAGGCGTAAGCCCTTTTCGATCCCTAGCGTTGACATCAGCCCCGTACTTGATGAGGAGCTCCGCAACCTCTACGTGTCCAAAGACTGCTGCGTAGTGCAGCGGCGTCCATCCCTTCAAATCCCTCGCGTTCACGCTCCATCCGCGCTCGAGGAGGGTTCTCACGTGGTCAACGTCGCCTGCCTTCGCTGCCTGATGGAGGATCTCCACAAAACAATATTCTGGCTATAAATCTTATTTTTCGTTAGGTAAAAGCTGCAAGAAGTTTAGAAGTCGGTTAGGACTGCTCGCTAGAGCCTTCATGTGCGTTCAAAACCCTGAGCGCAGCATTTGCCGTTATTCACTCTGAAAGCACCCATGCTAAACTCCAGCCGAAGCGGCGTTTACCGTTCAATGCGCGTACCGGCGCGGCAGGAATGGCTGCACCAAGCGTTTCGCAGGGGCGAACCGGCTTTGGGGGTTCAGAAAACGGTTTAAAATCTGGATGGGGTGAGCCCCTGTGGCGCCCAGAAGGAGCGCCGCTTTCGCGGCTGTCGCATCCATGCTATCCGCATTGACAGCCGTTCTAACCTACTTCCCGGGCCTGGCTCTCCCCTCACCGACCGGCGGTTACACGCACATCGGTGATACCGTCATCTACCTCGCCGCTCTCCTGTTCGGGCCGGCGATGGGGGCGACCGTGGGGCTCGTCGGCCCCGTGATCGCCGACCTCCTCATCGGCTACCCGCGCTGGTACGTTACGCTAGTGGCGCACGGGCTTCAAGGATACGTCGCTGGGCTAGGGAAGGGTAAGAGGTTCCCGGTGCAGCTGGCCGTCATGCTAGTGGGTGGTCTCATCATGAGCTTCACATACTTCGCGGTAAACGTCTTCGTGAAAGGCCTAGCTCCAGCCCTCTTCTCCCTCGCACGCGATATCTTCGGCCAAACCGCAGTCTCAGTAGCTCTAGCAGCAATCCTGCTGAAACCTCTCGAGAAGAGTCCACCCGTGAGAGCTGCACAGGCCCTACTAGCTACAGGGGGGCAGAGCAGCTCTGCTGGGCGGGCTTAAACCAAAAAAGGTATCCCCTGAGTTCGGGATGCTTACTGAAAAGCTTCCTGGAACGATCTGTACCTTCCTGTTCCCAGCAGGATGGGTTTTACCCCTGAGATCTCGCAGAATAGCAGGAGCTCTTCGACTCTATCGCCTGCTACAGCGTGGATGTGGTTAGCGGGGAAGAACTCGATGAACTCCTCGTAGGAGCAGTTCAACCTGGCGTGAACGTGGGGCCATGTTGGGTTCGTCTGCGCGTTTATCCTCCTCCTAGTCTCCTCGTCTAGCTCGACGGCTTCACCCTTCACAATCACCATGTACAGTTGATCCTTGTAGAGGCCGAGCCGCGCGAAAGTGAGCTCGCCCGGTGCAGCGTCGAAGGAGACGGAGGCGCCCCCAGCCTTGAAGTAGAGCTCGAGAGCCGGGTACAGCGTCACCTTCCTCAGGTTCTCCCTCGGGTTGTAGCTCCTGGCTGCGTACCAGCTCGCGTGCACGCCGGAGTTGCAGAAGTCCCAGATGCCGAGGTCGGGGTGGTAGAGCCTTACGTCCATGAAGAGCACGGGCAGCCCGCCGCTGACGTACTTCAGAACCTGCATGGTCAAGGCGCCTAGAGAGTCTGCCTCTGTCGCGCAGACAGTTGGCTCTTTAGGGCCGTTCCAGTCGTACGGGTCGTTGAGGAGCATCTCTGCTACATCGGGGATCACGACGTGCTCCGAAAGCTCCCTCTGACCCTTAATCCCGCAGAAGTCGAAGCCGTACTCCTCGTTGAGCCTTTTGACCGCCAGGTAGAGCCTCACCTGCTTGGCCAAAGTCTCCCTCGTGAGCATTTTCCCATCGTACTCGATCCTACCCACGTTCTCCTCCAGCCACTTAACCCCCTTCTCAACCTCCTCGTCGGGGATCTCCCTCATCTTCTCGACGATCAAAAGCTGATCAATCTGGTAGACCGTCGTGCCGAAGTACCGCTGGATGGGGACGAGGTGGAAGTACCCGGTCTCCATCCCCATCGAGTGGCCACCGTACATTCCGTACACTTCGTTCCTCAGGTTGACCGCGGCGGTGGCAGCCATCACCCACTTCCTCACCTTCTCCTTCACCTTCGGGTCCCCGGGGTCGCCGATGATCCTGTGGACCGTCAAGCCGGCCTGCCTCAGCGCGCCGCTTGTGGCCAGCAGTCCGACGTTACCGGGGTAAGCGCCCTCATTGTTCGAGAGGCAGAGGATCGGCTTATCCTTACCCACGGTGTTGATGAAGGGCCAGACGAGGTAGGGGAAGTTCCACACGTGGAAGTTGAGGATCACCGCGCGGACTTTCTTCTCCAGGAACTCTTCGCCAACCCTTCTGGCGGAATCAACCGAAGTGATGAGCTCGGATGAGGCCACAGCCTTAGGTGACGTTCCATCCTGGAACTTGATCGACTCGATGAACGACCTCCAGTAGTGGACCATCTCGAGGCACTTATCGTAGTAGTGCGGGTAGACGTGCTTTCGCTCATCCAGTATCATCGTTACCCCAAAAACGGGGCTCTTCATGTTCCCTAGATCTCAACGGCTCTCTGGATAATATACCTGCTCTCCAGACCAAGCGATGGGCTTGCGTTGAGGCCCCTGGTCTCGAGTGGCGATAGAGGGTGGGCGTTATTCCGCAGCACGGTCAGCGCTTCTCAACCGCTCGGCATGCGATGGCTATTCAGTCCGAGTAGCGCCGCGCAACCCATATGTGCCCCCATCTAATTGGTAGCTAGTGGCGATCGAAATTTCTACCTACAGGCCTTGCGTTGAGGATGATCTCGTGCGTTTGTGGAATAGGTGGCTCAGGTACGATCCAATCTCGATCTCCATCTTTGAGAGGAAGGTTCTCCTAGATCCAAACTTCGACGGTGAAGGGTTGAAGCTCGCAGTCAGCGGTGGTAGAATCGTGGGCTTCAGTTTATGCATCCTTCGAAGGTATCCCCTCTTCTACCAGGGTTTAGAGGAGCGCCGAGGGTGGATAACGGCTCTCGCTTACGATCCGGAGTTCCCTGAGGCGGGAAGAGCGCTAATGGAGGCCTCGCTCGAGTACTTCAAGGGGAAGGGGCGAAGCGAGGTTTTGTTCTCGCCTTACACTCCGAACTACTTCTTCCCGGGTGTCGACCCAGACAGGTACGCGTGGCTGCTGGAGCTGCTTGAGAGGCACGGATTCGCAAGGCTGTATGAAGCTCTCAGCATGGATGCCCAGCTGTGGCCCGACTATACGCTGCCCGCCGAGGTCGAGGAGCTGGAGAAGAAGCTGGAGGGTGAGGGGGTTGAGGTTCGGCCCCTCGAGACGAGGGACATCTACCCGCTCCTCAGGTTCCTGGAGAGGAGCTTCCCGGCCGACTGGTACAGGCACGCTCTCGAGCTCCTCCAGAGCGGCTGCGAGAAAGGGCAGATCCTGGTAGCGGTGAAGGGGGATGAAGTTGTCGGCTACTGCCAGTACTGGCACAGCGAGGATTACCACTGGCACAAGCCTGGAGCGCACTTCGGGCCTTTCGGCGTGAGGGAGGATATGCGTGGTAAGGGGATCGGCACGGTGCTGCTGGCGCGCTGCCTCTGGGAGATGAGGCGTAGGGGTATTCACAACGCCTTCGTCCTCTGGACCGACGAGCAAGCGGCGCGCTTGTACTCGCGCTTCGGGTTTAAAGTGACGCGCAGGTACTTCATCATGAGGAGGGTGATCTAACGTGGTCAAGTTGATGGTTGTCGGAGCCCACGCCGGCGACGCTGAGGTCACGTGCGGCGGCTTAATCGCGAAGCTGACCCGCTCCGGTCATAGGGTCGTAATCGTTCACATGACGCTGGGCGAGAAAGGGCACCCCACGCTCTCCGAGGAGGAGTACGGTGAGCAGAAGCGTAGGGAAGCGGAAAACGCGGCCAGAATCCTGGGGGCTGAAGCCGTCTTCCTCCCCTACAGGGATGGGGAGCTGCCCGTGAGCAGGGAGGTGAAGCTTAGGCTCTGCGACTTGATCAGGGAGTACAGGCCCGAGATCCTGATCACGCACTGGCGGGGGAGCATCCACAGGGATCATGCGAACACGTACAGGAACGTCCTGGACGCGCTCTTCTACGCTGCGCTACCAGCTGTTAAGAGGGAGAGGCCTGCCCACCGGGTTCGAAGGCTCTTCTTCGCTGAGAACTGGGAGGATCCTCGAGGCTACCGGCCGAACGTGTACGTCGACATCAGTGAGACCTTCGAAGTGTGGAGGGAGGCGGCGAGCGCCTACGCCTTCGCCAGGGGGGAGACCGGCTTCCCCTACATCGAGTACTACAGCTGCCTCTTCAGGATCAGGGGGATCGAGTCGGGGTTCAGGTACGCCCAAGCTCTCATGGCGCCGAGCGAGCAGTTGAGGCAGACGCTTAGAGAGCTTTAAGGCCTTAGCCCCCCTTCGTACAAGAGGACGCTTTGCGCCTTCTCGATGAACTCGTTTCTTTCCCTCCTCCACTCCTCCTCAGCCTCCTCCACGCCCCTCAACCCCTCGATGCACTCGCGGACCCTCGAGGTACCGGCGAGGTAATCGATAGCGTACCGGCTCGCCCGGCTCGACCAGCCTGTGTAGTCCTTCAAGTACTCCACCTGCTGCTCGTGCTCCCTAGTCATGAGGTGGAAGCGGTCCCCGTAGAGGCGCTTCACGGTCTTGAGAACCTCGATGAAAGTCACGAAGGGCCTGAAAACCGACCGATCGGTAACGTGCACATAGGCGCCCCCGCACTCCTGCCCCCTGTACTTGCTCGCTGTAGGGACGAACTTGACGGGGCGGAAGATTACCCCGGGCAGCCTCAGCTCGTTGAGAGCTTGAGCGAGCCTCCTCGCCCGGATCCAGGGTGCTCCAAACTGGAGGAAGGGCGAAGCCGTCCCCCTACCCTCGGACAGGTTCGTACCCTCGAGTAGGCAGGCTCCAGCGTAGACGAGGGCTGCCTCAAGGTTCGGGATGTTGGGTGAAGGGGGAACCCAGGGGAGCCCTGTCTCATCGAACCACATCTCCCTCCTCCAACCCGCCATCCTGGCAACGTGAACTTCACCACCCAGCCCCTCAACTCTCGAGTAGTAGAGGGCTAGCTCGCCGGGGGTTAACGCGTAGCGGGCTGGGATTCTAGCCAACCCGGTGAAGGATTTGTAGGTGGGATCGAGGACCGGCCCCTCCGTCACTACCCCCGTCAGCGGAGCCGGTCTGTCGAGGACCAGCAGGGAGGCGCCCGCTTTAGCGCACGCTTTAACGGTGTAGTAGAGCGTTGATGCGTAGGTGTACCAGCGGAGCCCTAGATCCTGGATGTCGTACACGACGAGGTCCAGCTTCTGCAGCTCCTCGGTGGGTGGCTCCAGGGTCTCTCCGTAGAGGCTGTAGACCCTCACGCCGTACTCCTCATCCACCCTCGATGAGACAAGCTCGCCGGCTGCAGCTGAACCCCACAACCCGTGCTCGGGAGTGAAAACCACCTCAACCTCCCCGTGCTCACCTGCAATCTCGATTATGTGCCTCATCTCGGGGGTAACCCCCGTGTGGTTGGTGGCGATCCCCAGCTTCTTGCCTGCCAGGAGCTTCCCCAGCTCCGGGCTTTCCAAGCCCAACCTAACCCTCAACGCGACCACCCTTCGCCAGCTCTATCGCTTTCACGGGGATGTAGTTCGCCTGCTCGAGGTAGCGCAAAGCCTCCTCGTAGCTGACGCCCGCTACCGCCATGACGATGGCGGCCGGCAGGCTGTAGTTGGCCTCCTCCAGAATCTCTGAGGCGCTCCGGTAATCGATTCCGGCCTCCATCATGAGTATCCTCTTCGCTCTCTCCCTGAGCTTCCCGCTGACCGGCTGCAGGGAGATCATCAGGTTCCCGTGAACCTTCCCCAACCTCACCATGACAGCCGTGCTGATCATCGTTAGAACCATCTTCTGCGCGGTACCCGCCTTCATACGAGTTGAGCCCGTCACCACCTCCGGCCCCGTCCTCAGGACGATCTTTATGTCGGCGTACTCGCAAGCGGGGGAGTTCTCGACGCTCGTGATAATCGCCGTTTTCGCCCCGACGCTCTTCGCGTAGCGGA
>Ga0209080_1000704_pt1 | contig 20454 bp, 26 predicted proteins | sample JNZ110809AmetaG_FD_184123 | JGI IMG/M metagenome (GOLD analysis project Ga0209080, IMG submission 184123) | Hot spring microbial communities from Jinze hot spring, China to study Microbial Dark Matter (Phase II) - JNZ 110809A (SPAdes) (version 3) ...
TAATTGACCTAAAGTGTTATTTGCGGAAAACAATGCCTTGCTGTCCAAACTAGCCAAGAATATATGGTGGGGCTGGCCGGATTTGAACCGGCGACCTACGGGTTTCTCCAAGCTCCAGACTATCTTCATCCCTGAAGAGGTCAGCAAACCCGTTTTCTGGCATCTGGAGCCCCTAACGACTTAAGCGGCTTCAGCCGCCTAAGTCACCGCTTAAGTAGTCGTCATACCTGGCTAGACCACAGCCCCACCAATATTAGAAATGAAAAATAGTCCACTTATATATGTTATGCTTCTTTCATCTAGGCGAAAAGTTAAAGAGGCAGTTAATCAACAAAAATAATTGGCGGGTTGCCGGCCAAAGGGCGCGGGAAACACCCAAACCCATTCCGAACTTGGAAGTTAAACCGCGCTCCGTCCCCGGTTTTAGTGGGGTCTTCGGCCCCGCGAAGCCGGGGAAGCTGGCAATCCGCCATTACTGAAGCAATTACGCCTATTTTGCGTCAGCTTCTTCGTTCCGTCCTACTGCGCCTTTTCACATCAATTTAGATCTTGGATCCTTCTAAGAGCCATTTTAATGGGATATCTTGGTAGGTTCCATCTGGAAGTGTTCTCCTAATGGTTATTGGCAGGACCCCACGTCTGAGCTCCTCTAGGGCTATGTCTATTGGACTCCTTAAATCCTTTGTGATCTCTATTAGCACTGGGGCCCCCATGGCGATCTGTAGTGCCCGTGCACCACATATCCTCGCCTTCTCGAAGCGTGTGAGATGAGGGGGACCTATAAGGATCTTTCTTCCTTCCTTCTCTTTCGCGCTTACAGCCCCATATTCTTCTGCGATTAACGACAAATATTAAGCCCCCTACTCAACAGCATTTTAAATCGAGATTTCAGAACAAATACTTTAAACAGATAATAGCCCCCACGCTTTAATGCATCACTAAAAACATTAATTAAAATATAAACTTTACTGAAAAAGGTGGGAGGAACATAAGATTTAATTTCATCTTGCCATATAATACCTCTACTTTGAGGTATGGGGGTTGCTCTCGGAAAAAACAGAGAGACTGAAGCTTGGCAGCGTAATCGTCATCTTTGATAGGGATTCAGGAACCTCCTTCTTTCAGGATCTGAGAGTATACGGGAATTTGCTTGATGATGCAGAGTGGCTGCTTGAGAGAACGCCCCAAAGGTCTTGGGGCATTATAATTAGACCTATAATGGATGATGAAAAGTATGGTTTATGGATAGGCGAATATGGTCCGCATACTAACCGAGTAATCTCTGAGGAAATGTCCTTTGATAAAGGATCTTCAGTTTTAAGTAAAGTTCTCTTTAGATATGCGGAGCATGGAATTGATGAGTCGAAGGTAAGAAGGGTTATAACCATAGATACTTGTAAAAGAAAGATTAGGGACAGCAGAATTATTCAGAAATTTAAATATTACCGCTGTCCAGAAGATAGATTTTACAAGAGCTGTAAGCGTGTTGAAGAAATATATAAGGCAGTAAAAGATAAATATGGGTCCGAAGCAAAAGTCCAATACTCCCGTATATTGGACATAATATTGAATGTGGAGCCGTGTGAAGATGCACTCATATGTCCATTTCTATCACTTCCAAACCCACTTGAAAGGATTATTAATTTAAATAAAGCTTTGAGGAGTCGAAAGATTGGGGAGATAAAAATTGTCAATGGCGGCCTAATACAGATAACTTAGCCAACCATTTGTTGCGCCAGCCGCCTAGCCTGATTTAAAATACTATTTATTCTTTTCCAGTGAGCCCCCTTCCAGTAAACTTGCCCGCATCCAACGCAGATCCAAAATTCATTATATGTTTTATAGGTTGACTCTGGGACTTTTTCTTTAATCTCCCTCTTATCAACCGGCCTTATATTAGAATTACATTTTGGGCAACGTGATCTCTCAATATCTATTTCAAGATTGATGCCAAGAAGTCTTGAGAGATTGGCCAGCCTCTCAACATGCGTTTTCCCTTCAACAAAGATTGCTTTAACACCATAGGCGTTCGCCTTCCTAAAAAATTGATAGTCTCTAGTTAATATGATTCGCTTCTCTTGAGAAGCTATCTTCAGAATCTCATCATCGCTTAAATTATTGAAATATTTCGTATCGAGACCCAGCATCCTAAGCCATCTAGCTAACCTGCCAAGCATACTGTCTACAGCTATCTCCAAGGCTTTAACCTCTAACGAACTTTAATTTACGATTATTTTTCCATGTCCAGGTTTCACTACTATTTCACATTCATCCATAGATAAAACACCATTAACAAACGTTTTTACTGGTTTACCCTTCACAACCCATCCCTCAAAAGGTGAGAATTTAGCCTTAGAATAAAACTCTGATGGGTCTATAACCCACTCCCGCTTAATATCAACCACAACGAGGTCCGCATACGCACCCTCCCTTATTACACCCCTATCTTTCAGCCTAAATATTTTAGATGGCTTCTCTGCAAGCACCTTAACAATAGTTTGAATTGAAATCTGGCCCCTATTAAACATTGTCAGCATCAACGGTAGCATTGTTTCAAGCCCAACCATGCCAGCCGAGATATCCCAGACTGAGGAGCCCTCCTTCTCCTTAAGCGTGTGCGGTGCATGATCGGATGCCACTATGTCAATTAAGCCTTCTTTAAGGGCTCGCTGAAGATACAACACATCTTCGCGGGATCTAAGGGGTGGGTTTATCAGCGCTATGCTACCGACTTTATCCACGTACTCCTCTGATAGTAGAAGGTGATGTGGTGTAACTTCACATGATACTGGCAAGCCGCTACTTTTAGCTTTACTTATGATTCTCAGCCCATCAGCCGTGCTGACATGGCATACATGTACATGCGCGCAGGATTCCCTTGCTAATTTCATCGCCCGTCTAATACCCCTAACCTCAACCTCAGGGGAGTGCGCTTCGGAAAATGCATACAGATCATCCCTGCCCTCCAACCTCAGACTCTTAATATTTTCCTGCAGAAGGAGACCATCTTCAGCATGCACTGCTATCGGAAGATTACTTTTTGCAGCTTCCATAAACGCCTCAATTACAGATTTCTCATTATTTGGGTCTAATCCGCCGACAGTATGGGATAGAAATATCTTAAATGCTTTCGCACCTGCGTTAGCTATCCTCCTTATCTCGTTTATCTCCCTTGGAAAGGCTGAGTAGAAGGCTACGTTAACAACTATCCTCCTGGAGGCTAAATCCATCCGCTCCTTTAATGCTGCTGAGGTCATCGTCACAGGCTTGTTGTTCGGCATATCGATGACAAGCGTTACACCACCATTAGCCGCAGCACATGTTCCAGTGTAGAAATCTTCCTTATAGGAGAGCTCCTGGTCTCTCAAATGGACGTGGACGTCTATAACTCCTGGAAGGACTAGCATACCATTTAAGTCCATCTTCTCTGACGCGCTTGGAAGGTTGCTCTCCTTAGCAACTTTAAAGATTCTTCCATCTTCAATAGCTAGCCCAGCCTCCACTATACCACTAGGCAAGTATATCTTAGCATCCCTTAAAACCAAGTCAACCGTCAAATATTATCGCCTTCTCTTTCCAGACGGCATACAACCTTTAATAGTTAGGGTATCAAGTTAATGCTCCGCCCGCATTCTCTCCGCGTAACAGTCCTCGCATAGATATACTCCATCAGCCTCTCGAAGATTATCTGACCAGGATCCGCAGTTATCACAATAGCCAGCCAGTGGCGGGCTCTCCTCGATCTCCTCGCTAGCTGATATCTTCGCCTTCTCCTGAATTATTTCGATCAGCTCAGGTGTCACGGCCAATATATCTTTGCTGGAGATTATTCCAACGAGGCGCCCCTTATACATGACTGCCAGCCTTCGAATATTGTGGCGGTTCATCTCTTTAGCAGCTTCACTTATCGTTTTATCCGCATCTATGGTTATTAATGGCGTGCTCATTATCTCTCTCGCTGTAACTTTACTTGGCTGTATGTCTTCAGCAACAACTCTTGTAATCAAATCCCTTTCAGTTATAATACCTATAGGTTTCTCATCAGCCGTGCTCACAATTACGCACCCAATATTATTGTCCCTCATTAGCCTAGCAGCCTCATCCGCCCTCGAATCCTCCCTAACAGTTATGACGGGGCTAGTCATAATATCTTTAACAAGAATTCTCGATCTTATCTCAAAGCCCGCCATAAGTCTTTTCCTCTCCAACATGAGAAAAGAATTAATATTATTTAGGCTTTTTGATCTAATAACCACCAAAAATTATGTTAGGATGTCTTAACGAAAACTCCGCAAATTCTCGATATTTCATCATGAAGTCTCTTAATCCTTTCTATTGCCGGATGATCCTTCCCCAGCTCGCTTTTAAACCTCTTTATAGTCTCTTCAATTGAGATAATTTTCGACCCCTCAACTAACTTATCAGCATAGGCAACTATTTTCTCTTCTATAGTTTCGGGAATATAGCTCTTATTCGGCCAACCAAGTTCCAACGCCTCTTCAGCCGAGATCCCCCCACCTGCATGGCGCTCTATAATACGTACGACCTGCTCCGGTAGATTTAGTGAGCGTGCTATCTCGGCACCAACCACAACATGGTGGACGCTATGGGTCCTTGACCTACCTATATCGTGTAGAAGACCACCAATGTGTACAAGGTTAATGTCAACTGCTACTCCATTCCTCAAGCATCTTTTAGATATTTCGACCGCAAGGTTAGCGACCGCCTCACAGTGCCTTATAACATCCTCTGAGCAACCAACCTCCCTGAGAATTTTAAGAGCCTCTTCGGGTGAGGGTAATTCTCTACTCATTCCTTAATTCACTTCTGATACGCTCAATCTTTTTTGAGAGGGCCTCAATTATCTTACTATTATCGTAGTGGACTAATGGTTTATGACATACTGGGCACCTAAATATATTTTCGGTGGCTTCTTCAAAAGTCATGCGCCTACATCCAGGCGTATAGCAGTAATAAAAGTCATTGTTTTTCTCATAGCTTAGCCTAATCTCCAGCTTCTCAAGTATCCGCTTCTTCTGGCTTATTATAAAACCCTCAACTTGATCCATTTGAACCCTCCAGTGAAATATGAACCAGCCAGTGTCCTTGTCTCTCGTCCGCCTAAGCCCCACTATTGAGTGCTCATAAAGTTTATAGAGGATTTTCCGAACATTGTTAATCTTGACCCCTGTCTTCGCGACTATCTCTTCCTCAGTCATCTCATCGTTTTGACTGAGAACTTCAATTATTTTAACAGCCTCTTCTCCACCAATTATTCGAGCAACCTTAACTAAGGTGTCATAGGTGATCAATGGCATTGTGGACCGCACTCAATAAAATATTACTGCTTTACAAAACTTAAATTAATCGGAAAGTTGACGCTGTTTTTCAAGGCTGACTTAACTCAGCCTTATTACCCTCTTACCCCTAGCCTGTGGGATAATTTTAATCTTGGCATTCTCAAACTCCCTTTTAAGCTCCGCGCCCATATAGAGTTCATGCAGGAAAACGCTTAGCGCGCCGACTTCTGAATGTGGCTGTAGCGTTACTGAAACATTCCAGTCTGCAATTTCGAAAATGAACCTTGGAACCTTCTCGCTGCCAACAACAATAAGCTTGTTTTTCTTCGATCCTCTTATGTCGTCTATGACTTCATCTAAGGGAAGCCCATACATTGTGAGATGTATGACTTCGCCCCCGCCTTTCCGCCACTCCTCTATCTTCCTTACCCAATCTCTAACGTACTCAACGTTGAATGAGCCGCCCCACCTCTCGACCACCTTCCTAACGCTCTCCTCAACCTTATCATCCCTTTGACCACTATAGAATGCTCCATGAGCACCAAATGCCCTAGCTACGAGAAAAACGTGGGTTGTAATCCGCTTATCCCTTTCTATCCTGTGGCCAAGCCTAAGGACGAATACCTTCCACTGCTCATAAGAGCTCAAATTTGCCACCAACTCTCTCAACCTGACTTTTAATCTTGTCTATCAGGCTTACTGGTGCGCTGAATTGTATTTGAATCGAGTTATCACTGTATTCTATTTTATGGACGTTCATATTTTCAAAGATTCGGGAAAGGAATGATAGCGAGTTCTGGCTGATCGGTAATATAGAGGATATGGCTACATATTTTCCCAGAATCTTCACGATCTCGCCTTTGAGGAGATCAAGGTTGATGCCGTAGAGGGCTGAGATTGGGATGAAGGTTAGATTAAATGTTCCCTTTAACTTCTCAATCTTCTCCTGTAATTCCTCACTTGATATTAAGTCGATTTTATTTAGTGCCACAATTATTGGCGTTTCTAGGACACCTATCTCCCTTATGGTTTCTAGAGAGGCTATGAGTTTCCTCAAGATCTCACTTATAGGTTCACTTACATCAACAACAAGAAGAATTAAGTCAGAGAAGATCGTCTCCTCAAGGGTTGAGTGAAAAGCCTCTATTAAAGTTATCGGAAGACGATCTATGAAGCCAACCGTGTCAGTTATGAAAACCTTTTCACCAAGTATCTCAGATAACCTTGTGGTTGTTGAAAGGGTTGTAAAGACTCCTGAATCTACTGGAACGCTCTCCTTTGTTAAGGCGTTAAAAAGAGTGCTCTTGCCGGAATTAGTGTATCCAGCCAACGATATGGATGGAAAACCCATCTCAGATCTGCGGGTGCGATGAATATTCCTAGTTCTTCTAATCTCCTTTAGCTTCTCCTGAATCTTGTTAACTCTTCTCTTAATAGCCTCGTAGTAAACGTCAGCCTCATATTTACCTAAGCCATGAAAACCCGGCTGCTCACCCATCTTGGCGAGCTTAACCTTCTCTCTAGCATTAGCCATCTCATATCTTAATTTTGCTAGCTCAATTTGTAATTTAGCTTCCCTTGTCGAAGCTCTTCTAACAAATATTTCAAGTATTAACTGTAGGCGGTCTATAACCTCAACTCCTGTCAGCTTGGCAAGATTGTATATCTGCACTATTTTCAACTCATTTCCAAAAATCACCTTCTCAGCATTAAGATCCTTAACCATTTGCGCTAATTCCTTCGCCTTGCCAGCGCCTATATGATATCTAGGGTGAGGCGTCGATTTAACCTGCTCAACTGAGCCTACAACCTCATATCCAGCAGCCTCAGCTAACGCCTTAAGTTCCTCCATGCAGGATTTTTCGAGCGGCTCTCTCCGATACGCTATTATCGCTCTCGTCTTCACGTCCCCTTCCCTTTCTACTCATCAATCTTCAAATGAACTATTTCGCCTAAAGTAAGGTTTCTTTTATCCTTAGAGCCTTTAGGCTTATCTAAGCTAGCGTCAAGCGAATGTTGTTTCACCAGTAATTTTATCTTTAATGCATGCTCTATCTTGGCCGCCAATCTTATGTCTGGAACAATCTTTTCACTCTCAACTTTCCTCATTACGGACTCTTTCTCACCAATCTTTTTAGCCAGGTCCTCAATAGTTAAGCCGAGCTTCTCCCTAGCCCTCCTTATCATCTGGCCGAAGCCGTCAACTATCTCTATATTCTCCATGGTGCTTAAGTCTAAATCAGTCGATTCCAATACCGTAGACTTTGCAGGCTTAGATGTGGAAGCCAACGGACTCTTTCTCTCTTTAGGCTTAGGCTGAAACCTTTTTGATTCTGTAGGCTCCGGCAACCAGTAATCTGAGCCGAGCTTTGCGCAATCCTCACATGTAATCATTTTTGCTCCTTCAATGATTACCCTCTGGGGTTTCCTGAGGATCTCCCGACCACAGACCTCACACTGCAACCTCTCAACACCCAGACATTATCTATTCTAAAAATTCGCATAGACTTAAATATTAGAGTTTACACTCTATTCTCTAATATCCTCGAAAGAGTTCTTTATGTTTAGTAAAGAGTTCATTCTTGAGCGGATAAGGAAGATAGCCGACTATCAGTTTGGTAGGGGTATAGGAGAAAATCTATTTCCCGATGATGTTGAAATAATCTTCTCTAAGAGAACTGGCAGGATAAGGCATATTTATCTAAATAGCGTTCTCCTAGCAACCCTGAACCCAGTGACAGGACTATTCTCGCTGACAATTGAGGGGGCTAGAAGGGTCTTCTCATCAATGAGCGCTAAGCGCCTATGGGTTAAGATTAGCAGTGATGCCGTGCAGTTTGTTGAGAGGGGAGGAGATGTCTTCGCTAAACATGTGATCGACTCAGACGATGAGATTCGCCCGGGAGAGGAGGTCATAATTATAAGCGATTGTGGGGAGATAGTTGCTGTCGGTAGGGCGGTTCTCTCCGGAACGGAGATGAGGGCTTTCAAGAGGGGAGTTGCGGTGAAGGTTCGTAGAGGTAGAAGCGAAAAGTAAAAAGGTGCAAGAGACAAATATTATAGGTGATTTGCGAGGTTTAATGCTATGCGCAAAATAAGCCCACGAGAAGCTAAAAGGCTCATGCAGCGTATGGGTTTAAATATGACAACGCTTGATGTAAGTGAGGTGATTCTGAAGGCTTGTGACAAGGAGATAATAATTGAGAACCCTGAAGTTACTGTTTTAGATGTCCAGGGACAGAAGATATTTCAGGTGATGGGCGGGAAAATATTTGAGAGAACAGTTAAGAGGAAGGTTACCATCCCTGAGGAGGATGTGCTCCTAGTCGCACAGCAGGCAAACGTGAGCCTTGAGGAGGCGAGGGCGGCTCTCGAGCAGACTAACGGCGATCTGGCGCAAGCCATACTGCTTCTAAGCCAGAGATAAACTGTTTAATGTACCCATAATCAATTAAGCTCAGATTTTAAGCGACTCAATGTAGTGCTTTATCTTAATATAGGCTTCTTCAGGCAGTTCAACACTCAAAGTTATCTTCTCGAAGGGACATAGATCATCTCCACGCCTATTCATTATCTCTGGAACAAGTTTCTCATATTCAGCCCTTATATGATGCTTGGCCAGAGCACTCAGTCCACTCCTGCTCATGGTGACTGCGTAAACTTCCTTGGCGCGGAGATAGGCTAGAAGTAGGGCGGCTGCTCTACCGACAATTTTATCAGCCACGGAGGAATAATATGCTGCTTCGCCTAACCCTTCTATAGCCTCTATCAGCCCAGCTAAACCTTGAAGGCTTGACTTAAAAATTACCTTTCTGCCCTTAACTATTATTAGAGACAAATCCATCTCCCTTAACTTCTGTTTTGCGATCTCAAGATCTGGCGAGCCTAATGTCCCTCACCCATATACTTATAGTATTTTGGGAAAGATATAAGTTAGGGAGAAACAGCCAATAAGGGTGTTGGGAGGCTAACATGTTGCCGGTATCTAGCCGTATAAATAAGATTAGGGATATTCTAGCCCAGAAGGGAATTGATGCCCTCCTGGTCTCCGATGAGAAGAACATCTATTATCTTACGGGCTTTCCATGGGGATTTAGGCTCCTAATACCTCTAGACGGAGAGAGCACACTCTTCGTCCATTCAGTTAACTATGAGGCTGCTAAGTACGCTATTAGGGATGCTGCTGGCTTGAGGATTGAATTGATAAGGGTTGGGGAGAAATGGGGTCAGAAAATTATTAGCGTGATAGGAGGGGGCGGATTTAAGGCTGTTGGCTTCGATAGGATTAGCGCAACTGAATACGCTAGGATAAGGGATAGTTTGAGGTCCCTCAACCTAGAGTGTTTAGAGGAAGCAATATGGTCTTTAAGGAAGGTTAAGGATGAGTTTGAGTTAACGCTTATAAGAAGGGCTGCTGAGTTAACGAGGAGAGGAATGATAAAGGCCTTCGAAGTAATAAGGCCGGGGCTTATGGAGTGGGAAGTTGCCGCTGAGATAGAGTACGAGATGCGAAGGTTAGGCTCCAGCGGAGTCGCCTTCGACACAATAGTTTGCAGTGGGCCGGAGTCAGCGTTCCCGCATGGCGGCTTTGGCGAACGTAAGATTGAGGAGGGGGATCTTGTCGTGGTCGACATCGGCGCCAAGTACCGCGGTTACTGCGCGGATATGACAAGGACTTTTATTGTTGGAAAGCCGTCTGAGAAGCAGAAGGAACTATATGACATAGTTAGGAGGGCACAGAGATTAGCTATTAAACATGTGAGAAGCGGTGTAAGGGCGAAGGATATCGATGAGGCTGCTAGGGAGTATATTGCGGGCAGAGGGTACGGCGAATACTTCGTTCACAGCTTAGGTCACGGCGTGGGATTAGATGTTCATGAACCCCCAACAATAGGCCCTACAAGTGAGGAAGTATTATCCTGCGGAAACATAATAACTATTGAGCCTGGAATTTATATACCGGGGTTTGGGGGCATACGTATAGAGGATACCGTTCTCGTGCTCGAGGATAAAGCCACAAATCTAACAGAGATAAGCGAAGGCGAAGAATTGATTAGCTGAAAAATTTATCCCTTTTCTCATCGCTTCTTCAGGATTTTCCTAATTACGGGGCCGTTTGGGCTTGTCTCCTCAAATATTATGCACTGGAACTTGTATATTTTTGTTCCCTTAAGCAGCCAGCAGTCCGGTGGAAGCCCAGCTTTTAGGCAGCATTGGCATAGAAACTCCTCCTCATCCCAGTTCCATTCAACTGGCACTTGAGGTAGGAGCAGCCCCTTATAGAAGCCTCTCTCAACTATCAAGCCATCCTCACCAACCTTTATTTTAAACGGATATTCTCTGGGAGAATCAACTTTAATGAGCTCCGGCTCAGTTAAAATGCTTACCTCAAAGACCACATGATCGAGCTCGCTTAGAGTCATTGGTGGGAAGCGCGGATCCCTAGTAGCTGACTCTACGGCGGCCTCTATAACTGCTCTTATAAGCGGATAGACTGGGTACGGGAAACCTATGCATCCTCTAAGGCTCTTTTCCCCCTCCACTATGCTGTTTATTGTAACGAAAACGCCCCTCTTCTCGAAGAGATGTGGCGGAACATTCTCTGGCGGACTAATTATTTTACCATCCTTAAGATTTTCCTCAACCGCCCTCCTTGCGAGCTTAACTAAAAAGGCCCCCTCCTCATCTGTTAAATTAAGCACATTAAACCCTCCGGGATTCCATCCGTGAAAAAGGCTAAAATCTAATGGATTCCTCCTTAATGCCATTCTTCGTTATTATCAAGATGTCTATTCCATCACCGCTCATAGCATCTCTACTTATGGCCGATTTTATCGCTCTTATAGCCAGATCCCTACCCTCCTCAACAGTCATCCCCTCCCTATACGACTCCTCCAGAACGCCTATCGCTATCTCGGCTCCCGAGCCCACAGCGGCGTATTTATCGGGTATTGTTGAACCCAGAAGGTCGAGCACATATACTGAGGGGCCCTCTTCATCAACTCCGCCGATAATCGTTTCAGTTATATATGGCAGGAGCCTACTGCTGAATAGTAGATTTGACATAACTTTTGCTGCAGCCTTAACGCTTATCGGTCGCCCAGCCTCGATTTTAAATAGGTTGGCGTAAACGCTAACCTCGCGTACCAATATTTGCATATCTGAGACCAAGCCTGCACAAGCAGCGCCTATATGATCAGCTATCTTAAAGACTTTTTTCCCAACACGGCTAAGAACAAAATTACCATAGGACACTCTCTTCTCAGATGCTAGCACAACTCCGTCTGAGCAAACTATTCCAACAGTCGTCGCGCCTGGGATCGCGACATATTGACCCTGAATATCCAATTAAAGTCCTCTCCACCAATATCCATCAATTATTTCTCCTTAAATATTCATTTGCAACTCTATAAATATTACTGAAAGCCTAATAGATTATCTTATCATTAATCTCAACCCTGTAGCCCTTCACTGGAACACCTTCCTCAATAAGCAGAGCCCTTCTGGCCTCAATCTCCTCTCTAGTCTCGCCAACTATCCGGCCATCAGACCTTACAACCCTATGGCATGGAATAAGCGGCGCAAGCGGATTTTTATGCAGAGCATTTCCAACAGCCCTAAAGGCCTTCGGCCTACCAATTTTTTCAGCTATGCGCTTATATGTGCTTACCTTTCCATGCGGTATCTCAAGCGTAGCCATTAAAACCATTTTCTCAAACTCTGTCCTTCCTTCTAATCGCTTAGAGATCTCCTCAAAACTTGTCATGCTGCACCCGACTCACAGAAGCCATAAATATAGATTGATGCATCACAATAAAAAGCTTTAATTCTGTAGGAATGTAATGCCAAGTATAATGGGGTTGTAGGATTATGAGTAGAAGGTTTTTTAGAGCTCTTTATGTTGGGCGCTTCCAACCATTCCATCTCGGACACCTTGAGGCTGTAAAATATATCCTCAATAATGCCGAAGAAATTATTATTCTCGTGGGCAGCGCTCAGGAGAGCCATACTCTTGAAAATCCATTCACTGCAGGTGAGAGAGTTTACATGATTAGATTAGCGCTTAACGAAATTGGCGTCAACCCCAGCAAATACTATATTATTCCAGTGATAGACGTTAATGTGCATAGCTTATGGGTCTCACATGTATGCTCCTACACCCCGAAGTTTGATGTAGTCTACTCTAATGAGCCCTTGACTAGACGCCTATTTATTGAGAGCGGCTTCAGAGTTGAGTCAATACCATTCTTTAGAAGAGAGATATACTCGGCAACTGAGATTAGACGGAGGATTCTATCCGACGCAAACTGGGAGGAGCTCCTACCAAGAAGCGTTGCAGCCTACATTAGGGAGATAGGTGGCATTGAGAGACTTAAGGACTTAGCGAAGACCGATAAAGTAATACAATAATACTATGATTATGATTAAGTATCTAATCACCCTTCAGAGGATATCTGCGAAGATATTTCCTTCAGAGGATATCTGCGAAGATATTTCGATGGATTTTTCTGTAGCCGCCTTTACAGCTTTTATGAATGCGTGCCTAATCGGGAAACCCTCAAGCTCAAGCAGTCCGCTTATCGTGACTCCTCCAGGGGTCACAACCATATCGCGTATCTGTGAGGGGGTCTTTCCTCCCTCAAGTATCAGTTTTCCGGTTCCAATCATTGCTTGAGCTGCTATCTTTAGGGATAACTCTCTATCTAAGCCAGCATATAGTCCGGCATATGTGAGCGCTTCAGCTATCAGCGCCAAGTATGCGGGGGCGCATCCGCTGAGAGCTGTTATGGCATCCATATGCGACTCATCAATCATATATGGCTTTCCTAAAACGCTCAATATCTTAACAGCAACCTCAACATCTTCCTGACTAAGGTCTGGGCTTGGAGAGTATGCTATAAAGGATTCGCTGACAATTAACGCTAGATTCGGCATAGTTCTAATAATCTTAGATTTTGGAGCCAGCTTTCTGAGAAAGCTTAGTGAAACTGCTGCAGCAACTGAGATAATTATCTTATTCTCAGCATCCTCCCGTATCTCCTCTAGAACACCTTTGACATCTTTAGGCTTAACGCAGATAAATATTATGTCCGCTTGACGAGCAGCCAACCTATTATTCGAGGTAACCCTTAAACCGATCCTTTCAAGCTCCCTAATCCTTTCAGACCGCTTCTCCGTGACTATAATGTTGTATCCGGCTTTAGCAAGGTTTCTGGCAACAGCCTCACCAATAACTCCGCCACCTATAACCGCAATATTCATTAGGATCCCACCTAAAATCCAGCATAAATAAAGAATATGTTATTTAGCGATATAAGAAGATAATTGCCTGAACTACAGCCCAATTCCACTCATCAAGTAAAGGCCATGTTTTTCCATAATGCCCATATTGCTTAGGAGGCGGATATTATCTGCTGGCTTATTTTTTCCTTTAGATGAAAGTTTTAAGCGGATGGAAGAATCATTCCATAAATAGCCATAATTGTTGGTAATGGCTGCTTTTTCCAGGGAGATAAATTTATAAGGCAAAGGAACAAACATGTTTAAATCATATTTGGATATTATTATGTAGGATTTATGCTCTTTTATGGAGCAACATTTCTGCGGTGATATATCATGAAACTCATAACCATATATCTTCCTGAGCCATACTTGGAGGCTTTGGATGAGCTGGTTAGTAGGCGGTATTACCCGCATAGGGCTGAGGCTATTAGGGCAGCTATACGCGATCTGATTGAGGTTGAGCTGTGGGGACGGAAGGGCCATGGCAAAACTGGCCGATAAGGCACTTCAATATATGTGGAGTGAGAATGTGCAGAAGGGGCTTCGGGAGCCTGGCTACTGTCGCATAATGGTTGTTGGTGTTGGCGGTGCTGGAAATAACACTGTAAATAGGCTTATGGAGTCTGGCATAGATGGCGCTGAATGCGTGGCGATTAACACTGATCTACAGCATTTAAACGCCATCCACGCCCACCACAAAATACTCATAGGAGAGAAGTTAACTAGGGGGCTTGGCTCAGGCGGAGATCCAAATATTGGCAGGGCTGCCATCGAAGAGTCTGTTGAGCAGGTTGAAAAGATCTTAGATGGCGTTGACGTAGTCTTCGTGACCGCTGGTATGGGCGGTGGAACTGGAACTGGTGCAGCGCCTGTTGTCGCTAAACTTGCTAAGGATAAGGGAGCCATAGTTATCGGCGTTGTCACAATGCCCTTCAAGATTGAGAGAGGTAGGATAAATATTGCTCTTAAAGGTTTAACTGAGATGCGTAGGGAATGCGATACAGTAATAGTTATCGATAATAATAAGCTGATGTGGCTTGTTCCACACCTCCCAATAAATGAGGCCTTTAGGGTCGGGGATCAGGTTTTAGCAAATATGATTAGGGGCATAACCGAAATTGTTTCCATGCCCAGCCTAATAAACCTCGACTTCGCCGACTTCAGGACAATAATGAAGAGGGGCGGCGTAGCGATAGCAGGCATAGGTGAATCGAATGCTCCTAATAGAGCTGAAGACGCCGTTCAAAAGGCTTTAAGAATGCCTCTACTCGATGTAGATTATAGCGGCGCGAATGGCGCGTTAATCCACGTTTCAGGCGATGAGAGCCTAACTATTGAGGAGGCGAATTCCGTAGGAGAAATTATAACTCAAATGATGAGCGAAGATGCCCTAGTCATATGGGGTGCCAGGGTGGATCCAAATCTAAAGGGAACTTTAAGAGTTACTCTAGTTTTGACTGGTGTTAAGTCTCCTTATTTGCTGAGCGGCTTCAGCTCGAAGTCTGTAGATCTATATGACTTGGATCCCGGCGAGAAAAAGGAGAAGAGCGGCCAGAGCGTTAGCCTAGGGCTGGAGAAGATACCTGTCTTAGAGGGCTAGGAGACCCCTCTTAGAGCATCCAAAGCACGCTTAACTCTTAGGCTCAAGGGCATTCCTCTGCCTGCTGGCTTAGTTAGACCTTTCCTTATGGATTCCATAAGGCTCTCTATCTTGGTTTCGCATTCAGATATAATTGTGTAAGCTAATCCGATGGTTTCAGGAATATGGGAGTCGCTTCCAGCCGTTTGTGGAAGATTATGCCGCCTAGCAAACTCTCTACACTTGCGCGCCGATAGCCAGAATGGAAATGCTGAGGAATTCATAACCTCAATCGCATCTAAGCCGTAGGAGAGTATCTTTGAGTCTAGCCCTATGCCCCTCTTAAATAATATCCATGGATGGGCGGCTACAGCTACACCACCGGCATCATGAATTCTCTCAATAGCCTCTTCAACGTCTAATCCTCTTGGAATACTCATCGTCACATTCAAGCCAAGTAGATGCCCCTGTCTTGTTGAAACCTCTATGCCCGGTATAGCTATTAAGTTACCGAGTCTATTATCGCCTCTAGGGGATTCGATCATCCTCACTATTTTCATAGCCCCCTCTATAGTATCATGATCTGTTACCGCTATACCGTTTAACCCCTTCATCCTCGCCTGAATTACCAAATCTTTGGGGGTTATTGAGCTGTCACTTGAATAGCGAGTATGGACATGTAAGTCGATTTTTAATGGCAAAATTCTATTAACCCTACCTTACCCTGCTCCCAACGCTTATAGGCTTGTCGGGGACCACTAGAGCAACGCTGCGCCCATCCTCAGCAGCCAGGATCATTACCTCAGATTCTATGCCGAAGATTTTCTTTGGCTCAAGATTCGTCACAACTACAACATATTTTCCCTCGAGCTCCTCACACCTATAGTACTTCGCTATCCCGGCGACTGCAGTCTTGAGGGTTCCGCCAACATCTATTGTTAACTTCAGCAGATTCTGCGACTTAGGAATCTCTTCAGCCCTAACTATTCTTCCAACCCGCATATTTATCCGCGAAAAATCCTCAATAGATATCTTCTCCTCCATAGACCTAATCTTATCAAGCATATTTTGAAGATCTTCCTCGCTGCCTTCAATCTTGCTGAAGAGGGGTTCAGCCTCACTAATCTTATGGCCGGGCGGCAGCGGCTTGCAAGCATCGTCCCATAGGACAGCACCCTGAATGTTAAGCATTGAGCGCATTTTCTGGGCGGATATAGGTATGAATGGATCAAGCACTATCGAGAGAGCCTTAACTATCTGTGCGGAGACATAGAGCGTATTTGCAGCAGCCTGAGGGTTGGTTTTAATCGCCTCCCAGGGTCTCTTCTCATTCAAGTATCTGTTCCCTATGCGGCTTAAATCCACAGCCTCTCTAAGCGCCATTTGTAATTGGAAGCTGCTTAGGGCATCGTCAATAGACTTAACCTTCTCCTTAATAGCGTCCAGCACCTTTCTATCTAAGTCATCTAGGTCTTTTGGCTCGGGGATACTACTGTTAAAGTATACGTTTATGAATTTCAGCGCTCTATGTATGAAGTTTCCAAGAGTATCATTTAGCTCAGAGTTCACCTTCTCAATAAATATTTTCCATGTGAAATCTGAGTCCTTTGTCTCTGGGCGTATTGCTATTAGCGTGTATCTCCAGTAGTCGACTGGAAACATTTCCAACGCCTCATCTATCCACACACCTATCCTCCTGCTCTTCGAAGACTTCTGCCCGCCGAATATAAGCCACTCGTTGGTGCAAACGTTCCATGGAAGATTATAGTCTTCATGAGTCGCCATAAGAAGCGCTGGGAAAATTAACGTGTGAAACGGTATATTATCCTTCCCTATAAAGTAGAGGGTCTTAGTATCCTTATTGAACCAATATTCCTTCCACCCATCCTCCTTACCCAACCTCTTAAAATACTCTATAGTCGCAGAAACATAGCCTAAGACAGCATCGAACCAAACATATATAGTCTTCCCCTCAGCTCCACTGAAGGGGGCCGGTATCCCCCACCTATTATCCCTAGTTATTGGTCTAGGCTTTAAACCCTCCTTTAAGAGGTTTATACTGAAGTTCCTCGCATTGTCTGGTAGCTGACGATTACCCTCTATGTACGCTAAGAGTTTATCTGTAAACCTTGGCATATCAAAGTACCAGTGTTTAACAGTCTTTACTATAGGTGTTGAACCACATATGGCGCATCTAGAATCTATAAGCCTAGTCGGCTCAAGGAGGCGGCCACACTGCTCACATTGGTCCCCGCGAGCCCTTTCGTATCCACAGTAGGGGCATTTTCCCTCAACAAATCTGTCTGGGAGGAAGCGATTACACTTCTGGCAGTATGGGAGCTCATCTTCCTTAGTGAAGATGTAACCGTTTCGCTCTATCTTGAGGAAAACCTCCTTAACGAAATCCTTGTGGACTGGGCTCTCGGTCCTCGTATAATTGTCGAATGAGATAGCCCACTTCCTGAACAGTTCAGAAACTATTTTATGGTTTCTGTCAGTCAGCTCCCTCGGAGAAATGTTCTGTCTGATAGCCTCAATCTCTATTGGTGTGCCATGCTCGTCAGAGCCGCTTACAAACACTACTTCCTCGCCCTTAAGCCTATAGTAGCGGGCGATAACATCTGCTGAAAGGATTGGCAGAAGATTCCCTAGATGAGGTACATGATTAATGTATGGCCAGGCCGCAGTAACTAAAACTTTCCCGAGCTCAACGCACCCCCTAACAACCAAAAAATATTCGTGAAATCTCATACTTAAATGAAGCGCTCAGCCAATACGTGGGCTTAAATTGCACTACTCTCTAAGCGTGCTCATAACCCTTACAGATGTTTTTGTGCCTATGTAAGCTAGGTGGGTCATACCTATGAATAGGCCTGTCTCCACAACACCAGGTATCATTTTTAGCCTTCTCTCAAGGTCCAGGGGCTCATCGATGACCCCGAAGTCTACATCGAGTATGAAGTTTCCATTCTCTGTTATAAATGGAACACTTCTCCTATCTTCGCGTAGATGTGGCTTCCCACCAATCTCCCTTATCTTAGCCTCAACAAATGGCTTGGCAAACGGTAGCACCTCAACCGGTAGGAGCTGCCCCCGGCCAAGCCTATCTGTAAGTTTTCTTTCATCAGCAACGATTATCAGGCATTTAGATGCTGCTGCAATTATCTTCTCCCTCGTTAATGCCCCTCCCCCACCTTTTATTAGGTTTAGGTTACTATCTATTTGGTCAGCTCCATCAATGGTTAAGTCTACTATTGGATGCTCGTAGAGGGTCGTTGTGGGAACCCCGAACTTGGCTGCCAATAGTAGCGACTGATAGGAAGTCGGTATGCCGAGAACCCGCAACCCCTCCTCCCTAATTCTTCGGCCAATCTCTTCTATGGCGTAAGCAGCCGTGGAGCCTGACCCAAGCCCAATTATAAAGTTATCTCTAATATTCTTAACCGCTTCTACCGCAGCCCTACGCTTTGCATCCTCAACCCAATCATGACCCATATGTTACTCAATCTCCATTTGAGTTAACTTGTTAAGGACCTTCTCAATCTCAGCTACTATCTGCTCAATCCTCTTATCGGCTTCGCCACCCTCACTAGTCCCGGTCTGAACCTGCTCCTCTACGCCAGCCTCCTCTATTGGCTTAATCTCCTCTGGAATAATTTTCGGCTTGGTTACTTCCCGCCTCCTCCTAGGTGCGGGCTGCTTCTCGGTCTGCACTTGCTGGGTTGGCATCTCCACGCCCTCAGCCTTCTCACCTTGCCCTTCCTCCTCAACTGGCTTAGCCACATATCCCCTTGTAGTCAGTCCGGCAATTGCCTTCAGCTCCTCAATCCTTTTATTTATAAGATCAAACTTCTCAGAAAACGTTTTTATAAACTCTTCCCGCATTCTCTCAAGCTCGCATAACGCTATTATTGACTCTCCCCTGGCAATCTCCTGCTTTATCCTCTCAAGCTCTTCCCTATACTTTAGGGCTAAGCTGTCACGCTCCTCGGCTGTTATCTTCCCCTCAGCATGCGCCTCATAAAGCCTTCTGAGGGCGTAACTCATAATCTCCCTCTCAACGTCTAGAACCCTCAATTTATCCCTAGTCTCGCTTAGAACTTTATCTGGAACAGTTCTACTAAACGTCGTTAACGTCACAACACTCTCAGCCGACCCCCTCTTAGATCCAACATCACTTCCCAGCGTAGCCCTTCTTCTCTCCCTCTCCATTAAAAGGAGTACTACTGAGGCTACAGCAATAATGCCGAAGATTACCGTTAAATAAATTAGTATCTCCTCAGGCAACCTCTACTAGCCTCTCATTCCTACATAATAATGCTCAATCCTACAGATAAAATATAATTTTCTATCGTTGTAGCTTCGATCTAATAGTATCTCCATTTAATTCTATGGCCGTACTTTCCAACTAATGGAACGAAGGCAACCCCACCCAGATCCTCCTCTACTATCCTGTTGTCTTCAGTCTTCCTTAAGCGTATCAGCGTCTGGTAGAAGCCTACATCGCCTACTGGGATAACCATCACCCCGCCGGGTTTCAGCTGCTCCTTAAGCGGCGCTGGAATATCCGGCGCAGCTGCGGTTACAAGAATCCTATCATATGGAGCCTCCTTCGGATAACCCTCTGAGCCATCACAACATATAACTGTAACCCTATCACTGTAACCAGCCCGCTCAACATTCCTCCTAGCGAATTCAGCCAACTTTGGAATTATCTCTAAAGTGAAAACGTGCCCCCACCTATCTTTGGAGACATCGCTCGGCGCAACGATCTCGGCGATCGTTGAAGCATGCCAACCAGATCCAGCGCCAACCTCAAGAACCTTATGCCCAACCTCTAGCTCTAGGGCTTCATTCATTATAGCCACCATGTCTCGCCGGGCTAATCTCGCCATTAGCCCTGTGGCGCGGAAACAGTCTGCCCTTCACCTATAGGTAAAGGCATATCAATTGCCGCGTAAGGCCTCTGATCATCCGGCAGGAAGAGGCTCCTTGGAACAAGCCTCATAGCCCTAATAACCCTAGGAGACTTAAGTATACCCTGACCGATTAGGCTACGTATAAGTCTCTCCCAATCACCCTCACTCAAGAATGAAACAACCCCCATTCAACCACAAAAAATTCTAAATAAACGCACCCTTATTAAGATATTATTTCAGCGGAGAAATTTAAATAGCACAAAATATAAATTGAAAGAGATGAAGGAGCGAATGCGGCCGTCGTCTAGCCTGGTCTAGGACATCGGCCCCCCGCGCCGACAACCCGGGTTCAAATCCCGGCGGCCGCACCAAA
>Ga0209080_1000705_pt1 | contig 20421 bp, 19 predicted proteins | sample JNZ110809AmetaG_FD_184123 | JGI IMG/M metagenome (GOLD analysis project Ga0209080, IMG submission 184123) | Hot spring microbial communities from Jinze hot spring, China to study Microbial Dark Matter (Phase II) - JNZ 110809A (SPAdes) (version 3) ...
GCCCTTCAACCTGTCGAAGCGCACCATGGGCTTTCCAACCCCTTCATCCACGTCTACCACCGTTACCGTTATTTCGCGTTCGTCCACGTCTATCACGTTAAAGGAGTGTCCAAACCTAGCCCTAGTCCTCTTACTCGATATTGTCCCGGCGTTAACGAGTAGGGTTTCATGAACCTTGACGGCGTAGGGTACATGTCTATGCCCCATTAACACCAGCGGGACCTTATACCTTAAAATTAGGTCTAAGACTTCGCCTGCGTCCTCTACTACGTTAGCTTCCCTACCTGAGTTAGGTATAGGTATGAGGTGATGGTGGAAGCCTATAATAGGTGTTTTCTTTAACCCTTGGAGGGTTCGTTGTATAAGGCGATGCCTCATTCTACCTAGCCTCCCCTCATCCCTATCCGGCTCGCTGGACGCTAACCCTATTACTACTACTTCCTCGTACTCCTTCACGGTATCGGTATCACCGAAAAACTCGGGGAATAACTTATACCCGAGGTTCCGCTCGTCGTGGTTCCCGGGGACTACGAGTACCTCCGCGTTCAGCTTGGATAACTCCTTCCTAGCTACTTCGTACTCGGAGAGTAGGCCGTTGAACGTTACATCGCCGGATACGAATACTAGTCTAGGCTTAGGGCTTAACGAGCTTAAGAGGTTTAAAGCCTTTTCGAAGGCTTCTCCGTCGAAGTCGGATCCTTGGTCGAAGTGTGGATCCGATAAGTGGACGATCCTCAAAGCTTTACACCACGTTAAGCGGCCGCCATAATAAGAAGGCCTGCTTAACTACTCCAAATAGGTTTTGCTGAGCTTTACAACCTTTCTAAGGGCTTGAAGCTAGGGATGAGTAGTGGACCTTAAAGAGCGTCGTTAGGACTTGTTGAACGTCTTTCCCGTCTAGAAAGGCTTAAAGGAGGATTTGATTTAATCATCCGAGGATAGCTACGTTGTACGGCGTGAAACGGTTAAACGTTTGAGGCGTGGTTAGCAAGGTTTAAAACCTTACCTAGTTTAAGGTAGTGTCGTGTCGAGTGCTAGTAGGCTTAGGCGTCAGCGTGGTTATCACGCTGAAAATATGCTTAGGAAGATGTTGGAGCGCGTTAACGGTAACGTGGTTTTTAGGGTGCCAGTAAGCGGTGCGCGTGGTAATTATCCGGACGTGTTCGTAGTTAATAACCTTAGGCGTAGTATTACGGCTTTCCAGGTTAAATCAACCACTAAGAACATGGTTAAAATACCGAGGCAGCAGCTTTACGCTATGAAGAGGTTCCTTAACGCCTTTAAGCTCTACCCCCATAGGGTTATGGTTTGCGCAGTATACTTCCAAAAGGATAAAAAGTGGGTATTCACCCAGCTTGGAAGCGATAAGTACCTAAGCGACTTAATAGTTCGAAACGTTGACGAATCGAACTGGAGTATGGGTTAACCTACTTTTTTAAGCTTCCCGTACTTACCTACGTTCAGTTGGACCTCGCCTCGAAACTCTGTTGTATACCCGTTTTCGATAATTATTTCGTCTCCCGCCGCGACCATGTTTATCTGCTGGTTCCATAGGCTCATCTTTGCTTGACCCGTTTCATCCTCGATAACCGCGTCAGCAACCCTCGCCCAACCAAACCTAGTACGTACTTCGCGCGGCTCCGACACGTTAACTACCTTAGCCTTTAGGTTAACCTGACGCATACCGGCCTTTAAATCGGATATCCTCATTTAATCACGCTTCTCCTCCTTAACTAGGAGGAGGCTGGCTTCTAAAGGTTTTGCTGGCGGCTTTAAGGCTTCGCCGCGTTTAACGCTACGTTTCACCGGGGCCTACGTTAAGCTATTCGGTTGGAAGGCGTTCGTTCGCTACTAGAAGGTAATACGCGATCGTCCATTTATGCTCACCCCACTTTTCAGCTAGTCTACGAACCTCTAACCCTGTTACCGGCCTACCTTTAAAGTAGAACCTAGATACCGCTCTTCTAACGCCTAGGTCGTCGACCGGTAAAACGTCGAACCTTCTAAGGCCTGTCGCTAAAGCTATTTCAGCCGTCCAAGTTCCTACCCCCTTAAACCCTTTAAGTACCTCGACAGCCTCACTTGAAGACATCTTTTTTAGCTCGTTTAGGTTTAAGCTTCCATCCATAACGCTACGCGCTAACCCCTTTACGTAGGCGGCTTTATTCCTGCTTAACTTACAGCTTTTAAGGTCTTCGATGGACGCTGAAGCCAACGTCTCCGGGCTTGGATAATCGTAGAAGAGGCAGCTTCCAACGGTAAGCTTAGGGCCTAATCTTTCAACTAGCGATCTTATCATTGAGAACGCTACGCGTAAGGATAACTGCTGAAATAGAACCGCGTTAATTAACCCTTCGAACGGTGTTAACGTAACCCATGGTTTAACGCCGTAAAGGAGCCCTTTAAACCTACGTAGTACTTCGTCGCCCTCCATCACCCTGTAGGGGGCTTTTAGATCGTAGTCAAGCGAGAAGAACCAGGTTAAGGAGGATTTTACCTCCTCCGCCTCCTGAGGGTTAAGTTCCGTTAAGACCTCAACCTTAAGGAGGGGTTTATCGACGGTTCCTAGGCTTTTAACCCTTAAAGGTACGCGTTTACCAGAGTTAAGGGTGATCGCGCGTTTCAATACGCCGTTAAAATATACGAATGGGTAGGCTGGCGGCGTTGCTTTAAGCGTTAAATCGTAGTTAAATGGTCCTTCAGCCTCTATGAGGAGTGAGCCGTGTAGGTGCATGGTCATCTTAAGGGTTCCGATGGAACCCCTCTCCGTTAACGCTTATTGGAGCCATTTACCTACTTACCGTTTTTCTACGCTGGTAGTAGAAGGCTTTATTTATGGCGTCTATGAAGGCGTTAACTGAAGCTAAAACTATATCGTCATCCACGGCTTTAGCCTTAAACGTGTTGTTGTCCTTATCCTTAATGGCTATTTCGACGCTAGCTAGCGAATCTGTTCCGCCGGTTATAGCTTCAAGCCTATACTCGCTAAGGCTAAATTGCCCTATAGCCCCTATGGCGGCCTCGATCGCCTTAACCGATGCATCTACGGGGCCTACGCCTACCTGAGCGCTTCTAAGCTCTTTATCTGCCGTCGCTATGGTTACGGAGGCCGTTGGCGTTACGTTACTACCGGTAACGACTATTAGCTCCTTCAGCTTAATGGTGCGTTCAGCCTCAGGTATACCTCCCATTACCGATTCGGCTATAGCGAATAGGTCCTCCTCCATTACCGCCTTCTTAGCTTCACCGAGCTCCTTAACCCTGTTAACTATGGCTGTTAACTGTTCCTCGTTAGGTTTTAGCCCTAACTGTTCAAGGTAGTTTTTAACTCCGTGCTTACCGGTGTGTTTTCCGAAGACGATCCTCCTAGTTTGTCCCACTATGTTAGGTTGGAAGGGCTCGTAGCAGGCTGGTTCCTCTATTACGCCGTGGACGTGAATCCCGGATCGATGTGCGAAGGCGTTCCTTCCAACTATGGGGTAGTTAGGCGGGTTAAAGACTAAGCTATACTTTTCCACTAATCGGCAGGTCTGGGTTATTAGATGCTTTTTTATAGTGGTTTGTGCCCCGTAGAGGGCTTCAAGCCCCATGACTACCTGCTCCATACTAGCGTGTCCAGCCCGTTCACCTAGCCCGTTAACGGATACCTGTACTTGGGTTGCGCCAGCGGCTACGGCGGCTAACGAGTTAGCGGTTGCTAATCCGAGATCGTTATGGCAGTGGACCGATATGGGTACCTTAACCGTCTTTTTAAGCTCGGATATTAAGAGCTTCATGGCCTCTGGGCTCATCACCCCTACGGTATCCGGTACGTTTATTACGTCAACTCCGGCTTCCTCAACGCTTCTATAAACCTTCTTAAGGAAGTCGAGCGGGGTTCTAGTCGCGTCTTCACATGAGAACTCGCATTTACAGCCGTGGGCTTTAACGTATTCCACGGCTTCAACCGCCCGCCTTAAGGCTTCATCAGGCTCTATGGCTAGCTTATACTTTAAATGCCAAGGCGAGGTCCCTATGAAGGTATGTACGTAGGCTAAGTCGGCTTCTAGGCATACGTCTATGTCCTGCTTTAAGGTACGGGCTAAACCGCAAACCTCGGCTTTTAAGCCTAGCTTAGCTATGGCTTTAACGGATTGTTTTTCTCCTTCAGAGCTTGAGGGGAAGCCAGCTTCAATAACGTTTACGCCTAACTCGTCAAGCTGACGGGCTATGGCTATCTTCTCCTCAAGCTTAAAGGCGACGCCAGGTGTTTGCTCCCCCTCCCTTAGGGTGGTATCAAATATTTTTACGAGGCCAAGTTTTAACTGGGAGGCTATAGGCTTCGTGTATTCACCAAGGTAGTACTCCGCGGTTTCCCACGTCACGCTTATTCCTCCGGTTCATTCTAGCCTTAAAGCCTTTCTTAAGGCTTTCTTCCGACCGAGGATGTCGATAATCGTCGAACTTACGTGTCATCGTGATGACGTATTGATCAACAGTTCGTTGAAAAAGCTTAATGGAGGATTACGGCGTCCTTTTACGCTTAAAAAAACCATTAACTCGTCGATCGTACCGATGAAGGCCTGAGAAGCCTTGAAAATGGGTTAAAGAGGCTTTAACGCTTCAATCTCACCTTAATGGGGCGGCTTATGGTTGATCCGCCATCAACCCTTCATCGCCTCGAAAGCCTTATATCGCATGACCCTTCCATCAGATCGTGAAGACGAGGGTAAAGGTGGAATTATGGCTAAATGTCCGAAGTGTGGAGCCGACGTAGCCTCCCCAACAAAGACCTGGACTTTAGCTCCTAAGGGGAGGAGGCCTGTCACCATAGGCCTCTTCAAGTGCCCTAACGGGCACTTCTTCAGGGCGGGTATTAAGAAGTAGAAGAGTACCTTGAAACGAAAACCTTCCACCTTTTTTTATGAAGCTTCAAGGTAGTCCTTCCAGGCTTGAGAACAGCAGCTACGTGAAAAAGCTACTTGAAGCCCTAGCTTAACGGCTAGGTCTACGGCTTCCTCACTAGGGAAGGCTATAGCGTTTACACCTAAACCGACCGCTAAACAGTCTGTTTTAACCCTATGGAGGCCCTTAGGCCTCGCGCAGCCTAGGACTATGGGCGTTGAAGGCATTATGAGCCTCGCGATAACGAGCACCTTAGCTATGTCGAGGGGCTTCGGCGGCTCAACGTCCTCCATGGGGGTTCCACGTATAGGGGTGAAGGCGATCACGATGACGGCTGAAGGCTTATGCTTCGCTATCAGCTCGAGCGCCTTAACCTCGCCTTTAAGCTTACCGTAGTGGAGCCCCACAAGCACATGGGGGACGATGGGTACCCCGGCCTCCTTAAGGGCGTCTAGGGAGCGATCGTAGTCGTCGACGGAGGCTTTTAACCCATAGACCTCCCTAATGGTTTCATCGGATCCGAGTACGTCGATTAACGCCGCGTCAACACCGGCTTCAGCTAGTTTACGCGCCGTACTCCTACTAACTAGCCCGGTATGAACTACTACGGTAAGCTTCAAGTCGCGTTTAACCCTCCCTATAACGTCTAGGAAGCGATCTAGAGGGACCGATCCATCGGGTAGGCAGCCGCCGCTTATCAAGCATCCTAATCCACCCTTCTCCTTAACTTCGACGCAAGCCTCGTAGAGGGCGTTCGGCATTAAAGCCGGCCTCATAGCCTCAAGTATTTTAGCCCGGCAATGTAGGCAGTTAAGGGAGCACCAAGAGCCAGTTACCGATATGGAGGGGAAGCTATAAGGGTTTGAATCGAAGAAGCGGTTCCTATACCCTATGAAGCCGGGCGCGTAAAACCTTATCCTACTACCGAAGTATCGATGGGATAACTCCTTAGCTAGCTTGAAAAACCTTCTAAGCGCTTCAGGGTCGGCCGTTAAGACCTGTTCAAAGCTAGGGGTTGACAGCGTAAAAACCACCTTAAACCTTTAAATCCCAATGGTAGGTTCGAGCTAGCTCCATTTCAACTAGCTCCTTCTGCCTCTTAACGGCTTCCTCATGGCTCCCGCCGATGAAGCTAGCCGCTAGCTTATAGGTCGCTTTAACGTAGTCCTTTATCCATTGAACGCGGTCGAAGTACGAACTCGTCAACGGCCTACCTGAGGAGGAAGATTCGGCTATAGCCTCAGCCGCCATTAACCCTGATTCTAACGCTAACCTTATACCTTCACCTGAGAAAGCGTTACAGAAGCCAGCCGCATCGCCAACGAGCACCGTATTGCCTAAGCCCCTAACCGTGAAGCCTTGGGGTATTGCCCAAGCCTCCCGCCTTATCAGTGCGGCCGCCTTAAACCCGAACACCTCTTTTAGGAGGCTTTTAAACCTGGATGCGGCGTCGAGGAGCGAAAACCCTTTAGGTACACCTGTTCCAACGATGTGGAAGCGCCCCTTCGGTATTACATAGGAGTATAGAGGGGTTATACGGCTGTTTAGGATCATGTAGAAGTAGTCCTCGAAGCATCCCTCCCCCTCGTAATATTCTTGGAGGATTAAGGCTAAACCGCGCTTTAACGATCCGTAAAGCTTCCTCCTAACGGTCGAGTAGACACCGTCGGCTCCAACTAGGAAGCTGGCTTTAACCTCTCCAAGCCCCTTAACGAGAGCTGATCCATCCCTACTTAAACCCGTGAAGGAGGCTTTAAACAGCGTTTCAACACCTGCTTCCTCAGCTTCTTCAACCAGCCACCTATCAAATAACGCTCGATCCACGTTTAGAAGCCTATAACCCTTAACTAGGCCGCCTACACCGTCGGAGGCTAAGTAGTATAGGTTTAGGGTTTGAGGTTGACATATCACCCAGCTTGGAATCGTGAGCCTTAACTCTTCACGTAGTATGTGAACGGCGGGCGGCGTTAATAATCCGCCGCACGGTTTAAGCCTTCCCTTCTCCCCCTTCTCCACCATTAAGACGGTGAAGCCATTCTTAACGCATTTTAACGCCGCCGCAACTCCAGCAGGGCCTCCTCCTACAACTAATACGTCGTAGCTAGGCTTCAAGGCTTCTCCTCCTATTATTGAGGAGCTTAGCTAGTATCTCGGTTTTAAGGCTTGTTTGACTTTCAAAGCTACCCCTATACCCGTCGAGCTCCTTACCTAGGTCGTAGCAGGTTTCATTATCGATATCTACTAGGACGGCGGGAACCCCGGCCTTTTCAAGGTCCTCCTGATGCTTACAGATGAAGGCTTCACAGCAACAACCCAAATAGCCTTTAACGCCTTTACGTTTAAACTCGTTTAAGGTTTCCATTAGGTGCTCGAAGTTCTGAATGGTTAAAGCGTTAAGATCCGCCTTCTCAGCTAGCTCATACGCAACGCCTACGGAGCATTTACCACACTTCACGCAGCCCTCCCTCCTACGGTAGTCGCAATCCACTAGTTTAGCGCAGTAGGGGAGGAGTAGGAAGCTACATTCCTTTAACACCTCGTCAGCCCCTTTAAGTATCGGGTAAACGTGGTTAGCTTCATCCAAGCTTAAACCGAGGGCTTCATAGTTTAGCTTTTCAAGAGCCTTAAGGATTACCTCGACGAAGTCGTTCGGCGTTATGCCGGGCACCGTAACCCTACGGCTCCTAAAGAAGCTTAATATTCTCTCCTCGACCTCTTCGAGGGGGGTATTCTTTAAGGCTGCTTCGAGGTCCATGATGGCCCTCGACGGATAAGCGAAGAAATCACCGGTTATGAAGACGTCCTTTAACAGTTTTAACTCCTTATCAACCCTTAAAACAACCCTTATTAACCCTCCGGGCCGCTTGGTTAACGCGTAGAGCTCGCCAACCCCGCTCGGCGGCCGTCTAACTAGGTAGATCCATTCATCGGATTGAAAGTAGCTTAACCTTTCATTTAGAAGCTTCTCCTCGCGGCTGGTTAAGGAGTCCTCGACTAGTTCAACGTTTAACGCTTGCTCTAAGCCCTCCTTTAACATCCTTTTAACCAGCGTTAAGCTAGGCTTGAAGCCGAGCTCCCACTTTAAGCAGGTAACCCTCTCCTTAAGGGATGCTACCTCCTTATCCTTCAGCTTGGCTATCGGGACCTTTAAGCAGCGTAGCATAGTTTCAACGTCGAAATCTACTAGAAGCGTCCCTTGGAAGAGGAAGGCGCCTTCACGCTCAGTACCGCCGGTACCGGATATCTTCCTACCGTTAACCTCGATATCGTTCTTAGGCCTAAAGGAAGCGTTTAACCCAATCCTCCTCAACGCTATTACTACGCCCCTACATAACTCCTCGTAGAAGTCTTCAACGGTTAAGCATTGGGGGAGTTCATGCTTAACGGCGAAAATCTCCCAGCCTAACGATTCCTCGTCGAAGTATATGGCGCCTCCACCCGTTAAACGCCTATTTACGTCTATACCGCGCTGCTTGCAATACGTTAAGCGTACCTCCTGTTCAACGGCTTGATGATACCCAACTAGGACTGCTGGAGGCTTAAACTGGAGGAAGCGTATAGTGCTTGGAGAATCGTTAACGGCGCGACGCTCCAAGATTACGTCGTCGAGGGCCATGTTTTCAGCTGCGCTACGCTTACCAGTATCTAGGAGGCGCCACCTAGGCTTCATGGATGGCACGCTTAAAGCCCTTTAAGCTTTAGGTAGCTGACTAAGTATTGAAACGTGTTTTTAGGCGTCGCATACCTCTTAGCTTGTTTAAGGGCCCTTAACGCCTCCCTCCTCGACGGATGGTAGGGGTAGTTCCTCAATGTTTCCCCCGGCCGTTCATTAGAGAAGGGCCTATTACAGCCTGGGCAGCCGGACGTCATGAAGGGCTTCCCTGAGGCCGCCACCCGATTCACGTCGACCCCGTAGCTCGTTATCTGCCCGTACTCGTTAAACTCCATGTCCTCGTAGGAGGCTAAGCAGTTATCGATGATGTAACGTGCTAACTGGACGCGTCTATACTGGCCTATATGGGGACGCGGCCAATCCTCAAGTATGGTCCCCTTCTCAGGGTAGAAGGAGAATAGGTGTGTTTCAACCCCTAACCGTTTAACCCTTTGCATTAACGCTACGGCTTCCTCCTCGCTTTCACCCAAACCTACGATTAAGTGTATACCTACCTTACCCCTCCCCATAACCTCCACGGCCTCCTCCACCCCGTTTAGGTAGGATTCCCATCTATGCGGCCCCTTAGCCTCCTTACCCCTAAGAAGGGTGAAGAGCTGTGGTGTAGCGCAATCTATAGCTATGCCTATGCGTTCAGCTCCAGCTGAACGTAGCTCCTCCATATATTGCTTAGTGAATATTGTCGGCGAAATCAGCGCTGATACGGGTACGTCTAATTCGCTACTTACCTTCTTTACTACTTCGATCTCCCCTTTAACAGCTTTAGCATGCGTAATACTAGCTACGCATACGCGGTAAGCCCTAAGGAAGGATCCGTTTTCGAGGAAGCGTTTAAACCTATCAATGACGTCGTTAAGCCTCCTAAGGGGCCATTCAACCCTTATTAGCGACTTACATATAGCTGCTTGAGCAGAAGTCCTAGCTTGACCGCAGTAGAGGCAGTTAGCCCTACAGCCTTCAGGGTAGTATAGTAGGAGGTTTATGCAGTAAAGCTCCACGTCCCTGTAGAAAGCTCCATTGGAGAAGCCTAAGCTAATATCGGCGGCCGTACTTAAACGTACGTAGTCCGGCGATTCCAAAGCCGACCCCCTAGGCTTCAGGGCCTTTAAACACTTAACCCTTTCCCCTCTTAACCCTCGGTGGAAATGGATAAATCGAGGTAGGCGTAGTGTTGGTAGGTGTTATAGTAATGGTTAAGGTGGATAAGTACGAATACCCTGAAGGCCTCTACTACTGGGCTAAGGGTAGGAGCTGGGCGAAGCTGGAGCCTGACGGTAGGGTTAGGATCGGTCTAACCGACTACGGTCAAAGCTTAGCTGGTAGAATCCTATTCTATAGGTCAAAGCCTAAGGGTTCTACTGTTGAACAAGGTAAGCCAGTGGGAAGCTTAGAGTCGGCTAAATGGACTGGGCCCCTAGAATCCCCCGTAAGCGGTACGATAGACGAGGTTAACGAGGAGCTACGTAGGAAGCCGAGCCTAATAAACGAAGACCCCTATGGGAGGGGCTGGGTCGCCATCGTAAAGCCGACGAGGCTCGAGGAGGAACTTAAGAAGCTATTAACGGGCGACGCGGCCATTAGCTGGGCTAAGGAGGACGTAGCGAAAGCGGGTAAGAAGTAGGTTCGGCCTAAACCCCTTTTTTATTTAAGCGTCGGGTTAGCGTTCCGCCTTCTCCTTTAGGACGTCGGCTAAGGATTTACGCTTCCCCTTCTTCTCGTAGTATATCCTTGTTTGAAGCTTAACCGGGGCTCCGAGCCTTAGGAAGAGGTCGTAGAGCTCTTCACCGCTTATCGGCCCCTGGATTTTACCGTTTTTTAGGAGCGCTGCTAACTGCTGCACCACTATTTCAGCTAGTTTCGGGTATTGGGCTTCGGCCGCTTCTAAAACCTCGAGGCCGCGGCCAGCCAGCGATTTAACCAGTATGCTTCTAGGCTCCTCTTCCTGCTTCTCCCTCCTAGCTTCAGCTAGGAGTTGTTTACGTTGTAGTTCGAGGAGTTTACGCATACGTAGGAGTTCCAAGCCTTCATCGGACGTGGGGCTCCACCCCTTTAAGGGGTGGCTGGCGGGGAGCATTAGTTTTTCGCCATCCTAGATTTATTTGACCGCTTTATGAAGTAGGACGGTATACTCCTAACCGCGGTTAAAGCCCCTACGATAATATAGGACGGTACTAGTGAAAGTAAGGTATGCAGCACGTTAAATACCGCCGTGAAAGACAGTACGAGTAGTAATGCCTCCCAAGCCGTGGATACATGGAAACCAGCCCTATTTAGAAGCGCGTTAGCGAAAACTAGCCATTCGGGGAGGAGTACGGCTAGGACTAAGTAGTTGAAAAACGTCATTACTAAGACCCTTATGATGGCGCCGAAGACGCCGCATACTATTAAAGCCCCGATTCCACCCCCTCTTAAACCCATTAACTGTTGGATTCGTAGGCCGAGCCACATACCTATAAGTGTGGAGGTTACAGCCGTAAACTTCATTGCGGGGCCGAGGGGTGTAAATTCGCCTATGGGCGTTAACACCATCCAGTAGATTAAAGCTGAAGCTAAACCTACTCTTGGCCCTAACGCTAAGAACGCTATGAAAACCGGTAGTTCGGCTAATTCGAACTTTAGGTATGGGAGTATTGGGAAGGGGATGGTGGTGATCGCCTTAGCCATGGTTAACGCGGCGGCTAACGCGCCGAAAAGCGCGGCGCTAGAAACCTTTAACGCTGAAACCTTAGACATATGTATCTCTTAGCTGATTACTTATTTAAGAGTTTCTACTTAAAAATGAGTAGATGATTGGTGAACAACCCTAAAGCCAGTTAGAGGCTTAAAACCAAACCCCAATCAAGTAGATCGCGAGAAGCTCCTCTAAGTGATACTACAAATCCTACCAATCTCGCTACTTCCAACGGAACCGGAGGTAAGGCCTCCTTCAAACCCTAAGGGCTTCCGCGATCCCGCGGACGAACGGTAAAAGTAGTCTTACCCTACAATCTTTAAGGTTAGGTATTCAAGCCGGCGTCGTTAGTAGCTTTCAATGCGCGTTAACTGCTTAACGGCCTTACGACCCTTTTAACGAGGTAATTAGCAACCGGGCAAGCCTTATTGCAGGCGTAACACCTTATACATAACGAAGCGTTAACCACGGGTTTACCTGCCTCCAGCCTTATAGCCCCCTTCTCACACCAGTTTACGCAGGAGGAACATGCGTTACATAGCGTACTCCTAGATAGTATCGTTAAGCATAGCTTAACGAGTTCCTCGGCTTCCTTCTTCGTTTTGGCCCTTACGACGATCCTACCCGAGGAGTGAAGGTTAACGGTGGATTCATTGCGCCTAATGATCAACGTTTGAAGCTCAGCGCTTAACCTAAAGCTCCCGATTAACGGAGCTAAACCCGTTAAGCCTTTGACGTCCAACGGACGGTTAACTATAGCTTCAACGGTGTACTCGCCGGAGCATGGAGCATAACCCGAAAGCTTAACAACCCTTATCGGGGCCTCAGGCTTAACGTTAAGCTGGTCGAGGCTTAAGCCGAGGCGCTTAACGAGCTTCCTCTGATCGCCCGGTAGTGTTTGCCACCGCCAAAGGCCGTAGGTTATCCAAGCCTCCGGTAGACCGTAACGCTTGGCCCAAGACTTAAGCCAATCCTCCCATCGCTCCCATAGCTCCGGGTGGAGGCGTTTAACCTCGAGGAACTCGGCTAATTCACAGGCTGGGCATAACCAACATCCTATCCTATCGAAACCCTCCCAGTACAACTTATTAGGCTTCAGCTTCTCCTTAGCTAGGTATAGCCATACGTGGAGCGCGGACCAATCGTTAATTGGGCTAGCGCCGAAGGAGTGCGTAATCCACCTACTCCTCCAAACGGAGGGGGATTTAGCCCTAGCAAAGGATTCAAACCTACGCTGCCCTACGAAGAAGAGTAGGCCTTCAAGGTGAAGGCGTTTAACCTCCCTCGAAATCGGTATTAGCTTACATACCTTACAGCACCACCTATAGTCGCGGGATGGAGGTCCGAAGGCTTTAAGGGAGCTCCAGAAGGCTTCATCGGCCTTCGCTACTACGAGCTTTAAACCGAGCTTGGAGGCGACGTCCTCCACATGGTTAATGGTCTCCGGCATCTCTAAACCGGTGTCGTTAAAGAGTAACGGCTTATCGCCTACGGCTTTAAGGACTAGGCTTAAAGTCGCTAAACTATCCTTCCCGCCTGAAAAGGAGACTAAGGATGGTTTACCGGCTTCGTTTTCAACCATCTTAATGAAGGCTATAGCCCTCTTCTCTAAGCCTAGTAGTGCTTCCTCGTTAGCTCTTAAAGCCTTACCTAGGTTTGAGGAGGAACTACTCCAATGTGGTTTCTGCGGTTGCCATGTTTTAACCACCTTTAACCCGCTAGCGGTCCTTACGGCGAGTCCTACCGCTTGGCCGCGGTTTGAAGCTACGATTACGAACCTACCTTCCTCGAACGATGCCTTCCCGCCTGAAGGCTCGTAGCCGTTAAGCGTCTGCCAAAGCTTAACCCTACCGGTTTTAACCGTGACGTAATCGCCGATGTTTAAGCTCAATAATCTAGCGGCGCCTTCAGCGTCGAGCCTAAACCTCCAACGCATAGCTTCAGGGTTGAAAAGTAGCTTACCCATGGGCCAGCCATCCACCACTACCTCGTTCGCCTGGTCAACGTGGCTTACCTTATTAAGCAGTACGAGCTTACCGCTAGGTATTAACGCCTTAACGGCCTCCTCGCCGTGCTCAGCGGCTATCGCGCTTCTAACGATGTCTAAGTCGCGCTCAAAGGCGGGCCTAAGATCCTTCGGAGGCGTAGCGTGAAGCGTACGAGTACTTCCACCGCAGAGGCCGCATTTAGGCTCAAGCGTAGGAACACCGCAGCAACTACACCAGTACAAGGGGGCTGAAACATGCCAAAAGCTCTGCTTCACCGAGAAGCCCTACCCCGGCCGACCGCTAACCTAAGCCTGCGGCCTAGCTTAAGGCCTTTACTGCTCTGTAGGATTTAAGGATGCTTATTATCCAAAGCGCCGAGGCTAAAGCTTGAACAGGTTAAGAGGGACGCTGAGTTCTTCAAGGAGGTCGTAAAGCGCGCCGAGAAGATTAAGGCCGAGGCAGGCTACGCTGAAGCACGTAAAACCCTGAAGCTTAGATTCGTGAAGGCGGCGCTTGCCTCAGACGCGGCCAAGCTTAGGCTTAAAACGTTAATGGATAGGTTCAACCTCCTCAAGGGTGAGGCCTCGAAGCTTAACGATAAGGCCCTCCTCTTCGAGCTTAAAGCGTTAAACCTTAAGCTTAAAGCGTTAGCGGAGGAAGGATACGTTCAACGGGCCCTGGAGGAAATGACCCGTGAAGGCTTAACAGGGGCCAGGCTTAGGCTGAGCGAAGCCTACAAAGCGTTGAGGGAGGAGCCGGGTAAAGCGTTAAAGGAGGGCCTTAAAGCAGTCGGCGTAAAAATGTGGGAGCAGGGAGCACCGGCTAGGGCTGGGCTGACACGCGGCTTAACCCTCTTAAGCAACCCTCAACTAGCATTTCAACGGCGCGGGGTGGAAACGGGGCTGGCCAAGGTTAAGCTCCTCAAAGGCATCGAGGGGTACGGCGACGCCGTTCACAGGCGCCTCCTAGAAGCGGTCGCGAAGGGCAGGTTAAACCTTGAGGAGCAACCCTTAAAGCTACACTTAGACTTCGAGGAGAAACACGGCAAGGCCTTCGGGCTTACGCCTAGAGGAGCCGCCTGGAGGACGATCGAGGAAATAGCCTTAAGGAAGGCTCCAGTACGCAGCCTACCATGCTTCCTCGAAGCTGAAAACCGCTACGCATGGTACAGGTACGCCGGAAGCCTCAAGGCTTCAAGGACGCCTGAGGTCCACACTCCCTCCGAAGCCTTAAGGATGGCTACGCTTAGAACCGTTAGGGTTACGCCCTTCGAGCCGGGCTCAGCCTACAACGCTTCAAGCCTAGCCGAGGTCCTCGAGCCGAGCGTTAAGCGGTTACCGGACAAGGTGTGCATAGTTTCACCGGCCCCGAACGCCTTAGCCTCCCTAGAGGCCGCGAACCTCTTAGCACACCACGGCTACAGCGTGAAGGCGCGCTACATAGGCGAGAAGGCGTGGGTAAGCGTAAACGCGGCTTCATCCCTCCCAACCGTAACGGTTACGCTTAAACGCGAAAACCCTGACGCCCTGGCTTTAGCTTCAAGCTTCTTCGAGGGCGTTAAGGCGTGAGCAGGGATAAGGTTAAGCTCGTAACGCCGCTGGGCGCCGAAACGCCCTTAACGGCGGCGAAGAAAACCAGAACCTACCTCGAAGCGCTGGAAGCCGTACAGGCCGAGCTGGCGTCGCTAAGGGGAAGCGTGGAGGCCCTAGCGAAGACCTTAAGCGGAGCCGCACCGGAGGCGCTTGAAGGTGTTAAGGAGGTTGAGGGCTTAAGGAGCTTGGTGGAAGGCCTTAAAGGAGAGGTCGTTAAGCTGCGCGAGGAGCTGAAGACCGTTAAACCCGGCTTAAGGACTACCGCTGAAGCTAAAGGGTTAAGCGAGCTAACGGGTTTAACAGCTTTAAACCTTGAGCAGAGGTTAACGAACCTAGAACGATCCGTGTCTGGCTTAGCCGCGCCCCTCAACGAGTTAAAGGCTAAAGCGTTAAGCGCGGAGCAGAAGCTGACAAGCCTCGAACAAGCCTTAAGCGGCCTGGTTAAGCCTCTGGACGCCTTAACCCTTAAGGTGTTGGAGCTCGACCAGAGGCTGAGGAGCAGCGAGCAGGCCTTAAACGCGCTCCTCAAGCTAGGCTCGCTAACGCCTGAAGAAGTCGATAAACTGGTTGAAGCCGCGCGTAAACTACCCGAAGCAGTTGAGCTGGCGGAGCAGAGGATGAGGGAGCTGGGCAGGCTCGACGTGTTGAAGAGGATGGAGAGGATCGAGCGAAGGCTGAAAAGCATGGTCAAGCCCGAGGAAGTCATCACCCCTACGTGAAAGCCCCGAGGAGCGGTGAGGAGGAACTGAAGAGCATCCTAAGGGATAGGCGCGGCGTAGGGTACGGCCTGCTCTTCACGCTCATCGTCTTCATAGCCTTAGGCCTCCTAGCCACACCCCTAAGCCTTAAGATACACGCGGGGAAACGCGCAGCGCTACAGGTCCTCGGCACGCCAGTCATACAGGATGGAACGGTTTACGTAACCGTTAGAAACGTAGGCGAGGCGGAGGCGATGGTAACACACCTAGCCTACAGGGGTAGGACAGCGGCCGCCACCCCCTTAGCCGGCTTCAACCCTGTTAAGCCAGAGGCGAGCACGACCTTCTACGCCGAGTTCCCCCCGGAAACCTTCAAAAACAACGGGTTAACGCGCGTACTAACCCTCATAACGGATAAGGGCGAACTAAGCTTCACAGCCTACGCGGCCCGCTAAAAAGGGAAAGGGTCATCGTATCATACCGCGCCGGCGCGGAATGGCGTGATGAGGTTTCCTCTTTTTAGCGCCCCCACTGTTAGTGGGTGCACCATCCAACCGAAACGGTTGAGGTGGGAAGGTCCCGAGCCGCCGACCGGCGGGCCGTGAGGGGGGAAGGGTTCGGCAGTGTTAAGCCTTCTCGGGCGTAAAGGGTTGGCTTCAGGCCCGCCGCCGACCCCTCTGAAAAAGGAGGGTCCGCCCAAGGGAGGGCGGATGGCGGGCCGGAACAAAGGAGGAACCGGCCCAATACGCCCGAGAAGGAGGTGGTCGGTACGGACGCGAAAAGGGTAAATAGTTCTAACGCGAGCTTGGAGTCGAGGGTAGCGGTGCTGGAGCACGAAGCCGTAGAACTAAAGAGCGTTATGAACGAGATAAGGGATAGGCTAAACCACGTGGAGAGCGGAATAGCCGAGCTTAAAGCTAGGTTCGACGGCTTAGAGAAGCGCGTAAACGATAGGTTTGAGAGCTTTGAGAGGCGCGTGGACGAGAGGTTCAGCGGGCTGGAGAAGACGATGCACCTCAGCCTCGGCATACTTACTGCCTTCAACGTCTTAGTGGTGTACCTCCTCTTCCAAATCCTTCAAGCGCTTAGGTGAGCCTATGCCGTTCGGGAGTACGGGCGCGCGTTAAGCATATAATCCCCTCTTCCCGTCACGCCTTTTTCCCCTCGGTTGAGTTGTGCATCCCGCGCGCCCGCCCGAAAAACGGAATGGACTACGCGCTGCCAGTAGCGTTCCTAGCGCTTTTAATCGTTGTAGGCGTTAAGAGGGGCATGGTCTTCGGCCTTAACGCAGCTTCGTTAACGCTACCGCTCGCGGCTTTATCGGCGGTCGGACTTATGGCGTACGCTGCTTACGTTGCCTACCCGCGTAAGGAATCGGTGCTCCTCGGCACCTCGAGGCTCGTGATACCTGTATGGATAAGGCTTCGAGGGGTTGAGGGCGCCAGGCACATCGTTGTGCTCGGCGCAACCGGGACGGGTAAGACGGAGACGGTGAAGAAGATAATAGCCAAGCAGCCTAGCGCGCTGGTATTCGACTGGGCGGGCGAGTACGACGTTGAGCCAACCGTTAAGCCCGAGGAGTTAAGCCTTTCAGGTTTAACCGTTGAGGAAATCGTTGAGGCAATAAGCAACGCCTTCCAGTTGACGACGCCTCAAAGCGGCTTCCTATACAATGTACTGAAAAACGTTGAAATCAAGGACCTTAAAACGATCATACAACGCCTGCAAAACCTACCTGAGTCCTCCCTCAGCGCGCCCGAGCGCGAGATACGGGCCGCGTTGTTAAGGAGGTTAACGCCATGCGAAAAGCTATTCGCGGGGAATAAAGAGTTAAGCCGCGGCAGGGTTGACTTATCGAGCCTACCGCACGACGGTAAAACATTAACGCTCAACGTGGCGCTACGCATCATCTACAACCTCGCTAGAAGACATGCGCCGCCGGCGAAGGTAGTGGTGGTGGAGGAGGCGCAAAACATCATCCCCGCCAGGCGTGAAGGGCCTCCGAGCAGCGGGGAACTGCTATTGCAGGAGATGCGTAAGTACGGCGTCTCGGTCGTCCTCAGCGCCCAGTTCCCCTCGACGCTCAGCGAGTACTACAGGGACGCCGAGTACGTAATCGTTCACCGCCTACCCGTGAACAGCGACGAGTACAGGGACCTCAGCGTACTCCTCGAGGAGGAGGACTTCCAACGCTTAACCAAGGCCAAACCCGGCGAAGCATTAGTCCTTCACCGGGGGACAAAGAAGTGGGTGAGGGTGATGAGGGCTAAGATCAGGGTTAAGCGGAGCAAGGTCGAAAAGGCGGAAAGCGTTGCGTCGAAGCAACAGCCTAAGCAGGAGGAGGCAACCTTGGAGGAAAGGCTGAACAGCGTAGCCTCGGAACTATCGAAGAAGGTTGAAGCCGTTGCTCAGTCCCTCGAAGAGCTTAGGAACGACCTGAATACGCTCTTCCAGATGTACGCCGACCTTCAAGGCGAGGTTGAAGGCCTTAAACCGCTTAAGGGGCTGGGTAAACGCCTCGAAGCTGTTGAAGGCTTCAAGGAGGGCCTGGAGAAACTTATGAAGGAGAGGGCGGAGCAGGCGGTTCAGAAAAGCGAGGAGGTAGCGAAGCTAGGTGAAAGGGTAAAGGAAGTTGAAAGCAAGCTGACGGGCTATGAAAAGAACCTGAAGATACTCTTAGAGAGCGTCCCAAACGCCTTCAAGAAGCTTAAGGAGGTTGAAGCGGGCCTCGAGGCCCTTGAGGCCACGGCTTCAACGCTTAAGGAAACGTACAGCGAGGACGTTAAGAAGTTGCAGGGGCGACTCGGAGACGTTGAGGCCAACGTCGAAGCGTTGAAGGAAACGTTAACGAAGCAGTACGAGGAGCTAGTGAAGCGCGTCGAGGGCCTTACGGCCCGCGTCAGCGACCTCGAAGCACGGCTCCAGAAGCCCAGGAAAAGGAGCGCATCCTCACCGATACGCGTTGACGTTTCAAACGTGGAAGCAACCTTGGAAAAGGAGTTCCCGGCGCTTTTCAGGGATCCGCCGGCTTTAATAGTGGCGGATCAAGGAAGTGAAATCACTATTTCGCCCCAGCGCTACCTAGGTACGGAGGCCTTCAAGCGGATCTCGGGGATCGTTAAAGCGTTCGGAGGAAGCGTTGAGCAGGACGACAAGGGCTACTACTGGACCATACCGAAGAGGTGAAAAGGGTGGACACGCGCGAGCTACTGTTAAGCTTCATAAACTGCGACCTGGCCGTTGTATGTCGAAAACAGTATTCGTTGCACTGTTTGGCGTGTACGCACAACGCGGACAAGCGGGTCGCGGTTAATAAGCCTAAGCGCGACCACTACGAGCCAATATACTCCTGCAGGCCGGGGGGCAGGTGCGAGGGTTGAGCGAGCCCGTTGAGCAGCCTTTAAGGCTGCGCGGATAGGGTCCATGGGTGAAGGTGCCCTCCGACAGGCCCTGGGCCCCCTTCTTCGCCTACGACCCGGCTAGGAGGGGGCAGGTGGAGTTCGCGGACGCAGTATACGAAGCAGCTAAGGACGGACGCTCGGTCATCATCAACGCGCCCAGCGGCTTCGGAAAGACGGCGGCGTGCCTAGCGGCCCTCCTACCATTCGTTAAGGGGGGTAGGAGGCTCATATGGGCCGCCAGGACGCATAGGGAGGCCGAGAGGGTCATCGAGGAGCTGAAGCTCATCAACGCGAAAAGATCCGCCGGCGTCAACGCCGTGGCGGTTATGGGGAGGAGCGAGATGTGCCCCCTCATACCGCCGAGCGAGTACGGCCCAGACGAAGCGGCCTTCTATTGTCGGGAGGTGCGCGCCGCGTGCAAGTACTACAAGCACTTCCTATCCTTCAACGCGCCGCCCCAATGGTGTATGACAGGGGTCGAAGTACACGAGTACGCCTTAAGCATGGAGGCGTGCCCCTACTTCGTGCAGCGCGCTTTAACACGCCTAAGCCAGGTAGTAGCCTTAAGCTACCAGCTAGCCCTACAGGGGCTTCACACCTACTTCAAGGAGGTTGAGCTCGCCAACGCCATCACGGTCTTCGACGAAGTACACAACCTCCCTCAATTAATGAGGGAGGCGGGGAGCGACCAGTTAACGGCGAAAAGCGTCGAGCTAGCGCTTAAAGAAGCTGAGGGGAAGCCCGTTTTAACGGGCTTCCTGGAGGGCCTACTAGGCCTCCTCGAAGGGTACGGGGAGGAAAGGGTTGAAGACGCGGCAAGCTTCACCGCCAAGCTCAAGTCGTTAAGCCCGCTCCCCCTCGTCGAGCTCATCAACGTTATGAGGTTCGAGGGTGAGGTCGTAAGGAAGGCCTTAATGCTCCAAGGTAAGAGGCCGCGGAGCTCCCTTCACCGCGTGGCCTCCTTCCTAAAGCTCGTGGCCGAAGGGTTGAAGGGCTACGCCCTAGTGGCCTCCAAGAAGGGCGTTAAGCTCATACGCTTGGAGCTACCGAGGCCTCAGAGCGCCTTCATCGGCTTCAGCGGAACAGCGGATCCAGCGTTAGCCGAGGAGCTTTACGCGGAGTACGCGAACCTAGACAGCATAGCAGCGAGGCCCTCGGCAAGGGTGTTCGTCCTCACCGACGTCTCAACGACCTTCGAGGAGCGCAGCCAAGACATGTACAGGCGCTACGTTGAATGGCTTAAGCTAATGCCGGAGCGAACGGGCATATTCGCGGCTTCCTTCGACGTCCTCAAAGGACTGCTCGAAGCGGGAGTCGAGAAGGAGCTTACGCCGACGTTCGTTGAGCGTGAAGGAATGACGAGCAGGGAGAACGAAGCGTTAATAAGGAAGTTCAAGGAGCAGGGAGGCTACTACCTAGGCGTATGCGGAGGCAGGGCCTCCGAGGGCGTGGACTACCCCCAGGGCTTAATGAAGGCAGTATACATAGTGGGGGTTCCATTCGAAGAGCCCTCG
>Ga0209080_1000706_pt1 | contig 20413 bp, 24 predicted proteins | sample JNZ110809AmetaG_FD_184123 | JGI IMG/M metagenome (GOLD analysis project Ga0209080, IMG submission 184123) | Hot spring microbial communities from Jinze hot spring, China to study Microbial Dark Matter (Phase II) - JNZ 110809A (SPAdes) (version 3) ...
AAACTTCTTCAAGTAGATGTAGACTACATATTATTCGTAGATTCAGATACTATAGTTACGGCAACTAACGCTTTTAAAGTACTCACGCAGATATCTAAAGAAAATAACTCACTAGTATATCTCTCAACAACTTTTAAGTATTTTAGAGATGTTGAAGAGCTCCAAACGTTTATTAACGAACTTAAGCCAAAAGAAATTACGATAACCTCTAATGACTTAATCCCGTCATTTAAGATAGGTATGGGTTTCACAATAATACCTAAGGGGCTAGTCATGCAGCAAAGATTTGACGAGGACTTAGACACGTCTGAAGATTTCTTCTATGCTTTTAAAGCTTTCAGCAGAGGCTATACCCCTTTGAAGAGCATATCCCCCTATACATATGATTTAAACCTTAAAGGTGAGCAGGGTGACATCTACTGGATAGCTTCATTCAAAAAATATTTGAGGTGTATGAAGAAAAAGGCAGCAGCACGGCTGATAGCGTGGACAGAAGACAAAACATTGAGACTCTCACGTAAGGAAATCCTCAAAGGAGTTACTAGGCACCTTATTAACACCTTACTACTCGCAACTCTCTTCTTACTACCTGTATTAGTTCTCGTAAGCATGAGTCTATTTATTGCTGCACTCACGGCACGTCTATCAAGCATATTAGGTTATGCAATATATAAAAAACTGAGAGGCTACGAAATATTCGGCAGTATAAGAAATAGGATTAAGTTTGAGTTATATTCGGCACTGCTAATCCTTAATCTCCCGACGGCTTACCGCGAGTTCACTCGCTCATTAAGTAAACATGCACTACCGCAACAACGACAGGTTTATTAGTGTTTGCCTAAGTTATTAAGTTCTAATTATTATGTGTATTGGGTATGTCTTTAAATGAAGGTTATCATGATTAATGACTGCGCGTTTGTTGGTGAGACTCTACTTAAATATATGCCAGAGTCTTTCACTAAAGTTCATGTAAAGCGTGGCAGAGGGCTTCTTGAGAAGTCTATTGGGCTAGCCTTAAAGATACCACTTTACAGAGGCGATGTTTATCACGTTCACTACCTCCTTCAGGACGCGTTCATTGCCTGGTTATTTGGTAAGAAGCCGCTAGTGTGTCACGCACATGGCAGTGACTTAAGGTCTACTCTTCACCACCCTGTGTGGGGTAGGGTCGTCAGAGCAGATTTGACAATGTGCGATTACGTAATCGTGAGTACTCCTGATATACTTCAGATAGCTAAGAAGTTTAGGGAGGACGCTCAGTATGTCCCTAACCCCGTTGATTTAAGTATTTTTTATCCAAAGCCCATAAGGAGAGAGGATGAGAAGAAGAGAGTTCTTATTGCGAGCGATTCTAACTGGGATGTCAAGGGCACTGACATAGCTATTAAGGCTTTAAGTAGAGTGAAAGACCTTGTTGATGTCTATATCATATCACATGGACGTGACTTTGACAAGACCCTGGCTCTAGCTCGAAACCTAGGTTTAAGAGTGCGAGTACTACCTAAAGTCCCTCACGAAATGATGAATCAATACTACTGGAGTGCAGACGTAGTGATTGATAGATTTAAGCTAGGTTCTTTAGGGCTAGTATCGCTTGAGGGAATAGCGTGTGGCAGACCCGTGATAACTTACGTGTCATCACAGTATAGCGAGTATCATGAATTCCCTATAAAAGACATACAGACAGAAGAAGAAATTGCTGAAGCAATAATTAAAGCCGATGAAAAACTCTGGGAAGCAGAATATACGTATCTCATCAATAATCACCACCCACACAAGATTGTAGAGGAAATTCTAAAAATATATAGCAGGACTCAATCACTATAATCAGAGAAACGTAAGTGGGAGACCCTAAACCTTCACCACAAATTAAAAATAATACTATACTAGAGACATAACCTAGTTTAATCAAGCGATTCCTTTAATTTAAATTTGTTGCCGATCATCAACGCTGAAGTCAACAGTATTCAGGCGACATAGTTTGATACTTAATCAACATCTTTATCTCAACTGATTCCGGGTTTCGGCGAACTCACGAACAGGGAAAAGTGAGGTGAACTTACGCTAAAAAATAGAGTGTTGGAGAAGCGGGAAAGCCTAGCTAATTAGTACGTGCGTCGCTGTTGCAGGTTTAAGTTCTTAAATCGCTAACTTTCTTGCATGCTTAACTAGCCACTCAGCTAACTCGCCCGAGCTTACGACGTAGTCTGCTTCTATCTTTAAGTCGTTATTGTGTTTATGTCTTACGAAAATTCTCACGTCGGCTTCTTTGAAAGCTGGTATGTCACTGTAGCCGTCTCCGAAGTATATAACCTTACTGACATTAAGTAGTGTCTTAAGTATTCTTACTGCTTCGTCTTTACTCCTTTTAGCTACGTGTATGTCCATGAACTCGGCGTAGTCGCCCCACCTCATAATGTCATAGACTACGAGCCCTTTGCTTTTAGCTTTCTCACTAATATACTCTATCTCTCTCGGTCTCTCGTTATTGAGTAACCAGTAGATACTCATCCCTAAAGGCACTTCCTGCAATGTCTTTCCAACTATAATTCCTATCTTATCACTAAACTTCTCAGTGATTTCCTTAGCCAGTTCTTTAATATATTCAGGCTTCACACCCAAGTAAGCTTCCTCATCAACTACCACGTAACCTCCGGCAATAATCTCAAGCCCGTAAACGCACGCGTAACCACTTAACCCAGGCATCCTCTCAAGCAGGTATCTGCAGTCTCTTCCGCTAACAACGGCTACAGCATGTTCAGAACTCAAGTCTTTAATAATGTTCGTTAATGCGGGGTCAGGAGTCCCGCCACTCGGGCTAGAAGTTATTGGCGCTAAGACACCATCGTAGTCAAAGAAGAAACCTATCTTTCTAACCATCTAACCCCCACCTTATACATACTAAGCATCTTTCAAGACTTGGATTCAAGATTTCTAAACATTTCCTTAAGGGAACCATGGTAACCACTGACGACTAGCACTACTAACGATTAAAGCAGTTAGAGAATTATAAGTGTTGCTCGTAATTAAGAACTCTACTCAAGACCTAGTATCCTCTTACTAAACAACTTACTTAAGTAGTCAACTACCTCATCAGGTGGCTTAGTTGTCTTGCCAAGTATTCTGCTCAAAATATATGATTGCGCCAACCTCTCAATAAGAACCAAGACTTCAAGAGCTTCTTCAAGACTCCTACCACACGTTACTACACCATGATTAGGAAGAATAACAGCAGTCCTGTCTTCAAGAGCCCTAACTACGTTCTCAGCCAATTCTCTACTACCAAATGGCGCGTACTCAGCAACCCTTACTTCACCGCCAACGTAAAGAACTGCCTCCTCAACTACTGGCGGAAGAGGCTCGCGAGCTATTGCTAGCGTGGTGACGTATATCGGGTGTGCGTGGATTACTGCGTTAAAGTAATCATACTTCCTGTAAATCGCCGTGTGTAGGGGTAACTCAACAGTTGGTTTTCGAGCACCCTCGATGACCTCACCACTTATAGAAACAACTACGATGTCTTCAGTAGATAAACGGGCTTTCGGTAAGCCACTAGGAGTTATTAAGACATGATTCACTCCCTTAACCCTGACACTAACATTGCCAGACCTGCCGTGATTCAGGCCTTTATCCTCCATAAACTTTAAAACATCAATGATCTCTTTCTTTAACTCTTCATACAATTACTTAACACCCACATTACACACACTCTACATAAGTTAAAAGCGTGTGCGAGTATACGTAATCGGTGGTTGTCTTGAGTGAAGTCACTAGCAGGAAGATAGTCCCTGTACACCTGAAGATCCGTGAGGGTTGGGTGGCTGAGAGAGTTTTAATAGCTGGCGATCCTGCTAGAGTTAAGTATTTATCTGAGTTACTGAATGACGTGAAGTTAGTTAATGAGAGTAGAGGTTTTCTCACGTACACGGGTTACTACAATGGATTTCCAGTAACTATAGCTACACACGGTGTTGGGATGCCCTCAGCCCTAATAGTTCTGGAGGAACTCATAGCTTATGGGGGTAAGTACTTCGTTAGGTTAGGTACTGCGGGAGCTTTGGCTAGTGGCTTAAGAATAGGTGACGTAGTCATACCTACGGGGGCCGCGTATTATCCTGGAGGCGTTTTCCGGCAGTACTACGGTGAGGACGTTTGTTGTCCCTCAACCCCTGACTTCACGCTACTCAGGAGGATCGTTGAGGTAGCCGAGGAGAGAAAAATAAAATACGTTTTAGGACCTGTCTTCAGCAGTGATGCCTTCTACGCTGAAGACCCTGTGTTTGCTAAGAAGTGGTCTTCAAGAGGTTTAGTAGCTGTTGAGATGGAGTGCGCCGGCCTCTTTGCAGTATCGTTAATGCGGGGAGTTAAGACAGCGTGTGTTCTCGTCATAAGCAACTCTCTTGTTGAGGACTTAGGTTATGCTTCTGCTGAATACTTGAGGGAGAGAGTAATTGATATAGCCAAGATGATCTTAGAGGCACTCACTAAGATTTAACTGATATTTTTGAGTGGTGTCTCTCCAGCCCTGCCTTATATAGAGGGTTAACAAAATATTTAGTAGGTTAAGTGAAAGTATGAATGAGTTACATGAGTTAATCGAAAGTGAAATTAGGAGGCCCTCAGTATTCGTTGATGAGTCTGTCTTATATCCTGAGTTTATACCTCCAGTGATTAGGCATAGAGACAAGCAACTTAAGCAGTTGGTAGAGTTGTTTAAGCCTGTTGTCCTCAAGCCAGGGACGAGTAGCGTTAAGGTCTTGCTTGCAGGGCCTGTAGGAACTGGAAAAACACTTACTTCGATAGTTTTTGGCCGGGAAATTTCCAGAGTTGCCGAGAATAGAGGTATTAAGTTAAGATATGTCCACGTGAATTGTTCTAAGTCTAAGAACTTAGTAGGAATTATCAGAGAAGCTAAAGATTCTCTATGCCTACACATACCTGACAGAGGGATCTCCTCTAATGAGTTACTATCAGTCTTTCTGAAGTTGTTGAGTAGGGAAAACATGTACTTGATACTAGCCCTAGACGAGTTCGAGTATTTTCTTAATACAGCACCTCCTGAAGACAGGCACGCAATAGTCAGGATGTATGACGTCATGCAAGAAGATGTAAAGAGAGTCAACTTAATATTCATTGCTAGGGGGTCGCCAGCAAACGTGTGGTCTCGAGTCGACAGCGTGACTGGAAGCTACTTAATGAAAAATTTAGTTTCCTTTGAGCCTTACAGAGCTTCAGAACTTTATACGATATTGAAAGACCGGGTTGACACGGCCTTTCATCAGGGAGTAGTAGGTGAGGAGGTAATAGACTACATATCTAAGATGAGCGGGTATGACACAGGCGGGGACGGAAACGCGAGAAAAGCTCTCGCAGTATTACATGCCGCAGGAAAACTAGCTGATAAAGACCTTGCTGAAGGTAGAGCTAACCGAGTAACGATAGATCACGTGAGGCAAGTCATAGCTCAAGAGTATCCGGCTTTAGTTGATTTGCTAGATAACCTACACTACCTAAACCTCCACGAAATACTAGTCCTTAAAGCAGCCTTACATGCTCTGAAAGAGTCAGGATTAGACTACGTGCCTATGAGCATGGTTGAAGCTACCTACGATAAAATATGTAAAGAGTTGGGTGAGGAGCCTAGGAAGCACACACAACTCTACACTTACATAATGGATTTAAAGCAGAGAGGAATAATAATAACTAAGACTTCAGTTAAAGGCAGAAGAGGTAGAAGTACTTACGTAGGCTTTGGAGTAGCCCCTCTAGGAGCCGCGTTACAGAAGCTTGATGCCGTGATAAAGCAGTTGAGGGTTGGGTGATGAGTTCTCGGTTAGAAGAGATACTTTCTAGTAAAGCCAGAGTTAAAGTACTGAGAGTCGTTCTGGAGAGAGGTGAGGTAAATATTAATCAGATAATCAGAGAGACTAAACTCAATTACAAGACTGTGCGCAAGCATGTTAACTACTTAGTTAGTGTAGGTCTTATTGAAGAGCTCAGGGTAGGTAGGCTAAGGCTCCTGAGACCTAACTGGCTTAACCCGAAGGTCAGAAGGCTTGAAGAGTTTTTCAATTTTTTCTAGAGCTTCGTCTTCTTAACGAAAGAGTCTAACCCACTCTTAGTCTGCTGCTTCTTGACTTCCTCACTCTTCTTATTGTTTTTCTGGGCGTCTTCTCTTTTTGACCCTGCTCTCTTAGCTTCAGCTCTTATAGCTTTCCTTAACTCCCTAACTCTAGCGATTATCTCGTCTCCCTTATTCTGTGAGAGGTACTTAATCATCGGGTCAGTCAGGTTTAGAGAAATAGCTATTTTGGCAGCTTCCTCAACGTTGTTCTCAAAAATTATCTTGATATATGGTAGTACGTCTTTCAATACCTTAGCTCTAGAAGCGTGTATGTGCTCACCTATAATGCCCGCTATACTGTCTCTTAAAGCTCTAACTTCCTTAGTTTGAGACATTAACCTTATTCTGTCCGGGAATTGATACTTAACCCACCTAAACTTAGCCTTAGGGTCATTCTTAGGAGATAAGGCAACACCTGCAGTCATTAACTCTATAGCGTAAGCTAGTAAATCCCAAGACCCGCTCCTCACGATGCGCCCCCTATAAACGTCAGCTCTTGCTAGAGCCTCGTAAGCTCTCCATAAATCCTCAGGGTCTGTTATCTGTCTAGGAAGGTTCTCATTTATCCACTCCATTAGAGTGTCGGGGTCTAAGTCTGTCTGGGTTGCGTTGAGTTTGGCTTGCCAAACATACTTAGACCAGAAAATCTTTCGAACAACCTCAAAAGGATCTAAGACCCTGTCTCTAGCTCTGAGGAGTTGCTTAGCGATCTCTTCAGTAATTTTACCACCCCCCTCAGCAACAGCTTCTAAGTCGTTTATAGCTGACCTCAAATCTCCTTCAGATTTCTCCGCAATGAAATCCAGTGCTTTCTCATCACACGAGAGCTTCTCAGCCACACATATCCTCCGAAGAACTTCAAGCACGTCGCCTTTACTGAGTCTCTTAAACTCTATCATAACTGAATGGTCTCTGAGGGGTCTGAAAGCCAGGTCCCAAGGATTATTGGCCGTCATAATTACGGGATTCTTAGTAGTTTCAATCAGTTCTAAGATAGCTTCTATAGCTCCTGCATCAGCTCCTCCGGCGAGTGCTAAGCCGTCGATCTCGTCTAATAGTATGATTCTCCTCCCAGCGAAGAGGCCTCTCTGGACGCTAGCCAGCTTAGCCACTCTCTCAATATCCTGCTCTCTCCTATAGTCGCTAGCGTTCATCTCGACAAGTTGAAAGCCGTACTCCCTGCACAGAGCTTCAACTATTGATGTCTTGCCAGAACCTGGCGGCCCGTAAAATAGTGCAGCCTTCTTCTCAGGCTTTCCTGCAAGCCATCCTTTAATCCACGTCTTGATCTTCTCGACTGCTTCTCCCTGATTAACGAACTCACTTAGCTTTTTAGGCCGGTACTTTATTACCCATGGAACTTTACTTACTGACACGTTTAGGAGCTACCCCCACCACTTTCTTTCCCAGGACGGCTAGCCTAGCTAAGAGAGCGTCAAGCTGTATCTCCTCATCAGCACCCTCAACAAGCCTAAACTGGATCTCTCCCACGTAGTCAGCAAGTTCTACCTTCACCTCCTCAGGCAAGTCAATATCTGAGGATGTTATCTCCCTATGTATTTGCTTTATTATGTCTATTCCTGAAAGCCCGTACGTCACCATCAGAGACCTAAGCGTGCTCCTAGCTTTAATGAAGTCCCCGTTTAATGCTGTCTTAATCATTTCTCTAATCTCCTTCGGGTGAGCCAGACCAACGACCTTATAAACGTTTGACACACTCACCTCACCTAAGGCGGCGGCAGTTTGGAGTATGTTTATAGCTTTCCTCATATCACCCTCGCTCAAGTCGTATATCGTGTTTAGTGCGTCCCGATTACACTTAACACCTTCTCTTTCGCAAATCCATGAAAGCCTGCCTACGACGTCCTCTCTACTCAAAGGAACGAACCTGAAGATAGCGCATCTAGACTGTATAGGCTCTATTATCTTGCTTGGGTAGTTGGCTATCAAAATGAATCTAGTAGCAACAACATACATCTCCATAAGCCTCCTAAGAGCTTGCTGTGCGTCAGCAGTCATGTTATCTGATTCATCCAGGAGTATTAGTTTAAAAGGCACGTTACCCGGTGTTTTAGTCCTAGCAAACTCCTTAACCTTAGTTCTTATCACGTCAATTCCTCTCTCATCCGAGGCGTTTAGCTCTAGTAGGTAGAGCCTGTAGTCACCCCCGTATAAGTCGTGAGCGAAGGCGTGAGCTACCGTAGTCTTCCCAGTACCCGGAGGTCCTGCAAAGAGTAGGTGCGGCGTATTCTTCTCTTTAATAAATTGCTTTAACCTAATAACAACCTCTTCTTGATTTACTACCTCATCTAGTGTTTTAGGTCTGTACTTCTCAGTCCATAACAGTTCAGCCAGGATCCTACTTGCCTCCTCCTCGCTCAAAACCAAGCACCCAATAAATAACTATGAGCGTAGAATTTATAACATTATCAACCACCAAGAACCTCTTAAGTACCGCATAAGACGTTCTCACAAACCAAGTTATTTCCTTGAGACACCAAACCTCTCAATCACTGAAGCATGGAGTACTTTATTATCTATTTTCTTTACCGCTACTCTTACCTTCTCTCCTAAGACCGCTCTAGGTATAATGACCTTAAAGTCGTTATAATACCCGACACCCCTGCCTTCCTCGTCGACCTCAACAATCTTAACTATCAACTCGTCACCTATCTGCGGCGTCTTAGTCTTAATGTTTTTGTCGTAGTATATGCTGAAGCGCTGGACGTTGACTGAATATGGGTCAGAATAATTTCTGTATTTAGTCATTCATTCCACCATCCTACCCGAACACACAAACATATACTCACACAATATAACTAATGTGTTAAGGCTTATAAATAAAAACCAAAATGAGCTAGAGTTGTTAACTAGGAGAGTTATTAGGTCTTAGCTATCTGGAGAACCTTATACTTCTTAACTATTAGTTTTAGCGAGTCAAACAAGCATTTAAGTAACTTCATCGTAAGCGAGTTACCACCGTAAGTTACTCTAACCTTAAGCTTCCTATAAACCGCTCTGCAGAGTAACCTACCACTAGAGTCAAGTATTAGAACCTCACCAATCACTCTTTTCTTAATGTTGAGTGTAAAGGAAGCCTGAATAACGAAAGAGTCTTCTGGAACTAACACTTTGTGAATCTCTGCCGAACCTACAGAATAGGTGGGTGCGGTAGTAGTCTTCTCTACTATCTCGTAACTTACTTTCTCGCAGTCTTTATTGAGGACTACGTAGAGTGTGGTTCTCTTGTGTTGGTCACTCTTGCTCCTCGATCTCTCCACCCTCAACTCCAGAGACTTCCTCAACCTCCTCAGCCTCTAAAACTTTAAACTCCTTAACACCCTTAAGGGTTACCATCAAGCCCTCAGCAAAGCTATATGGAGTGACCCTGACTTCCTCAACATTACTGAAATCTAAGGTAATTCTACGCCCACCTGAAAACTCTCTGAAATTAACTAACTTACCTACTGAATCATAGATAGAAACCTTAACACGGTCTTTCTCGTAATGAATAACTATAGACTCCAAATCATCACCCGTTTAAAGTGTTGTGTAGCACCTTAATTAATCTGACCTCTCCTACACCCTAGAAAGCTATTTTCAGCCGTAATAAACTCGAGGGGCTGAACTCGCGTACTCAAAGTAGTTTAAGAGACCCTGTTATCTTATCTACCAGCTCCTCAGGAGCAGGACCTATACCTACTGCAGTAATAGTGCCTTCAGGAAGCTCAGTCAATCCCGCGTCAGTTATGAGGGATGCTGGAAGACCAAACTTTCTAGCTTCCTCGTAAAAACTCATTAACTCTCTCAAGTTAGATACTTTGAGAACTACTTTCTTCTGTCCTTCTTCAAGCCATTCCTCAACCCACTCTCTCTTATACTTTAGTGCCTCCATAAGTGCGGACACTGAAGCGTGAGCTACCTGAACAGCTAACTTACCTTTACTCATATTTATGTCTGTGCGAACAAGTACTACCTGCTTATACCTGTAGCCCATTAACGACCCTCACATCCGTGAAGTCTCGCTTTTTATGGTCGGGTATAACTTAATAAGTTTTAGTAGTTGATTAAGTACGCTAGAATCAGTAAGCAGTAACTCTATCAGGGTACGAGCTACTAATCCTGAGAAACCAACAAATTAAAACATGGGGGGTGTTTTCCTTGCTTTATGTTTTGTGATTGTTTATTGGTTTTGTAGTCTCCTCGTCCCGTAAGGTAATGAATCGCGGGCGACTGCGCGGGAGCCTCTGTGGTTAGGGGCTCTGAGGAGGCCGTTAAGAAGCTAAACACAAAGAACAACGAAAACTCGTGAACAGCCATCTACCGAGAAAAAACCTCAGAAAGAAAAACTTAATTATTACTTATGGCGGGGGAGAACTGTTAGTAGCTTGAGTTAGCTTCTCTATCACTTTGTTTAGAGCCTCAGAACTTTTACTCTCGACACAGCTAACTAAGATATTTATGTTTGTCGCTTCATTCCTCCTAGCTAAGTTTCTACATTCAGTTATGAAAGTTCTCTTATCAATTTCTAGTAGGTAGTATTGAGAGTTAGGGATCTTCTTAATAGTTAAGTCTCTATGAATACCTAAAGAAGTAAGTAACCTGCTAACGATTTGATACTCTGCAGAAGTAAAGATACTGAAGCCGTAGTTTCTCAAGTGACTCACTATCCTGTTCCTGAGGTCAGCAAGCGTAAATGACATCACACTAAACCTCTTTCATTAATAGCGGCACAGGTTATAAGTGCTGTTACGCAAAATTTAAGGAGTAGAACTCATTAACAGAACTGCTAGAATCACGTAGGGGGAGAGCCGAGTAACTCGCGCAGAAAGACTGTAGCGTAAGTTGAGGGCTTCAAGAAGAACTTGAGCAGTGCCTTACTACCGATTTCTTCGTATTTGAAGTCCCGTAGCGTGAAGACTACTTCACGACTCGACTTACTTAAATACTTAACGTACTTGCTTCTAGCGTCAATGAACTTGAGCTCTTCTTCTACAGCCTTAACAGACTCGCGTGTGCATTCGTCAACTAAACTTAAGTTAGGTCTGGGCAACGGGATCACATCACATTTACGTGCTAGCGTGTCAACATCTCCTAACTGGGTAACGAGCTTGCTTAAAGCTAAGTTAAATAAGTATGATTGGTAAGCCTCAACATACATCCTTATAAGCCACTCATCAATTAAATTCAAGACATCCCGAGTATTCATGCCCCTCAATAATCCTCTAATCAAAGACCTCTCAACGCTAAAGCTTCTCGGAAAGAGTCTCAAAGCCTCTCTCAGGTCGCCCTTTTCGTAAGACTTCCTAGCCTCAATAACCCTCTGAGATTCTGTAGGGAACGGATTACCCACTATTAAGTTCAGCGCTTTCTCGAAATCATTTTCGAGGAGTGCTTTACCGACTAAGTGTGTTGCAGGTCTCCTAACACCAAATCTCTGGTAGCCGTAGTAGTTCAAGAAAGTGATCTTATCATGTAACTCCCTCAACTCCTCTAGTATCTTCAGATCTTCTCTACTCACGTCTTCTAGTAAAACCTCAAAATAATTACCTTCTAGGTGACCCCTCCTCAACATAGAGTTGGTAAAGCCTTGGAAAAATAGGGTTATCTTGCCGTCGAGAAACTCATAAAATTTCCTGAGCTCTATGCCAGGACGGCACTTAATAGTGATGAACTGGCACGTAAGACCTTCAGCATCTTTGATTCCTGCGTAAGAAGCTCTAACACCTAAAACTCTTGAAACTATCTTTACCGTGTCGGGCGTTGGCATGTCCTCTTTACACATGACATACCTTAGAATCTCGGATTCAATACAAACTAGGTCTTCATTTACTATGCTTAGGGGTCTTGCTTGAATGCCGTCAACGCCCACCTCATATACTTTGAACGAGTCACTCTTTTTCGAGAACTTAACTCTCTCGTTTAGTCTTAGCTCAGGCCTACTAAAAACTAGCATGCCTACTAATACATCTAGATAGTTACTAGACTTCGAAATAATCATATAAACTTACCTTGAGACTAGTAAGAAAGCTCTACTTTACTCAGGCTCTACCACTACTGCAGTTCCATAAGCAACTATCTCTGCAGCACCACTCATTATTGAGGAGGTAGCAAACCTAACTCCCAAGACCGCATTAGCTCCGAGAGCTTTAGCTTTCTCAATCATCCTGGACAGCGCTTCATTTCTTGAATTAGCTAAAAGCTCAGTATATTCTACTATCTCGCCGCCAGCTAAGTTCCTGAATGCTGCAACAATATCTCTCCCTAGATTCCTTGCTCTAACAGTACTCCCGCTAACTATCCCAAGAACTTTCTTGATCTTATAGCCTGGAAGGAACTCCAGCGTCGTGACGATAATCTCCTTATCACTCAATACACTCACCTACTAATACTTGCTGATAAGGCTAATAAAACTGACATAACAGGATCAGTTACTAGCTTGTCATAATCGAGTATCTTAACTTCTCTCAACTCAAATTCGGTAAGAGACTTGACTAACTTATAGTATCCTCCAATACTTAAGATAGTCTCATAGATCAGGTGTTGAATCTTAAGAAATCTCAGTAGTCTCTTGTATTTACTTATTATCAAGTCTTGAGTTAATGAGCCTCTACTTAGAGAATCTCTTAAAACTGTTACCTCCTCAATTAAGGAGTAGATACCTCCTCTACTCACGGGCTTAGTGATTGACGCTGCATCACCTACCAGTAAATAATTCTCACCGACAATTTTCTCACAAGGCCTGTCTGCAGGTATTAAACCGCCGAAGAAGTTCTCGATTTTATAACTTGATAGTGGTTTAAAGACTCTCTTAGCTAGATACCTAAGTAGTAAGCTAGCCTTCTTAGAAGTCGTTGCTAGACCTAAAATCACGTGTTTTTCGCTTACTGGAATAACCCATCCGAACCCTTCTGAACCGAGGAGGGGAGTGACGATAACCTCGACTGTTTCAGGACTTTCACTAACCGACAGGAATGCTTGAGGTCCTATCAAGTACTTACTCACACGGCATAAATTAAGTGGTCTAACAAGCCTTCTAGTAGCGCCTTCACTAATAACTACTAAATCGTAGTGACGTAACCCCCTATTAGTTACTAAGAAATTTTTGCTTAAGTCTACCTCAGTGACTATAGTCTTTGTACTTACCTTGCCCCCCAAGCTAGTGACTACGTCACACAAGCCTTTCTCAAGTCCTACTCTATCAACTAAATATACTGGTTTCCTGAATCTAAGTGTAAGAGCCTCGCGAACCTCACCGTCCTCGACTATCTTAACAGAGTATTCATTAAATCTGTTGATGACATACTCTTTAACGAGTCCCCCGAGAAAACTTATGACGTAGTCGCTGACGAGACCACTACAATGTCTTGGCAAACCAATTGATTCGTGTTCTTCAAGTAACTCTATGTTAAAGCCTCTCTCAAGTAGAACGTAAGAAGTCAATAAGCCGCCGAGACCAGCACCAACAACTGAGACCTTCTCTAAACTCATATTACTCCACCATTAAATACTAGCAACTACTAACTTAGTTTCTCTGCTTTGAGTTGCTCTCCTTAGTGCGTAAGGTCACCTCATCTACTACAGATGATTTTTGGGTTTTAGACATTCCAACGCGTGACAAGAGCTAACTCCACTTATCTTAAAAATCAAGCAATAGCCAGAACTCACTTAAGAACAACTCTACCGACTTGACGCCCTAACCCGCCCTAAAAGACAAGACTTCAATCGTAAATTATCGGGGGCCTCCCTTAAGTTTCACTTCTTGTTAAGAGTAGAGATAATCTAAGCTAGCGATTAAAGCCTATCCTCCCTCTTATCTCACTTGAGGAGAGAAGCGTGAATCACGTTAATGACCTGTCAATCATATTAAACTCGTATCTTCTTGCTCTTAAAGCTCTCACTATATACTCAAATGACCTTAGCGGGTCTGTGTGTTTGCCGCATGAGTAAACATCTACTGTCGCGAAAGAATACTCAGGCCATGTGTGGATAGATATGTGTGATTCTAGTATTATAGCTACTACGCTGACCCCAGGACCCATATACCACGTTCTGACGTCTAAGAGCGTCATATTACCCACGTGAGCAGCTTCAATAACTACTTTCTTAAGAAATTCTGGGTCTGAGAGGAGTTCTGAATCACACTCGTAGAGACTGCCATATACATGCCTCCCATAAACCTTAGTTTTAATATTTTTTCCACCTATATGCGTCAATAACTCAAGTCCCATCCTTCACACCCCCTACAATAAATTCAGTGAATGTCTTATAAATTTTACCCCCTATAATCCTCCCCCTAATGTGTTAATATAAACAATTACATTAAATCCCTCGACATACATTGAGTTTTTATAATAAGATTTTTTAATAATTTTATTTTGCGCGGTATTAAGTCATGAGAGTATATAAAAACCTTGCACTAAAGGTTTGTTGGTGGTTGAGACGCTGATAACAGGTCATGAGATTCTCAAGTATGTGAGAGACTTGCTAGATACTAATACTCAGTTGCAGCCTGCAGGCATCGACTTAAGAGTGTCTCAAGTATTTAAGTTTAGGAGTGCCGGAGTCTTAGGTTTTAATGAGAGAAAACTTCCTGAAGTTGAGGAAGTTCTGCCTGAGAACGGATACTGGAGTCTAGACCCAGGAGTCTACAAGATAAGGTTTGCTGAGATAGTTGAGTTACCTCGAGACGTCTTAGCTCTGTGTTTCCCTCGCTCCTCACTACTCAGATCTGGTGTTTTAGTCTCCTGTACTGTGTGGGATCCAGGCTATGTAGGTCGTGGCGAGGCTCTAATGCATGTAATGAATCCTCACGGCATTAATTTAGGTGTTGGTGCTAGAGTAGTTCAGCTAATTTTCTTTAGGCTTAATAAAGCTGTAGAGAAAACTTATGAGGGTTTTTATAAGGGTGAGAATCTTTGAGTGCGGAAGTAATAAACTATTCATTCAAGAAAGTAAGTCTGCGTGAATACTCGATAAGTTCAGTAGCTCCATACTTAAGAGAAGCAGCAAACTCACTACCAAGAGATGACTTTACAAACACCGAATATTATCCACCTAAGAACGCAGAACTCGAGGACGTGCTGAGGTATTTCATATTTATGGTAGCCATAGATCATAGGACCAGCAGAGATAAACCATATGAAGCCTACGTGGATTCAAGACTTTACCACGGCGCAGACTTACTCTATAAGCTAGGATCAAAGAAGTTCGCAGAAGACCCTAGCTTCTTTTCACCAGAAAGGATGGCTAAGATCAGCAGTAATGAAGTGAGTGAGTGGCTAAGTATCAAAGGAGTAAATGAAGTATCTGTCTGGGACCCTGAGGTACGTGCAGACCTCTTGAGAGACTTAGGCAGAGGACTGATTAAGTGGTTTGAAGGGTCTGTTACTAAGCTAGTTAATATGTCTGGCGGCTACTTGAAGAGTCGTCCCCAAGGAATCACATACTTAATGAAGAGGTTCAAGGCTTACTCAGACCCCGTAGAGAAGAAGACATATTTGTTCGTCAAGTTTGTGGAGAGACGAGGCTTGGTAAGCGTGATTGACGTGTGGAATAAGGAAGTCCCGGTAGACAACCACTTAACTAGAGTTGCTCTCAGGTTGGGCTTAGTGACGCCTGAAGAAGACCTTCTCAAGAAAATCAAGATGAGGGAAACTTTCACATGGTCCGAGGATGTGATGTTAAGGCTAGTAGTGAGGTCGGCCTATAAGATGTTGTCAAGAATAACTTATTTAGACCCCTTCATACTGGATGATTTTCTATGGTATTTTGGTAGAAAAGTGTGTACTAGAGATAAGCCAGCCTGCATTAGTAGCAGCGAGTGCCCCTTCCTGAAAGTTTGTCCTAGCAGAGAAGACCCTGAAGAAGTAGTAGAACACCACTACGTTGACACCTACTACTACTGAGGGGACGTAAATGAGTGAGTGGGGTGATGTAAGGAAACTAATCAGGTCTCTTAATGAAGACCAGCGCAAGACACTCAAATACTTCTGTATTAATAAGTCTGTAGGTGAATTACTAGCGCTGAAAGAACTGCAAGCACTACATAAGGTAAGAGAGCCGGGCAAAACCATAACAAAACTTGTTGAATTGGGAATACTGATTAGGGGTCAAGGATGCTACAGTATATCTAAGTCATTCCTAAACGCTCTTAAGGAGGCTGGGATAAGAGTTGATGAGCTTTAAGATCAAGCTTAAGGCGTACTTAGAACTCATGAGAATGCATAACGTGATTGCTGCGCTACTAACTACACTCATAGGGTGGCTAACTGTGAGAGTCGAGGTTAATACACTTGCAAACACTTCTTTAATAATCCCATTACTAGCTGTAGGTCTAGTATCGAGTGCTGGATACGTAGTTAACGACTACTTTGACATAGAAGTGGATAAAATAAACAAGCCTTACAGACCGATACCTTCTGGTAGGGTGACGCCTAAAGAAGCTATCTACTTGACCCTCACCTTAATAATAGTTGGCGTCACTCCATCCCTGACTGTAGGTCCTTACACAGCTGTCTTCGTGTTAGTTAATACTCTACTAGTTGTTTTATACTCTTACAAGATTAAGGAGTTAGGGTTTGTAGGTAACGTTATCGTGTCTCTCGAGGGTGCGTTCACTATAATCTTAGGAGCACTCACCCCGTCAGAACTCCTTAATGACTTAAGTCTCGTCAGGTTCTCGCTAATGCCCGCAATCTATGCTTTCACCCTACTTCTAGCTAGAGAAATAATCAAGACTATTGAGGACATTAGGGCTGATGAAGTGAGAAACGTAAAGTCTCTACCTCGCGTCATAGGAGTTTCTAAATCTTCCATCATTGCTCTCACACTTCAGTTACTCATAGTAGGTATTTCGTTGATTCCTTTTTTGACTGGATATGGCTACCTATACCTAGCACTAGCTCTAGCAACTGATGCTCTATTAATTTACTCAGCGATCAATACGATTAAACTCGGAAGAGTCGGTAATCCAGAGTCACTCGCATCAAAATTAAGAAGCGTGCTCAAGCTAGCTATATTTACGGGAACGATGGCTTTTGCTACAGACCTTTTATACAGGCTGTTCTTCTTATAACCTGACATCTTCCTTACCTCTAAAACAGGAATTCTCGTCTAGATGGCTTATTGACCTAGGCTCGTTCTCCCTTACTATGGTTTAGCTCGTGCTTATCTGCACCCTCCACGAGCTTGAGAACATTAGAAACAAGTCTTGCTATTAGAGAAATAGTTCGCTAGGGATCTCGTAAGCTACTATCCTCGCATTAAAGAGTAGGCTTTCAGCTATAGTGGATTTGGGGTCTTGAGCTTAATAGTCTTAATATTTTGACCCCAGATATCAGAGTATATTAACCTAATGTAGATCTCCTTGCCGATTAAGTCCTCGGGGGAAGCTAGTTTTACTTCTATAGTTTCTCCAATATTTAAGTCTCTCAACTCATTTCTGGAAAGCGTCTTACCCTCACTTAAGGCTACTATTAGAGCCTTACTTAGTCTTGAAGACCCTTCATTTTTCACTAAAACACGAATTTCTTTATTGCTAATTAGGGATGCTTCAAGAGAGACTTGAGGTGCCGGTGTGAGGGGCCTGTAAACGAGTAAGTCACTTAAAACTAGTGGTTTAGGAGTGTTGCTCTTACTTAACGATACGGAGCACTTAAATTCTTGAGATGCTTGAAATCTCTTTAAAGAGATCTCAGAAACCCCTATTAACTGACTAATTACGGCTTCCTCACCACAGGCTATGACTACTTCAGAAGTTCTAGAAGGAACTTCAGCAACTATCTCAACCCCTAATTCGAGACCTTCACGAGGATGAACAAAAGTATACTCCTCACCCTTCTTTAAGGTTAAAACACCCGAGTAATAATCCATCACTATTTCCGCATATTGAGACTGCTCCACACCGACTAAGCTAACGGAAAGTACCTCTATCGTCTTGGAAGTCTCTGCAGAGAGCTTGAGCAAGTATTTCCCAGCCTCTTTAACTATTCGAGAGACATCAAAGACTTGAAGTGCGTACACTACCCCCTCTAAACTAACTAATGCTTGAGGTTTGAACTCCCTAGTGATATTTACAGAGTTAACGGAGACTCTCCAAGGAAAAGACTTAGGTCTTAAGTCCTCGCCTCTGAGTAAGATAGAGAGATAAGACACATCTAGTCTGTTATCAACAGAAGTACTTAACTGGATACTCTTAGGGTTGCCGTAGCCGCCGATGACTCCAGGCATTATATGAGTAATTCTATATGGTAAACCCTTAAACGTGCCTGAAGCACACTTTACTAACTCGCCTAGCACCAATCTCGGTACCCTAATATATCATAGCAGGCGCTATATAAGAGATGCAATAACTAGTGCTTAAGTTCAGCCTCAAGAACTGCCATACCAAGGCTCTTCAGCAATCACCTTAGTGTTCCAGGGGCAATAACGCTTAACCACGTTAAGCCAGTATTCCAGCTCGCTCTCTACAAATGACGGCATACCGTCGCATAATTCTATTGTTGCGTCAGCCACCTCCACGGTATCAGGGTCTAAGTGCCAGCTCCATGGTTTATTAAAGCCTCCATCACCTCTCCTAAGCTCGCCAATGACTATCCCGAATCTCTCGCCTCTTAATATCTTCCTTAATTCCTCAGCCACGAAAGAGTTTTTTACTACCACCTTAAATTTCTCTCCATTAACATCTATAGTGAATAACCATCCTAAGGGCTCTTGATGTCGTTTACTCGTTACGTAGAAATAGAGTAGTGCTAGAAACAGTATAAAGATCAAAATTATCGCGGCAATCATGTATGTCTTCCTCAATTAGGTCACCTTAAGCGATTTTCTTTGTATACTTAAAAATTTTAACATAAATTCGAAGAACTCGGCAGGGCAGAAAAACACATAGTTAAATATTGCTAACGTCTTCAGGAGCTAATTTCTTAAGAGCTCTCAACGCAATTAGCTTTTCTCTTCCCTCAAGCTTTGCCTCATCTACTAACCTGCTTAACTCCCTAATGACGGTCTCAGCAACCTCTCTCTTTATTGGATATGGCACTCCGTCTTTCCCTCCTATAGCGTAAGCGTATTTAAAAGGTGAGTAACTGTGCGTCACTATATCTCTTAATGGTGGGGGTTCCCTATAGATTAGCTCAGAAATAAGTGATAGAGCTCTGATCACCTCGGCACCTAGACCCTCAATTAACAGAAATTCATGTAGGTCCTTAGGCCTTAGCTCGTACGCCTTATTCAGTTTCCCCAAGATTCTTGAGTCTATACTTACCGGCCTGTAGTAAGGTATGTTAATCATTATTGGTCTAGGAGGCTTAAGGCCTGTAAGCGTCTTAAGTCCTTTAAGGTATGTGTTGACTATCTTAAGCTCATTCACTATCTTCTTAGGATTCTCACTAGCTAAGTCTACTAAGATTTTCCTAGACGCTACCGAGTCGCTAGTAGTTAAGTTTAGCGGCTTAGTAGTAATGTCTGAAACTACTCCTGAATGAGATTCTAGTGTCGGGTCTCTAGACATGAACCAAGCTAGGTGGTATCTCCTAGCAATCTTCATGTCTACATTCATTCCCTGCTGTATAACCACCCAATTACCCTTCTTATCAAAGAGTACTGCGTGGTGGTATAGGGTAAAACCGTCTTGAAGAAGAACTGAGTCTGTTTTGGCTGCAAGTCTAGACACCTTAACTAACTCGTTAGATGAAGCACTACTTAATCCTATCTCGTCACTATACTTAATTATCTCTTCTGGAGTTTTCCTGGAAATAAGTCCCTTACCTCCGGCAACCCTAACTTCACCACTTATTTCCTCAAGAGCTGTCTTAACCATGGCTGTAGTCACGGTCGTTGAGCCACTACTATCCCAGTCCATTCCTATGACGTTATTGAATGCCTGAAACCAGAGGGGGTTTGAAAACCTTCTTAAGACTTCTTCACTATCAAACTCTATCAGCAGAACCTCTAATATAGCCTTAGATAACTTAAGCATCAGCTTAGCAAGCCATGTAGGCACGTGACCCCCGTGTAAGGGCAGATCAGCTACTCCCGAAACGCTACTCATTACTCTCATCTAAAATATTGCTTAGAAACTTAAATAAAGCTCGCTTAAACAACGACTCATTTCTTTTTAACTCTAAGTATTGCGCCTTCAACGCTTACCACAACTACTTCACTACCCTTAGGTATCTCCTCATCTGAGACTGCCTTCCAGTACTCGCCCTCAACGATCACGAAGCCTGGCTTTCCAGGACTTAAGTCGTCGATCGCCTTACCTACCTTACCAGTAGGCAAGAATTC